>WNFG01005225.1_pt1 | contig 10922 bp, 13 predicted proteins | sample 5400431 | NCBI WGS metagenome assembly WNFG01 (sample SAMN13153346, study PRJNA577476) | soil metagenome | isolation source: 120 cm saprolite under Douglas fir tree site 2 hole 3 replicate 2 | place: USA:California | collected 2015-04-18
GAAGTCTGGTCGGCGGCGTAAACCCGATCGTGGCTGGAGATCGGAACGTCCGCCCGGCCCCATGGCGCTTGTTGCGCGAACGCGCCGGATAGTAGACAGAAGAGTGGTAACCAACGACGTATTTTCATGTTAGTGCTCCCTGCTCGCCTGAAAAGCGAGCTGCTCATTTATTTTTGAGGCTCGTGCTGTTTGAGCCAAAGTTGCATCAACTCAATTTCCGATTGCTGGTCGGCAATAATCTCTTGCGCCAGTCTGCGCATTTCCGGATCCTTGCCATGCATAAGTTCGGTCTTGGCCATATCGATTGCAGCCTGATGATGCGGGAGCATCAATCTGACAAAATCAACGTCACTGTCGCCTGACGGATCTATCGATTCCATGTCGATGTGCATTTTTTCCATGCTCGCCATCAATTCGGGCCAATCGCCTTTTCCAACAATCCTGTGGTCACTGTGCTGGTGAGCACCTTGTTGTTGAGCCGGCAACCCGATCGGAGAGATCTGGGCTAACAGAATCGCAATCGACCAAGTCCACTTTTTCACTTTGCACCTCTTCGCGAAGGAAGTTATCAAATCTGTGCCTCTGCACCTCACCGAGGAGCAGAACCATTGTTCGGATTGCTGCTTTGATCACGGCTGCATTGCCTGACCTACAACTACAGATGAGCGAAGTGTCGCTCAGATCTATCAGTACTTCTTATGCGATCAGAATTGTTTATCGATCTGAGAATGAGCGCTGTAGCGGGCGCCGACTTCTCGTTTCGCGTCGTATTCGACAAGCCGGGTATCGCCGCGTATAGAAGGACGATGCCCGCGCATAAGGTTTTGTACTGCATAGATGACGAACCTTCGACTTGATGTTCATACCATTTCCTCGTTCAGACCCTATGCGTGCCCGCCATCGACGAAGAGTTCGTTCTGGGTCCTCGTTTCGTTCAGCTGAGCGTCGAAGCGGCGTTCCTGGCGGAGCATGGAATATTTTGGCGCTTCAATCCAAGCGCGAAGAGCCGGCCATCGCCACCAGACCAGAAGCAGGGCGAGCATAATGGCTGAAATTGCGATCACAATTAGATTGATCATTGTCCTGAGTTCTCCTGCGGTGCGCCATATAGAGAGCGCACGAATTCGACCAGGGTGCGCCGCTGATCTGCGCTGAGTTGGCTCCGCCACGGCGGCATTGCCGTGCCTGGCACGCCATTTTCCAAAACATCCCAGGCCCGTTCTGGAGTGGGTTTCTTAAGGTGAAAATTTGTTGGTGATGGACTGAGGGCACCTGCTGCCGGCCCATTGCCCGCTCCGGTGTCGCCGTGACAACTGGCGCAGTTGGCTGCAAATAGGGATTTGCCGACGTTCAGATTTGTAGCTTCTTGCATTGATGGCGCAGCACTTGGAAGGTGCAAACTATGGATATAGGCAACCAGACCGCGCAAATCTTCGGTGGGCAATTGGCGCCACGGTGGCATGGCAGACCCTGCGACTCCATTCCACAGCACGCTGCTCAATCGTTCATCGGAGAAGCGGGCAGCAGTCAGGTTTGCCGGTTTCGGCAATAGACTCGCGGAAGCTTTGCCATCGCCCCTTCCGGCGGATCCATGACACGAAGCACAATTCGCAGCGAAGAGCATTCCGCCGCGGCTAACTTCTTCCTGTAAGTCCGCCGGATCCAACGCAGGATGCAGAACGGGCGCGCTGAGGCTGTATCCGCCCACCATGGCAATCGGAACGGCAGGAGGAGTGGCTCTGGCTGAGGGCTCACTCGCCATCGCCATGTCCGGTGTTTCGAGCTGGACGCTTGACGCTAGCGTCTGTCGGTCAAAACCGGAAAGTTGTCGAGCGCGTCCCAGAGATTGGATATAGGCCAGCACGTCCAAGCCTTCCTGTGTGGGTTGACCGGGACTGCCATCAAAGAGCCACGGATACGGAGGCATGACGGAATCCCGCACCACAAGCCGAGGATTATAAAGATGAGTGAGTTGCCAGTCGCGGGGATGAAGGTTGAATTCGCGCGACAAATCCGGCCCGATGCGGCGAGTGCCCCAAAGCTGCGGGTAATCATACTTGGTCTCCCAAGGTTCGGTCGGCGTGCCGAAACGGCGCACATCCGCCGCGAGAGACCGAATTTGCTGCGTATGGCAGTAGGCGCATCCTTCGCGTCCATAGATAACTCTGCCTCCTTGTTCGGACGCGGTGAGCGTTGGCATGGTGACCGGAGCCACTCGTTTGATTTCATCTTCTAGTTCTTTTCCAGGAAGGATCGCAAGAACAAGAAATGAAAGCGCGAAGAAACCTACACCGGCACCGAAGGCGACGACATGTGCATAGCTGAGCCAACCAGTCGAGCTGAGTTTGTCTGAAGGCAGTGAGGCACTCTCGAATGCGACGATGTCTTCTGAAGCCACGCGGCTGATGTCAGACGTGATGGCCTCTGATAACCTTGGCCCGGTAACGAGAGAAGTCCAGAAAAGAACAAAGCCCGCGAGAACCGGGAGCCCCGAGAGTGTACGCACCAGCCAGTAACTTCCGACCGCACGGACAGAATCGATCCATGGCGCGCTCGACTGCCAGACCTGAGCCTCTACCAGGCCCGCAATCGTGAGGTCGGTGACCATCAGCGTGAGGCCCACTGCAAGAAGCCAGAACGACCAGTTCATCATGCGCTCGTTGTAGCGTGTTCCGGGAATGCGTTGCCACAAATGGGCGATGCCGCCGAGTGCGATGAAGCTTGCAAAACCGATCATTGCGAAGTGCGAGTGGCCGATGACCCAGTCTGTAAAGTGAATGAAGCGATTGACCGGCATCAATGCCTGTACCGAACCCTGCAAACTAACCAGAAGATAGGAGACGACACCAAACCATACGAACCGCAGCGGCAGGTCCTTCGAAACAGTGCCGCTGCTTCCCCGGAGAGAAAGTAGCAGGTTGGTGACGACCAAAATCACGTCCATTCCGAGATAGGCCGAAGCGACGATGGCGCCCTTCTGCGCGGCCATGGGGATTGCTGAATAGACGTAATGGTGGGTCCCGTTCAATGGGTAAATAAAGAAGAGCAGCCAGAAGCCCACCATCGACAGAAAATGACTGAATATCGCGCGGCGCGTGGTTGCGGGGATTACGTAGTAAGCGATGGCGACAGCAAAAGGCGTCACGAAGAGGCCGACGGCATCATGAATCCAGAGACCGCTGAACGCTGCGCCCCGCGCGCCGGGAACGAGCTCAGGTACAAGATTCCCGACCGGATAGGCGAGCATTGTGAAGGTGATGCCGCCGATAATGTACCAAGCACTGACATACAGGTCGGAGAGCCGAGCTTTCAGGAATGGCAGGACAAACTCGAAGACCATCAGAATGAAGGCAAGGACGACGAAAGCGTCTACGATGAGCGGAAACTCCGCCCACTCCAGCGGCTGGCTGAAACCGGCGACAACCAGCACCCATCCAGGGAGTACCACCGCAAAATTCCAGATCCAGAAGAGAAACCATCCGAGCCTGCGGCTCAAAACCGGCCGATTTGCCAGGCGTGGCACAACATAATAAAAGAATGCCAGGAAGGCGTTGCCCAGCCATCCGAAGAATATGCCTTGCGTGTGGTTGTAGCGAAGCCTGCCCCAGGTAAGCCATCCGTGGCCTCCCAGAAATTCTGGAAAGGTGAACTTGGTGGCCACCAGAATGCCGAACAGGACCGAGATCACTAAGGTGACGAGTGACGCAAAGACGTGGGCACGCACCAGGTCATATTCAATCGACGGAAGCGCACTTAAACTCTGGGCATTTGCTCGCTCACTTCCACTGGATAAATTTTGTGCAGAAGTCGTCATTTGCCCATACCTTTGCCAGCATTCTTGTCTCGATCGAAACTGTTCAGTAGCCAACTCGCCAGGGCGATCCGGTCATCCAGCGACAAGCCGGACTCCGAAGGGCCCGGCTCAAAATTGCCCCAGCCTGGCCGCGGATGTGTCACTGCCGAGGCTAGTCGAGAGCGCAAATCCGGATTGCCGGCCGAGGTAGGAAATTCGCGGCGATAGAAGGTCACAATTTCCTGATAACTGGGTGCGCTGGAACGTGTGGCTATTTCGTGACAACCCGCGCATTGGCGCCGTGAAATTTGGGAACCGCGATCCAGCAATGCACTCTCTTCTTGGGTGGCCTGCGGAAGAACCGTACCCGCGGCGGCAACCGGTTCGCGCACCGATTCTCCAAACCGACGGCGATGGTCGCGTGTTCCCCACCAGGCAAGGAGCGTACCCACCAGCAGCACGGAACCGAGGAGGCGTATCGGTGGCCGCGACGGCGCCTGATGCTCACTTCCGTTGTCATTCGCCATATGCGCCTTTCGGAGCTTGACCAGTCCCGGCCTTTCCATTGATAGAAACCAGGTAGTCCGTAATTCTCAGCACCTGCTCGTCAGAAATATGTGCACCGAAGGTGTCCTTCATTTTGTTGACTTCGCCCAGCCACGTAGTCCGGGAAAATCGTGGCTGCATCGTGATGTATCGCGGTGAATGGCAAACGACGCACGCGGTCACAAATTCATCACGCCCGGGACCCGGCGGAAACACCGGCTCGTCATGCGGCATCACGATGGTATGAACTGGGCTGTCTGCCTTTGAATCAAGCATCGATTCCATTCTTGCGTTGGCGATGCCATAATCTGCTTCCTTGGAGATGTTTGATGGATGTCCACAACCGGCGACCAATGCCGCAAGCCCCAGCGAGAGAACCACACTCTTTGTTTTTGGGGTCATGCGTTGTTATCCCACCTTTACGTCAACTTGCTGGATTACGTTCCACATAAAACCACTGCGGTTCCACTGTTCCTTGCTCTGGGTGTCTCCCACCGCATTTGTCGCGCGAGCCATGAGTCGATACTGCCCGCGGTTTCTTGGTATCCAGGACGTCCGCCAGCGTCGCCACGAGTACCTTCCGATTTCCGAGTCCAATCGAGCATCCGCCCAGGTGGCTCCCCCGTCTGTCGACACCTCCACGCGTCTAATCCCGTAACCGGAGTCGAAAGCAATGCCCTCAATTTCAATCGGCATTCCGGGATGCAAGATTTCATCGGGGTCGGGACGAACGAATATGGAACGCACGTTGAATCGATTGATGGGAACTGTGTCCTTGGCCAAATCCTTTGGAGATTCGGTGCCATTTGGAGCGTTGGGAATGCGATAGGCTTTGTCCGTCCAGAAGTTGCTGAAGGCCTGGGGCAACACAGTGACGTCGCTGAGAGCCTTTACCCAATAAGTTCCATACCACCCCGGTACGACGAGACGCAGAGGGAAGCCGTTCACCATGGGCAACGGTTGGTCATTCATGGCGTAGGCGATCATTACTTCGCCATCCCGTGCGTGGTCGATCGAAAGGGCCTTCACGAAGTCAGACACAGAAGGCAGCGGCGGCGCGTCAAGCCCATTGAATGAGACGTCCACGGCGCCCGACCTCACTTGGGCACGATCCAAAATCGACTTCACGGGAACACCGGTCCATTTGGCATTCCCGACTGCACCATGCTTCCACTGACCCCCTGGAACGCGCGGCTCGAAGAAACTACGAGAATTGCCGGAGCATTGATTGACAGCGACGGTCGAGATTGGCTCGAACTGCGACTGGAGTTCATGCACACTTAGCTGCAACGGCTGCCGGACGTGGCCGCTGACATTGAGCCGAAAAGTTCGAAGATCCACCGAAGTCGGTACCCCTTCAAGGTGCCATCGAACGAAGAACGCTTCGTTCGGCGTGAGGTCCTGTCGAAAATAGTGGATCGGGGTTTCCAACTGTGGCGGCCGGTCGGTGAGCAGCATCATTTCTGTTTTCTCCGGGAACCGAACGAGGTTAGTCGGACTCGGCAGAGTCCCCACCACAGAATTAATTCGATTGCACGAAGACGTCAGTGCCGCAACACCAGTAGCACCAATGAGTTGCAAAAATCCCCGGCGGTTCATGAACACCCCTGACTTTTGCCATCACGTCACGGACTAAAACTTTTCTTCCCCACTCACAGCAAGTCCGGTTCCAGTCGCAGGAGGGAACGAAGTGGACTCAAGTGAGCGCATCACCGCTAGACTTGCGGCGTATGAGGGACGCGCCCGCCGTTGTTTCGCTGCCACCGAGGTGTCGTGACGGCCCTTGGACACCGTCCGTCGAGATATGGTCACAGGCCGCTCCATTTGGTGCGGCGGTTCGAGGATGAGCAAGTCACGCCACGAAGGGTGAAATCCGCGATGATTCATGGTGCGCAATCAGCGTTGTAGGAAGCAAGAGATTGGGGTTTCGAGTCGCCGAGAATTCTGTCCCTAGGTTCGTTTCTCGCTTTTCCGGTTTCAAGTAGTAGCAGTTGATCGCGAGCCTTGCGTGACCACAACCCGCAATTAAGGTCTCAATTCTGTGGTGTGACATAAGACCCTCCTTACACACGAATCCAATTGAATAGAATGAGCGCGAGCGTGCCGGCACCGACGATGATCCAGAGAGCGAGTCCCTGGAGAAGGGGACGAGCACCAACGAGCCTGATCGTTTCCTTATTCAACCCTGTGCCGATCAAGAACAACGTCACCGTGAGGCCAATCTTGCCTAAGTGATTGAGCGCACCGAAAGCTGGATTGAATGCCGGAAACAGGGTGTTCAGCAGCGCCGCAAGGCAGAAGAGCAGAACGAACCACGGCCACTGGATCCGCGCCTTGCTCTTCAGAGTGATGGCCGTCACTGCAGACAGAGGAACGATCCACAGAGCACGCGCCAGCTTGATCGTAGTTCCAATGGGCAGCGCCGTTGGGCCGTACTTGGCCGTCGCGCCCACAACGGAGCTAGTGTCGTGAATTGCCAGCGCCGACCAGAGACCAAATTGTGCTTGCGTCATGTGAAACACATGTCCAAGAAGAGGAAAGAGAAACAGCGCGACCGAGTTGAGGATGAAAACAGCTCCCAAGGATATGGCCATCTCTTCTTCACTAGCATCTGCAATCGGGCCGACGGCCGCGATGGCACTGCCTCCGCAAATGGCTGTACCAGCGCTGATTAAGAATGCAGATTTCTTTCCGACATGAAGCAGATAGCCGAATCCGAGACCGATCAGCATCGCCAAGGTGATGCTGACCGCCGTATAGAGAAAGCCAGAACGTCCGGCCTGAAGAACCTGGTGAAGGTTCATGCCAAAGCCGAGGGCAACGACAGAAGCTTGCAGCAGAAATTTCGCCAGGCGTTTGCTTTCTAACTGAAATGGGTGCGCTGCAGTGAATCCGTAGACGATGCCGCCAGAAGTGCGATGGGGGGTGAAACCAGGCCGCTCGCCGCCAGGATCATTGCCAGGAAAAATATGTTCTTGCTCATGGAGAGAGTCTGCCTTGGCGGATGGACCAGCGTCCAAGCAGTAGTTTTGATTAGCGATTAGCCGGGGTTATCGGCTGGAACTGCCCGAACGGAGCGGTTTCGTGGAATGTTGGCGATAAGCCGTGCACGCCCGAGCGCGAACGTTCGGAACGCGCCCGCCAGACCTTGTGGTTCCGGCCCAGTGCGCGAAATGAGGGAAAAATGGCGCGCGACTCTGAGACCTGCGACCTCCACAACCTTCAGAGCGCCCAGTTCCAGCTCTTTGGAGATCGCCCAACGCGAAACGAAACCGATGCCGAGTCCGGCTTCCACTGCGGACTTGATCGCTTCTGTGGAATCGAGGTCCATTACTTTCTTGAAAGACTTGAGCTTGAAACCGGCCTTCTCAAGGGCTATCTCGGCGACGCGGCGAGAGCCTGAACCATGTTCGCGCATAAGAAGACTTGAGGCCACAAGTTGGTCGTGAGACAAGCGATCGGATTCGAATGCCGGTGGTGTGATCAAAACCAACTCGTCTTGCATGAATGGTTCGGTGCGAATGCCGCGGTCGCGTGCCGGGCCTTCGATGAGGCCGACGGATAGCTTGTCATCGAGGAGAAGTTGCACGATCTCGCTGGTGTTGCCGCTATGCAGCGAGAACTGGACGCGCGGATGCTCGTCGAGAAAGGCCCCGAGCAGACGCGGGAGAACGTACTGCGCAATCGTGGTAGACACTCCGAGGGACAGCTCTCCGGAGACCTTCCCATCCTCGCCACCAAGTTCTTGTTCCGCTTGGGAAACGAGTGTCGCTATCTTTTTAGCGTAGCCGAGCAGGAGGGATCCTTGCGGAGTAAGGGAGACGCGATTGGCGGCGCGATCGAAGAGGCGAATGCCGAGATCGTCTTCGAGCGCTTTGATCTGAAGCGTGATGGCGGGCTGGGTGAGGAAGAGGCATTCCGCCGCCTTGCGAAAACTTAGATGTTCGGCAACGGTGCGAAATACCTTGAGACGGAAGTTTTCCAGCTGGGCCACGTGAGGATTATCTACTGAAACGGCCAGCCAAGGGAGCCCAATGTTTCTTAAGATGGGCCGCGATCTCTGCGGCCCATAGTTCTCTTGTGCAATGAGACTTCCTATCGAGCCAAGTGCGCGAGCGTATCGGAGTTTGCTTGATGCTTGCCGATGATCGATGCCTCCAGCACACCGGTCGGAGTCTCCAGATACATACGGCCATGGTCCAACCGGGCATCGACGCTAGCCCCACTCACCAAGGCGGTGGGAAAGTAGTCGAGCGCCGTTTCATATTTGACGTCGTATACTTTTGCGCCCACACGGACCTGCAACGCGTAAACCCACTCGGTTGGCAGGAGTGGAGCATCAGTAGCCGAGGAGCAGCACATCTGCTCCGGCCCTGACTTGGTGACACTCAGCACCTGGGCGGTTTGGTTGGTTACGGCATTCGCAGACACAGCGGATAATAGCGCGGGTCCGGCGAGGAGGAGATACAAGAGAGTCTTTTTCATAATCTTCCTTTTCTATAGGCTGTTTGCCTATTTGATAGATGAAAGAAACCGCAGAACTGGGGCTTGAGTGTTTTTTATGTACGATTAGTTTTCTTATGACCGGACTGAGCGGCACAGTCGCGGACAGGACGGAGGACAAGCAGAAAGGGACGGCGCATAATGTTTCCGCATTCGAATTCACTGGCTACGTCGGCGTCGGCGAATACGCTAAGTCGGCAAAGGCCCGTCCGTGTGGTTCACTGGCACGGTACGGATAGATCCACTATTTCAGGCCCCGGATCCCGCACTTGTTCAAGGTGCCAGCGTAACGTTTGCGCCGGGTGCGCGGACGGCATGGCATATGCATCCGCTCGGCCAGACTCTCATTGTCACGGTCGGCTGCGGCTGGGCACAGCGCTGGGGAGGCCCGATCGAGGAAATCCATCCCGGTGACGTGGTCCGGTTCTCTCCCGGCGAAAAGCACTGGCATGGAGCTACGCCGACCACCGCCATGACGCACATCGCCATTCAGGAAAAGCACGACGGTAAGGCTCAAGGCGTTGCCAACGTGCAGCTGGCTGCAACCGAAATAGTGCAGAAACTGGTTGACAGGAATGCCAAACGCGTTAAGGCGTTGGAGGGCTACCGGGGCAGGCGCTCATACGACCTCGATTATGTGGGCTTTCCCGCGAATCTGCATGCCACAATGATTGTGGATGTGAAATACACTGCCCCGGCCACGAAGGAATTTACAGTCGTGTCTCAAAGTGGGTCCAAATGGGTGATTAATCATGTCTTCAAACGGTTGCTCGAGACCGAGCGCGAAGCTCTTGAGGGAGAAAATTGGAAACGCACCTCGCTCGATTCCAAGAATTACGATTTCACCTTAGTCGCTGATGGCCGAGCCGATGAACGCTGCCCATACACTCTTGAGGTTGAACCGAAGGTCGCAACTAAGTTTCTCTACCGTGGCCGGATCTGGGTGGATGCGGAAGACTTCACCGTTTGTCGAATCGAGGCAGAGCCAGCCAAGAATCCATCGTTTTGGATCCAGCGGACCGATATTTCTCATGTCTATTTGAAAGTTAGGGAATTTTTGGCTTCCCAAGGAGAATAACAGCGTTTCCGTTATCCGACTGGGTGGTCGCGCCACTCTGACCATCGAATACCAGAACTACGAAGTCCTAACCGCCAGTCCGATTAAGGAAACGAGTGGGAAAGGGCTTTGCAATGAAGTGCGGGCCGTCGGTAGCCTTGCCTGTCGCACAAGGCATCGAGGCTCGATGGTCACAAACTGATTTTCTCCGTTTCGCAGGCGTTCAAGGCGAAGTGCGCCAGATGCGGTTGGATTTCGAAGTGTCGTTTCACCAAAACCAGCATCGAGACGCTGGTTACACACCCGGAACTGAGAAAAATCATTGGGGGCTCTATGACAATCGAGTTGATGCGGACCCGCCATAGAGGCGATGACTCCATACACTTTCAGCAGACAGAAGGCCTGCTAGTTTACTTGGTCGGAGCCGCAGTATTGTTTGCTTCGTTGGGTCTGGGTGAAGCAGTTTACCGGCTGGTTTTTTCAGACTTCGACGGAGCAAGAGATCGCCTCCCGATTGAGGCCTTGTTCGGATTAGTCTTGGGCTGGCTTGTCACCAAATTAGCCAGAAACGTTTACAGACAGCAGAAGCAGACAACCGCAAAGCTTAATTTGATTTGGGATAGGAACCACAGGATACGATATGCCCTGGAAGCAATTTCTCCATTAGCACACCCCTCAACAAACCAGCAATCCATCAGGGTAATTCGCGAAGAGGTAGATCAAATTGAGGGGGCGCTCAAGGACGTTCTTGCCGCGGCGCACACCGTTTGAAATGACGGAGAAGCGGCAGTCGTGCGATGGCTGGCGAAACTAGAACTCTAACGTGACTCTACCAAAAACGGCTGCACGCCAGCCACGATCTGCCAGAATTTACTGAACTTTCGGATCGCGAGCTTGATCAAGAGAAAAGGCTCGACCCGTCCGGCCCTCGGATACGATGTCCACTATGCGGTTGTTCGAGCAAGGACGACCGCTGGTCTTGTACCTGCGGCCACTTCTGGAAACACGTTCGAAACGGGAGGA
>WNFG01019327.1_pt1 | contig 10922 bp, 7 predicted proteins | sample 5400431 | NCBI WGS metagenome assembly WNFG01 (sample SAMN13153346, study PRJNA577476) | soil metagenome | isolation source: 120 cm saprolite under Douglas fir tree site 2 hole 3 replicate 2 | place: USA:California | collected 2015-04-18
TCGTCGGCGCTTGATGCGCGCATGTTGGTCTGCTTTTTTTCTTTCGTGACGTTGACGTCCATATCGGCGTCGCGCGCGTTTTCGCCGACGATCATGCCCTCATAGACTTCCTCGACAGGACCAACGAACAGCTCGCCGCGCTCCTGCAGGTTCCACAACGCGAAGGCAGTCGTGAATCCCGCGCGATCGGCCACCAGTGCGCCGGTCGGGCGCGAAGCCATTTCGCCGCCATACTCGGTCCAGCCTTCAAACAACGCGTGAAGCAGCGCGGTGCCGCGCGTATCGGTGAGCAACTGTCCACGCAGGCCGATCAGCCCGCGCGAGGGAACGGTGAACTCCATACGCACCCAGCCCGAGCCGTGATTGACCATCTTGCCGAGCTCGCCGCGGCGGCGGCCGAGCGACTCCATCACCACGCCCACAAATGATTCCGGACAATCGACAACCAGGCGTTCGAGCGGCTCCAGTTTTTTGCCGTTTTCCTCGCGCACGAAGTGAAACGTTGGTAAGCAATTCTTTCTGCAAACGCTCGCGGAGGTCGCGCGAGGTCACCCACTGGCCTTCGCGCCCCGCAATCGGGCTGGTATTCACGGTGAAATTCATCGCCAGCGTTGGCTCGTCCACGACGAGCGGTTCGAGCGGCGCGGGATTCTCGATGTCGGTGAGGCTTTCCCCGATCTGGATGCCTTCGACGCCGGCAACAGCGACGAGATCGCCGCAAGGAACTTCTTCGGCTTCGTCGCGTTCGAGGCCGAGAAACGTATATAGCTTCGTGATGCGCGTGGGCTCAATCGCGCCCGAGCGCTTGGCGATGCCCACATCGGCGCCGCGGCGCAGCGTGCCGTTGAAAACACGGCCGATGGCGATGCGGCCTAGAAAATCGCTGTAGTCCAGGTTCATGACCTGCGCCTGGAGCACGCCGTTTGGATCGCCCTTCGGTTCGGGGATTGCGGAAACAATGGTTTCAAACAGCGGCTGGAGATTGGCCGAAGCGTCGCCCAATTTGCGGTGCGCGACGCCCGTCTTGGCATTCGTGTAGAGAACGGGAAAATCAAGCTGGTCTTCGGTGGCCTCGAGATCGATGAACAGATCGTATATTTCGTCGAGTACGGCTGCCGGGCGCGCGTCGGAGCGGTCAATTTTGTTGAGCACGATGATGGGGAGCAGCTTCGCGTGCAAGGCCTTCTGCAGGACGTAGCGCGTCTGCGGCAGCGGACCTTCGCTCGCGTCCACCAGGAGGAGCACGCCGTCCACCATTTTCAGGGCCCGCTCGACTTCACCGCCGAAGTCGCTGTGGCCGGGCGTATCGACGATGTTGATTTTCGTGTCGTGGTAGAACAGCGCCGTGTTTTTCGCCAGAATCGTAATCCCGCGCTCGCGCTCGAGGTCGTTCGAGTCCATCACGCGCTTCATGACGATCTGATTGTCGCGGAAGACGCCACTCTGGTGCAGCATAGCGTCCACCAGCGTGGTCTTACCGTGATCCACGTGGGCGATGATGGCGATATTGCGAATCTGCGGCATGGAATCCTAGCTTTCTCTTCGATTGTCGGTTCGGCGCGCCGCTGGAAATAAAAATGGCTGCAAGTGCGACCTTGCAGCCCTCACGCTCAATTCCAAGAGGAATTACAAGTGCCTTCGACCCCTCAAGAGTACCATACCGCTCCGCACCGCGTCACCGACTGTGTACATATGGATAGACACATTCCAAACGACTGCACACCGCGTTTGAAAGATTTCCGGGGTAGAATCTTTCGAGGGTGTGGAGGACGAACGTGCGCAAATTGTTGAAATTCGTGACTTTGCTGGCGTTGATGTCTGCGTTCGCCTGGACCGTAACGGCGCAGACGGATTGGCCCGGTCCCGATACCGCTGCGATCGGCAAGTTCGAAGAGGAAGGCCTCCAGCACTCGCACGTAATGGAAACGATGAGCTACCTCTCGGATGTGTACGGTCCGCGCCTGACGAATTCTCCTAACATCCGTGAAGCCGGTGATTACGCGGTCAAAACGCTGGGCTCCTGGGGGCTGGCGAACGTCCACGAGGAGCCGTGGGGGCCGTTTGGGCGGGGCTGGTCGAACGAGCTGTTCGAAGCCAACGAAATTGCGCCGCGGCGTTTTCCGCTGATCGCGTATCCGAAAGCATGGACGTCCGGAACCGGCGGATTGATCACAGCGGAAGCGGTGTACGCAAAGATTGAAAAGGAGGAAGATTTCGAAGCGTTTCGCGGAAGACTCAAAGGCAAGTTTGTGATGACAGCGCCGCTGCGCGCGGTCGAAGCGCAATTCGAGGCGCAGGGCCATCGCTTCACCGACCAGGAACTGGCAGACATCGCGCAACCGCGGCCTCCCCAGCCTCCTCCCGACCCGGCCGTCCGTGAGCGTTTCCTTGCGCAGCAGCAGTTCAATCAAAAACTTCTGAAATTCCTGACGGACGAAGGCGCGGCGGCGTGGCTCGAACCTTCGCCACACGATGGCGGGACGATTACGGTGATGGGGGGCGGCTCCCGTGATCCGAAGGATCCCCTCGTGCTCCCGCGCGTTGCCGTGGCGATCGAAAACTACGGACGTATTTTCCGGACGCTTGAGAAGCATGTGCCGGTGACGCTTGCCGTAAACATCGTCAACAAGCTCTACGACGAAAATCTCGATTCCTTCAACATCGTCGCGGAAATTCCCGGGACGGACAAAGCGGATGAGGTCGTGATGCTCGGCGCCCACTTTGATTCCTGGGATAGCGGCACGGGCGCCACGGACAACGCCGCCGGCTCCGCCGTTGTGATGGAGGTGATGCGCATTCTGAAGGCGTCCGGTCTGAAGATGCGCCGAACGGTGCGCCTGGCCTTGTGGACGGGCGAGGAAGAAGGTCTGCTCGGCTCGCGCGCCTACGTCAAGGAGCATTTCGGCGACCGGCAGAGTCTGCAGATCAAACCCGATCACGCCAAGGTTTCAGCCTATTTCAATGTGGATAACGGCACGGGTAAAATTCGCGGCGTCTATTTGCAAGGCAACGAGTTGGTGCGGCCCATTTTCGAGAAATGGATGGAGCCCTTCAAATCCATGGGCATGACCACGCTATCCGCACGCGGCACGGGCGGCACGGACCACGTCTCCTTCGACGAGGTGGGCTTGCCGGGATTCCAGTTTATCCAAGATCCGATCGAATACGAACCACGGACGCATCATACGAATATGGATGTTTACGAGCGGATTCAAGAGGCGGATTTGAAACAGATGGCCGTCATCGTCGCGTCATTCGTGTATATGACAGCCAATGCGAACGAACAACTTCCTCGCAAACCTTTGCCCAAAAAGTAGCGCACGAAGTGCTGCCCCTTACTTATTCTTGCTGAGCCGCCGGTAATAATCGGCGACGGAATCTTCGTAGCCCGCGGGCACAGTGCGCGTATCGCCGCTGCGCACCTGGCCGGATTGTTTATCGTCCAACTGACGCCGCAACTGCAGCTCGAGCTTATCCACGTCGGCGAGGACTTGCGTGTGGAGCTGCTCGACAAGCGCGGGATTGCCTGGGAAACGGCTCGGGTCCAGGCGCTGCATCTGGCGAATCAGTTCCTGAACTTGGCGCGCCATTTCAGGGTCTTCCTGGACGGCTTGGCGAAGCTGGTTTAGATCGCGCATGCTGTCATCGTAAGCGCGCTGGGGCGGGATAGGAGAGTTATCGGGTTGAACCGGGGGACCCCCGCGCGGAGTGTTGTTCCCCGTATCAAAATTATCGTAAATGGTGCCGACGCCTCCCCCACCGGGATTGGAATAGCGGTAGCCGCCACCGTTATTTCCGCCACCGATTCTAGCGCCAGGGCCGCCCACCGGACCACTAGCGCCCTGGCCGCCTTGCTGACCCTGCTGGCCGCCCTGGCCTTGCCCTTGCCCTTGACCTTTCCCTTGTTGTTGTCCCTGTTGGCGTCCTTGGCCATCGCGGGTAAGGGAATCCATCTGGTTGCGAAGCCGCTCGACGCGATTCAGGGCGGTTTCAAGTCCTTGTTGCGAATCGTTCCCTTGCCCTTGCTGCGGATTTGCGCCCAGGGCCTGCTGCGCGTCATTCACTTCCTTTTCGAGGCGCTGCATTCCGGCGGCAATTTCCGGCTCCGCTCCGCTGGCGTTTGGATCGATGCCGCGGCGCATCCAATCCGCGCCACGCTGGATGCGGGAACGCAGATCGGACTGCTGCATATCCCCGAGGGCTTCGCGGAGCTTGGTGGACGCAGCATTTTGTTTGTTGGTGGCCAACTCACGCGCGGTGTCTTGCAGCTCCTTTTCCAGGCGGCCCAGATCTTCGGCGAGCTTCTGGCGGTCATCGGCAAGTTTTCTGCGTTCTTGAATTCCGCCCTGCAACCCAGGTTGCGCCCCCTGCTGTCCAAACGTCTGGCGAATGCGGTCCCCCTGGTTGCGTTGCTCCTTCGCCAAACGGCTTGTCTCGTCTGCGAGCGAGCCCAGGCGCGAGGAAGCCTGCTGTTCGCGCATGCCGCCGAGCAAATCCGTGGCTTCCTTCAAGCGATCGGCGGCGCGGCGCGCTTCGGCTTCGCTTTGCTGGGGAGACGTCGCGCGGCGCATGTCATCGGTAGCCTGCTTCAGCCGGTCGAGAGACTGCTGTACGCGCGGGTCCGTCGAGCCCTGTTTTCCTCCGCCACTCGATTGGCCTGATGAACCGGACGATGAATTGCCCTGCGACCCGCCCTGCGAATTTTGCTGCGAACTACCTTGAGAATTGTTCCGGGCCATCTGCTCCATCTGGCGCTGGAGTTCCTCGGCCTCGCGGCGCAGCATCTCCTGCTGCCAACGCTGCTCGGAGCTTAACTCGCTCTTGCGCTGCTGCTGGGCGAGTTCTTCCTGGCGGCGCGCCAACTGATCGAGCTTCTGGAGCGCTTCGTCGATGTCCTTGTCGCGCTGGCTCGCCGAACCCGCGGTCTGGGCAGTTTCGTACTGATTCTTTTCGGTATCGAGTTCGAGATCAAACAGGCTCGCGAGATCGCGCCCCGCGCCGCCCCCCGCCCCGCCGCCCCCGCCACTGCCGCCAAACGCCACCTGAATCTGGCGGAACGTGGCCTCGGCGCGCATTCCTCGTTTTCCTGGGACAACTCGCGGCTCTGCATGCGCCCGGCCAGTGACCTCGCCTGATCGCGCAGTTTGGATTGAACGTTGGAAAGGAACTTGGCGGTCTCGGCGGACTCCTGTTTGGTCGCTTTCTTGTCGCCATGCTGCTTCCAGGTCTCGGCGATGATTTCCTTCTCGCGCTGGGAGATGTCATTCTCACCACCGCCTCCCTGTTGTGACTGGGAGAACTCGCGTTCGAACGGATCGGCCTGGATGAAGGAAATGTCGGTGCGCGATTCGGAACGCGCGTCCTTCGCGGTCGCATAGAGGCTCACGACGTCGCCGGGCACTAGCTTGAAATTCTCGAGGGAAATTACCGTGGAACCATCGGCCTGCTTGACGCCCTTCTGTTTCAGCAGGTCGACACTCTGCTCGGCGCCCCCATTGACCGAATAGTGGAGCTTCATGTCATAGATGCCGAACTCATCGTCCGCCTTGACGGCGACGGTGACTTCTTCAATGGGGCTCGAGCGGTAGTCGTGCCCGGGACGCGCGATGAGGACGTTCGGCGGGTCCGCCTTACGCGACTCGATGAAGAAATCGTTCGAGAGGCGGACAGGCTGTCCCTGGTCCAGCGCGGCGACGTGGTACACGCCGTCCTTCTCTATGCGAATAGTGCCTTTGTAGACGTTGCCCGTGCCGCCCGAGAGGCGAATCTGCTGCTCGTCGTTGAGGACCAGGACGCCGTCGCGCATGGGCCGGTCGGTCTCGATTTCAAGGTCGGCATCCGTGCCTTCGACGGCGCGCAGATCGCCGCCGCGTTCTTCGACAACATTCTGCATCCGGGTCCACTCAGGATAGCGGTACGTCACGCGGACATTCTTCACTCCGGGGAGATCCAGCACGCGGATATTGAAGTGGCGCGAACGGAGCGGCCCCGCCTCCACGTAGTATTCGACGCTTTCGGGGAGGCCCGCGAAAACGAACTGGAAGGCGGAGGTTCCGGCCTGCGGACGCATCGGGACTTGATCCCACTTGGAAGTGCTCTCATAGCGCGCGTAGAGGCGAACCGCGTCCGTCTGCAAGCCGATGACTTGAGCGGTGACGATCTGGTCCGCGTTGCGGCGGACGGAAATATCGCCGGGGGCCACTTGAATGTCATAAAACGGAGCGGACCCGCTGCGCGGCGTTGCGGCCCACAGCAGGGCGGCGCCGTGGCCGAGGTAGCCCGGGCCGGCCAGGATCATCCAGACGAGCACGCACAGCGAAGCGGCGCCAACGCCGAGGAAAGTTGCCAGCGTGCGGTCGGGGACCAGGTGCGAGGGCTCCGCGGCCTGTGCGACGTTAAGAGTGTCAGCGGCCAGCAGCTCGATAAAGGGTTCGCGAACCTGGGCGTCGCGCTCGGCAAAGGTCACCAGACGCTGCTGGAACTGGGGGAACATGGCCTCGGCCTGGCGGGCGGCACGCCGCCGGTTGAGGGCTCTCAGCGGGATGGCAATGCCAAAACTCACCGCGAGAGCGAGTGCGAACAGCAGGACAACGCGCGCGCTGGTGACGCTCCAGCGGGAGAATGCAAACGCGTTGGTGATGAGCACGAGGAGAACCGTGGCCACCAGGGCAACCGATGTGAGTATCGCCGCGCCGCGCAATAATGCGCCGAGGCGCAACCTCTTCTCCAACTGCTTGATATAGGAGTTGAGCTGATCCCGGATGCTCATGAGTCCTCCTGCTGCTGAACCCCTAAATGTTGATTGGCAAGCAGGGATTCCGCCACAGCTGCTGCTAATACCAGCATCATAATATACCACCATATGCTGAAGGGCTTGGTCTGTTCCTGCGTCTGGCCTGCCGCCGCAGCCTGCGCGGCGCCCCCTCCGGGATTCCCGCGCCAAAGTGACAGCGCATCGTCTGGAATAACGTCAAGATTGGATTCCCTGCGATCGGCATTGACGCCGATCACGTCGTGGCGCCCGTTGGCGAGTTGGAGTTCGTAAAAGCCCGCGCGCGTCAATTGGTAGGTTTGTGCCGAGGAAGCTTCCTTCAACGATAAAGGCCGATGGCCGTCCGGGTCGATCACTTCAACGCTCACCGATTGCTCCTTGGAGCTGCGCAGCTCAAGGAAGGAATCGACCACGCGGGCGCCGCTGCGGCTCTGCGTGCCGGAAAGATAGCGGGCAGTCTGCTCGACAAAGGGCACAAAGATCGGATGGAGCGGGAAATCGTTGGTGAGATTGTCGAGGCCGGAAGTGAAGAGCAGTACGCTGCCTTCTCCGATTTTCTTTTCCAGAAGCAATGGCGTCTGATCCGTCAGACGGGCGGCGACGCGGGAATCACCAGGATCCACGCGAACCGCAAAATAAAACTTCACGCCTGACCAACGGTCGGCCTTGGCTACCGAAGGATAGGACGGGTCGGCATCCCCCACGGAGAGGAAGCGGTCGTTCGTCCGGGAGTAGTAGCGGGACTCCAGTATGTTCCCGCCAAACACTGGGATGCGGGTGCTATGCGAGGCTGAGGTGCCGACGGCGACCCAGACGCTGCCGCCGGTCTGAACGTATTTCAGCAATTCGTTTTCGAAAGAGGCGGGCACCGAAATCACGTCGGAAAGGACGACGAACGCATACTTCGAGAGCGGCAGGCCGGCGGCCTGGGCGACGCTGGCGGAATCGAGTGTGAATGCCGCTTCGGCGGCCGAAGCCAAAGCAGCACGGAAATAAACTAGAGATCGCGAGTCGCCGGGTTCATATACGAAGAGGGCGCGCCGGGGGTCGGTGCGCTCGACGGCGAACAGGCTCGCATCGTCGGCCGGAAAAGCGTCCGCCGAATCGATCCGCACTTCGCAGCGGGTGAATCCATACGGCACATCGAGCGACTGGAATTCAGCGGTGGCGCGCCCGTTGGCAGGCACGGCGATACTTTGGGTGGCAAGTGTCTTGCCGTTCGCAAGGAGTGAGACTGTGCGCGTGGCGGCGGGAGTATTGAATCCGGCGACCACGACTTGCACGCGTGTTTTCTTCGGCTCCCAGACCTGGCCGGGCACATTCACGCTTTCCACAGTCCAGTTCGGCACGGCGCTTTTGACCACCGGGTGCAAGACCAAAGACACATTCAAAGGCAGCGCCAATTCCGCGAAGCTCGCCGGCATCGCTGATTTTTGCATGTCACTGAACAAATGAAGTTCGATAGGCGTGGGAATTGATTCCGCGAGCGACTGCAGAGACCGTGCGAGCTCGCCAAAGTTCCCGTGAGAGTCTCCGGGCTGGAGGCTCTCGACAGCGGCACGCAGCGCGCCCGCATCCTGCGAGGGCTGGGTGAGCACTTGAATCTGAGAGCCGAGCGCCATCACCTGGGCGCGGTCCGCCGGACTTCGCGAGGACAGAACGGATAGCGCTTCGCGGCGCGCGTCCGCCAGGCGTGTTCCGGCGCGCATGCTGAAGGAATTGTCGATGACCAAAAGCAGGAGTTTCTCGCTGCTCATGTTCGCGGCCGTGCGATTGATGAAGGGATTCGCAAACGCCAGGGCGAGCAACAAAAGCAAGAGGGTCCGGAGCGACAGCAGGAACAAATAGCGGAGGCGGCGATGCTTGATTGAACTTTGCGTGCGCCGCTCGAAGAACATCAGCGAGCTGAACGGATGCGGGATCGTCGTGTGACGCCGCAGCAAGTGGACGTAGAAGGGCACGGCCGCCGCCGCGATGCCCGCCAGGAACCAGGGAGCGAAGAGGCCCACTTAATCCCTCCCCTGGCGAATCGAGAGATATTCCCTGAGGGAGTCGTCGAGCGGCCTGTCGGTCACGAGCAAGTGATAATCCATGCCGGAGCCGCGCGCTTTGTCACGCAACGCTTCCAGATGCGCGCCCATTTTTTGGCGGTAGTCATCGCGCACATATTCAGGAGTGATCTCGACGCGCTCCTGGGTTTCCAGATCGACCAGCGTGGCGGGCTCGCGGAAATCGGGTTGGATTTCCCTGGGATCGAGGATGTGAAACAGAACGACTTCATTTCCGTGGAAGCGCAGAGGCTCGATCGTCCGGACGATATGCTCGGGCGATTCGTAAAAGTCGGAGATGAAAATCACGATTCCGCGGCGGCGCAGGAATTGCTGGAAATGTTGGAGCGGCTTGGCGAAATCGGTTCGGGCGCGAGGTTCCGCCTGCTCGAGCCCGCTCAGCAAGCGGACAAGCTGTCCCTGACGCGTCGAGGGCCGGACGTACGCGCGAATTTCATCGTCAAAGACGATCAGGCCCGCCGCGTCGCGCTGGTTCTGAATTGCCAGATAGAACAGCGAGGCTGCGGTGAAGCGCGCATAATCCATTTTATTTACGGAATGGGACGAGTACTTCATGGAATTGCTGGCATCCAGCAGCACGGTGAGCATGCTGTTCGTTTCGCCGCGGTAGCGTTTCAGGTAGGCGCGCTCCGTGCGGGCGAAGACGTTCCAATCCACGTGGCGGAGGTCGTCGCCGGGCGAGTAGGCGCGGTATTCGGCGAACTCCTGGCTGAACCCGAAATCCGGCGAGCGGTGCAGCCCTGCGACAAACCCGTCGACGACAGTCTTCGCCACCAGGTCCAGGCCGGAAATTCCGGCGAGCACGGACGGATCCAGGAAGCGTTGCAGCATCCAGTTTTCTCAGGACTTCGCGGGCGGCGGCATGTGTGCGAGCAGCCGGCGCAGGATTTCGTCCGAATCGATGCGGTCCGATTCCGCGTGGAAATTCAAAATGATGCGGTGCCGGAGCACCGGAATCGCCAGCGCCGTGATGTCTTCATACGCGACGTGATAGCGATGATGGGCAAGAGCGCGGGCTTTCGCCGACAGGACGATGAACTGGGCGGCGCGCACGCTGCCTCCGTAGTTGACGTATTTCTTGATGAAGTCGGGCGCGGCGCCGCTGTTGTGGCGCGTGGCGCGAACGAAATCAACCACGTACCGAGCCAGGGATTCGCCGATTGGCACCATGCGGACCAGCTTCTGAAAATCGAGAATCTCTTCCGCGGAGGTGACCGGATTGACCTGCGCGACGTGCGTAGTGGTGGTCAAATCGACCACCTTCACTTCGTCGTCGGCGCTCAAATAATCGAGGACGGTATTGAACAGGAAGCGATCGAGCTGCGCTTCGGGCAGCGCGTACGTGCCTTCGAGCTCGATGGGGTTCTGTGTGGCCAGCACGAAGAAGGGAATGGGCAGCTTGTAATTGTTCCCGCGCACGGTGCAGGACAGCTCCTGCATGGCCTCGAGCAGCGCCGATTGCGTCTTCGGCGGCGTGCGATTAATTTCGTCGGCCAGCACGATGTTCCCGAAGATCGGCCCCGGAACGAAAGTCCAGCGCCGGTGGCCCGTCGTAGGATCCTCCTCGATGATGTCCGTTCCGGTAATGTCCGAGGGCATCAGGTCCGGCGTGAATTGGATGCGCTTGAACACCAGGCCCAGCGTCTGGGCGATCGTCCGGACCATCAGCGTCTTCGCCGTGCCGGGCAAACCGGTAATCAGGCAATGGCCGCCTACAAACAGCGAGATGAGAATCTGGTCGAGCACTTCCTCTTGTCCGACGATGACCTGGCGGACCTGCGTGAGGATGTTGTCCCGCACCGACTGAAAGCGTTCAATGCGCTTTTTCAGTTCCGCGGAATCGGGATCGAGCTGTACGATGGAGGCCATTGGGTCATTTCCCTTCATTGGAATCCTTCAGTTGCAGCAGCAATTTTTGAGCGGGCCGAAAGCTGGGCGCGGCCTCCAGCGACGCGAGGAGGTGCTCCTCAGCCTTATCCTTTTGGCCCGCCGCGAAATACGCGCGTGCCAGATTGAATTGCGCGGAAGCTTTGTCGAGCGGTTGCAAAGCGATCACGGCGGCGTATTCGCGGATCGCGCCC
>WNFG01008581.1_pt1 | contig 10921 bp, 11 predicted proteins | sample 5400431 | NCBI WGS metagenome assembly WNFG01 (sample SAMN13153346, study PRJNA577476) | soil metagenome | isolation source: 120 cm saprolite under Douglas fir tree site 2 hole 3 replicate 2 | place: USA:California | collected 2015-04-18
CGCCGTCGGCTGCCGCCCCACGATTCAAAAACCAGATGTGGTCATTCTTTTGTTCCACATATAAGCCCGTCACCTGCTGCATGCTCCATCGATTGGGCAAGGGCTGGGGCCAGAAAGGGTCCACCTTGAAGATGGGCGCCCCTTGTGCATCCACAGCTTGCTTCAACACTTGCTTCTGCTGCGCTTGCGAGCGTCCGACCGAAATCGCGGCGAGCGCCAAAACAAAACAGATTGCCAGGATTAAAGCAAAAGCCTTGCTTCGTTCCTTCTTCGTATTCACAGGACTCTCCTCCTTATTGAACCTGGTAAACGTAGACTTGGCCGGGTGTAGTTCCCCGTGGTGGCACGGGGACAAATAGGCGAGCCAACTGAGGCACCAAGAGTCCCGTCTTCGCACCTGGGCCGGAGGGAATGTGCCCGAGAGATTCATAGTGATCCGGATCGTTTTCCTTGTACACATCGACCGCGCCCGCGCCGCCGGAGGTCGCGTAGATGCGCTTGGTGGCGGGATCGAACATCAGGTCGTCAACTCCCTTTCCGACAGGAAGCGCTTGGAGTTCTTTTCCGGCCTGGCTATCGAAGACCACGATTGCTCCACTGCGGCAGCCCACGAAAAGACGATGCACGGATTCATCCAGCGCCATCGTTGCGTTGCCCTTGCCCATCTTGACCGGCCAGGTCGTGGCGACTTTATTCGTCTTGCGATCGATCACCTCGACTTCGTTCTTTGCCGGGTTATTCAAGTAGAGTCTGTCGCCTGACTTTTCGAGCGCCATGGCTTCCAGCGTATCTCCGTCAATTTTTATGTCGGCAAGCTTGGTGGCCGCGGTGGTGTCGACAACGCTCAGCATCGTAAATTTTTCGTGCGCATTATCGCCGCCGTTGTCAATGTAGAGGTAGTGTGTGGCCGGATCGTAGCCGATGGAATCCGCATCGACCTTGAGTGGAACAGTTTTCAGCGGATCATAGGTCTTTCCGTCGTAGATGTTCAGCACTCCCTTTTCTTCCTCCGTTATATAAATGCGACTGAGGTCTTCACGATATAGGACCGCGTGCGGGTGCTCGATCTTAATGGCGCGGATAAATTCCCCGGCGCCTAAATCGAATACCAGGACTTGCTGAGCTTCCTCAGCGACAACGAACAAGCGATTGCCGGCAATGTCTACACCGAGATGATCGAACCGGCCTTTTACCGAAGCCGGCATGTCGTATTTGGCGGCCAATTTCAAAGGCGCGGCAGTTTGAGCTGCAACCAACTGCGTGCTTAGCAAGAACGCCGCCATCAACAATAATTTAAGTCTTTTCATTTTTCTCCTCGTGTCTTTCTTCCGGGCGCGCGTTATTCATAGGAAGACTTTTCAGCAGGGATTTCTCGCACTGTAGCAGGTTTTGTCCGGAATTTCCGATTTAGACTCTTAGCTTGTGCATCGTACGCTTCTCCTGTCCGGGACACAACGAATTTGCCAAGCCGGGGACGCCGGAACCACTCGTCCCTGGTGGAAGTGACTCGCTGAGAATAAAAAGCGAAGAATTATGGCGGAGAGGGTGGGATTTGAACCCACGGTTGAGTTTCCCCAACACACGCTTTCCAAGCGTGCTCCTTAAACCGCTCGGACACCTCTCCGTGCCGTCAAAAGCATATTCAGACTAACAGAAAGCTGCGGCGGGAAGAAGATCAACCGCTGCGGGCCAAACCATCGCATTCGTCCAGGGCGAGAGACGCGTGCTATCGTATGCAGGCTAATTTTTGCGACGCGTTAATTTCATTTTGGAGGAATCATGCCGAAGATGCGGGCAGTCCAGGTGCCGAGCGCGAAGGGACCCTTTCAGCTCGTGCAACTCGACATCCCGGAGCCGGTTGCCGGATCGGTACGAATTAGGGTGCAAGCTTGCGGCGTCTGCCACAGCGATGAATACGCCAAAGAGGGTTCACGGCCCGGCATCCAGTACCCGCGAATCCCGGGACATGAGATCGCCGGAATCATCGACGCCGTGGGCGCGGGCGTTTCCGGATGGGAAGTGGGGCAACGAGTCGGAGTGGGTTGGCACGGTGGACATTGCGGCTATTGCAACTCCTGCCGTCGCGGCGATTTCGTGACGTGCAGCAAGGCAAGGCAGATCACGGGTCTGACCCGCGATGGAGGCTATGCGGACTACATGATCGCCTCCTCTGCGGCGCTCGCGCTTATTCCGAGCGAACTCTCCGCGATAGAAGCAGGACCGCTGCTTTGCGCGGGCGTCACGACATTCAATGCATTACGAAACAGCGGCGCGCGGCCAGGCGACCGGGTCGCCATACTCGGAGTTGGGGGCCTCGGCCACATGGGCATTCAGTTTTCCTCGAAAATGGGCTTCGAAACAGTCGCCATCGCCAGGGGGAAAGACAAGGAGCATCTCGCGAAAAAGCTCGGCGCGAAGCACTACATCGATAGCGAGTCGCAAAACGTTGCCGCCGAACTCGAGAAATTGGGCGGAGCCAAGATCATTCTGTCGACGGTCACTAGCGGAAAGGCAGTGAACGCAGCCCTGCCTTGTCGGTAACCCGGATCAGCCCCTCGAAGTGCCCGCACGCCTATTGATCGGAGGACGCCGCTCGATCACAGGCTGGCCTTCCGGCAGCCCAATCGATTCACAGGATACCCTCGCCTTCAGCGCGCTCACAGGCGTGCGCCCCATGACCGAAGTGTTTCCTCTCGAACATGCCGCCCAGGCCTACGAACGAATGATGAGCGGCAGCGCGCGGTTCCGCGTCGTGGTGACCACTGGACTTTAGGACAATGTCGCCGCTGTGCGCCAGAGGTATGCTTGGAGAAGGGGACGTAAGTCAGGAGCATCGCACTTCTCCGCTGCGGCTGACGAGGACGCGGCTCCCTAAAATTCAAGATAACTTAAAGCTTGCCCCACCCGTCATGAACCTCCCCCGAATTTTTGCGCAGCGCTGGCCTGTTGAGTTTATCTCGCTCCTGATGTCAGCCGCAGGGCCTGTTCAACACCTACCCACAACCCGAGGCTGCAGACCGCTAGAGTGACAATCGCTATCGTGACCCTTTTTCGTGTGCTCATCGAAGATGATCGAACTTGCTCGGAAGATGTTTGATTCTGAAATAGACTTCCCGTAGAAAAAGATTGTGTTTTCATTACGTTCTCCTTCTTTGGTGACAGATCGGGCGAGAGGCGTGTCTGCTCAAAGCGAGTAATCCGAGCACTCCGCGTGATATCCTGCGCCGCTGTACATCTCCCACAGCGAGCCCTGGCAAATCGAGATGCGACACGCCAATCTGTTAAGGAACCCCCGTTGTATCTGGTACGTGCAATCGTTTCACCACACCGACCGCTCGAGACTATTTTTGAACCACCACCGGAATCTATTGTATCTTCGCAACTTAGCGACAATTCAAGTTAGGCGAAGATTTGAGTCCATGTAAGACGTGTAAGAAATTGGTGTGAATGGCTTGGCAAATACCGGGTGGATGCATTGTTGTGCATGAGCCGGGATTTGCGCTTCCCTCATGAAGCCGAACGGGAATATAGAATTGACGTGTACTCCGCAATAAATCAGTCTGCCGATCGTTTCGTTACCTGGATCTCCTGCGCCTACCCACCCCAGTCAATCCTCATGATGGAATCCCCCAGAATCGACTTTGCCGCCACCCGGTGATCACCCGCGATGAGATGGCACGAAGGCCAGGTTTTTCTTGATTGTGAACCAAGCGAGCGGCTCTTCGAACACAGACCGCCCTGTTCTCCGGTAAATTCCGTTTGCTAACTTGCATAGACACTGAACTCCCTATTGGACTGATTCCGTCAGGTACGCTACTCCCTCCGTTTGAGGGCACTTGACACCAGTTGCTTCAGCGCCTAGGCTTGCTTTATGGAAGTGAATCTTAGTCCCGAACTCCAAGCAAAGCTGGCCCGTATCGCGGCAGAAAATAACAGCGGTGCGGAAGAATATATCCGGCAGCTCGTAGAACATTACCTTGACCATGACGCGTGGTTCCGCCAAAAGGTCAAGAGGGGGCTTGGCCAGCTCGACCAAGGAGAGTTTGCCACCCACGAAGAAATTGGCGCACGCATCGACCAGATGTTCCGTTCGTAAATGCAGATTCGCTGGTCACCTTCCGCGGCGGAAGACCTGCTCCGCATTGTTGAATACATCCGCAAAGAGAACGCTCCTGCCGCGCAACGCGTCGCCAAAACAATTCATGAGAACGTTGGTTCACTGAGTTCCTTTCCCTATCGCGGACGGCAGGGACGCGTGGAAAACACGCGGGAATTGCCGGTGCCGTCGCTCCCCTTCATCGTCGTTTACCGGGTGATTCAAGACGCCGTTGAAATTGCGGGCGTAATACACGGCGCACAGCGATGGCCTCCCCAGGAGTGAATCGCGAAGCCTATAGCTACGCTTGCAAACAAGACACCCCATTGGACTGATTCCGCCAGTTACGCTACTCTGTGGTGGTTCTAAACTAATCCGGGGTAGTGCAATTGGTAGCACGCCAGCCTTTGGAGCTGGTTATCCTGGTTCGAGTCCAGGCCCCGGAGCCAATCCTTTATCAGGCGGGCTCGACGCCCCGGCCATGCCGGGGAGTTCAGCGTAAAAAAAGTAGAGCCTGCGCCCGTTCTCTACTTGTTGCGACGATGAAGACTCCCGACCTCGCGCTTGGCGTCATCTGGTACATCGTCTTCCTGTTTTCGACGACGTGCCACGAAGCGTCGCATGCGCTCGCCGCGAAAATTGGCGGCGACCTCACCGCGTTCGAAGGCGGCCAGGTGACGCTCAACCCGATTCCCCACATCCGCAGGTCGACACTTGGAATGGTTGTGGTGCCGATCGTTTCGTATCTTCTGGGTGGCTGGATGTTCGGCTGGGCGAGCGCTCCGTTCGATCCCACTTGGCAGCGGCGATACCCGCGACGCTCGGCTTGGATGGCCTTGGCGGGTCCGGCGGCCAATTTTACGCTGATGCTTCTGGCCGGGATCGCTATCCGGGGAGGCATGGCGATGGGCTATCTGGAACCCCCGCAAATCATCCGCTACACGAGCGTGACAGTTTCGTCGCACTCCGCCGACCCGACCTTTGCCGCCACCGCTTTGAGCATTGTGTTTGTTCTGAATCTGATCCTCGGAACATTTAATCTTCTTCCGGTCCCCCCGCTCGACGGTCACGCCGGGATCATGTTGGTTATGAGTGAGGATACGGCGCACCGCTATCTGGATTGGGTCCACCAATCCGGATACGCAATGATGGGACTGATCGTCGCTTGGTATGCCTTCGATAAGATCTTTGACGTGATCTTTACGATCGCGCTTCGCCTTCTCTATCCCGGAATTCGTTACGGTTAGATAAAACCGCGGCAGGATCCATCGACCCTCGGAAAACCATTCCGGCCGCACAAGTAATCGTTTCAAAACTGCACACGTGTCCCGAATATTGCACACTTAGCATCGCATCGCCGTTGCCTGCGCGCAGCTAAGTCCTTTTATATGAATTGTGGGAAATGCTATAGGTCTGGCCCACCGCCTGCAATAGATAGGCAGGGAGCACAAAAGCGATGCCCGATGCAGCTACTTTATCTGGTAATTACCGAATCGAAGTTTCAGGCTGGGGCTTGAACGATGCCTTTTTCGTTGAGAAGACTGACTTGCACTGGACCGAAGGTGGAGAGAAGAAACTGCTGCTCCGCCACGCCCTGCCCGACGGCGCTGTAATTTTCGTCCGGTTGATCGCGCCGGAAACTTCCTTTGGTTCGGTTCCTGTGGCCTATCAAGTGGAAAGCGTTCAGCCTATGAACTCCACTGGCTTTTGTGAAATGCGGCTCCTGCGGCTGCAACCGCGATCAAAGGCACACACCCGGAGCCAGATAGCATCTCCAGCGGCGGAACGTTCATCTAAAGCTTATGAACCGAAAGAATGTACCATCCAATCAGAACTCGAGGAGGTCCTTCATGAAGCCTGAACCAGCAATCTTGACGACTCAAGACCGCCTTGCCACCTGGGAAGAAATTCGGCGCGCGACGTCGTCTACGCCCGATCGTGTCCTCGAGCTCTGCTATACCCAGGGAACGCACTGCGAGATTGATTCGGAGTTGGGCGACACGATCCGCTACCCCGCCGAGGAGTTCGAGTTCTTCGCGTATCTAAGCGAGATGCAGGGCTCTGCAGTAAATTGAGCGAGGCTACCCTTTCCCAAGAAATTCACCTTTGGCACAATTGCAAGGGGATCGCCCCAATATGGAACGCAACCCATGCGCGGATTCTGGATCTACTTTCGTTGCCGGAAACGCACTTTGAGCACGGCCGGGCAAAAACGTCAGTGAGTTCTCCTTAACTAATTACCTGCAATAGAGTTACGCAGTTTCGACCTCAGTTCAAAAAATCCAGATTGACCATCGCGAATCGGGCGCAATAACGCTTCTGCTCTGGCATTGGCCTTGCCCATGATCCATGCATGAACACTATGACAGCCCCCGCCAAGGAGGGACATTTGGTCCTTGGGAGTTCGGAAAAGGCACTGACGGTATGCGTCCTGGACGATGAACAGGGCATGGTCGAGATGTTGCAGGAATCGCTTCGCTGCCTCGGTTTCGGTTCCATCGGCACCAGCGACCCGCAATACGCGCTCGAGATGATTGACCAAGGCCGGGTGCGCGTTGTCATGTCGGATATCAAAATGCCTGGGATGGATGGGCTGCAATTCCTTGAACAGGCGCTGCGCCATGACCCCGGCGTCTACGTCATCCTCATGACCGGGTTCTACTCGCTCGACAATGCCATCGGGGCCATCAAGCGCGGGGCTTATGACTACATTCCTAAGCCCGTGGACCGCTCCCGGCTCAAAAGATCCCTGGACGAACTCTCCGACTCCTTCCATCGCCGCAAGCGCATTCGCAGCCTTGAGCAACAGCTCCTCACGGACCTGGAGTTTCACGGAATTATCGGGAGAAGCCCGGCGATGGTGGAGGTTTTCGAAATGGTCCGCAAGGTGGCGCGCCATTACACCAACGTTTTATTGGTCGGGCCAACGGGGTCCGGCAAGGAACTAGTCGCCAAGTCCATTCATCAGATGAGCCCGGTGTCGCAGCAGCGGTTTGCGGTGTGCAACTGTTCCGCCATGGTGGACACGCTTCTGGAGAGCCAGCTCTTCGGCCATTTGCGCGGAGCCTTCACAGGCGCGACCGATACGCGCCCCGGCCTGTTCGAATATGCCAATGGCGGAGCCGTTTTTCTCGACGAAGTGGGAGAAACTTCGCTGGCGATGCAGGCCAAACTGCTCCGCGTCATTCAGAACAGGGAAATTCAGCGCGTGGGTTCACCGGAAGTCCGCCGCGTGGACGTGCGCCTGATCGCCGCGACGAACCGCGACCTTCGCGCGGAAGTTCTTGCCGGGCGCTTCCGTGAAGATCTCTTCTACCGCCTCAGCACCATTCAGATTCGTGTTCCCAGCCTGAGCGAGCGTTTGGATGACATTCCCCTGCTGATCCAGTATTTCCTGAAGAAATATAATGAGGCCTACAGCAAGCAGATTCAGGGGCTGACGCGCCGAACGCAAGCCGTCCTGCTCCAGCACGCCTGGCCTGGCAACGTCCGCGAACTGGAAAATGTGATTTCTTGCGCCTGCCTCACCTCCGTGAATGAATTCATCGACGTGGACGATCTACCCGAAAACCTTCAAAAGCCAGCGGGCCGCGACGGTCATGCTCAGGATTCCTGGCGACCGCTTCCACTGGAGGAAATCCGGCGACAGCATATCCGGCGTGTTCTCGACGCTTGCGCAGGTAACCGTGTCCGCGCAGCGCAAATGCTGGGGATTGGCCGCACCAGTCTCTACCGGTTCCTGAAACGTTCCGAGAAGAAGATTGCCGGCGCCCCGAATTCGTAGCCTTCTGGCGGCGCGGTTCCGCAGGTTCCGGATGACCCGCGTTTCACAAGCGCACGGACCAGTCGCAATGGTACAGTTTGCACACAGCTTTTACCGTAAGTCGTTTCTTTTCTGGGTTTCGCCTCACACGCCTTTGGCACGCTATTTGCAATTTAGAAGCCCGTGAGCCAAACGAATACATTGCGGAAGCACCCAGACGCTCAGCCGGTCGCAATCTATGACAAGCAACGAATAGAAGAGCGTCTCTCGGTAAGCATCCCTGTTGAAATTACGGGGGTTGATCGCGCAGGCCATCGATTCACCGAGCGCACTTTGGTTGAAGATATTACCGAAATCGGGTGCCGCTTCGACACTCGGACACAGCTGCGATGCGGCGACATTATAGCCGTGAAGCTCCTTGAACCAGGCGAGAAGAGCTTGACACACGAGCAGCCCCACCTGTTTGAAGTGGTATGGGCCGCACACCACAGGACAGTTTGTACAGTTGGCGCCCGAAAACTTCAGGGTGAAAAGCTTGCAAAAGTAAAATTTCCGCCACCCAATTACTCTCCGAGACGCCCCGCGAAATAGCCTGCCAAAAACCCACTTGCGTCGCGCTATCCTGGACCCAGGTCCGCGCGACGCTTCCTTCCTAGGAATGGCAAGGCCAACCCCTCGTTCAACCTCATTATTATTGCCCACAAAGCATATCCCCGTGGTTTTACAATCGCATCCGGTCTTGCTCGCAACCCACAATTTTTGGATGCAACCAGAGAGACCGATTCGTATTCTGGCTTGCCAGACGTTTCTTTGGCACGCCGGTTGCTCTCTCAAGAGCCGCCAGTCGAGGAGACACTTTGTCGGAACACGAAGGGGCTCGGTCCGATGTGACCTGCGGCGTGCGTCGCAGGGATAAGCGCCTTCTAATAAATGCACAGGTTGAGATCACCGGCGTTGACAATGCTGGCAATCCATTCACGGAACGGACAAAGGTAGAAGATTTTAGCGATGTGGGGTGCCGTTTCTGGACGCGGAATCTTCTTCGGCGCGGGGGCACCGTCGCCATCAAGCCACTCGGCCAAGATGGGGAGGGCATGCCGCAGGAACTGACCAAATTGTTTGAAATTATGTGGGCCGTCCGCCGCACAACGGGCTGGACGGTCGGTGTACGAGCCCTTCAGAGCGAAAATTCTGTGAATCGTGGATCTTCCCCGGCCAACCACTCTCCCGAGGAAGCCACGAAATGCCCTACCTAAGATCCATTTGTGTCTTACTGACGCTGAATCTGGTCCGCACAACTTTTCCTACCCCATTGTGGGCAGATCGGTCGGCTGTATTCCCGGTCTGGTCGTTACGCGTTTGTTGCTTCTGTTTCACATTCGAATAGGTTGTCCCACTTTGGAGCGCCTGTCTGGGTCACTTGCTGTAAAGTACTTTTTTTCTTGAGCTTGCCAGGCGTGCCTTTGGCAGGGCATGTGCACATACAAGAGATGTGAGCTGAATGGACATTCTTCGTAAAGAAAAAACGGAAGCCTCGGACACGCGGCTTATTAGTCGTCGGGCGGAAGAGCGCATCACGGTAGATCTCCCTGTGGAAATCACGCGGTATGACCCAGAAGGGAACATGCTCCTGGAGCGGACGAGGATTGAAGATGTTACGAGTGTTGGTTGCCGCTTCAGAACCCAAGCGGAACTGCAGCGCGGCGATATCGTTTCGGTCAAACCACTTGGTCGAGGTGAAAACAGCCGGGCGGACGAGCAACCACAACTGTATGAGATTATGTGGGCCGCCCCCCAAGGAACCAGTTGGACCGTGGGTGCCCGAAAACTTGCGGGCGAAAAGCTAGCCAACGTCAAATTTCCGCAACCGAACCACTCCCATTCACCCACATCAAAATAGCCTGCCAAGAATCCTCATGCATCGCGCGGGTCCCGCGCGCGAGATCAGCGCGATGCTTCCTCCCTCAACCAGGCAAATCAACGGCGCTCTACTGCGCGTCCGCCCTGCCCTCTGCGAGAGCCCCCTTATCGGCAGTGATCCTCGGCAAATTCACAGTGTTGTCCATTCGCACCGTAATGAGGGTCTGTGCCGGGAGGTCCACTTCATTCCCTTTGCGGGACATGATGTAGGCGGTGCTCCCGATCAACCCTATGCCGAAACCCCGCGCTACATGGCTGAAGATGGCCCCGGCCAATGTTCCTCCACCGGTTCCAATGGTTTCGGCCAGGACGTCGCCCTTGATGTCGTGCTTTGCTTCGACAACTCGGCCTTCATCGACCTTGACGTCCTTCCGGGTCTTCCCCTCCTTTTCGCCTGAAGCGGGGCTCTGCAAGCCCAGAATGCTCATTTTCGCCGGAAATACGCGGCTGTCGACTTCGAGGTCGCGGAATGAAAGGTTCATGGCGGCCTGGCCGCGGAAGATCGAGAAGCGCCGAGGATGAATGACTCCGCCGACTGTGCCGTTTACACGCGCTCCGGCAGGCAAAATCATCTGGCTGCCGACGTACACGGGCTGGGCAACTTCCGCAATAAATGGATCACCGCTTCTTGCCACGGCGGTGCTTAGACCGGTGAGCAAGCGCAGGTGCACTTCGGTGCCCTGCAGAAGTTCGTGGGACTGCGCGCGCGCTGGGATCGCGGCGGCAGCAAGTAGCAACACTACAACGACAAAAGACACGACGATTCGTTTCATGGGATCCTCCATCCTGCCGCGCCGGCCGACGATTCGGCCGCGCACGGGTTAGGCCTCGTGACGTGAGGCGTTGCGCTGGCGCTGCACGCCCGGCGACGCTCTGCGGGAGCATGCCGGACCGGACGCGGAGGCTGCGTCCGTGCGAATCATACGCCAGCGCGCCCTCTTGAGTCCGGCAAACTGCTGCGCGATGTTCTGAAAACGCCACCCTGCGCGGGAATCCCGTCTTACTCGGGTTTGCTTTTCGTTCGATGGCTGGCTGACGCCAGATGGCATCGCGGTAATTCTTGTATTGCATTCCCATAGGGCTTGTGGCACTCTCTCTATTGTTATCCAATAGGAGAAATATGGACGAGAAACCGGATGTCT
>WNFG01005231.1_pt1 | contig 10916 bp, 7 predicted proteins | sample 5400431 | NCBI WGS metagenome assembly WNFG01 (sample SAMN13153346, study PRJNA577476) | soil metagenome | isolation source: 120 cm saprolite under Douglas fir tree site 2 hole 3 replicate 2 | place: USA:California | collected 2015-04-18
CCGCTTTGCTCGAGAGTTTCGATGCACGGCTGGTAGGATACGAATCCAACCCATGACCGACGAAAGCACAACGCGCCCATTCGGCCCCTCTCGGCGCCGGGTTGCGGCCATCGGTCAGGGCTCTTGGAAAATCGAGGAATCGGCGGCGGACTCCGCCGTCGAGTGTCTGCGCCGTGGCCTCGATCTTGGGCTGACTCATATCGATACCGCCGAAATGTACGGCTCAGGAGCCGCGGAGAGCATCATTGCCAAGGCGATCTCGGGTCGGCGCGATGAGGTCTTCCTGGTCTCCAAGGTGCTGCCGACCAATGCCTCGACGCGCGGCACGCTCGCGGCGTGCGAGAAATCACTGGCACGCCTGCGAACGGACCGGCTGGATTGCTATCTGCTTCACTGGCGCGGCGAATTTCCATTGGAGGAAACGATTGCAGCCTTCGACACTCTGGTACGCGACGGCAAGATCCTGTCCTGGGGTGTGAGTAATTTTGATGTCGCCGATCTCGACGAAGTGGCGGCGATTGCGGGCGCGGGGCATCCGGCCTGCAATCAGGTGCTGTACCACCTGCAGGAACGCGCCATCGAGCATGCGGTGCTGCCCTGGTGCCAAAAACAGGGTACTGCGGTGGTGGCGTACACGCCTTTCGGTCAATCGAGAACTGCGTTCGATGCGCGGACGGCGCAAGGCACGGTGCTTGCCGAGATTGCCGAAGCGCACCAGGCGACTCCCCGGCAAGTCGCGCTGCGCTTTCTGCTGCGCCACCCGGAAGTGTTCGTGATCCCCAAGGCGTCCCGCCTTGCACACGTGGCCGAGAACGCCGCGGCGGCGACCCTCGAGCTCAGCGCCGCCGAGCTGGCCAGAATCGACGCGGCTTTTCCGCGCGGAAGACCGCGCCGCGGACTGCCGACGCTTTAGTACCCGGCGCTGCGCGCCTCGCCCTTGCGGGGCATGCGCAATACGTGCGGACCCATGGCGGCGATGGACGACGTTCCGGTCAACGCCAAGGTCACGCGCAGTTCATTGCGCATGATGTCGATGGCCTTGGTCACGCCCGCCTCTCCGGCGGCGGCCAACGCGTACAGGAACGATTTACCGATCAATGTGCCGCGCGCGCCCAGCGCCAGCGCCTTCGCAATGTCCTGGCCCGAGCGAATGCCGCCGTCGAACAACACCTCGCAACGGCCGTCGATCGCCGCAACGATCTCCGGCAGCACCGAAATCGAAGACGGTGCGCCGTCGAGTTGCCGTCCGCCGTGATTCGATACGACGATGGCGTCCGCGCCGGTCGCGAGGCCGAGGCGGGCGTCCTCGGCGTCGAGCACCCCCTTGAGTATCAGTTTCCCGGGCCAGCGGCTTCTGACCCATTCCACGTCGCGCCAATTCGCGGATGGATCGAACTGAGTCGCGGTCCACTGCGCCAGAGTACGGATACCGCTCGAACCACCGATTCGCCCCGCTAAATTGCCGAATGTGCGCCGTTTTCCGAACAGCACCTTGAGTGCCCAAGACGGTTTCGTGGCCACATCCAGGGCATTGCGCAGCGTGAGCCGCGGCGGGATGGTGAGGCCGTTGCGGGGATCGCGGCGCCGCTCGCCCAACACCTGCAGATCGAGCGTGAGCATGAGCGCCGAGCATTGCGCGGCAGCGGCCCGATCGATGAGCTCCTGATTGAAGCCGCGGTCTTTCATGAGGTATTGCTGAAACCAGAACGGCTGCCGGGTCGCCTCTCGAACGTCCTCGATCGAACAAATCGACATGGTGCTCATGCAGTAGGGAATGCCGCAGGCCGCCGCGGCCCTGGCCGCGAGAATCTCGCCGTCGGCATGGAACAGGCCGGCAAGTCCGGTCGGACCTATGGCCAACGGCATCGTTGCCGGTGCACCCAGCAAATTCGTCGCAAGCGACACATTCGACACATCGACCATCACACGTTGACGAAAGGTCATTGCATCGAGATCGGCGGTGTTCCGCGACAGCGTGCGTTCGTCGTACGCGCCGCCGGCGGCGTAGTCGAAGATGGCGCGCGGAATGCGTTTCTTCGCGAGTTCGCGCAAGTCGTCGATGCTGAGAATCATTGGCATGATGGTTCGTTTCAGGGCGCTTCGCTCCGCACGATACTATATCCCGCCCCCGCAGCGTCAGCCGGCGCCGGTGACTGATTGGAAATGTTCGACTACCGGCGGTGATTCGAGAAACGGCCCGATGTGTGCACGCCACTCGGTGAATGCCGGCGACCCGCGAAACCCCACCGTGTGATCCTCGAGGGTTTGCCAATGCACGATCAATGCATAGCGGTTGGGCGTTTCCACGGAGCGCTGCAGCTCGTGGGTCAAATATCCCTTGCTGCCGCCCAGAACCTTGATGGCGGTGAGGAATGCCGCCTCGAATTGCCGCTCACTGCCCGGCCGAATGGTCAACTGCGCGATTTCAATGATCATGCCGACACTCCGTGCTCAATGGTGATAATCCGGATACGCCGGCCTCGCCGGCTGAGCAAGTGGATGCGCCGCCAGATCGCGCAGCGCGATGGCGACCGCCGACTCCAATTGCGGATCGTGTCCTTCGCTGACTGCCTTCGGATCCTGCTCCACCGCCACATCCGGATCGACCCCGTGGTTTTCAACGTCCCACTCTCCCTTGGGGGAGAAGAAGGCGACACTGGGTGAGGTGACGTGGCCGCCGTCCATCAGGACGGGAATGTCGCTGATGCCCACCAAGCCGCCCCACGTTCGCTTGCCGACCAGCGTGCCTATCTTGGCCTGCTTGAACAGCCAGGGAAGCGCATCGCCCCCGGAGCCGGAGATTTCGTTCGCGATCATCACTTTCGGTCCGTAGATGCCGGCATTCGGAGTGTGTTCCACTCTGCCGTACCGAGGCGACCAATACGCTTCGATGTGACGGCTCATGACTTCGATGATGTAGTCGGCCATCTGCCCGCCCGCGTTGAAACGCTCATCGATGATCGCGCCTTGCTTCTGGGTCTGCGCGAAATAATAACGATTGAAATTGGTGAACCCTTCCGCGCCGGTGTTCGGCAAGTAAATGTACGCGAGCTTGCCGCCGGACATCTGCTCCACCTTCCGCCGGTTGGACTCGATCCAGTCAATATGGCGCAGATTGGCTTCGCTGGCCACGGGGACGACCGTGACATCGCGTGCCTTTCCGCCGGCGGCGGCTACGCGCAGCGTGATGGCGTGTTCGGCTGTGCCTTCGAGCGGTTGCTGGATATCGACCGAACCCCACAACTCCTGTCCGTTGACCGCGAGAATGCAATCGCCGGGACTCAGATTGAGTCCCGGCTGCGCGAGCGGCGCCTTGTCGCGCGGATTGAACTGGCCGCCGGTATAGATCTTCGCCAGGCAGTAGCGATCGTCGCGGATGACATAGTCGGCTCCAAGCAACCCCCCGGGCATGTGGCGGGCCCGTGGAATGGCACCTCCGCTGCCCCGTAAATGGCCCACCGAGAACTCTCCCAGCATCTCTTGAAAGACGTAATTGAGATCGGCTCTGGATGCGATCGACGCAACATAGGGCTCATAGCGGCGTTCGTCCGCGACCGTGTGAGCGCCGTGGAAATTCGGATCATAGAAATACGACCGTTCGATGCGCCAGACTTCGTGGTACATCTGGCTCCACTCCGCCGACGGATCGACGCGCACCTGCAGGGCCGTCAATGCCAGCGTGCCCTCGCCGGCTTTCAATGCGACATTCGCCGGTACGATGACCCACGTAGGCCGTGCGTCCTCGCCATTCGCGTCGGGCGGCGCATCGGGTTTGCGGTTGGAGATGGCGAGGAGCATCTTTTCGCCATCGGCCGAGAGTTCAAAACTCTCGATGCGTTCGGCCAGCTTTTCCGTCTTGCGGTCTTCCTGAGTCCAGCGGCTCAAGGTAGCGGCCCGATCGTCATATCGGCCGGGCTCGGAACGCACGAGAAAGTACAGACTGTCATGGGTGCCCGCGGCCAGAGCGACATACGCGGCGCCGGGTAGACTCAAGGCCACGACCCGCGACCCGATGCCGTTCAAATCAACTTTGGTGGGAGGGACTGCCGGAGCGGCGGCCGGCGCGGCTCCGGCGGCCGCATTGCGTCCAACCCGCTTGGCAGGGTCCGCTCCCTCGGGACGGACCGTGTCGTCGTCCTTCGGCTTCGCCTGCTTCGATCCCGGCGCCTTCTCGTCGTCCAACTCGGGCGCGATCGGCGAGGCCTGGTCCGCGGCCAGCACCACGGCGTAGATATTCGACCGCACCTCGTACAGGTCGCTGGTCATGTCGAGTCCGTCAGAACTGGCGCCGGCATTCGTGCTGGCCGTGAAGTAAAGGTATTTTCCGCTCCGGTCGAAGGCAGGCAGGCGGGCATCCCCCATGGAATCCGTTACCTGCGTGGAGGTACCGCTGTCGACCGAGTAGAGAAACAAGGAATGCAAGTGATTGTCGAGAGAACGCGGGTAAGCAATCCACTTCGAATCGGGCGACCAGGCAAGATCGTAGCTCGCCTCCGAAAATCCGCCATACACGTTCTTATCATTGATCACGGTGAGCTTGCCGGTAACCGTGTCGAGTAGATACATCTTCAGGCGATTGTCGTGGAATGCGATGTGCTTCGAGTCCGGCGACCACTTCGGCGCAAAGTAATAGGCAGGTTCCGGCGCCAGCGGAAATTTCTTGACCGCGGCAGCGCCCGTTTGCATGGCGCCCGTCTGCGCGGCGACATGCAGCGCGTACAGACCCGATTCGTCGGAGAAGTAGGCGATCGACTGGCCGTCGGGAGACCACGCCGGCGAGCGCTCCATGATTCCCGGCGTATTGGTGATGTTGCGGATCGGGCCTGCCTTTACCGGTACGGTCAGGATCTCGCCGTGCGCTTCCAACGCGGCACGCACGCCGCTGGGAGAAATCGCGGCGTGATCGATTTCCATGGCGACGGTCTTGATGCTGGGCCGCACTTCCGGCAAATCGGCGCGGATCTCGATCGGCACGCGGTGGTCCTTGCCGCCGGCGGTATCGAAGAGGTGGATTTCCCCCAATTGATCGTAGACCAGGGTCTTTCCGTCGCCGGCGAGGCTTCGAATGTCGGGACCGTCGTTGTGCAGTACCTCGGCAACCGCCTTCGTGCCGAGGTCGTACCGGAAGATTCCTATGTGGCCGGCACGCCCGGAGAGGAAATAAATCTGTTGGCCGCAGTACACGGGATAGAAGTCGGACGCTCGATCGTGAGGAATCTCGACCGAGTCCAGTCCCGCAAGCGCGGCGATCCAGATGGTGCTGGCGCGTCCGCCGCGGTAGTTCCCCCAAGAGACGAATGCCGTGTAGTCGAATCCAAATGCGGGAGCCAGCGGCGAGTAGGCGATGTGCGAACCGTCCGGCGACATCTGGCCCTGATAAGCCGCGGGCAGCGGCAAGCGCGCAGCCACGCCACCCTCGGCGGGAACGGAATAAAGCTGCGTGTAGCGGCTCGCCGATTCGCGCGTGGAGCGAAACAAAATCCGCTTTCCGTCCGGAGTCCATCCCACGGCGACATCCGGGACGGGATGATAGGTCACTCGATGCGGAATACCGCCCGCGGCAGGGATGGTGAACACATCCGTGTTGCCGTCGTATTCCCCGGTAAATGCAATCGTACTGCCGTCCGGGGAGAACACGGGCGCGCTTTCCAGACCCACACCGTTGGTCAGGCGCACTGCCCGGCCGCCCTCGCGCGCAACAGTCCATAGATCTCCGGCATAGCCGAAGGCGATCGATTCCCGGCTGAGAGCGGGTGATTGAAACAAGTGGGGCTTCTCTGCCGCATATGCGGCGGCGGAGATGAACGTCGACAGACACGCGAGTCCCAGCGCAACTGCCGAGTGATGGATGCGATACACGAGCGGCTCCCTTGTTCGGTTAGGCAACCGATCGCGCATGTTGCGGCACGATCGCACTTTTGTGCAACCGGCGTGCGGGTACCGGCGGGAACAACCGCCTTGGGCTCCACTGTCGAAATGATGCAGGCTCGTTCGACTAAGGCCGGACAGGCTTGATTACAAGAATGTCCACGTCAACCCGAGGGATACCAGGCTTGGATTTCCCCCCGCTGCATTAAAACGCTCGTACTCCGCGCGCACGGCCCAAGGGCCGAATTTCACCTGGGCTCCCGCGCCGGCAGCGAAGCTCGTGTTGGTGCGGTCCAATCGAAAAAGTGCACAGTTGGGGGTCGTCACCGTGCAGGTTCCAACCCCGCTTTTGAACGAGGTCGATGTGCTTTGGAGCCGCGCAAGGCCTGCTTTCACGAATACATCGACCACCGGCACCGGTAGGTAAAGCACCCCGAATGCGTCGGCGCCCTTCTCGGACACGCCTGATGAGACGGCGTTGATGCTGCCGCTCGGATGTCCAAAATCTATGTAAGAGAGTTCGGCGCCGATCAGCGAGATGGGCCGTATTCCTGCGATCAATTTAAATGCCGAATGGTTCTGCTTGAAGTCGCCGACGCTGGGTACATTGGCTTCGACCTGCGATTGTCCCGCGGACCCACCCACATAAAGACCGAGAAGGTCGCCGGCAAAAGCATTCCCTGTGTTCAGGACGGTCATCACAAAGACAACAATGATTGCGGCGCGCGGGGCAGGCGGAATGCGAAGCGAGGGAATACGACGCATGGGGCACTTCCTGTGACGAGGGTAGTAACTCCAAGAATCTAGCATGCGGCCGTGTTAAAAATTGTGCGAAAGTGTTCTCATCTGTTATCGGATGCCCGACCTGCAGCACTCCCTACCCTGTCGCCATGCTTAAGCAGCAACCCTATACGCAATTAGTGTCGCATCTGTACGTCAACGCAGTCGTTCTCGTGGAAATGCGTTCGAATTGCGTACGTGACAAGGACGCCACAGGAGTCAAACGTTGCAAAACATTGGTGGTTACAGCAATCTCGCCTTGAGCGCCTTCTGCGATTGGGTATATTGCGCGCCCAATCGCGCGTGCCTGGCTAGAATGTCATCGGCCTTGCGCAGCCACTGACGGGCCTCGTCGCGCTGGCCCAGGGCAAGCAGGCAGGTTGCGAGCGCCAATTCGCTGCTCGCGAGGGTCGGACTATACGATGAGTCGTAGAGCTGCTGATTGCGCAGCACGCCCTGTGCGAGCAGCGGCTGCGCATCGTGGGGACGGCGTGCAGCCAGCAACGCACGGCCTTCCAGGTCAGCCAATTGCGCCTGTTCGAGCAGAAAAAACGCCGAGAAATTCTTGTCCGCCAGTTGCGAACGCGCGGCGGCAATCAAGCCGAGCGCGCCTTGCGAATTGCCGTCGAGCAATTCCAGTTCTGCTCGCGCCACGGACAGATGCAAAGCGGACTCGGACCATGCACCGTTCGACGTAGTCGGCGGCACGAATTTCTCCAGCGCCGCGCGCGCAGCAGGAAGCTTACCGGCTGCGAGTAAGACATGCGCCCGAGCCATGACATGATCGTTCAATTGGGACGCCTGATCGTGAATGGTGCGGTGAATCGACTCGGCCTCGTCCAGCGTCCGTTCCGCCTCGTCGTACCCGCCAAGTTCACTCAAGGCGAGCGCCTCGCGCTCCAGAACCAACGCCAATACCATGGCGCCCGGCCGATACTTGCGTTGATTGCGCTCGGCCGCTTGCAGGAACTGCAGTCCCTCCTCGATGCGGCCATACCGCGTCAAGGAGCGGCCATAGCCGGTCAAGATCCACGGCGTTATCAGCGTGTCCTCGGACCCTCGAGTCTTGAGAACGCGATCCTTTGCGCTTGCCATCAAAGCAATTGCCTCGTGTGTCTTTCCTATTTGGAATAGAAATAGTCCGAGACCATGCTCTGCGCGAATCGCATCGAAACCGTTCTCGTCGCCGAGCAACCGAGCAGCCCGTACCGCCGCCCGATAGCTCGCCTCCGCTTCGGCGAACTTGTACAAATCGAGCTGCGCATCGCCCAGATAGGTGTATATCTGGGGCCGCGCCGTGTCGGCGCCCGGATGCACGCGCCATGAAATTGCCAACGCTTCGCCGTAGGTCGCCTCCGCACCGGCGGCGTTACCGGTGAATCCGTCCATCACAGCCAGCGACACCAAAGCGTCGCGCAATTCGTCGCTGGCCGGGTAGCCGCGCATGATCTGCACCGATTGCTGGGCGTATGCCAACGCCTTCGCTTGATCTCGATCGTAGTACTCGTTGGCGAGTACTCCGAACCAGCGTGCGCGCGTGGGTGAGGAAAAATCTCGATTGGCATCCAATATCCGGCCGGCCTCCGCCAATGCCGAATCGCGTTCGCCGACGGCCTGCGCGCTTCCGAGCGAGGCAGCAAGCATGACCAATGCCTGTGCCAGCCTGGCGTCGTTCGGCGGATAGATCGACCGGGCGAGGTGCACCGCGCGCCGGCGCAGCGCGGCCGACTCATCGATCAGGCCGAGATCTTGGTGCATATTGGCCAATGTGGCCAGCGCACGCAGTTTGGCCTCCGGTGCGTCCGTGAGCGCCTGATCGATTTTCTTCGCGCCGATGTCGAGCAGTTGTCTGGCGGTCGTTTGGCGCCCTTTGATGGGATCCTCCTGGTCGCCGGAGTTCGCTTTGAAGATGTCTTCGAGGAAGTCCTGAACCGCCTTGGCGGTCGCAGCCTCCGTGGTGGCGATTTGCGCCTGCTTCGCCGCCCGCCGCGCCTGCCAGGTCGCGACGGTCAAGCCGCCGGCCAGCGCCAGCACGACGATCGAACCGGCGACGGCGGCAACTCTGTTTCTTGCGACAAATTTCCGCGCGCGATACCAAGGATTGTCGCGCCGCGTCACGATGGGCAATCCCGTCAAGAATCGTTCAAGATCGCCGCCAAAGGCGTCGGCCGTCGTGTACCGTTCCTTCTGCGATTTCTTGAGCGCCTTGAGCGCGATCGTGTCGATGTCGCCGCGCAGGAGCTTGACGAGCTTCGATTGCACGGTGTCGCACGCCTGCGCCTGATGCGGTGTTGCGGCTTGGCTGGGCCGCAACGGTTCGGCCGCCAATATGGCCTCCTCGAGCGCACCGCGCGAATCGCGCCTGAGCTTGTAGGGCCGCGCACCGGACACGAGTTCGTAGAAAACGACGCCCAACGAATAGACATCGGAGGCGGTACCGAGCGGTTGGCCGAGAATCTGCTCGGGAGAGGCGTAATCCGGGGTCAACGCCCGTCCCCCTAGCTGAGTCAGTTCGGTGTCGTGAGTTTCACCGTCGACCGTGAGTTTCGCGATGCCGAAGTCCAGCAGGCTCACCTGCCCCTGGGCGTTCACAAGAATGTTGGACGGCTTGATGTCGCGATGGATGACGAGTTGTCCATGCGCGAATTGCACCGCTTCCAAAACCTGCAGAAACAGCCGAACGCGATCCTTGATCCGAAGGCGGTGCGAATCGCAATACTCGATAATTTGCGTGCCTTCGTGGTATTCCATCGCCAAATAGGGCTGCCCTTGCGCGCTGATCCCTGCGTCATACAGGCGCGCGATATTCGGATGGGTCAGTGCCGACAGAATGTTTCGCTCGCGCTCGAAACGCTCGGCAAACTGCGCGCGATGCATATGTATGTACGGAAGTTTGAGGGCGATATTGCGGCGCATCTGCCCATCGCTGCGGACGGCCAACCACACCGAACTCGTGCCGCCGCGCCCTATTTCACGGATGAGCCGGTAAGGGCCGACTTCCGTCCGCTCCGCAAGACCGTCGGATTGCTTGAATCGCTTGCTCGCCGCCAACACCGCGGCGTCGATCGGCGGCAGCTGCGCGAGGTCCGGACCTTCTGCGTCCAGGCCGTTCACAATGAGCGAGTCAAAAATCTCCTTCAAATGCGGCGACTCGTGCGCGAGTTGACTTAGGAATGCCGGACGTCCGGCGTCCGGCATTTCCAGAAAACCGTCGAGAAGAACGAACAATTGCCGCCATTCGTGTCCGGTAATCTTCACTGACACCCATCCTTACGGGCGCGTCAATGCGCCGCCAGCTTCGCGCGGAGAAAGATCCGAGCCTTCTGCCAATGTCTGCGCACGGTACGGGAACTGAGCTGCAAGGCGCCGGCGATTTCGTCCTCGTTGAGGCCGGCGAAATAACGCATTTCAACCACTTGAACGAGCGCTCCGTCGATGCTCGCGAGTTCGAGCAGCGCCTCGTGAATGCGCAGCACTTCTTCTGCGGATGCCGGAGCGGCGTCCGCGATATCCGTGTTGAGCGTGAGCAGTCCGGCTCCGGCGCCGCGCTTGTCGGCGCATTGGGCACGCATTATGTCAACGACGACCGAGCGCATGGCGTTGGCTGCGTACGCCAAAAAATGCCGTCGATCGCCGACCGCAACCGTCTCGACGGCGGCAAAGCGCAGATACACCTCATGCACCAGGGCCGTCGTATTGAGCAGATGGGCATTCGGGTTGGCGCCGTGTTGCAATTGCTGGTGTGCCATGGCGTGAAGCTCGCTGTACAGCGACTCGAAGAAAACGTTCAGCCTCTCGGGCGTTGCCGCGATCGGGGCATCTGGAGTCGATGTCGGTTCAGGCACGAAGCACCTCCCCATTATTTCCACCGGCCTGGCCGGATTCGGCGCGCGAATCCGTATCGGTCTAGTAGCAGCGGTGCGCGCACAGCACTCGAGCGGGAATATTACAGCGGGATGAACGGGAGAAATACTGTGATCAGACATACAACGCGAATCGTCTCGGTGCTTGTTTTCACGGCGGCCATGGCCGGTCCATGCCTTGCCCAGATCGACCCCGGTGTCCGCGGCGGTCCACCCGGAGCAGGCGGTCCCATCACCAGCCGCGTGGCGCCGCTGACCACCGAGGAGCTGTATTTATTTACAGAAGGCGCGCGGCGATTCAACCAGCTTGAAGCGGTTTGCGACAGTTGCAGCGACATATTGCTCGGCGCCGACCCCGGCGAGGACCCGCGGTTGGCGACGAAGACCAACTCATCGGGTCTGGGC
>WNFG01005232.1_pt1 | contig 10916 bp, 9 predicted proteins | sample 5400431 | NCBI WGS metagenome assembly WNFG01 (sample SAMN13153346, study PRJNA577476) | soil metagenome | isolation source: 120 cm saprolite under Douglas fir tree site 2 hole 3 replicate 2 | place: USA:California | collected 2015-04-18
CTTCCTTCTCCGTCCTGCAATGCACGATGACATCATCGGCGTACCTCTCGAATGGCACCTGAGGGTAGTGCGCCGCCAGCCATCGATCTAAGGCGTAATGCAGAAACAGATTCGCCAGCAGTGGGCTGGCCACTCCCCCCTGGGGAGTGCCCTTTTCCCGCGGAACCAATAATGACCTCACCAATCTGTAACTGTGCCCCCTCCCATTGGCGTTCTGAGAGCCCAGCCACGCCACCGATTACCAGGTTGGGACGAAAACGCCGGCGGTCGTAACCCACTGCAGCAAACATTCCATCCGTCGTGACCAAGAGAGGAAGGACATCGAAGCGGTCTTCTGCGTCGCTTCGGACGAGGCGAGCCCCCTGGCCTGCCGCGTCCTCAACATCGCGAGCGACCTGCTCTGTGTTCCAGGGGCGTTCGTCCACAAGCACGCCGCCATTCTCATCCAGCATGGCTCGATGCCGAAGCAGCCCGGGCCTGGTTCGCGCCGTGAAGATTCGTCCGCTGGCGTTCCGGACTTGAATTATCCGGTCACCCGATATGCCGTGCTCAGTTATATCAGCGGTCTTCAATAACTCCCCCGCCATGGACTTGACCGGATACCGCCAGATTTCTTGGATCACCATTGTCTGTCACGCGACCGATGCGGCTCGCGACGATCGAAACCGTGCTGCGAGCCGCATTCATTTCAACACACTCAGGCAGCCTTCTTTCCACGCACCTTGCGGTCGTAGAAAGACCGCACGAACACCGCGATTTCGTCGCAGTGATCCTCCAGGGCGAAGTGGCCCGTGTCGAGCATGTGCAACTCTGCATCTTTGACGTCGCGCTGGAAGGCCCGACCACCCTCCTGGGTGAAGATCGGGTCGTTTGCGCCCCACACCAGTAGCGTTGGCGGCTGGTATTTGCGCAGATACTCGTGCCAGCGCGGATACTGAGCGACATTCGTCCGGTAGTCGTAGAAGAGGTCAACCTGAATGCGGTGATTGTCCGGACGACTTAGGAAGAACAGATCTGTGCTCCAGTTGTCCGGGCTGATTGTTTCCGGGTTGCGCGTGCCTTCACTGTAGATCCACTTCACACCATCCGGAGTGAAGAAATTCGCCAGCGGTGCCTCAGTCTCTGGCGTGCGGTTTTTCCAGAGCGCGGTTCGCAGCGCGTCCCACACGCCGGTAAAGCCTTCCTCGTAAGCATTGCCGTTCTGCGAGACGATGCCTTCAATCCAATCCGGATGGCGCAGCGCGATTCTGAATCCCACGGGGGAACCGTAGTCCTGAATAAATAGCGTGAACTTGTTAACGCCGACGGATACCAGCAGCTTTTCCACCACTTCGGACAACTTGTCGAACGTGTAGGAGAACTGCGTGGGAGAAGGTGCGTCGGTGTTTCCGAAACCCGGGTAGTCCGGCGCTATCAAGTAGAACTTGTCCGCCAACTCCGCCATCAGGTTGCGGTACATGTGGGAGGACGATGGGAATCCATGGAGGAGAACCATCGCGGGATTCCTGGGGTCGCCCGCTTCACGGTAGAACACCTTCAGGCCGTCAATGTCTGCGTATTTGTATTTCATAGTGTTGAGTTCCTTTCGGTGAGGAGAATTCATGATCCTAGGTTCGTAGGTGATACGGCACGGGACTGCCAAGCATTGTGTCCGTCTATTCCGGCGATAAGCCCCCTTTTTGAAATCGAGTCGGGATTCTGGATTTGCGTCTCCGAGTAGACGACTGTCTTATCGGCAACGTTGGGTCTGTTCAGAAAGGCTCACGTCGCGGGATGGGACGCGAGGCTCTTAGCGATCCCCAGTCGCGCAACAGCGCTGTAGGCAAGTTCGGGTTCAAGGCGTTATACGTCAGAAGGGCCGGACCTTCTCGTAGGTTCTTCCTCGACTCCACGCTCCATCGAAGCCGGGCGCCAACGCGTCACGCATCTGCAGGCGGGCACGAGATAGTCTGGTCTTCACGTTCGCTTCTGACAGGCCGAGCACCTGTGCAGTCTCGGTAATGCTGAGATGCTGAACGTCCCGCAAGATCAATACGGTGCGGTATTTCTCAGGAAGAGAATCCAGGGCCTTGGTGAGCGCCTTACGAAGCTCTTTCTGTTCCAACGCCTCGGACGGTATTTCTCGCCAGTCTGCGAAATCTTTGGGGGTGTAGTCGCCGTCGTCTCCGAGCCGTCCTTCTTCGATCGACTCATAAAGGTGCCGGCGGTCTTTCCGCAGCTTCATCTTCGCTTCATTGATCGCAATCTGGATCAGCCAGGTGCTGAATTTCGCTTCCTGACGGAAGCGTGCAAGGTTTTTGAAAGCCTTCAGGATCGCTTCCTGGGCAACATCCTCTGCGTCCGCATCATTCTTAACTAGGGACAGCGCGGCCAGAAACACGGCGCGCTCATAGGGGCGTACCAGGTCAAAGAAGGCATCGGAGTCGCCGTTCTGCACCCGCCCGATGAGAGTCACCTCCGCCGACGTCATCTGGACACTTGCCGGAGACCTCGTGCCCATCTCCGGGCGAACTCGATCGCTTCCAGGTAGCAGGATCGTTTCTGTGCTTGCGGTCATCATTGGGTCGCCTCCTTCAGTTGCTGGCTCACAAACTGAGAGCAGTTGAGTTCGGACACTTGCCTTTTTGCGAGATCGCGCAGCAGAGTGACTCCGCGCGAATCGACGAACCACACTCTTTCGAGATCGAGGCTCACGTTCTTCTGGAGGGAGAGGGCTTGGTCGCTGAGCTTTCGTAACTCTTCGACCCAAGGGCCTACGAGCTTGCCTTCCAGCTGGAACTCGATGGCTTGCTCTGAGTCGTTGATAATTGAAATCTTGAGCACCGTTGGTTTCCTTCCGAACGCACCTTTGCTAAAGCAGGAGTCGTGCCATTCATGAGGCGCGTCCAGAAAAGAGCTATGCTGATGATTTTGAGTGCCTTAGAGAATTGCTGAGGAAATTGCTTTCGGAGGGAGCCACGAAGGTTCGTGGGTCAGTTCGTTATGGCTTCGTGGCTACGGGATTTCGTGGCCGGCAGAGCAGGATTCAACGACGCACGCTCGATTCCGAGTTTCTTCATGCGGCTGCGCAGTGTGTTGGGATGCAGATCAAGAATCTTCGCGGCTCCGCGTTCGCCTTCAATCACCCAGTCGGTTTTTTGCAGAACACTCTGGATGTGCCGCCTTTCCACTTGCTCCAAGGAAGAAGGATCGCCGATCACGTCATGCGATTGGTGATTGTCCAAGCCCAAGCCTGCAACTTCATCCGTTGACGCCATTCCCGCGCTACCCGCGGGTAGTAGGTCGGCGCCTAGCTTCAAGATCGGCCCACGTGACAATACTACGGCGCGCTCGATAACGTTCTGCAATTCACGAATGTTTCCTGGCCAATCGTAGCGAGTCAGAAGGTCCATCGTGTCTTGCGCGATGCCGGTGATTTGTTTGCCAAACTGCCTGGCAAACCTCTCCACAAAGAACGCCGTAAGCAGCGGTATATCGGCGCGCCTTTGACGCAGCGGCGGCACAACAATCGGGAGGACGTTGAGGCGATAGAAGAGATCGGCCCGGAACCGGCCCTCCTGCACAGCTTTCTCAAGATCACGATTGCTGGCCGCAATGATGCGCACGTTGACTTTTATCGTGCGGCTGCTGCCTAGTGGCTCAAACTCGTGCTCCTGGAGAACTCTCAGCAACTTCACTTGTGTGTCAGGGGGAAGTTCGCTGACTTCATCAAGAAACAGAGTCCCACCATCCGCGAGTTCAAACCTGCCGGTTCTACGTTCCAGCGCTCCGGTGAATGCGCCTTTCATGTGACCAAACAGTTCACTCTCGACCAGTCCAGTTGGGATTGCTCCGCAATTCAATTTCACCAGGGGGCGATGCTTGCGCGATCCGTGGCTGTGGATTGCCCGTGCGATCAACTCCTTACCGCAGCCGGTTTCTCCCGTGATCAGTACCGTGGAGTCTGTGGGCGCCACGGTTTCGACTCGGTCCAATACCTCCACGATAGCGCGGCTGTTCCCCACGATCTCTTCGAAGTTATGTTCCTTGCTAATTTCTTCCTGCAGATAGACGTTCTCGGCTTCGAGTTTCTTTTGCAGGGTTTGGACCTGTTGAAGAGCACTTTGCAGTTCTGCCTCAGCCCGCTGGCGTTTCAATTCAGCTGCTGCTCTGGCGGCAAAGATTTTGACCAGATCGATTGCGCGCGGGTCACGATCCATCGGCTTGTCGTCAAGAATTGCGATGTGGCCAATGACTCGTCCCTCGCGGTCGAGCATCGGAACGCCCAAGTAGCTCTCTGCTTCCCAGTCGGCTAGACCCTTGTCGAGCGGAAACAAACTCTGGAGCCCTTCTTTGTAGTGACATGTTTCGCCGTTCAGCACTTTCATGCAGGGTGTGTCGGCAATGTCGAACTCAAACTTCTCTCCGAACTGATCGCCGTTCCAGAAGGCCAGCGCTTTTGCGCGTTTTTGATCGTCACAGTCGGTAATGAATGCGTAGCGAACGCGAAGTGCGGTGGCCAGATGGCGCACCAGCGAAGGAAAGAAATCGTTTCCGGTTGCAGAAGCCGTACCGACGACGATGGAGCGGAAAGTCTCCTCCGCAAGGTGCCTCTCGGTGACGTCGCGGACCAGACCAATTACACCGATCACCTTCCCTTGAGCGTTGCAATGGGGAGCAAAGGTACAAGATTCCCACAGATCGCGCCCATCCGCAGAATGCTTGGGCACCAAAGCGTCGGCTACCTGTACCACTTCTCCTTGCAGCGCACGCTTCAAGGCCGTTTCTATGCCGCTCGGACCTAGCCTGGGGAACACTTCGGTCGCGACTCTGCCGAGTACTTCCTGCGAGCGCTTGCCGGTCAGCCGCTCTATGAAGGGATTGAAGAGCTGGTATCGCAGTTCGGAGTCATAAACGATAATGCCTTCCGCCGCTCCCTCAATGATCTCCCGATTGAAGTGAATGGCCTCACACAAGGCAATCTCGTTCTTCTTGTGCTCGGTCACGTCGCGTGACAGCGCCAGCAGCCGTTCTGGCTTTCCACTTGCGTCGTAGATGGGACTGACTACAACATCCCACCATCTCGGCTGTCGCGAGGTCCTTGTTTCGAAATAACCGACAAAGCGGCCGATGCCTCCGTCCTGTGCCGCTCGCACTGCCGCCTGGGCCGCTTCGCGATCTGCGCCCTCCCAGAACTCTACCCAGCAACCGTTCAAAAAGGGGCTGATGTCACAGATCTCCAGCACCTGCATTCCGCCCTCGTTCATGAATAGCAGGCGGCCTTCAAGGTCGAGAATCTTGATGCAGTCCCGGCTGCATGCGATGAGCCGGCTCTTAAGCTCCTCGCTGGCACGAAGGGACTCGGCCGCAAGCGCCTGCTCCCTGGCAACCCGGGCCAGTTCGGCCTTGGTGTTGCTCAGTTCCGATTCGAGGGCTTGCAAGCGTTCCTGATCGTGTTCAGAGACAGTCACGCGACTCCTTCTTGCTCTATCAGTCGAAGGTAAGACGGGGGCTGGACCATAAGGATGCACGAAATTTGAGGGTGGGCACGTTTGGCTCGGTCGGTTCAGGTCGTTCTCTGGCGGATGCGGGACATTACGGCACTCACGATGGGGTCGACCGCCTCGGCTGGCAGCGTAAAACAACCGCTTTCGGTAACAAACTCGATAGTCTTTCGAGTGCTATCAACGATCACCCGGCAGGTCTTGCACTCCCGCAGGTGCTCCTCAAGATGGGCTCGGAGGTCCGAACTGGCGGTGTCGTCGATGTAGTCCCCGAATTCGGCCAGGAAGTCAGCGCAGCTAAGCATCAGTTTTGTCCTGGCGAATAAAGTGGGGGGCGAGACTTTCTCGAAGCATCAATCTTCCCCGTAAAACCCGAGCTTTTAGAGCAGGAATGCTCAATTCCAGCGCTGCTGCGGCCTCTTCTGTCGAAAGCTGGTTTATATCACGCAAAAGCACGGCAACGCGGTATTTCTCCGGAAGCCGCAGGACTGCTTCCCGAACCAGGTCATTGACTTGCGAAGCGGAACACATCTGCTCCGGGTTGTCCTCCCACCTCTGGACCTGTCTCGGGCGAAATCCCTCATCGTCTTCCATCTCTGCCAGGGATTCAGAGGGCCTGCGCTGCCGTAGAAGCTCGGTCCCAGTATTGATTGCAATGCTGGTCAGCCAAGTCGAGAACTTAGATCGTCCCTGGAAACGGCCTATATTTTCAAACGCTTTCAAGAACACTTCCTGTGTCGCGTCGCGGGCATCGTCAATGTTTCCCACGAGCCCTGCCAAAGCTCCGAAGACCCGCCGAGAGTGCCGTCGCACCAGCTCCTCAAACACGTCGATGTCGCCCTGCTGGACTCGCGCCACGAGTGCCGCATCGGGATCATCGGGAACAATGACATCGGAGGTAAGACGGGACTTGTCGGAGAAAGGATACAAATCTTTTGGGCCGAAAACTCTCCGTGGCGGGAAATCGGGCGTGGCCCCGACGCCTGCCTGCACAGTATTGAGGAAGTTGGCCAAACCCGACACCACGACCGCCTCGACGATCTGGAGCTCCGTAAAGCCTTGCGTGCGGAGCCGCTCAGTCTCAAACCGTCGGCTCGTCCGCCCTGGTAGAGTTTTGAGTTTTCGGCTTTCGTCCAGCAAGACCTGATCCGTCTCCGAAATAGCGCTATTGCGGTGATCTTCGACGATCCGGTCGCACTCCTCTAGTGGAATTCCCAGTATGTTCAATACCTGGCTATGCAGGGTCGCGCAGTACGTGTTCAGGTTGGCGGCCGAAATAGCCAAGAGAACGTACTCCTTTTGAACACGATTCAACCCGTCTTCGGGAAAAAGAACAGATTCGAGCAATCGCACTTCTGCGTCCAACAATTCTGGAACCATGTTCTGAAGCCGGTAAAGGTTAGGCACAAAGCCGAACTGTTCGCGAAGTACGCCGTAGGCGCGAGAATCAGCGTCTGAATCCGAGGGTAAGCCGAGATGCGGACCTGGTGTGTTCGGCCAATCGAGCGGTTCGGGCACATTCAAAAGTTCGCTGGGAGCTGGCGATCTCAATTCTGCGTCAAGCCGCGGGCGTAGCCCATCCGCGAGAGTGCAAAGCATTAGACCCACACCGGTCGTGACGATCGCCTCCAGAATAGCCCTTTCGTCGAACCCGGAATTCTTGAGTGTCAGAACGTCGCGCCCCGAGACCCAAGGGCCATGTTTTGCAAGTTTGAGGGAGAAGTCGAAGAGTGCAGAGTTGCCGGGCACGACGGTACTGGAATGTCCGAACAGGGCCCGGCAATAGTCGCTCCTCCGGACGGTCGCCACACCGTTAAGAATCGCGTCCTTCTGATCCCTGCTCAGCCTGCCTTGGCGAACAACAACTGTATCGATGAGCCCCTGCTGGGCCTCAATCGCACGTGGTATGGCAATCTGTGCCCGAAACAGATTAGGCAGAAATCCGTACGCTGCAACTAGTTGCGGATATGACCTCGGCGGGTCGTTGGAGATGGTCGCAAACTGACTCATGGATAATGGGCTGCCAGTATATCGTTGAGAGTCTCCCGCTCGGGCCTGAGCCTTGCAACACCAGTGATCTCCTAGTGTAGACTTATGCGCACTGCTTGGGAGTTGGGGATATGAGCTATCTGCGTAACCAGCCGTATGAGGAAAAAGACTTCCCGGCGTTTGCTGCTATCCGGGAACAGTTTGGATTTCTGCCTAATTTCTTCCCGGCACAGACATTACGGCCCGATTTTGTCGACGCCCAGATCAACCTGATGGCTGCAATCCTGCTCAAAGAAGGCGCGCTGGAGCGCAGGCAAAAAGAATACATTTTTCTGGTGTGTTCAGCGGCGAACCTCAGCACCTATTGCGTGACCGCGCATTGCGAAATCGTGCGCATGATGAAGCTGGAAGGGCCGGAACCGGAGCAGATTGCAATTGACCATGTTCATGCAAAGATCCCGATCGCCGACAAGGCGCTTCTGAACTTCTGCGCCAAGTTGAACAGTCAGCGGTCAAAGACCGGCTCCAGCGATGTCGAGGCGCTGCGAACCTATGGGTTCAGCGAGCAGCAAATCCTGGAGGCCATTGTGACCGTTGGTTTTGCCCAGTTCGCCAACACCGTCGCGTTTGGCCTGGGTACCGTGCCCGACTTTGAGAATCGAAGAATCGCTGAAGAATTAGGCAAGGCGCGAGCCCGCAATCGCGAGAGCGCCGTGCCTGCGGTTGGCTAGTTTTCAGATCGGAACTGTCGCCCTAATCGCGATTCTGCTGGCGTGCTGCAAGGTGATCTTTCAGCTTCTTGTAGAACCTCTCGCCGGCCCCAGAAGAGATCTCAAATGCTCGTTCATCACCCACGAGCTTGACTACGTTCCTTGTGCCATCCAGCACTGCGCTGCAGTGAGCACAGTCCTTGAAGTGAGAGGACATGGTAGCCCGGAGCCCTTGGTCCACTTCGTCGTCAAGATAGTTTGAAATCTGACGCCACACTTCTGAACACTCGATTTCGATAATCGTTTTGGCCACGGGCCTCGCTCCGATTCCTGACTCTCTGGCCTCCGCATCGGCAGACAGGTTCGACTGCCGATTCGGAGGAATCAAATGTCCTTCCTTATGAGACACAGCAAATCCAAAAAAGTGACAATCTTTTAATGATCCGGAACAACCCGAGTCGGCTCATGGCCGAATGCCCGGAATGTTCAACCGGATTCGGTACAGACCGGTTTTCGCGCAGAGATAAAGGGTCTTGCCGTCGTCATCGCCCCAAGCAAAATTATGCGGATGCTCCGGGCCGACAATCGTGCCCAGGTGCTTGCCCTCAGGCGAGATGATCCACAAACCACCGGGGCCCGACACGTAAAGATTGCCCTTCTGATCGATCTTGATCCCGTCGAGGGCGTCCTCGCCGTCTGCCGACGTCATATCGAAGAAGACTTTGCCGTTCGACAACGTTCCGTCGGGGTTCACTTCGTACCGCATGATGATCTTTTTCTTCTCGTCCCAATTGTCCACGTAGAAGTACTTCTCGTCGGGTGAAAATGCGAGCCCATTCGGGCCACTCAGTTCTCTTGTCAACAGTTGGACATTCTTTCCGTCAGGAGACACGCGAAAAACTCCGCTGTAGGGTAGCTCTTTTCGCGGGTCATCGAAGAACTTCGGGAGTCCAAACGGCGGATCAGTGAAATACAGCGCTCCGTCCGATTTGTAGACAAGATCGTTCGGGCTGTTGAGCCGCTTGCCCTCGTAGCTGTCGGCCAGAACCGTAAGCTGGCCGTTCTTCTCCATGCGGACCACGCGACGGTTGCCGTGCTGGTTAATGGTGAGCCGTCCCTGCTTATCGAGAGTCAGGCCGTTGGAGCCGGGTTGACCATATTCGCCGATGTCCACGCCGCGGTAGCCGGACTTTGTCATGAAAATGGAGAGCTGGCCGTCCTGCGTCCAACGGTAGATCAGGTTGTTGTTGGGATCGCTGAAAAGAAGGTACCCGTCGGTTTCTTCGGTGTGCGGTACCCAGATAGGCCCCTCAGTAAAGAGGAACCCTCCAGCAAGCTTCTCGATCTTCGCGCCGGTCGGAACGATCTCGTCCAGCGCCGGATCCTTCCTGGTGATCTGCGCGGGAGTCTCGCTGATAGCGACTTTGGGCGACTTGTAGAAATCGAGGGTTGCCGACTTGATCCAGATGAAGTTCTGCGGGCTGTAGGAGATCGGGCCATTGATCCCGAAGACGGCAAGCTGAATACGTTGGCCGGGCTGGGCATTCCTGGTAAGGATCACCCGGTTGGGTGCGTTGAATCCTTTAATAACAGGGCCGCCAAGTTGACCCAAAACTCGCGGCATCTTCCCGTTGACCCAGACCTCTGCATAGTCGTCGATCACGATCTCAAACGCGACGGTCGATCCTGCTGTGCTGAAGCTCGCGACCTTTTCAGGAATCGTGAAGTTGATGCGGTACCAGTTGAAACAGACTTTGGCCGTCGAACGCCGCTGGTCAAGAGTCGTCGCATCGATGGCTTCCCATTGAGAATCGTCGAAGTCCGCGGGGCCCGCGTGAGGAGCGTAGTCGTATGTCCGGATCGGAGCGCCGCTCGGCTTCAGGTCGGGACCCACCGCACGTGAGTCGGCCTCGTCGATTTTCACGTCGTGGTAACGCCACTGGCCGTTGACCAGCCGCACGCCTTCATGGGAGGCCAGGTCGATTACCGCATCAGGGCGACCCGCGGGAGGGTCCTGGACCGTCTGCCCTCCCGCTCTTACCGAGGCCAACGACAGAACCAACCCCAGCGTTGCCATCGCACTTCGCAGATGCCGTCGTGTGTTCATGTTCACGTCTCTCTTAGCGAACCTTTACAACGTAGTAGAGGAACGGATTGGTAACTTCCAGAAATTGGTGCGGCACACCGTGGGGTACGATGATCACATCGCCTTTGGCGATCTGACGAATCTGCCCGTTGCGGATGCTGCTTCCTCGCAGTTCATCGGGCGCCGTGGTCTTGGCGTCGACAGCCTCGCCCCCGGTGATGAAGGTGGCTGATCCTTGCAGCACGTAGATTACGTCGGCATCTTTCGTATGGATCTCCGCCTGTCCGGGCTCCTCGCGGCGGCTGGCATGGACCATGTAGTTACGGCCATCAGTCGCGTCGAACAACACCGCACCCTTGGAGAAGGCTTCGTCGACTTTGCTTTTCTCCCAATAGGACACGGCGGGCGCAGGATCGCCGCCCACGGCTGTCTCTGATGCGAAGGCGTTCGAGCCCGCAATGGCGAGCTTCTCATCCTGGTCGGCGCTGGCTGCGCCGCTCACGCCCACCCCGCCTACGATCTGGCCATCTACAACAATGGGGATCCCCCCGATCAGCGGAGTGAAGTTTTCGAGCGCCGTCATCACCGTACGGCCTTTGCCGCTGGAGTTGATCAACTCTTCGAAAAAGCGTGTGGGCTTCTTAAACA
>WNFG01005233.1_pt1 | contig 10915 bp, 13 predicted proteins | sample 5400431 | NCBI WGS metagenome assembly WNFG01 (sample SAMN13153346, study PRJNA577476) | soil metagenome | isolation source: 120 cm saprolite under Douglas fir tree site 2 hole 3 replicate 2 | place: USA:California | collected 2015-04-18
TATTTCAACTGCACCTGCACGACAGCGCCGGGCTTATCAGCATGGCCTTGCGCGATCACCAGATAGCGCCGCTGGATCTTGTCCTCGCCGTGCACGACCTGGCGGATGGCGCCGGTGGCGTTGACAATCGCCGAGCCCGCCGCATTGGTCATGAACGCGGCCAGCGGCTCCAACGGCCCCTCGCCGTCTCGCTCGTGTGCAAGCCCGAGAACGTAAGGTTGCTTCGGCTCAAGGCCGGTCACCGACGCCTGCAGCACCTGGATCAGCCCCTGATCGAACAGCGAGACGCTGGTCGGCGCCTTGTCTTCGCTCCCAACGCTGCCCGCACGACCAACGGTCTTGCGGCCTTCCACGGCACCAAGCGCGAGATGCGTAGCCCGGCCCGCCACATCCAGCGGCTGCAGGCCCTGCGTACCATCCCCTTCCGGCACGGCGTTCGGAACATAGGTGATCGCCTGCGGCGCCTGACCGATCGGGCTGGTCGCGATCAATTTGTTGGTGGCTGTGTCGATCGCGGCCATGCCGTCGGAATTTTCGAGCCCGACGTAAATTCGGCTGCCGTCGCCAGACGGCCAGACGCCGTGCGGCAGCTTGCCGACCGGAACCGTTGCGACCTGCGCGAAGTCGTCGGTGCGAAATACCTTGACCTCGTTCAATCCGCCGATGGTCACGTAAGCGAAGGTGCCATTGGCGGTCCGGGCGAAATTGACGTGGTTGGTGATCGGCCCGGTGTCGATCGATTTCAGCACTGCGAATGGCGGCTGCGCGTCGAACACCATGGTCCTGCCGACGTCCTTCAGCGTGAACCAGACCTGCTTACCGTCCGGCGTGGCGGCGATGTTCGGGCAGAACGGGCTGTCCTGCTTGACGTGACCGACGACCTGATGATCGGCGACGGCGATGACCACGGTCTCCGGATTGAAGGAGGAGCAGACGTAGCCGTACTTGCCGTCGGGTGAGAAAATCTGCATGCCCGGTCCGGCCGGCACCTTGATGCGCGATTTTTCCTCAAAGTTCTGTCCGTCGAGCACGGCGACGTAGTCCTCGCCGCGGACCGTGACCCAAACCTCCTTGCCATCGGGCGTGAAGAAGGCTTCATGCGGCGAGCGGCCGACATAAGTGGTGCGCTTGACCGCGTTGGTCGCGGTATCGATGAGGGTCACCGCGTTGCTGCCGATCGAAACCACCGCAATGGTCCTGTGATCGGGCGAGAAGCCCATGCCGTGGACCAGTACCTGTCCTTTATAGAGCGGGCTGAAATTTCCCGGCTGCGGATCGCCGAGCCTGATAACGCCGACCAACTTATTGTCGACGGGATCGGTCACCGAGACGGTGTTGGAAAATTGCTCCGCGGAATAGACCCGGTCGCGATGGCTAACCGGAATATCCGGATCGGAGGCCGCACCCGGCGCCTGGCCGGCCCAGGCTGACGTTTGAGCGGCGAAGCAAACACTCGCGAAAAAACCTAACGTCAAAAGGCCGCGCTTCATTGAGGCTCTCCCGTCTTCTGAAATAATGATGTAAGGATCGAAGGCACAGCCGAGGGACTGGCAGACGAAACCGAAACCTGCGTTGGAGATGGAATCGACGGCGGCAGCGGATCGCCGATCGCCAGCCGCATCGCCGCGACTTCCTGCTGCTGCGTGACAATCACCTCTTGCGCCAGCCGTCTGATCTGCTCGTTGCGGCCGTTGCGCAGCACCGACTGCGCCATCTCGATCGCACCTTGATGATGCGGCGTCATCATCGCAACGAAATCGCGGTCGACGTCGCCCGTTGGCCTGATCACCATGTCGGACAACATCTTGTTCATGGTCGCGTCGTTTTCCCTCAGATACGGCGTTTCCTCAGGAAAGGCCGCCTCGGTCGCTCTCGAGCAAAGCGTCAACGGCGAGATCACGAAAGGCGGCTGACTATTGCACCCCACCACAAAGCCCGCCGCGCCCACCACCGCGACGGTGGCCAACAAGGCGCGAAACGAAATCGATGCATGCGAGAACGAGATCATGGCGAACGCTCCGAATCATTCAATATTCGAGTGGTTCAGTGGTGAGACATGGCATTGCGGGACATCGCCGTCGCCTCATGCGACATCGCTGGAGGACTGGAAACAGGTGCGGGCTTGGTCGGTGAAGCCGCCGACGGCAGTTGATCGTCGACAGCAAGCCGCATCACGGCGATCTCCTGCTGCTGGGTCACCACGATTTCCTGCGCCAGCCGCCGAAGCTGCTCGTTATGACCGTATCTGAGTTCTGCCTGCGCCATATCAATAGCGCCTTGATGATGCGGCACCATCATCGCAACAAAATCGCGGTCGACATCGCCGGTCGGCTTCACCTTCATGTTCGCCATCATCTTGTTCATGGCGGCGTCATTTTCTGACAGGAATGGCGACTCTTCGTAGTAGTCCGGCCGATCGGCAACATATTGAACCGGCATCGCTCCGCGAACGTGATAGCTCGATGTCGATCCTTGAGCCAGGGCCAGCGACGTCGCTGCAACCGACGCCGTGGTCGCCAGCGAGATCACACGTTTGCGAACGAAAGAACGCGAGAACACAGTCATCTTACCTCCGAACAGAATCAGGTCACGCGGACTTGAATTTCCGCGACCCGGCTTAGTGTTCCCTGATATTTTCTTGGAAAATCGTCCAAACAACTTCCGAAAACGCAAGCATCGGGTGCCCATCAAACATGCCGGCCGAACCTGATGTTCTCAATTAAAAAGCAGTTTAGAATTCTCAAATCGAATTTAAGCGATGCGGCCGCGGCACCCCTACACGCTGGCGCTGCTGCAGTTGCTGACGCTGTATACGACGCCCGTGGTCTATCTGTACCTGGATCGATTCCGCGTCTGGGCTTCTGCGCTGAGAACAGGTCACAGCGCTGACAAAAATCCGAGCACCCTGCCCGCCGAGTGAGCCATCCTAAATTGGGCCACGCTCTCGACGATTGCGCGACTTTAAACTTCAATTTAGTGGCTCGCCACTTCGCGCCCGCCTAGCGTTGTAATGCAACAAAACAGAAAGCTTGGTATCCGTTAAAAGCGCGGTTGTATCATGAACATGTCGGCCCGACGTCGTTCGATCATCTTCACGCTCTTCGCAATTCCTGCAACGGTCATTCTGGGGATCGCTTTGGCGGGCTCGCATGGCGATGCCGCGGCGCCGGAGGCATCGCCCGCATCCCAGACCGCTCCCTATCTGCCGAGCATCAGCGATCTGATGATCGCGACGATTCAACCGCGCCATCGCAGACTTTGGCAGGCCGCACAGAACAAAGACTGGGACTTCGCGGCGTACGAACTCGGCAATCTGCATGGCGCGTTCCAGCGTCTCGGACAAGCCTATCCGACCGAGCACGGTACATCCCTCCCGGACATGATCGCATCTGTGACGGAGCAGCCGTTCACGGAACTCAAGAGCGCGATTCATTCAAAGGACGACGCTGGCTTCGCCAAGGCCTATGCAGATCTGACGTCCGGATGCAACGCATGCCACCAGGCCTTGAACCACGGTGTCGTCGCGATTCGGGTGCCGAGCGGCACATCCACTTCGGACCAGGATTTCAATTCGGCGGCGCCTTGAAATCCATCACGCGTCAACCGGCAGAACCATTATCGCTTCTCTAGCGTCGGATAGACCAGCGATTGATCCTCGATCTCCTGCACCGGAAGTTTATGTACGCCCGCCATCGCGTGCAGTTCCTGCAACGGCGGCATGGCCGCGGTCGCTAGCTCGATCGAAGGAGACCGCGACCACTGCACGGTCGTTGCAACCACCATCAGAATAACAACGGCGATCACAGAAATCATCGGACGCATCATGGGAAGTCTCCATGCCATCAAGCAGCCCAGCCGAACTGAAAGTCTCGCAAGGAATTCGGGCAGAAAGGGGGACTGGTTGGTTGTTCCGCGCCGCGCCAACGCGCAGCACTAAAGCCGCGCGCTGGACTCGGTAAATGCGGCCGAGGCAGACTCCTGAACGAAATTGTCAAGTATGGCAGCGGCTCCGACAGCAATAACGCCGGCGACAACGCACGCGGCGATGAATACGCGCATCGTATTTCTCCTGTTTCTCACAACCATCAAGCACATTTTCTGAACGCAGCGATCCTTCCCGCGGATAGCCCCGCGAGATCTCGCGGATACTCACGCCGAGATGGCGAAGGCCTCCGTTTCAACGTCCACGAACGTTCGCCCCAGCGAGCCCACGCGAGCGTAAAAGTCAGCCGATTTGACGTTCTCCAGATCGACAAAGAAGCGCCTGATCCAGCGAGCCAGATGCTTTTCAAAGAACTCGCGATCGGCTCCGGCCGGCACCGCAAGATCTCCGCCGATCAGACTTGCCATGATTTCACAGAGAATGGCGACGTGATCCTCGGGCTCCGAATGCCCGCGATCCCTTTCAATGCCGAGACGCCTGAAGGTTTCGCGCAACCGCGCCAGCGGGCGTCCGTAGAGCGAGCCCGTCAAATAGTGCGATGCATACGGCAGCAGCGCGCCCTGCCCAAGCCCGGCGAACAAATCAAAATACTCCCGCGCCGCGCTTGCCGCATCGGCTCGGGCCGCGGCCTCCGCGAGATCAGCGTGTGCGGCTCCGAGCGGGCTTGCGTCGCCGCGCAGCAGGGCCAAGCGTTCAATCATTTCGCTATCGGGGCTGCGCGAAAGCAGGATCGCCAGTAGCGCATACTCCTGCGCACGGGCGCGATCGATCTCATCGACGACGCCGTGGGAGGAAATCTGAAATTTGGACTCGTGCATATCCATTCCTACCGCGGCAAAGCGCTGCCGTGCGAACGGTGTCGTGGAAGCTTATCCATCTCATTTTCCTCGGCGACACGATCGTTGCCGGTTGCCGCACCCTCTCCGCCGCCAGGCGACGAACCGTCAAACAATTGCTGCGACTTGTCATCAGGAGCGACAGGCTCATCGCAGGTTTCGGCAGGTAACGACTGTTCCGCGGATGCCGGCATTTCCGGAATCATCCCGGCGAGTTTGTCGTGCCGGCCAAGCGCCTGGGCCAGAAGACCCGGCAAATTGTCGCTCTCCAGCAGCGGACCGAAGCCGGCTATCGAGTCCGGGTCGTTGAAATCCCATTGGTTCTCGGCGATGCCGATGAAATCGCGGATGGCCGGATCGCTCGCCCAGGCCCGGCGCAATGCGGCCCGCGTCAATTCGGCGGGCACGCGGCTTTGCAGAAAGCCGCGGATGTCGGTGTTGATGGTGATCGTTTCAATCGACGGCAGGCTGGCCGGATCAAACGGCTCGTCGACCGCATCGATCCGAGGCTGTGCAATAGCGGCTTCCGCACCGCCCGGCGATGCCCGGAGCATCAGCGGATCTCCCGCAGGTTCCATTCTGCGCTGGTTATCGGCGGTGCGCTTCAATCGCGCCCAGCGCGAGACGAAAGCTTCGGACGCGGTCACTCCCGGTTCTCCTGTCCGTTGCCGCGGCGGGCAGGCGTCGGTTCCGCTGGCTCACGGCGGCGCTTGACGAAGGGCCGCTCGACATGATGTTCGGCGATGAATCGAGCGACAATTTCTGCGACGTCGGGCGGCATTGGCACGACTTCGACAAGATTGCTGCCCGCATCGGTGAACGCCTCGCCTTCGGCGGGATCAGCCGTTACGGCAAGAAGCTCATACGGCCGCTCCGAACTGACGGGACGCAAGGCAATCCATAACGCGGGCGCGCCTGAAGCGAGGTTGTCGCGATAATTTGTTGTCTCGGTCCGGTGCAATTCGATCACGGCCTCACCTGCGAAAAAAAGGGTCGTTTCAGCCTCCGCAGAAAGCGGTGTCCAGGGCGCGGCCGAGGGATTTCCTGCAAAAACCGACACCGGTCGCCACAGAAAATCAACCCACGCGCTTTTCGCCTGGCGCCGCTCGACCACGACGCCTACTGCAATCCGCGCGAGAGCTGTAGATCTCATTCACTTGCTCCTCGTACCGGATTGGCACGCCGGCCACGATGCCGTTCTATTCCGCCGCTGTCGCCGATGGCTGCGGGTGCGCCTGTCGGTCTTCGCTCGCGAGCTGTTGGGCAAGCCAGAGATCGTGATGCTCTTCCGCCCAGTTGAGATCGACCTCTCCGGTGCCCATGGCCTCGAACGCACCCTCCATGCCGAGCGTGCCGATATAGATGTGGCCAAGGATCAGGGCGATGAACAGAACGGCCACGACTGCGTGAACCACCTGCGCGATCTGCATGCCGGCGATATCAGTTGCATAGAAGGGAAACAGCAGCAGAAAACCCGACGCGGAGACCGCGACGCCGGCAGCAACTGAAAGCCAATAGACAAGCTTCTCGCCCGGGTTAAAGCGGCCGGCGGGCGCATGTTTGGATTTGATGAACCCGCCGCCCTGCTTGAGCCATTCGGCGTCTACTTTTTCAAAGAGATTGTCCCTGAAAAAGATCACCGCGATCAGGATCAGGCCTGCCACGAATGCGAAGCTGGTGAAGTTGTGCACGTACTTTGCCGCCTGCGAGACGCTGGCGAACGCCTCCGGGCCGATCAGTGGCAACAGCAAAATCTTGCCAAAGGTGATATTCAGGCCGGTGAGACCGAGAACGACGAAGGATACCGCCGTCAGCCAATGCGAGAATCTCTCAAAGGCCTTGAAGCGGAGGATCTTCCGCCCCGAGCGCCCAGCCGAAATCCGCAGCCGTCCCATGATGAGGTAGGCGGCGCCCAGAACCACGATCACACCGAGGATCACGATCGCACCGCCCCAACGCAGCCATACCTCATGGTAATAATCCCACGTCCGTCCCGCCGGCTGGATCAGCACCGCGGCCTTGGGATCGGGGATGTCGATCCGCCCTTCAACGCGGGGAACTTGCTTGAGCAGCGTCTGCTGATCGATGACGCTCGCCGTTGGATTGGGTGCGCCATCGGGACCGAGCTTCTGCGCGATCGTAGGCGCGGACAGCGCTATCGCAACCAGCATCAGGACGAAAGTCGCGAGGCGAATGGGTGCAGGAAACGTCATGACGCTCATTCTCCTCTCATGCTGCGAACCTCTCCAGGGTCCGCCCGCTCAGACCTTGACGTCGACGTCCTCGCGATAGGCCGTTGGCCAGCCCCACGCGCCGGAGCCATAGCCGCGCTTCAAAACCCGTTCTTTGTAAATCTGAGCGATGATTTCGCCGTCGCCCGCCAGCAACGACTTGGTGGAGCACATCTCGGCGCATAGCGGCAGCTTGCCTTCACCAAACCGGTTCGAGCCGTATTTCTCAAACTCCTCGGCGCTGCCAGGCGCCTCCGCTCCGCCACCGCCGGCGCAGTAGGTGCATTTGTCCATCTTGCCGCGCGATCCGAAATTGCCGACCTGCGGGTACTGCGGCGCGCCGAACGGACAGGCATAGAAGCAATAGCCGCAGCCGATGCACAGATCCTTCGAATGCAGCACGATGCCGTCTTCGGTCGGATAGATGCATTTCACAGGGCAAACCGCCGCGCAGGGTGCGTCGGTGCAATGCATGCAGGCCATTGAAACCGAACGCTCGCCGGGCTTGCCGTCATTGATGGTGACGACGCGGCGGCGGTTAATCCCCCAGGGTACCTCGTTCTCGTTCTTGCATGCGGTGACACAGGCGTTGCAGTCGATGCACCGGTCCGCGTCGCAGAGGAATTTCATGCGTGCCATTGTTTCACTTTCTCACGCTGCCTTGATCTGACAAAGGGTGGCCTTGGGCTCCTGCATGCCGGTCGCGGGATCGTAGCCGTAGGTCGTAAGCGTATTCACGCTCTCGCCGAGCACGATCGGATCGGCGCCTTTCGGATATTTAGCGCGCAGATCGGCGCCCTCGTACCAGCCGGCGAAATGATACGGCATCCAGGCAACACCCTTGCCGACTCTCTCGGTCACCAGCGCCTTCATGCGGGTCCTTGAACCGCTCTCCGCGCCGGTTACCCAGACCCATCCGCCGTCCTTGATGTCGCGCTCGCTCGCATCCGCCGGATTGATTTCGACAAACATGTGCTGCTTCAACTCGGCGAGCCACTTGTTGGAACGGGTTTCCTCGCCGCCACCCTCATACTCGACAAGTCTGCCCGAGCTCAGGATCAGCGGGAACTGTTTCGAGATGCTGCGGTCGACCGCAGCCTTTTGTACGGAAAAGCCGATGTTGGGGACGCGGAACTGCTTGGCGTCCGGCAAGGTCGGATAGTCGGCGACGAGATCCGGGCGCGGCGTATAAATCGGTTCGCGGTGGACGGGAATCGGATCGGGAAGGTTCCAGGCGATCATGCGCGCCTTGGCGTTGCCATAGGGCGAACAGCCGTGCTCAATCGCCACACGCTGGATTCCGCCGGAAAGATCGAGCGACCAGGATACGGCATCCGGATTGGCGGAATTCACACGCTGGATGATTTCCATTTCCTGCGCCGTGAGGTCCTTGTCCCAACCGAGCTTCTTGAGCACGGCCAAGGTGAACTCCGGATATCCGTCCTTGATTTCGGAGCCTGCCGAATACGAGCCCTCGGCGAGCAAGTTATCGTGTTGCTCCTTTTCGACCTCCTGGCCGTTTTCCATCACCTTGCGTTTGACAACGCGTTCGACGCCGAAGCGGGCGCGGAACGTGCCGCCGCCTTCCTTCACCGGCAGATTGGTGTTGTAGAGGATCGGCGTGCCGGGATGCTTGAACTCCGGCGTTCCCCAGCATGGCCATGGTAGACCGTAATAATCGCCGCCGACTTCCGGATCATCCTTCGGCGCGCGCATGGTGACCAGATCGAATTTGGCCTGGTTCTTCATGTGAAGCTTGAGCCGTTCGGGAGATTGTCCGCAATAGCCCGTCGACCACCCGCCACGATTGATCTCGCGCAAAATATCTTCCGCCGACACCGCGTTGTTTTCGACCTTGATGTTCTTGAACATCAGGTCGGCAAAGCCGAGCTTGCGGGCGAGCAGGTACATCGTGTCGTAGTCGTTCTTCGATTCGAAAACCGGCTCCACGATTTTCTCGCCCCACTGCAGCGAGCGGTTCGAGGCGGTGCGCGAGCCGTCCATCTCGAAGCTGGTGCAGGCGGGCAAAAGGTAGGTGCCGTCCTTGCGCTCCGAGAGCACCGACCACGCCGTCGGATAGGGATCGCAGACCACCAGCAGGTCGAGCTTCTCGATGCCGCGGACGGCCTCGGGCATCCTGGTAATGGTGTTGACGCCGTGCCCCATGACGAACATCGCCTGTACCGTATCGGGCTGGCTGACCTGGTCTTTCGGCAGCAACGTCGCATCGAACCAGCGCGTGCTCGGAATGCCCGGCGTTTCCATCAGTGTCTTGGTCGGGAAGCGGGATTTCATCCACTCGTAATCCACTTCCCAGACCCGGCACCAATGCCGCCATGCGTCTTCGGCAAGACCGTAATAGAGCGGCAGCGTCGTCACATCGAGGCCGAGATCGGTGGCGCCCTGCACATTGGTGTGGCCGCGAAATATGTTGGCGCCGCCACCGGCGTGTCCGACATTACCGGTGGCGAGCAGCAGGATGCAGCTGGCACGGACATTCGCCGTGCCAGTCGCGAACTGGGTCTGTCCCATGGCCCAGATCAGTGTGGCGGGTTTTTCCTTGGCGAAGATTTCGGCGATATGCCTGACCTGTGCTTCGGGCAGACCCGTGACCCGTTCCACCTCGCGGGGCGTCCACTTCGCCACCTGCTTGCGGATTTCGTCGACGCCGTAGACGCGCTGGCTCAGAAACTCCTTATCCTCCCAGCCGTTTTCGAAAATGTGCCACAGCATGCCGTAGATCGTGGCGATATGAGTACCGGGCCGCACGCGAACATACTCGGTCGCGTGCGCAGCCGTCCGCGTCATCCGCGGATCGACGACGATCATGTTGGCGCGGTTGAGTTCCTTGCCTTCCAGAATATGCTGAAGTGAAACTGGATGCGCCTCGGCCGGATTGCCGCCCATGAGCAGAATGGTCTTGGCATTGCGAATATCGTTGTAGCTGTTGGTCATCGCGCCATAGCCCCAGGTGTTGGCGACCCCGGTGACCGTGGTGGAATGGCAGATACGCGCCTGATGATCGGAATTGTTGGTTCCCCAGAACGCCGCCAACTTACGGTTGAGGTAGGCAGCTTCGTTGGTGAACTTGGCCGAACCGAGCCAGTAAACCGAGTCCGGCCCCGACTTCTGGCGAATTTCCAGCAGCTTGTCGCCGATCTCGTCGATGGCCTTGTCCCACGAAATGCGCTGCCATTGGCCGTCCACAAGCTTCACCGGATAGCGCAAGCGGCGCTCGCTCAGCACGTCGTCGCGGACCGCCGCGCCCTTGCAGCAATGCGATCCGCGATTGATCGGGCTGTCATAGTCCGGCTCCTGGCCGATCCACACACCATTGGCGACTTCGGCGATCACCGAACAGCCGACCGAACAATGGGTGCAGACGTTTTTGCGGGTGGTAACCTTCGCCCCGGCAGGAGGTGGCGGACCGGCTTCGGCTTTGCGTATGCTGCCGAGCGGAAGATTGCCAAGCGCCGCCAGTGCCCCGGCAGTGACACCGGAGCGCTTCAGGAAAGCACGGCGATCCCAACCGCCGGTCGACGCGCTCGCTTCTGCGCCGACGGTCTTCCCGCGACCTCGACTACGCTCCGACTTTTTGATCAGCACGGACGTCTCCTATCGGGCCGGATAAGCGTTGACACGGTAGAAGTTCTGAACCTCCGCGGAAGAGGCTTGGTAGCGCGCCCGGCGTTTATCCTGGAGGTTGACGGGTTTGGCGGCCGCCGGCTCCAGCACCGCGGCGGTGCTCGCAGCAGCGGCACCGGCAATCGCAACGCGAAACAAGTCGCGCCGGCGGATAACCGCCTTGGGGCGTTCCCTCATAATTGCCGCACTCCCAGATCGAACTGTGCCCACGTCACTCGCACAGCGATACTTCGATCGTCATCATATTACGCATGTAAGGT
>WNFG01005237.1_pt1 | contig 10914 bp, 10 predicted proteins | sample 5400431 | NCBI WGS metagenome assembly WNFG01 (sample SAMN13153346, study PRJNA577476) | soil metagenome | isolation source: 120 cm saprolite under Douglas fir tree site 2 hole 3 replicate 2 | place: USA:California | collected 2015-04-18
TGATTTTTCTTTCGTAACTTTTCCGTGTGAATCGAGCATCGTTGGCCCAATCTGTGTCAAACTGTAGCCATGGCACGTGGCTGGGAAAGCAAGGACGTCGAAGCGCAAGTGGAAGCGACGGAAGCGCCGAAGCAGAAATCAGGGTCTGGGCAGAAAACTCCGGAACAACTCATGCGCGAACAAGAGCGCAAGGACCTTCAGCTATCGCGCACCCGAATCGCCAACGACCTCGCCACCGCCACTCATCCCAACCATCGCAAATCGCTCGAAGCCGCCCTCGCCCACCTCGACAAAAAAATCGCCGATCTAAATTAGATTAACGAATAAAATCCCCCGCCAGCCCCCAAAAGTCATTCACGTAGTAATGCGACAGGACGTTTCCAAACAGATAGCAAATTCCCTGGCAAGGCGGAATGTCTCCATAAATTTTCTTCCCGCGCGCGAAAATTTTCTTCAGCGATCCATCCCGCAGTAAATTACCGGCTATTTTGCGCAGTGGCTCGCAGGGATAAAATACGTCGCCATTCGGATAAACTCGCGGAAACATCGTTGGATAGCACTGAAAATTCCCAAACCGCAGCAGCGTCTCAATCGTTCGCGGCGTGCCATTGATCGGCTGAACCCCTTTACGCCGCCGTTCGATGATCTTGTCCACCAATGCTTGATATTGCGGATTTTGCAGTAGCGTCAGATTCGGCATTTTCTCCATCTGCGCCGATTGCGCCGCAAACACAAATCCCTGCTCGCCGCACCAGTCCAGCAAACGCTCGACTTCGCCGATATTCCATTGCTCGATCACTGTGCTGATGGTGATGCGCCGTGGGCTGCCAAGCAGCTCTTTCGCGAGTTCCAGGTTTTCCAGCACCTTTGGCAGCGCCGCTGGTTTCGAAAGCGGATTCGTGGGGTCAGCCGCCAGCGCATCCAGGCTCACCACCAGTCCGGTCACGGCTCGCAGAATCCGCGGCTTGCGATCCAGCAGGGTGCCATTGGTAATCAGCAGCAGCGAGCGGTATTTGCAATCGAACCGCGCGGCCTCGACAAGCTCTTCAATATCCGCCCGCAGCGTCGGCTCACCGCCCGTAATCACGATCGAGTCCGTCTCTTTTCGGATGCGCTTCAGCACCTGAATCGTCTCCAGCGTCGGGAGTTCATCGCTGAAGACGTCCGGCTCCTTTTGCGTGCAATAACTGCACGCCAGATTGCATTTGTGCGTGACGTAGAACGTAACCGCGTAGGGTGCCACGACCTTGCTCCGCAAAACGTGCCGCCGCCACGCGTTGCGGAAGTAAAGCTGAAAATTCTTCGCCACAAACGGCGCCTGCCGCACCAATCCGCGCAGCAATTCGCGTTTCGACGGCGGCCGCTTGTCCAGCGCGCTGACAGGCACGAAATTCGCTTTTTTCTCAGCCATGGGCAGACACCTCAGCCTACAGGAGCGCATCCCCCCTGCCAAGAATACAGTAGGGACGCCCGCCGTGGCGGACGCCCCTGTTTGGTAAAACGGCTGATCTTGAGATAAGAACTCAGTCCGTAAAAACCACTCCCACCGCTACATGCCCCTTTTCTGTTCCCGCGTCGATCCTCACCACGTAACCGCGCAAATTCATCGCTTGCACGCCATCCGTCCCCGGCGCTTCCATAGTGACTTGCAGCTCAGATTGCAAACGCGGCAGGTTCTTCAGCGAAATCAATGCTCCCTGCAGCGAAATGTCCCGGACCATCGTCTCTTCTTCGAAGTCCTTACCGGCTTCGGTTACGCCGCAGACTCTCGCGTGGAATTGCGCTTCGCGCCGCAGCGCCGTTCGCGTTCCCGGCATGTGCGCTTGAACTCTGTCGCCCGGCGCTCCGAGCATCACTACCATTCCTTCACTGGCCGCGTACACCGAATCGAATTCTTCCCGCGCCTGTCGCAAGATCGAATCCACCATGCGATCGGTTGAATCCGGATCGTGGTGGAAAAGCACGAGCGCCTTGGCCGCCGCTTGCCGCGCTACTTTCGCTCCCTCCAGCCACGAGGAATGTCCCCAGCCTTTTCTCGTGGTCTCGAGTTGCTCGGGAGTAAATTGCGCGTCGTTGATGAATATGTCCGCACCGGCGGCAAGTTCTCGCAAGTTCTCATCCAGTTTTGCATCGCCCGGTTCGTTGTCCGTGGCGTATGCCACGATCCCCGCGGGCGTCTCGATTCGAAATCCCAGGCAGCCCTGCGGATGATTCAGCCAGCGCGCGCTGATGTTGTTCTCCCCGACCGTAAACGATTCGCCGCCCTCCACTTCCTTGAACTTGCGCTTGGCGTTCATCGCCGACATGTCCACGGGAAAATAGGGCAGCGCCATCTGCGCTTCGAAAACTTGCTTCAGGCTGTCGCGTCCAAGGAATTTTGACCGAAAACTGTAAAAATGAAATTCGTTGTTCTCCACGTACAGCGGCGAAAAAAACGGAATCCCCTGGATGTGATCCCAATGATAGTGCGTGACGAGGATGTGCGTCTCCGGCGTTTTTCCGCCGTTCGGCGCGGCCCAGCGGCTCCCCAGCATGCGCAGCCCAGTTCCGCAGTCCAAAATGATTTGCGTGCCGTCCGGAGCGATCAGCTCAAGGCAAGGCGTGTTGCCTCCGTAGCGCCACGTCGCCGGGTCGACCGTCGGCGTCGATCCGCGCACGCCCCAAAAACTCAATTTGGCGATGGGAACCGTCATTGCTCTTCGCGCAAAAACCCCTGAATGAAGGATCGTTTCGCGCCAACACGCGCGGAACAGGAAGCTTGTTTCATGGTCGCAGCCGACAGAAGGAGCGTCAATCAATTCGCTTGGGCGAAGTGTCATACTGCCCAATAAGCGCGCGAAAGGGCTGCGTCGCCGCCATCGTACAGGTAGAATAGGGCGGATGGCCGCACATCCACACGACCACGATCTCGCCGGCCATGGTCATGCCTGCTATTCTCATCCCACGCTGCGCCCTTCTGTCCTTGGCTGGGCCATGGCCGCAACGCTTGGCTTGGTGGTTGCGGAAGTTTTCGGCGGAATTCTTGGCCGCAGCGTCGCCCTTCTGAACGACGCCGTTCACAATCTTTCCGATGTTCCCGCTCTCGGTATTTCTTTTCTCGCCATGCGCTGGGCCGAGCGCCCTGCCGACAGCGAAAAAACTTACGGCTATCACCGTGCCGGCACGCTTGCCGCTTTTACTAACGCCTTTGTCCTGGTTTTGCTTTCGCTCTGGCTCGGCTACGAAGCTATCGAGCGCTTCCGCTCTCCCGTGGAGGTGGTCGAAAGCTGGATGATCTGGACACCCATTGCCGCACTCGCCGTGAACGGCGGCATCACGCTCGCTCTAGTCCGCGGACGCGGCGACCTCAATCTTCGCAGTATCCTCATTCACAATTTTGGCGACGCGCTTTCCAACATCGCCATTCTTGCAGGTGCGCTAATTATCCATGCGACCGGCGCGCGCTGGATCGACCCGGTGCTTGGCCTGGCCATCGGTTTGCTCGTGCTTTGGTCCAGCATCGGCATTTTGCGCGAGTCGTCGCACATTCTTTTGGAGGGCCGCCCTCCTGATTTGCGCGTCGAAGACGTCGCGCGGGCTATTTTGAAAGTCGAAGGCGTGCAAGAAGTGCACGACGTCCATCTCTGGTCTCTCGGTGGCGGTCACCATGCCCTGAGCCTCCACGCGCGAGTCCCCGATATGCACCTCGACGAGTGCGAGCGCTTGCTCGCTTCAATTAAACAGATAGCCGCCAAGGAATTTGGAGTGGAACACACCACCGTGCAGTTGGAGCGCGCCGGCTTACCGGCAAAATCCGGTTACGTCATGCCGGAGCCTGCGAAAAACTAGCCCTCAGGAAGGCAATCGAAAATTCAATCCGCGCTGTTCGTTAAATTGCCGCGTGGCGTCCAGGTCCAGTGCATCCTGCGTGACCGTGCGGCGCAAACCCTGCTCAGTAACGTAACGTAGCGTCCCATTTTCCCAGGTATACCCCACCGCGAAAAACAGCGTTCCATCCCGCCTCACAAAAACGAACCCCTCGTTGTCGGTCGCTGCCGCGTTGGACGTTTCAACGGTTGATGTCGGTTCCGTCAACGGCTGAGCGGCTCTGTGACGTCGTGTCTCACGAACTTCCGCGTCCGTGCCTTCCGGCTGCGCAGGTTCAGCGGCCGAACTATCTTCTAAGGTCGCGGGAGAACCCGGCAGGAAGAAACCACCATCAAAAAAGGGAAAAAAAGAAGATCCCGCAAAGACACGTCCCCCAAACCCTGTGCCTGATCCGCATATCGCGGCTTGATGCACCGCATCGAATCCTAGTCCAGGCGCCGAGTTGCAACCCGGTCTGCGGCCATTATCCTCATTATCAAAGCGGCGATCGAAGCGCCGTCGCGAAGTGACTGGCCCGCGCGTGTTTCGAACTGCCGGCATGCCCGACCGCGGCCGCACGGTCCCGCCTCTCGCAACCACCCGCGGGCCAGGCATCCCCTGCATCGGCATCGCGTGAGGAGCCGACATAACCGCCCTCGGCGCCATGGCGCCAACATGAGAAACCGGGGCCATCGCTCCACGCCCTTGAGCCCGCAAGCCTGCCGGGAGTAAAACTACAAGACCTGCGAGGAGCATTTGCCGGACCATGGTACCCACCTGAAGGCCCAACCGCCGAGCCTTGCCCAAAAAACTCTACCACTAAGAAGGATGCGCCCAGCCCGGCATTGGTTTCACTCCTGTTTCCTATTCCCTATCCTCTATTCTCCCTCTGTGCTATAACCGTCCAGCCGTGGAACGCGCCGCGAAGTGGGAGCTAGTCCAGGCTCACGCCGATCCCGCAGAGGCCGCAGCCCAATCCGCTGCCGCCTTGCAGAATGGCCGGAGTCCCGTCGCTAGTAGCGAAGATCCTTCGCGGTATTGTCCCGTCTGCTCGCAGCGGTTGGAATCGCGGCGCTGCAAGTTGATCTGCTCCGCATGCGGCTATTACATGTCCTGCTCGGACTATTATTAGCCGCTGGTGATTTGACCGTTGCCCGGCCTTCGATTACCATTCGACGCGTCGGGATCATCCATATTTTGATAAGCTTTACGGCTCCGGCCCGGGTTGCCGCCGGAACCGCTTTCCAATGAGGAGGAAAATAACGTGGCCTTGAAGATGACATACCGCGAAGTGGATGGCGTGTCCGTGTTGGCTCTGGACGGGCGCATTGTCCTCGGTGAGGAAAGCAACGCCTTGCGCGAAAAAATAAAAAGCTTGCTCGCCGAAGGAAAAAAGAAAATCGTCCTCAATATGGACAACGTTACTTTTATTGACAGCGCCGGCCTTGGCACTCTCGTCGCCGCGCATCACAGCGTGAAGTCGCAGGGCGCTTCCCTGCGGCTCTGCCACCTCGGCAGCAAGTTCCAGGAAGTGCTCCAGATCACCAAGTTGCTGACCGTCTTCGATGTTTACAACACCGAGGCCGAAGCCGTCGCCAGCTTCTCCAAAGGTGCCGGAGCATAAGCGTCCGAGCCGGACTCCGATAGCCGCAGACGCTGGTTTTGCGCGTGTGATATTTGCAGACGGGCACCCACCTCGGCGGGTGTCCTCATCTCTCATTTTCTAGGAACCTCACCGGCGTATCACCAGACGGGATTTTCGTCTTCTATTTTCGAGTTTCCGATTTCGAATTTCTAATTTCGCACTTCCTAATCCGGCATGAAGTCAAAGCCCAAACTGGTCGCCAAATCTTTTAAGGCCACTCTCGAGCGCATACCCTCAAGACTCAATTGGGTCATCATCCGTATCCCCTTCGATGTCTCGAAAGTCTGGGGAACACGTGCCAAGGTCAGAGTGAAGGGCGAAATCAACGGCTTCGCGTTTCGCGCTTCCGTCTTCCCCACCGGCAAGGGCTATCACTTCATGCTCGTAAAAAAGTCCATGCAGACCGGAGCCAACGCCGCCCCCGGCGAAACCGCCCAGTTCCGCATCGAACCCGACACCGCAAAACCCGTCGCTATCATCCCTCCCGAACTCTTGCACATCCTCAACGAAGACCGCTCCTTCCGCCATTGGTTCGACGACCAACTCTCATTCTCGATGCGCAAGTGGATCTGCGATTTGATTGTCAACGTGAAGAATCCCGCATCCCGCCTCCGCCGCGCCGAACAAGTCGCCGAACAGTTGCTCAACACCATGGAAGCCGAGCTCGAACTTCCGCCCATCCTAAAGCGTGCCTTCGCCGGCGATCCCCGCGCCTATCAAGGTTGGCAGTCCATGACGCCCCTGCAGCGCCGCCACCAATTGCTCAGCATCTTTTACTACCGCTCCCCCGAGTCCCGCGACCGCCGCATCGCCAAAATGCTGGAAGAAGCCCTCGCCCGAACCGAGAAACGAAACCCGCCAGCTAATTCTTAGGCGCAAGAATCGCACGGTTCTCGCTCGCTTCCTTCAATCCCGGGAGAATCCGTTTGAAGCCCGTAGCTCGTCCTTCCTGCGTGCTTCTACGCTTTCAAGCCTTCCTCTCATCTGCTCGGATTCCTTCTCCGAAAAAAATAGCCCCCTCCGGGTGACACTGGCGAGTTCATCGGGTCCCCAGACCGCGCGCATAATTCCGCGGGGAGCGTGCGAATTCGTTCCAAGCAGCAAGTGCCCGATTTCGTGAGATGCAACATCCCCCAAAATGTTCGCTAAACTCGCGCTGGTTTTCTGCCGTAGTCCTTCAATTCCCTCATAAAAGATGTCCGCCTGGCATCCACTGCCGTCCTCGGAAAGAAAGGAGATCCCCATGACGTCCGGGCGCAATCCGATGGACCGCTTTACAATTCGCAGCTGCAAGTGTTCCGGGAAGGTCGACTCTACGCAGCTCCTCGATTTCTCCGCCGCCACGGTCACCATAGAAGCTCCCCGGCAGTTCGCCCATTCGACATCGATTCCCGCTTCGCGAAATACGCGTGAAGCCTCCTCTTCCGCGTTTCGGATCGTCTCCCAAGGTACTGCCGCATCGTTGTGCACCGAGATCGTCACGCCGACGGCAGCCCTTGGCCCGACTTTGGCCTCCCCTGGAGACCCAGCCAACACCAGTAACAGCCCCAATCCCATCCATAGCCTTTTTCCGTTCACGGCGCTCACCTCCACGGTGAGCCCGAAGATCGGTCGGGGCCGTAAGTACCTCAATGCTGGCGGGATAGCGAGATTCCCAATTCCAGGTAACGCCTTAACTCTTGCTGCGTCAAATGGATAGGCGTTGAAGTGACGCGGGATTCCTCAGAAACTTCTGCTTCCTTGGTTCGTATTTAACTATAGGTCCACGCGGGCCGGAGGTCGCCATCAGTGGCTCAGCAAGAAACCAACGGCGTTATCCGTTTTGGAATCTTCGAGGCCGACCTTCGCGCCGGCGAACTCCGCCGCAACGGGTCAAAAATCCGCCTTCAGGAACAGCCCTTCCAGGTTCTAGCCCTTCTCCTGGCCAAGCCCGGCGGGCTTGTGACCCGCGAAGAATTGCAAAGCAAGCTCTGGCCTGCTGACACTTTCGTCGACTTCGAGCACGGCCTCAACGCCGCGGTCAAGCGCGTCCGCGATGCTCTCGGCGATTCCGCCGACAATCCTCGTTTCATCGAGACGCTCGCCCGCCGTGGCTATCGCTTCATCGCGCCCATCAACGACCCCTCGGCAACCCTCAAGGAATCGGCCCCCAGCCCGCAAGCGACGCAGCCCACTCAACCTCTGCAAGCTGCTTCTCACTCCCGCAGCTATTGGCAAATCGCTCTGGCAACTTCGCTCGTGCTGCTCTTTGGAATTCTTGGCGGTTGGCAAGCCGGTCACCGGTCCGCCGCTTCGATTCGTCTTTCCGAGCGCCGCCTGACCGCCAACCCCGAAAACGAACCGATCATGAGCGCGGCCCTCTCTCCGGACGGCCGCTACCTCGCCTTCACGGACCGCACTGGCCTGTTTCTCCGTGTAGTCGGTTCTGGAGAAACTCATTCCGTGGCCGTCCCTGATCCCGGAAAGGCTCGGTCCGTCAGTTGGTTCCCCGACGGGAATCACGTGCTCGCGACTCGCGTTGCCACTCCCAGTGGGCAGCCCAGCTTGTGGGACGTGTCTGTTTTTGGTGGCACTCCTCGCAAGCTCATCGACGGCGCCGAGAACGGTCTCGTCTCCCCCGACGGCTCGCAACTTGCCTTCCTTCGCGGCGAATACGGCGGCCAGGAAATCTGGCTAGCCCAGCCTGATGGTGGCAACGCCCATAAGCTTCTCGGGGAGCAGGGTGACAATATCAGCGCCTTCGCCTGGTCGCCCGATGGACGCCGCATCTCTTATATAAGTACGCGCTACATGCATGGCATGGAGGAAACCGACGCTTCTCTGTTCGTTCGCGATTTGGCGACTCAGGCAACGAACCGCCTCTTGACGAGCGCACGGCTGCGCGGCGCTCTGGTTTGGACTCGGGACGGCCGCTTAATCTACTCCTATGCTGAGCTGCCGCCCAACCAGAATGACGCCAACCTCTGGGCCATACGCCTCGACCTGCAGGGATACCGCACAATCGGCCAGCCACAGCGGCTCACCAGCGGCCCAGACGGCAAGATGCGCGCCAGCATCTCCGCCGACGGAAAACACTTGAGCTATATCCGCTGGGCCGAATCTCCTGTGGTCTACGTCGCGCAAATTGACCGCGCCGGTGGCTCGCTCGCCCCTTTGCGCCGGCTCAGCCTCATCGAACGCCGGAATCTTCCCTTTTCCTGGACACCGGACAGCAAATCCGTGATTTTCTCCTCGGATCGCGACGGCGTCTTCCATCTTTTCAGGCAGGCCATCGACCAGCCGGCTCCGGACTTGCTTGTCGGTGGCGATCAGTCCGTCACCGCTGCTCGCCTGAACCCCGATAGCTCCGAGATTCTCTTCGTTCGCAATCCGGATCCTGGCGACCGTCAGGGCCTTGTGCTTCTCATGCGCCTTCCGGTTTCCGGCGGCACTTCCCAGTTGGTGCTCGCCGAACCCAGCATCACTAATTTTCAGTGCGCCCGCGCGCCTTCTACCGTTTGCGTTTTCAGCCAGGTTTCGTCGGATAGTCTGAATTTCTTCACCTTCGACCCGGTCACCGGGAAGAAAACTCCCCTCACCCGTATCGAAGGTGCCGCCTCGCATCTGCAAAACTGGTCTCTGTGCCCCGACGGCCTAACCCTCGCCCTAGCCAAGAAGACGCACGTTCCCGGGCCCGCCAACATTCGCCTTTTTTCCATCGCCGACGGCAAGGACCGCACCCTCACATTGCAGGATTGGTCCGGCATCTCCAGCCTGGACTGGGCTGCCGATGGCCGCACAATCTGGGTTACGGCTTCATCGCCGTCCGGAATACAAACGCTTTTGAGCGTCGATTTGCGCGGCCGCGCTAAACCCTTCCTCCAGGAGCCTGAAAAAGACTTGGGCTGGGCCATCCCTTCTCCCGACGGCCGCCGCCTCGCCATGTGGGAAGCCAGCGGCAACTCCAACGCCTGGCTCCTCGAAGGCTTCTGAAGCTTCTGAGTAAGGATCAATGCTGAGGTAGGGGCACGATAAATCGTGCCCTCCAGCTGTCTCTCCCTCCCCTAATTTCTATTTTCCATTTTCAGTTTTCCAAAGCGAGATTCTTAGCTTGGCGGCGCCAGCGGTGTTTGCTTGAAGTCAAAGCAATCGGACATATCATCCGAAGCCGCATCTCTCACGTTGATCGGTTTCAAACCAAACGTCACTTCGCAGAACTTCACCAGGCTCACGTGCGAATGAAACGCCTTGGAAATTCCCCGCTTCGAGTACGGACTGATCACCAGGCACCCGACGCGCGTCCCGTAGCTGAATTGCGTATTCGCATAGCTCGGTCCTTTCGCCGGACCCTTTCCCGTCCACTTGCTCTGCACCGGTGCCTTCGGCATCGGCGGCGGATCGACGTGGTCGTACCAGCCGCCCCAATCGTCCCAGGTGACAAAGATCACCGAGTTCGCCCAAAGCTTGCTCTGCCCAAGTTTCTTAACGCGGTCTGCCGTCCACTGGCTCCCCAACTTCACCGTTTGCTGCCCGGCGTTTTTCCCGAAGGGCGGATGCTCGGATAGCTCCACGGGACTGCCCGGCGCGTATACCCACGACACGTTCGGCAAATTCCCTGCCGCCGCGTCCGTGTCGAGTTTTGTCCACGGCAGAATATTCTTGCTGCCTTTCAGCTCCGCGATTTTCGTGAAGTAACTGAACCCCGGGTCGCCATACGTGGCCCAGGTCAGCTTCGCCTTTTCCAGCGCTTTCGGCAGCGTGGGAATTTTGAAGGGCTCCTGCGGCTGGTACGTCCGGTTCCTGTTCGCGTTGTCGATGATGGGCGAATCCGCCGCGATGAGCATCAGGTGGTTCGGTTCGGACTGGCTGGCCACTTCCGTGAAGTAGTTGTCACACAGCGTGAATTGTTTCGCGAACGAAAAATACGCGGGAATGTCCTTTTCGCTGTACTGCTCCTTCACCGCATGCGTCGCCCGCTCCAGCCACCCCGCGTGATCGTGCCGCGGGTCGCCGCCCACCGGTGGGTCTTGCGCTGCCGGAAGGTTTGCGCCATTCGCGCCGGGAAACGTGCCAAAATAATTGTCAAAGCTGTGATTTTCCTTGACGATGATCACTACGTGCTCGATGGGATTGTTCGGTTTCATGGGCTGTTCTGGAACCTCCAATGGATTCCCCACCTATTGTGTATATCGTGTTCTCCATGAGCATATCGTTGCATCGCCGGGTGCAGCCTTCCGGTCTTTCGCTTGTGGTCCGCCTCACGTAGCGGCGACCCTCAGGTCGGCACCCTGCTCTTGACCCATCATTCACCGAACCTGCTATCCTTTCCGCTCGTGTCCTCTCCCGCCCATCCAACTTCTCCCCCCGTTCACGGCCTCAACCTCGATCCGCAAACCCGCTGTCTCCATTACCACTCCGCCTCCGACATCATCGCCATCAAGATG
>WNFG01008396.1_pt1 | contig 10914 bp, 8 predicted proteins | sample 5400431 | NCBI WGS metagenome assembly WNFG01 (sample SAMN13153346, study PRJNA577476) | soil metagenome | isolation source: 120 cm saprolite under Douglas fir tree site 2 hole 3 replicate 2 | place: USA:California | collected 2015-04-18
CATCGGCGGCAATTTGTGCGAGCCGCACTCTCGATGCCCGACTGGGCGGATGAGGTCTTTGGCAAGGAATTGCATGCGGCAAAGCAACACGAAACGTCTGGCCGCGGACGTTAAGTCCATATCACAGCCTTTACGAACTCTCCCACGGATTATTCCGAAACACTTCCGCCGTCGGCTACCGGAGATTCGTGCAGCGGGGATTCAGACTACATCTTTTGCGGCTGACAAGACTTCCTTCGCAACAGCGTCAATGTCCGAATCTGTTGTACGGTGATTCACGATCAGGCGTGTAAGCAGAATTGTGAGCGCAGCGTCGCATTGGAGAGATACACATGACCACCTTCGACGACTCGGCGCAAGATATTGAAGTTCGCTCGATTGAGTTCTGGAGCATCACGAGCATGAACACACCCACGAGCTGTTGGAGCATGAACACGAGCATATACATGACGAACACCACAAGCACGAGCATGACGCACCGGTTGAACTGGGTGTCAAACACACTCATCGACATACGCATGAGCAACAGACACATTCCCATGCTCATTTCCCCGATGCTCGCCATCGGCACGATCATTGAACCCTGGACCGTAGTTTCCTTGATAAAATCAGAGCACCGTAGCTCGGATATTGCGGAAAGCGGTGGTGTAACTGTAATTGGAGTACGACTGCAACCCGATAAACGTGGGCTCGGAAGCCGGAAAGCGGCCACGGCTGGGATCATAGGGCGATGGGAAATGCACGGTCGCCGGATCGGGGATCGTGTATTGAGCGGTACTCACGCCATTCAGCTTCACGTTGATCACGTTGTTCAAGACCTGAATTCGGTACTGATTCCATCCCAAAATAGTCGCGTCCCGCGGTGTCACAAAGTCACCCGCCGTCGCTGCCGGGAATCCGGCGATTTCGCTTGGATTGCTTGGATAGCTGACGGCATAGACGGCCCCGGTCCGATGGATGGCCAAGCCGGGTGTTGGTTGCCCGGCTCCGCTATTGTCAATCTGGATTTCGAATCCGGTGTAAACCGCGGACCATGCCGGATTGGCGAACGGATTACCATCCGGCGCGAGTACTCCATCGGGATTTTTGAAGCGGACGAAAACTCCACTGTTTGTCTGGAATGTGCGGATGAAAAACTCCAGTTCGAGAAGGTAATTTTGCGGCATGGGAATCGTGCACCATAGCATCCCGAGATCGACGCTCGGAACCGATTGCAACGCACCGTCACTCACGTGGAAGGTGCCCCGTCCGGACATGCGCCAGTTCACGAACGATTTTCCGTCGAAAAGAGTCATAACTGTGCCTGTCGCAGGCGGTGTCGCGGGCGGCAGATACTGCACAAAGGGCCGCTGCGGTTGAGCGGCATCGCCCTCGGGAACCAAACGCCGCGCGAGCCTCCGTCGAATCGAGACGCCATTCATCACAGGGTTGGCCGAGCCGCATGTCGGTAGCACCGCGGCGTCGCCAGCGTAGAGATTCGTCGCGAAATGAAACTGGCAATCGGGATTTACAACGGAGCGAGCTGGATCGTCGCCCATTCGCAACGTTCCGGATTCATGAAAGGTTGTTCCAAGCCCGTCGGGAGCGAGTTGACCCGCTGGATTGTACTTCGGGCCGGGTATCGCCCCGAAAAGATTTTGTGCCAAGAAATCGATGCCTTGGTCCATTTGACTCATAACCAGCGAATCGATGTTGCTCGCCCCCGCTGTGCGCGGAATGACGGTCGCCGTTGCGCGCGGCACTTGAGCTTCGTCCAGGTCCACTTGACCAGGCGCTGTGGGAACGGTCACTCCGTTTTGCGGATTTGGAAGGATCTCTCCGACCGCCCGGATCGACACGTCAATCTCGCCGGGTTTTGTTTCGGCGAAGTGACGAATGTTGTCGAGATCAGGAACACTCTGGAAGAGCAGGGCGTCCGAACTGCCAGCGCCCGAACCGGCGGGCATCGCCGACGCGGAGATCTGAAAATGGTAGTGCACAAATGCACCGTTGATCTTGGTCCGACAGCGCACGAGCAGGGCTGTCAATTCTTGGTCCGTCAGAGTCAGGCCCGCGGGTATAGGAACTGTAAACTGCGCATTCTTGCGGAGATGAACCATCAGGTTGTTGCCGATCAGACTACCATTCACGGCCTGAGCCACACCGGGTGCAAGGAGCGCCATCCGCGCGCTCTCGATGGCCCCCATTGCAAGGACCACGACTGGCCGGCGCTGCACGTTGCCCTGCACAGCTCCGCTGAGATCGAGAAAGTCGTCTCCGGTATCTTTGCTGCGCACAGAAATACCGTCGACCTCCTGCACGGTCGCACCGGTCGCGAGCATATAGGTTCGGGTTCGCAGGCCCTTCACATGACAGTCGGGAACAATCGTGAGGCCCTTGTCGGTGTTGCCGATCTTGTCGCTTGCGGCGCCAAACGCCCTGCGCGCAGCGTCGATTCCGAGCGGTACGCTGCTGAATTTATTAAAGGGGAAAAACCCCGGACGCGAAAGGATCTGGACTGCTAACGGCGCATCGACCCGTAGACTGTCAAGAAAGCCAGGGTAGTCTGGCGCGATTTTTCCGTTTGCAACATCCTGTATGTGCTGCCCTTGATCTTCGAGAGCGTCGGTTACGTAATCGGGCAGTTCGTTCAGTGGCACAACATTTGGAATCGTGGAGTACAGGCCAAACAATTTCTTGCGGAAGAAGGTATGCATGTCCCCGGCAATGTAGTCGTTGGACGTAGACGTTCCAGTCTGTTTTGCGCCCTCCAGAAAATAGCGCTTATTAAGATCGTCAACCACTGTTTGAGGCCAGGGAAACGCTGACTTAAACGGATCCCCAGGCGCTGTTTCCGTCTCAGTAGCAAAATAACGTGGCGACCAGCCGCCGAAATATAGCGATCTGCCACCCAGGCAGTATGCTAGACCGCCAAAGCGGATAGACGAATTCCACGGAAGTCCCCAGTTTTCGAAAACAGACTGCTTGTCTAACCCGGAGTTGATCAGCTCTTGGCGCGTCGAGGGCAGGGCGTTACCCAGATTGAGAAATCGGGGAAGACTCGGGTTGTCCAGCAGGGTTACTTTGTCGGCCTGTGAGTTCTGCGGATTGGGCGACGCCAGTCCAAGACTTGGAATGTCTTGCGTGTGTTCCGGCAGCATAAAAGGCCCGCCCTCTAGTACCAGAATGCGGTAGTTGTTTGGCTTTATCGCGGCTCCGAACGGCCTGCTGCGCTCGAACAGGTCTTGGGCGAGCGTGAGGCCAAAGGTCCCACCGCCGATAATGACGACGTCGAAGGTGCCGCTCTGTTTGGCTTCCGCGAATGTGTTGCATACATAGCGCCCAAGAATATCGTGAGTGAAGCTAGTATCTTCGGTAGTTATAGGCATAAATACTCCTCGAGACAACCCGGAGGATGGCGAATGCGGCATTAAGTCGAACGATCGTTGGCAGAGCCTGGACTTACGTGGTATCCGCTTGCACGCCCCGAAATTCGGTTCGTGGAATTCTGGGACGGCCAATTCACACTGGTCGGGACGCCCGTTGCAGGCTCTCGGCAGAATCGCTCAGAAGCATAGTGAACGTAGTTTCGGTTTCGTTACAAAGATTAAAGGGTTGTTTTCCGCGCGCAAGCTGCATTTGTGAGAACTGCGCTTTGGCCACGGTCCCAGATGTAGTTCATTGCGCATCCGTCCCGACGTATACTGCGAAGACGAATCGGTTGTGAAAAGAGGTGTTTTTGCGATGGTGCGGATTGTAATTCTCGGTGAACGTACCCAGACGCTGGGAATGCTTGCTGATGCTCTGCAAAAAGGTGGATATCGCGTTCGCGTTCTCACAGATTCCAAGTGGAGAATATCCGTACTGAGGTACCTCAGCCCGCACTTTGTCATCGTGGACGCGGAGAATCCAAATTTCAGCGCCGCGAAGGTCTGTACTAAAATACGGAGCGATCATTCGCTTGTTCGGGTTCGCATTCTGGTATTAAACCCCTCCCATGACCGCGAAGAGAATGAGCAGGCGGCTTGCGCAGCTGACGTATATGTGAACCGACCGTTCGATCCGAAGGCTGTCGTGTCACGCGTGAGAGGGCTCCTGAAGACAGAACCTGCGGAACGAACCTATCGAAAGATATCGATCGATACTTTAGTAATCGACCCGGCGTCTTATCAGGTGATCCGCCGCGGACAGGCAGTCGCCTTGGGCTACATCGAATTCCAGCTTTTGCACCATCTGGCCTCTTATCCGAATACCGTCCGCAGTCGAGACGAATTGCTGCGGGCGGTGTGGAAATATCGGGAGGCCACTCCCCGGATAGTTGACACCACGATATGGAAGTTGCGAAAGAAAATCGAGGTCTGTCCGGAGAGGCCTCGATTCATCAGGTCAGCAAAAGGAAAAGGCTACAGTTTCAATGTGCCCTCCGACTGAATCGGGTCTCGCGTTGGCTACCGAGTTATCGCTTGCGTAAGGAACATCGAAGATCTGACGAGGAATTCGGGAGTTGTACGTAGCTCGTTCCAGGGAATTGGTTCGCGAAATTAAAGGTGTGTCGAGGGGGATCAATCCTAATCGCCGTCCGTGTGGGCATGCGACAACCTGCGGGAATGAAAAGGGCGGCTCCGCGAAGAGCCGCCCTTTTTCCGTCCGAGAGGACGGGATTTGGATAGCCGAAATTACGGGAGATAGTAGCGCAACGAGGTGAACAACATGTTGTCGACTGCCTTGGGCTGAACGCCCACGGCGGTTGGCACGTTATTGTTGCCGGACCACCCGCTCCTGGTGAGGTACGAGTACTGGACGCCCCAGCGTATGCCGCCCTTCGGTCCCTGGTAAATCTTATGCCAGAACCCGAGTGTGCCTTCGATGACCACGCGCGAGTCTCCGGCGCACGTCCCGCCAGCGCTCGGTGTTAGTTGATTCGTCGGAGGATTCTCCGTGCTGCAACCGGAGTTGTTGGCGAACGGGCTGCCGTAGCCGCCGATGCCGTTGCTGGCCCGCGCGACCGTAGTGTTTACCCGGGTCGGCGCGCCAGCCACCCCATTCGGATTGCTGATCGCCACAGTTGTGATCTTCACGGTCTCGTAATCGTGATAGGCTGCGCGCGCTGCGTATTCAGCGCCCCCATAGGCGTAAATATCCAACTTTGGCGTCGGGTGGAACTCGAGGATGCCGAGACCGTGCCCACCGCGAATCGGAGCGAGCGTGCCGTCGGCACGGGCGGTGACGTCGGCGAGCTGCGCTGAACCAAAGCGGTTGATGCCATCGCCATAGACTCCCTTGAGTCCGAACTCCACCTTCTTCGTGAAGAGCGGAACACGGAAGCTGGCGCCTCCGCCACCGCCGGTGCGTGAATCGTTGAACGCGCCGGCCGCTGTAGGAGCAGTAGCGGTTGCAGCTGCGGCGCAAGTGATGGGGTCGCCCGTAAAGGTGGTGGTCGTGCCGTTAGCAGCGGTGACGACTCCAGCTGGAGTGGCGCTTACCACCGCGCAGGGATAAATGCGTGCGCGGAATTGGCTGAGAATAGCGAATATTTCGTAGTGGCCCCATCTCGGATCTAAGGCTGCCTTGAAGATGAGATCCGGCGCTTTGTTGGGAGTATAACCCGTCGGGTCGAACGCATTGTTGAGTCCGGCACTAAGCCCGGGCGCGTTGACCCAGAAATTCTGCGACGTGGCGCCTGCGGCGTTGGTGAAGGTCGAGAACCCGCGGCCGCCAATAGTGGTCTGCGGTCCCTCGATGGCAAAAGCAAGAGAAAACTTGTCGGCGAAGCTCTTCACCAGGCGCACCCCATATGCGCGCTGCCACGTGAAGCCGACCACGTACTGCGGGTCGATTATCATTGGCAACGCTTCCTGGCGGTTCTGAATTCCCTTCCTGGTTTCAACAGCGAGGCTCCACATCTGGCCACCGGTGACGGAAAAGCCGTTGTCGAAGGCGACCTGTCCCCACACTTGCCGCTGGCGAAACACGTAGCTGTTGCTCTGGCGGTTATTAGACGTTGTACCCGCTCCGAGGAAGTCGGCCTCGTAATAGCCGGTCAACTTGGCGCTGCCGACCTTTGATTCCGCCAGCAGCGTGGCCCGGGATTGACGTGCGGAGAAGACGTTCTCTGAAACGCGGCTCAATGAATTTCCAGAGAACGGGATTCCATTGAACTGCGTGTTGATATCCGCGCTTTCTGCACGCTGGCGATAGACCGTTTCTGCCGCCAAGAAGCCACCCGGCGTAATGTTGACGCCCTTGTAATGAATCGTCGTAGGCGACTCCGCAGCGATAATCTTCTTCTGCGTGTCCTGTACCGCGCCCTTCAGCGAATCGTTGCCCAGTTTCAAATCCGCAACATCGGAACTCAACGTGGTGGTCGTGGTCTTCACGTCCGCCGTGCTGCTGGCAGCAGCCGAGGCTTTGGCGTCTGCTTCGCTAGCCTTGGCATCGGCGGCTGCAGCCGCGCTCTTCGCGTCGCCGATCTGCGAGTCGCGCTTGGCCAGCTCTTCCTGCAGTTGTTTAATCTGCTGTTGCTGAGCTTCCATTGACTGCCGCAGTGCTTCCACCTGTTCGGCGAGGATGGCGGTCGCGGACTTTGCCGGCTTGGCGGCTTTCTTTGATGTTTTCGTTTTTGGGTTTTGCGCCGACTGTGGATCGCCATCCTTGGGCGTGTCCGGAAGCGCTTCGTTTGAGGCTGTTTCGGACTTCGGTTGCTCCCGGTTACCATCTCCTGCTGATCCCGCCACCGCAGGCCCTGAGCAGAACATGAGGCCTAGAATCAACGCAACGACGATTCGCATTACTTCCTCCTTAGAAGGTCTGTGAAACAGAAGCCAGTTTTCTTCCGAAAAATATAACCAGTGAGACCCCCCGCCGGCCTGCCATTTTTCAGATGAAGCCACGCCTGGGGGTTGATTAACTTTGTCCTGATCTTTACGACGAGCCTCAGGAGCCATGCGACCCGGCTCCTGCACCACTTTCGCAGTCGTTGCACTAGGGACTGCAAACTATCGTGCCGCCGTGACACCGTTGTAACAGCATTGTTAATACTGCGTTACAGACTTTGCAACAACATTTAACCGTCTGCCACCGTACACAGGGGAACCCTGCGTTCTTCGAGCGCTTCAGCTTCTTCAATCGGGCAAACCAAGTGCACGGCCTTCGGGCACGGTCTTAAGCTTCTTGAATCCCTCTTCGCGATTGACGAGGTAAACGTGGATTGGATAACCGAGGCGCTGTTTGGCACCCTGCTGCGGGTACTTGATGGCAAGCGCCAGCAATGCTTCCGCTGTCCGTGACGAATCCAGTCTTCTTCGCTGGAAGGCTTCTGCCCACGCACGAAACTCTGCAAGCCCAGCGATAGGTGATTGGGGGTCCTGAAAACCGGTTTGGAGGCCGGCGACTTCCCCGCTCAAAATGATGCGGGGCGATTCAGATCCCACGGCCTCTTCCGAATGATACGCAAAGTGGGGAACTCCATGATCGACGCTGGACGTAAAGACATCTACGGTTTCCGTTTTCAAAGTGCCATCCGCATCCACACCTGCGAACATGCATTCGAAGATTTGCGACGTCTCCCCCCCGAGCTGCTGCCGCAACGCCAGCATTTGGTTTCTTCCTTCGGGTGAGAGTTCTTCCAATCGGTCACCAATTGTCTTCCCAAATTGGTTCGCCAATTCATTCATTGAGAAAGGCGGAGCTCCTTCAGGGGTTGGTCCCAGAGAGACTGTCCGAGCAATTTCGGATAGCCGAACATCGACTGCCGACGTCGTGATTTCGACCAGGCCGCTGTACATGAAGGCCAGTTTTGTGTTCAGGCTAGTCACTTTTTCGGTTGTCTGCGAAGCGGCTGAAATCTTCCCGTGCAAGAAAATAGTTCTTTGGCCGTCTGACGCAATCGCGATTTCTTGCCTGTCAAGGATTATGACGTAAAGGGTCGCCTGAATGGGCGGAGGTAGCAGTAAAAGAGCCAACGATGCCAGCCCGATTCGGAGTGTCCGCAGAACTGATTTTCGCGATCGCAAAATCCTTTCACCTCGCCGCTCAGACTCAGGTGAGAAACGCACGATTGCTAGACCTTAGCATTGATCTGAAGAAAACACAGGCCGGGCCAAATCGGGAAGCCAAGCCCGTAGGTGACATTTGATTAGCTCCTTACGAATAAATCTCGTCGATTTAAAATAGACCGAATAGTGGCGCATTCTTCTCCCGCGCAGAAGCGCTTGAGACGCTTACCAGAAATACGGTATGTCCGCTTTCAGGCTTTGGATTGACAAGTGCTTGTTATGGATTTAACCTCTTCTAGAAATGACTGTATCTAAAAGTAGAGTGAACACTCCGTGGCTGCTGTTGACCTTTACCTTACCGACACGCCGGGCCAGTCAGCGCGTGGAAATCTGGCGAAAGCTGCAACGTTACGGAACCGTGCCGTTGGGTAACTCCGGGTACTTGCTGCCCAACAATCCCACGAACGAAGAACGCTTTCAGTGGCTGGCCACGGCCATTCGCAAATACAAAGGCGACGCATCCATCGCGCGCGTGCAATCGATCGACAACATTTCCACGCCGCAACTCATTGGACGCTTTGCGGAAGCGCGTACGCGTGAGTATCAGGAATTGATTCGCCAACTGCAGGAGTTTTCTTCTTTGCCACCGCAAAAGCAGGCCGTGGGGCGGCTCAGCCGTTTGCGGAGCCGTTTTCAGGAGATTGTCGAGGTCGATTTTTTCGATAGCCCGTTGCAGAAACGTGTGCGGGTGCGGATGCGGCGCGTGTGGCGACGCATAAACCGGAACCCGCGGCGATCCGTCCGCGAGACTACAAGAGTCGGGTTTGGGTGACCCGCCCGCGGCCCGGCGTCGACCGCTCGGCATCGGCCTGGCTAATTCGGCGCTTCATTGATGGCAAAGCGCGCTTTGCATTTGCGCCCGAAGATAAAGTACCGCCCGAGGCGGTGCCGTTCGACATGTTCCACGAGAGAGGCTTCGGGCACCGCGGCGATGACTGCACTTTCGAAACCCTGCAAAAGCAATTCAAGATTCGCGACCGAAAAGTCAACGTGATTTGCGAAATTATTCACGATGCGGATCTCGCGGACGGAAAATTCGGCCGCAAGGAAGGATATGGCATCGACGAAGTACTCAAGGGTTGGGCACGGCAGGGACTCTCGGACCGGGAGCTTCTCGACCGCGGAATGCAGTTGATTGAGGGCCTGTATCACTCGCTCTCTTGAGTGACTGGACCGCTAACGTTTCGGATTGGAGCAGATCGTGTTGAGCAATAGTCGTAGATATCTCAGAGCGATGGCAGTCACTTTAATTCTGATGTGGTCCGTTGGAGCCACCGTCCATGCGCAAACGAGTGAAGCGGCAAAAAAGCCGCTGACGCTCGAAGAAGCCGTGGACTTCGCTCTCAAGAATTACCCGGCGGTTCGCGCTTCGCTGGAGCGAGTCAAAGCGGCCGAAGCGGGTGTGGGGTTAGCACGAACCAGTTATCTGCCTCGCGCGGATATGATCTGGCAAACGAATCGCGCGACCGACAACAACATTACGGGATTAGTTCTTCCACAATCGATCATTGCTCCGATTTCCGGCCCGGTTCCGATGGAGACTTCGAATCGCAGCGCATGGGGAAGCGCGGCGGGTCTTCTGTTCTCCTGGGAACCCTTCGATTTTGGATACCGGGGAGCAAAAGTAGGTGCCGCACGCGCCGCTCGGGATCAAGCCACCGCGGAAGCTTCGCTGACACGCCTTGATGTGGCCGTCGCCACGGTGAACGCCTATCTCACGGTGCTGGCTGCCCAGCGAACCGCTCGCGCCGCCGAGGCGGATGTGCAGCGGCGCGAGACGTTCGACAAGGCTGTCCGAGTGTTGGTCGATAATCAACTTCGCGCGGGAGCGGATGCATCTCGTGCGGACGCGGAATTGGCTCGTGCCAGAGTCAATTTAGCCCGTGCCCAGCAACAAGAGAAAATCAGCATGGCAGCATTGACCGACATTCTCGGATTGCCGGACACCTCGGTAGAAGTGCAAGAACGCTCACTCCTTGTGGCACCTCCCGAGGGATCCCCAGCGAGCACCCCAATCACAAGCAATCCGATTGCGGAGGTACAGCACGCTCGCGTGGAAGAAGCGCAGGCACAGGTCCATGTCCTGGACCGTTCCTACTTTCCGAAGTTCTATTTTCAATCTTCGTTGTACGGACGCGGCAGCGGATGGGACCCCGCGGGCAATTTCGAGGGAGGCACGGCAGGCCTTGGGCCGGATCGTTCGAACTGGGCGGTTGGCTTGACCGTGACATTTCCAGTATTCGACATCTTCGCGATCCGCTCTCGAAAGGCGGTTGAATCGGCCAATGAACGTGCTGAAGCCGCTCGCTACGATCAGGCCCTGCAAGACCTGACGGGACAATTGCGGAAGGCACAAGCTTCTCTTGAAGGGGCACGGAGCGTTGCGGAGAATACTCCCGTGGAATTGGATGCCGCACGGACCACTGAGACTCAGGAACGCTCGCGTTACCAAGCAGGGCTCGCGACACTCGTCGATGTTGCGGACGCACAGAGCCTCCTGGTGCAGGCAGAAACCGACGATGCTCTTGCCCGACTCGCGGTCTGGCAGAATCTGGCGGCGGTCGCGGCGTCGCAAGGCGACCTTCAACCGTTCCTGCAGTTTCTCCACGACAAGACGCAGGGAGGGCCGTAACGTATGTGGCTGCTTCGCACCGCCCTTCGCCGTCCGTTCACGGTCATCGTGGCCGTCATCGGCATAGCCCTTTGCTCGATCCTTGCTCTTACGCGAATGCCGATCGACATCTTCCCCAATCTAAACCTGCCTGTTGTTTACGTGGCGCAGCCGTTCGGCGGAATGTCTCCCGCGCAGATGGAAGGCTATCTCGTCTACTACTACGAGTATCACTTCCTGTACATCACAGGGATTGAGTCCGTGGAATCG
>WNFG01021379.1_pt1 | contig 10914 bp, 10 predicted proteins | sample 5400431 | NCBI WGS metagenome assembly WNFG01 (sample SAMN13153346, study PRJNA577476) | soil metagenome | isolation source: 120 cm saprolite under Douglas fir tree site 2 hole 3 replicate 2 | place: USA:California | collected 2015-04-18
TAGAGCGGCTCGCCCATTCCCATCATGACGATGTTGGTGACGAACCGCCCGCCATCGGTCGGAACGATGGCGCCATCGGGCGGACGCTGGCCGGGCCAGTCGCCGAGACGATCGCGGGCCACCATGATCTGGCCGACGATTTCGCCCGCCGTGAGATTGCGCACCAGCCGCTGGGTCCCGGTATGGCAGAACGGGCAATTGAGCGTGCAGCCGACCTGGCTCGATACGCAAAGGGTGCCGCGCCCGGTCTCTGGTATGTAGACGCATTCCACTTCGTGCGGCCGCTCGCTGGGATTTTCTCCCGGCAGCCGCAACAGCCATTTTCGCGTGCCGTCGACCGAGACCTGTTCGGCGACGACCGCGGGCCTTGCGACGGTGAACCTGTTTTCAAGCGCGGCGCGCAGCTCCTTGGATACGCTGGTCATGGCGTCGAACGTGGTGACGCCGCGGACGTAGAGCCACTGCCAAAGCTGCTGGACGCGCATTTTGCGTTGCGCCGGCGGCACTCCAATCTCACCCAGCGCCGCCGCAAGCTCCGCACGCGACCTCCCGGCGAGCGAGGGCCGGTCCGGATCCACATAGCGCTCCAGCGGCGCCTTCTCCACAAATCCGGGGGCGACCGCGGCTTCAAGGTTAATGCTCATGATACTCCATGCCGGCGAACCAAGGTCGCGGCGAACATTAGATTAGACCGGATTGCGGTCAGTTCATCGGCATTCCTGCCCAACCTTGTCGAGCGCCAGGGAAAGACCTTTGAGCGAATAAACATCGGTGCTGGCGGTCCCTTTGGCGGACGTACCTTTGACCGTCAGATCCTGGCCTTTGCGCATGGTTTCGACCAGCTTCGGCTCCTCCGCGGCATTCTTCACCCAGGCGCCGTCCGCCTGCGTATACATCGCATAGCTTCCGCCCGCGACTTCGATGTTGGCATCGCTGTTGGGCTTGTGCCCATAACCGAAGATGACCGAGACCTCTTCCTTGACCTTCTCGGCGGGCCGCGTGGAAATGAACATCCAGGTCGGGTCGCGAGGCCGGTTCGGCGGCAACGTGCTCGAATTGGCGGGCTTGGCAAGGACAAAGCAAATCTTCTTGCCGCCCGGACTGGCCGTATATGCGCCCCACTCGCCGTATTGCCCAAGCAGGGTCGGTTGCGCACCTCCTGGAGCGGGCGGTGCAGCCGGAGCTGCGGCCGTGGGCGGCTTCGGGGCCGCAGGCGGGGCCGCAGCCTTCGGCGGCGGGGCCGGCGCGGGTTTTGCCGCCGGCGCCTGCTGCTGCGCCGACGCAGCACCGGCGAAGACGATGCTCCCTGCAACAATCCCCAGCAAGGCGAGGGCGATCCGATACCCGCAGGTCGTCTGATGGGACATTAATTTGCCGCGCGTCATGAGCGATTGACCTAAGAGACGCCCCGAATCAAATTAAGAAATCGAGGTCATTCATCAAACTGGCAATGTGTCGGCACTTTGACGCGGTGGATATCTCCTGCATCGGGCAGAATTTTGCAATCAAACCCGTGCCGGCTTCCCGCACCCCGGGTCCACCCTCGCCAAATCCCGCCTCCCCTCTATGCATGCGCTGGAGAATGGGGCGAGGGCGCCGCAGCACGCGCGAGGATACGGCGCGCCGCTTCGCGGTGCTCCGGCGTGATATGAACCGCAACCAGCCTGATCGCCGTGGCGAGGACCGCGGCATCATCGGTGAAACCGATGAGCGGCAGCATATCGGGAATGAAGTCGAACGGCAGCACAAAGTACGCGAGCGCGCCGATCAGGGCGACCTGAACCCGGCGCGGCGTGTTGCGATCGAAGGCGCAGAAATAGGCCGCGACCAGAACCTCGGCAAACGGCAGCCGCGCCGCGAATCGCCGCAATTTCGGCCAGAATTCGCGGCCCAGCCGGGCCTTCTCGCGCGCCAACGCGGCGTCGTCTTCTATGTCGATTCCGTGAGTTGCGAACACTCGGTGATTATCCTCCTCCCGCCGGCCGCCAGGGCCGATCTGGGCCGCGCCGTGAAACGTGGGAGGTTTCTCGGGCAAAAGCAAGACGGGTGCGGCGTGGACGCGATGCGGGCCGAGCCGACGTGGCCGGCGCAATTCCCTGCTGCAGGGAATTTGACAGGGAAATTTTTCCCGAACGGGCGTTGCCGAGCAAGGTCGGGCTGGGAATCGACACGGCCATGATCTCGATGTGCTGCTGGGAGCGCGGGCGTCCCGCCCGCTCTTTTGTCGCAACAAGCCAACGAGACGGCCGTGGTCCCAGGGAACGCCACATGACGATTCGCCCTCCGGTCGACTTCTCCTAAGCAGGATTCGGCCGGCTGGCCAACGGATGGGCAACCAAAACAGCTATCGCCGACGTGATCCGGAACCTCTGATGTCTGAGCTGGCTATGTGCCTATTCGTAGCTTCGAGCCGCCGCCAGTACTTCGGCAAAAAGGCGCCAGCTGACGTTGTCAGGATACGGGCGTCCTGTGTTCCGGTAGTAGTTATCGGACGCCGCCACCCACGCGGCCATTGCTTCGAGGAAGCGGTCGAGCGTGGGGTTTTCCCATTCGTCTGGGTTATCCGTGAGGTCAGCACGCAGCCCCTCAACCCGTCCCCTCCGTAACGCTCCACCCACAAGCGAGAGAGCAAAGAGTGGGGCGCTCTCCCCCGGTGTGAGGACTGGTAATGCCGCCACCCTGGCACTTGCATTACCGAAACCCCATGTTTCTCCCATCTGCTATCATCCCGCCCGCAACCGGAGGCACGTTCATGTCGTGGTCGATAAACATCGGCTCGATCGCCGGCACCGCGATCCGCATTCACATCACGTTCCTTTTGTTTCTGGTCTGGATCTTCGTGGCGGGCCTGGCCACGGGCGGCGTCAATGATGCGTTGAGCAGCCTCGTCTTCATGGTGCTGCTGTTCGCCTGCGTGCTCGCCCACGAATTCGGTCACATCTTCACGGCGCGCGCGTTCGGGGTCGCAACCCCCGATGTCACGCTGCTGCCGATCGGCGGGGTGGCGCGGCTCGAGCGCATCCCGGAAAAGCCGAGCGAGGAGTTCCTGGTCGCCATTGCGGGCCCGCTGGTCAACGTGGCGATCGCGATCGTGCTGATCGCGGTGGCGCCGACGCATCTCAACGTCGCGCATTTCGCCGCCATGGAAAGCCCCAAAGTGTCGATGATCGACCGCCTCGCGGAGGTGAACCTGTTCCTCGCGGTGTTCAACATGATCCCGGCCTTCCCGATGGACGGCGGCCGGGTGCTGCGGGCGCTGCTGGCGATCCGGCTCGGCCATGTGCGGGCGACCGAGATCGCCGCCACGATCGGCCAATGGGCCGCATTCGGATTCGGCTTTCTCGGCCTTTTCTATAACCCGTTGCTGATTTTCATCGCGATCTTCGTCTACCTGGCGGCAGCCTCCGAGTCTCAGATGGTGTCGCTGCGGGCGATGTCCCGCGACGTGCCGGTCACGGCCGCCATGGTGACGCAGTTCGCGACGCTGACCGGGGACGAGCACATCGATGCCGCGGTCGAGACGCTGTTGCAGACAAGCCAGACCGAGTTTCCGGTCGTCGACGGCAATCGCCGCCTCATCGGCGTCGTTGGCCGCGCCGAAATCATCCGGGCGCTGCGCGAACTTGGGCCCGCGGCACCGGTCTCCGACGTCATGGTGAAGGACATTCCCACCATCGAGCGGAGTCATTGGCTCGAAGAGGCTTTCCGCCTCTTGCAGGAAAAATCCGTGCCCGCGGTGGGCGTCGTCGATTTTGCGGGGCGCCTGATCGGGCTGGTGACGCCCGAAACGGTCGGGGAAATGCTGATGGTGCGCCGCGCGTTGCCGAAGGACGCGCGCCTCGGCCCATGGAGCCGGCCGGCGGGGGTGTGAGGGCGTAGCTAGAAAGTCGGCGATCGCTGGCCTGCCTGTCATCGCCCGGCTTGACCGGGCGATCTAGTACAGCGTTTCCATGGTACGAATCACATCGACATCATCCATGAGCCTCGTCCTGAGGAGCGCGCTCCTGAGCGCTTGTCGAAGGATGCGTGCGTCTCGAAGGACGGCCACAAGCGAGTTCCTGCCTGTGGCCATCCTTCGAGACGGCCGCGCGAAGAGCGCGGCCTCCTCAGGATGAGGATCGGCCCCCGCGTTTCTTCGAAATATCGAAGCAATTGGGCCTGCGGTGCAGCGGCGCGATCGTTTGCGTCCCGGGCAGCGCATCCGCGATCGCCTCGAACAGCGGTTCGACGCCGAGATCGACGAAAGTCCCGAAAATCTGGTCGTGATGGGCGGGCATGAAGATGCGGGGCCGGAACTGCTTGACGAGTTCGAGCGTGACCGGCGCCTGCACCTGCGCGACCGGATGCCCCTGATAGGCCACGATGGCGATGTCGACCGGGCCGAGTTTTTGCGCCAGGGCGCGTACGCCGTCCGTGACCGGCCCGGCGCTGTCGATCCATACGAGCTTGTATCCGGTGTCGAACGTGAAGGCGTAGGCGATGGTGCCTTTGGTGATGACGTCGGGTGCGAATGTGCCTTTCGCCAAAATGGCTTTCTCGGCCGCGGCCTGTTCCGGCGTCGCCGGACCGGCGTCAAGATCGTAGAGCTTGCCGAGGGTATCGAGCACGTCGCGCGACAGCGTGGAGTGCTGGGCCAGCGCCACGTCGATCGTGACGCCTTTGAACTTCAGCGTCTCCCCGCCTGCGACTGCTGTGCCTTGTCCCTCCGGAACGCCGAGCTTATAGGCGGTTTCGATGGTGATGGGCGCACCGATCACCTTGGCCTTAGTCTTCTGCGCGATCGGCGCGGCGTCCGACATGTGATCAAAATGGGCGTGGCCGATGAATATCGCGTCGGCCTGCTTGACTTCGCCCGGCACGACGCCGGTCGGCCGATTGCGCGGGCCGCGCTCGAAATAGGCATCGAGCAGAAACACCTGGCCGCGGTAGACGAGTTCGTAGTTCGATGTGGAAAGCCAGCGCAACATGATCTTGCCTGGGTCGCGCAACAGGGGTCCGCCCATCGCGGCCGGCACCAGGCTCCGGCAAGCGTCCGCATCTGCGCCGGCCGCATATGTTTGCGTGCTGGCGACAAGCGCCACGGCAGCCGCCGCATACAGCTTAAGTGCCCGGTAACGATACGTCATGGTTTCCCCCCTTTAGAGCGGATTTCGAAGAAGTCGATCCACCTTTGTCCGTCACCCGCGGGCTTGACCCGCGGGTCCATCTTCTTCGCATGAGGATGGATTGCCGGGTCAAGCCCGGCAATGACGTTCGACGAATATCATTCGGCTCGCCATCTGGCGAAATGATTTTCGGCGCGCCGCACCACGGCGTTGAGCACGATCGCCATGGCGGCGAGCGTGCCGATCAGCCCCAGGAGCTTGGTGGGGTCGAAGTTCTGCGTGAACAGGGTGGTGAAATAGCCGATGCCAGCGATCGACACGTAAAGCTCGGCCAACAGAACGCCCAACAGAACGCCGCTCATGGCGAGGCGCATGCCGGCAAAGAAACTCGGCACCATGTGGGGAAAGATCACATGGCGGAAAATCTGCCAGCGGCTTGCCCCCATGGAGCGGGCGCCGGTGAGCAGAATCGGTTTGAGATTCTCACGATGGGAAAAAAGCTGCGGCGCACCAGAGGCTGCAGCCCGATCGCAAGGCCCAGCGCCAACCCGATCGCAACCGCAAGCACGAAGGCGACCGTGAGCTCGAACAGGGTCAATTGCAGCGCTGCCGGAACGCCGCGGGTGTTGAAAACCTTGTCGAGCGAAGCAATGACCTGCGACGGCGGGCTCAAGAACAGGGGATCGACCAGGAAGCGCGCCGCGACTTCCCAGAAAGCGAACAGAACCGCAATGACGATGAGGCGCGCGAGCCATGGCCGCTGCGCCAGGCTGCGCAGCACGGGTCGTCGCTTTGAAGCCGCGGCAGCCATTCAATCCCGCTTCCCGTGCGCTTCGAGCCTCGACACGATGGCATTGAGCGTCACCGCGATAGCGATAACGAATACGATGTACGCAAACATGCGCGCCATCTCCATCGCCTCTGCCAGATGCACGATTCGATGGCCGAGACCGGCGAGCGAAGCCAGTGTCTCGCTGCCGATGATCGATAACAGCGCGGTAGTGAACCCCATGCGCAGGCCGGTGAGAATGACCGGCGAGGCGGCCGGCAGCAGCACATGGCGAAACAGGTGATAGTCGGAAGCCCCCATCGACCGCGCCGCCGTCACGAACAGACGATCGACATGGCCGAATCCCGCGATGGTGTTGATGATGATCGGGAAGAAGCTGATCGCGGCGCCGAGCGCGATCTTGGAAGCTGGACCGAGGCCAAAGAACAGCACGAAAAGCGGCAGGAACAGGATGATGGGAATGGAATAGATCGCGGCGAACAGCGGCTCGAAAACCTCGATCCAATAGCGCGAGCGGCTGATCAGATAGCCCAATGTGACGCCGCCGGTGGCCGAAATCGCGAACGCGGCCGCAAGCTCGCCCAACGTCGTCTCAAGATCGCCGATGAATTCACCCGATCGCAGGATATCGGATAGATTGTCGTAGACGGCGACCGGATTGGGCAACAACAGGCGGTTGACGCCCCAACGGGTCGTGGCGAGATACCAGACGACGACAAGGCCGGCGAGAAAACCCGCCTGAATGAGGCGGCTCGCCCCCCTGCCTGGCCTCTTTGCCGGAGTCATGGCCGGGCTTGTCCCGGCCATCCACGTCTTGCTTGTTGACGTGCTGCAAGAAAGACGTGGATGCCCGCGACAATCCCCGGATCAAGTCCGGGGACGGGCATGACGGCGGACCAGAGCGTAGGGACGGGGCTTTCGGCTGACCCGCTCCACATCATACAGACTCCGGTCCCGCCTGGGCCGTATCGGCGGCCGTTGATTGCTGCACCGCCTTGCGGATTTCGTCGTGCAGAAGGCCGTAGAGCTGGTTGCGCAGCGCCGTGAACTTCGCCGAGGTCACGAATTCCGGTCTGCGCGGATGCGGCTCGTCGACCGCGATCACCTGCTTGATGCTGCCCGGTCGCGCCGAAAACACCGCCACGCGATCGGCGAGAAACACGGCTTCGCCCAAGCTGTGGGTGACGAACACGATGGTCTTGCGACTCTGCGCGAGCAGCACTGAAAGGTCCTCGCCCAGGATCATGCGGGTCTGCTCGTCGAGGGCGCCGAACGGTTCGTCCATCAGCAAGATCGGCGTTTTCAGGCTCAGCGCGCGGGCCAGCGCCGCGCGCTGGCGCATGCCGCCGGAAAGCTGCGCCGGATAGTGCCGGGCAAATTCCTTCAACCCAACGGCTGCGAGCGCCTCGGCCGCGCGGGCGGCGCGCTGTGATTTCGACACTCCTTGAAATGTCATGCCGAGTTCGATGTTCTCGATCACGGTGTTCCACGGAAACAAGGAATTCTCTTGAAACACAAAGGCGATGTCGCGGGGCAACGGACCCCGGACCGGCTGGCCGCGCACTTCGACGGTGCCCGAACTCGGCTCCATCAGGCCGCCCATGATGTTGAGAAGCGTGCTCTTGCCGCAGCCGCTTGGCCCGATGAGGCACATGAGCTCGCCCGCCGCGACATCGAGCGAGGTGTCGGCAAGCGCCCGCACGAAGCGTTGTTCGCCCTCATTACCGAAGCGGTGAAAAACGCCACGAACCCTGATCGCCGCCTCAGACGTCGCCATCCCGTTACCCTAGTGGATCGATTCCATGAAACCAATCGCATCGATCGAATCCAAACCCTCTGACCTCATCCTGAGGAGGCCGCGCTCTTGCGCGGCCGTCTCGAAGGATGGACCCACGAACTCGCTTGTGGCCGTCCTTCGAGACGCGCGCAAGAGCGCGCTCCTCAGGACGAGGCTTATGGATCATATCGATATGATTGGTGTCATGGAAACGCCGCACTAGACCGCGTTCTGAAGAGATTGAGAGGTACCGTCTTCAATTCTTCGGCAGAAACGCCTCGGTATAGAGCTTGCTCATGTCAGGCTTTTCTGCGAGCGACCCCATCTCGACGAAGGAGCGGGCCAGCACGTCGAGCGCCCGGGCGTCGAAGCGGCCGGTCGGGTTGAAGACCGGCATCAGTTCCTCGTAATTGGCGGTGGCGACAGATTTCGACACCTCCGCAACCCGCATCGCGGCGGCGATGGTCTCCTCCTTGTGGTCACGCATGTATTGGACGCTTTCCAGCACTGCCTTGATGAAATTCCGCAATGCCTCGGGATTGCGCTCGATGACCGCCTTGCGGGCGAACACCACGTGGACGTGAAATTCCGGTATGCGCTCGCCGAACCGCACCAGAATCCGGCCGGTCCCCTCCTCGACGAGGCGCAGAACCGTCGAGGTTTCGGTCACCACGCCATCGACCTGCCGCGTTTTCAGCGCCGCCGCCTGGGCCGTGGTGGTGCCGAGGGGAGCGATCTTGATGCCATCAGCGCCCCAGCCATGAGAGCGCGATAGTTCCTGGGCGAGCCAGTAAGTCAACGATCCGGTCGTGGATACGCTCACGGTGCGGCCTTTGAGATCCTCCTCGCTCTTGATGGGCCCGTCCTTCGCCACCACCAGCATGATGGTATCCGGTCGATTGGCAAGCGCCGCAATTGCCAGCATCGGCGCGCCTTTGACCTCGAACGCAATGGTGGGGCCGCCACCGAACGCAACGTCGATGGCGTCGGCGCTCATGGCCTGCACGAGACGCGCATCGCCGCCAAAATTCGCGATCTCGAGGTCGATGCCGTGCCGCTTGAAAATACCGGCCGCAAGGCCGACGTCCGCGACGAGGAATGCGAAATTCTGCGCCTGGGCTTTGCCGAGGCGGATTTTGGTTTGCGCCCGCGCGTCGGCGCCAGCCAGTGACGCAACGCCGACGGCAAACCACAGCAATGCTCCTTTGCAACCTAGCCGCATTTTGCGCCTCCTCTCGCCGCCGCCGAGCGCAAGAAAAGATGAGGTGGCATCAAGTGGTGCCTCCGTGGCCTGCCGACGAATGTTAGGACTGCGATCATACGTTCAAAAATCCCTAAGCCGGGGCGCGAAGAAAGAATTTTTTTCAACCACGTTGGTAGCTTTTGCAAACCGATGCGAACTATGCGCATTATGCCGCAAAACAAAATAAGGTCGCTAACGATCGTTGACGGCGATCCTGGCATTGCGAACGGAACCTCGGAATCCGAGAGTGGAGGAGAAAACATGAAGACACGAAACAGTTTGTACTTAGGCGTGGCGGCGGTCGCCATTGCCCTGGCGTTCGGCGTTGCGCCGACGACAGTGGTGGCGCAGCAGGCCGCGACTGTCAGCGTCGGGGCGACCGATATCGGCGGCGTCGTCCGCGGGCCGAACGGGCCGGAGGCGGGCGTATGGGTGATTGCCGAGACGACCGACCTTCCGACCAAGATGAACAAGACCGTGGTGACCGACGATCAGGGCCGCTACCTGATCCCGGACCTGCCCAAGGCCAACTACGTCGTATGGGCGCGCGGGTACGGGCTCGTGGACTCGGCCAAGACAACGAGCGAACCCGGCAAGACCGTGAACATTACCGCAGTACCAGCGCCTAATGCAGCGGCGGCGGCCGAACTTTATCCGGCCATCTACTGGTTCTCGATGCTGAAGATGCCCGGCAAAGAGATGTTCCCCGGCACCGGCACCGGGGCGAACGGCAACGGCATGCCGACTTCGATGAAAAGTCAGCTGCAATGGGCCGATCAGGTCAAGACCAACGGCTGCTATGCTTGCCACCAACTCGGTAACCGCGCGACACGCGTGATTCCGGCGGCGCTCGGCACGTTCAAGAATTCTGTCGAGGCCTGGGAACGCCGCGTCCAATCCGGACAGGCGATGACCGGCATGGCCGCCGCCCTCGGCCGGCAGGACCCGAAGATCTCGATTGCAAACCTCGCCAACTGGACCGATCGGATCGCCGCCGGCGAACTGCCGTTTGCGAAGCCCGATCGTCCCCAAGGTATCGAGCGCAACATCGTAGTCACCCAGTGGGACTGGGGTGATGCCAAGTCCTACATGCACGACCAGGTCTCGACCGACAAGCGCAAGCCGACGGTTAATGCGTTCGGCAAGCATTTCGGCGCCACCGAGGAGAGCACGGACTGGTTCCCGGTTTTCGACCCGGCGACCAACCAGCCTTCCAAGGTCAATATGCCGACGCGCGACCCCGGAATGGAGTCATCCAAGAACAACACCATGGCGCCGTCGCCCTATTGGGGCGAAGAGGCGATCTGGGATAGCAAGTCCAGCGTCCACAGCTTGATCATGGACGAGAAGACGCAGGTCTGGTTCACCTCGAAGGTTGGCAAGCCCGAGAACCCGGCGTTCTGCCAAGCTGGATCGGATCACCCGTCCGCCAAGGCGTACCCGATCAAGGAGTCCAACCGGCACCTCGCGGTGTATGACCCGAAGACCAACACCACCAAGCTGATCCGAACCTGCTACAACACTCACCACGTCGTATTGGCGGAGGATGCTGATAACACCGTTTGGATCAGCCAGGGCGGGCCGCAGCAGGGCGTCATGGGCTGGCTGAACCGCCGGATCTACGAAGAGACCGGCGACGAGGCGAAAGCCCAGGGCTGGGCCCCGATCATCATCGACACCAACGGCAACGGCAAGGTCGATGATTACGTGCAACCCAACCAGGCCGTCGACGCCAGCAAGGACAAGCGGCTCGCTGCCGGCCTTTATGGGGTCGGCGTGAACCCGGCCGACGGCACTGTCTGGGGTGCGGTGCTCGGATATCCGGGATACGTGCTTCGGTTTGATCCGAAGACCAAGCTCTCGGAAGTCTACGAGCCGCCGTTCCCGGGCTTCGGACCGCGTGGCTACGACATCGATCGCGACGGCGTCTCCTATGTGCCGCTGTCAAGCGGTCACCTCGGCGCCTTCGACCGCCGCAAGTGCAAAGGCCCACTCAACG
>WNFG01018530.1_pt1 | contig 10909 bp, 9 predicted proteins | sample 5400431 | NCBI WGS metagenome assembly WNFG01 (sample SAMN13153346, study PRJNA577476) | soil metagenome | isolation source: 120 cm saprolite under Douglas fir tree site 2 hole 3 replicate 2 | place: USA:California | collected 2015-04-18
GATTCGCGGCCAGATTCCAGCGAGCGAAGTTCAGAACGTCATTGACAACATTGGCTTGCCTTACAGCGGTATCAATCTCTCCTACAGCAATTCCGCGCCAGTGGGTACATCGGACGCCGACATTATGGTCACACTCGCCGTCAAGCACCATCCGACAGACACCTACATTCACCAGCTTCGTCTGTCTCTGCCGAAACAATTCCCGGGCGTTTCGTTCGCTTTCTTGCCCGCCGACATGGTCGGGCAGATTCTCAATTTCGGATTGCCCGCCCCGATCGACGTTCAAGTCGTGGGAAACGACCTGGAAGGGAACCGGCAGTACGCGGATGTCGTGCTCGCGAAAATGAGATATGTCCCAGGAACAGCCGATCTTAGGATCCAGCAACCTTTCGATCAACCGTATCTCCGGCTGCGAGTCGAACGCACGAAAGCCGAGCAACTTGGTTTCACCGCCCACGACATCGCGCAAAATCTGCTGGTGTCATTGAGCGGCAGCTTCCAGACTTCACCCACATTCTGGCTGGATCCAAAAAATCATGTCAGCTATACAATCGCGACTCAAACGCCACAGTACCGTACAGATTCGTTGCAGGATTTAGAGAACATTCCAATCACCGGCACCAACCCGAACGCTCCTCCGTCGATCATGGCCAGTCTCGTATCCACGCAGCGGGGAACAGGAATGGCCGTGGTTTCTGATTACAACGTTGCGCCGGTGATTGACATCTTTGGCGCGGTCACAGGGCGCGATCTCGGGGGCGTGGCCGGCGATATCAACAAGATCCTCGACGCCACCCGCCAACAATTGCCGCGCGGTTCTCGAGTCGTTATTCGTGGGCAAGTTCAAACGATGCGGGCCTCCTACATCGGCCTTCTGAGCGGACTGGCCTTCTCGATCGTCCTCGTGTACCTGCTGATCGTAGTCAACTTCCAATCCTGGCTCGATCCGTTCATCATGATTTCCGCGCTGCCCGCGGCTCTCGCCGGGATTGCCTGGTTCTTGTTTATAACGCACACGACTCTGAGCGTACCCGCACTCATGGGAGCCATCATGTGCATGGGCGTCGCCACCTCAAACAGCATCTTGGTCGTAAGCTTTGCCACCGAACAAATGGCGGAAGGAAAAGATTCCCTCAGCGCCGCCCTGGAAGCAGGCTTCACGCGTTTTCGTCCCGTGCTGATGACTGCTCTGGCCATGATTATCGGCATGGTGCCCATGGCTCTCGGACTAGGAGACGGCGGCGAGCAAAATGCTCCCCTCGGCCGGGCGGTCATTGGTGGCCTGATTTTCGCAACGGTTTCGACGCTGTTCTTTGTTCCAGCATTCTTCAGCGTCCTGCAAAGTTCACGCCGGCACCCGGCCCAACCAGCACAGGAGCACTAGAAAGCAAGACATATGGAGTCAATTATGTTGCCTCAAAATCAAACTCAAAATGAAGACACGAGACGAATCGACGGGCACCCGCCCCCAATTCTTGTGGAAGTGCGGGAGCCTTCGCACAAAAATTGGCTCGTCCTGGCAATTGCGTTGCTCGCCGTTGCCGCCCTCTTAGTATGGGGAATCTGGTCGCGGGTCAGCGCCAGCGCAACCCTGCGCGCGGAGACTGCTCAAGCCGCTCTGCCTGCGGTGTCGGTCGTGTCGCCAAAACAAACTGCGCCCGCCCAGGAGATCATCCTCCCAGGAAATGTACAACCATTCATCACCTCGCCGATCTATGCCCGCACCAATGGGTATCTGAGAAAGTGGTACGTCGACATTGGAGCGCACGTCAAGCAAGGACAACTGCTGGCTGTTATTGAGACTCCAGAAGTCGACCAGCAACTGGAGCAATCGCTCAGCAACCTTAATACTGCGAAGGCGAATCTCGCGCTCGCGGAGATCACAAAGAACCGCTACCAGGGCTTGCTGAAGACCAATGCCGTTTCTCAGCAGGACGCCGATAATGCCTCGGGCACTTACAACGCCAACAAGGCAATCGTTGAGGCCAATCAGGCGAACGTCAAGCAACTCCAGGCACTGCAGTCGTTCGAGAAGATCTACGCTCCATTCGATGGAATTGTCACCGCCCGAAACACCGATATTGGCGACCTTATTAATTCCGGCAGCAACAGCGCTGCGAAAACCGATTTGTTTCACATCGCTCAACCCGGAAAATTACGAGTTTACGTAAACGTCCCTGAGGAATACTCGCAAGGAATCAAACCCGGCATGACGGCAGATCTTAGTCTCGCCGAGTTTCCGGGCCGCAAGTTTCAGGGAAAGCTGGTGCGCACTTCCGAAGACATCAATCTGACCACCCGCACCTTGCTGATCGAAATCGATGTGGACAATCCTTCGGGCACTCTGCTCACGGGTTCTTATGCGGAGGTCCACCTGGCGGTCCCGACCCAGGCTTCCACCTTCCTGCTTCCAGTCAATGCTCTGTTATTCCGCTCGGAAGGTTTACGTGTCGGCATTGTGAAAGACGGGAAAGTCGTGCTCACGGCCGTAACTCCTGGGCACGATTTCGGCAATCAGATAGAGATCGTCGCCGGCCTCAAGGCAGAGGATCAGGTCATTATCAACCCGCCCGACTCGATCGTTTCCGGACAGCAAGTCCAAATTGTTCAGGCAACATTGCCGGGGGATGTAAAGTGAACCGCCCTCAAAAGATGGCGCCTTGGTTGGTAGCGCTGCTCGCCCTGGCCGTGCTCCAGTTGACTGGATGCGCGGTCGGGCCCAAGTACCACACTCCCGTGGCGGAGGCTCCTCCCGCCTATAAAGAGGTAGGGAACTGGAAGCCCGCCCAACCCAATGACCAGAATCTTGGCGGCGAGTGGTGGAAGATTTTTCAAGATCCGCAACTTGATGCGTTGGAACTTCAGGTCAACGTATCGAACCAGAATCTGAAGGCAGCAGAGGCGCAGTATCAGCAGGCGCGTGCTGCTCTACGCTACAACCGGGCGGACTATTATCCGACCCTGACAGCCGGGCTATCAGCGACTCGGACCGGAGTGTCAGCTCATCGTCCTCCCCCTAGTTCCATTTTTGACGGTATCACCTACAACGACTTTGTTCTGCCATTCACCTTTTCCTATCAGGCTGACGTCTGGGGACGAGTTCGAAAAACGGTGGAGTCTTACCGGGAACAAGCGCAAGCCAGTGCGGCAGACCTGGCGACCGTCAATCTGAGCATGCACGCGGATCTCGCCGTTGATTACTTTCAGGCCCGCAGCCTGGACGCCGAGGAACAGCTCCTGAACTCGACGGTTAAGCAATACGAGCAGGCTCTTGATTTGAATCAAAGCCGTTTCGAGGGCGGGATCGCTTCGGAAGTGGAAGTCGAGCAGGCGAAGACTCAACTGCAAACTACCCGGGCAGCAGCGATTGATGTGGGCGTTCTGCGAGCCCAGTACGAACACGCGGTCGCAATTCTCATCGGGAAACCTCCCGCCGAGTTCAGCCTTCCCCCGCTGCCCCTCAACGCACCGCCGCCGCGCGTTCCTGTCGGCGTGCCCTCGGACCTGCTGGAAAGACGCCCGGATATCGCGGCCGCGGAGAGAAGAGTAGCGTCCGCCAATGCCCAGATCGGAGTCGCGAAGTCGGCCTACTATCCACTCGTCAACCTCACTGGGTCGGGAGGATTTGAAAGCTCCACCATCACCACCCTGCTCACCGGACCGAGCGGTCTATGGTCTGTGGGGCTGTCGGCCCTGGGCACAGTCTTCGACGGAGGAAGACGCCGTTCCCTCAACGACCAGGCGCGTGCTGCGTACGACTTTCAGGTCGCTGCCTATCGCGAGAACGTGCTGACCGGATTCCAGCAGGTGGAAGACAACCTGGCGGCTGTCAGAATTTTGGAAAACGAGGCCCAGGTCCAGGACGAAGCGGTAGCGGCAGCACAGCGATCGCTCGATCTCTCAATCACTCGCTACAAGGGTGGAGTCACGAGCTACCTGGAAGTGACCACCGCGCAAACTGCCGCTCTCACGAATGAAGTCACGCAGGTCAATATCTTGGGACGTCGCATGGCGAGCACCGTGTTGCTGATTCAGGCTCTCGGCGGCGGATGGGATCGATCGAGTTTACCGGAGCGACCCGAATGCTGCGGCAAGCTGGTGAGCAGTAATACTAATTGACAACGGATACACGGTTAGACCGTTATTAGGCCAAGCCTGCTCCTCGAGACCGTCCGAGTCTATTTCAACTGTTTGCTGGGCTTCGTTTCCACGGCCCCGGCTGCGGAGAGTTTTCGATTTCGGTGTGGCTCGGTGCGCCGGGCACCCGTATGGAGTACACAGCCTTCCTCAAGCGCTGCACCACAGGTAGGACAAGGCACGGCTAAAATCTGCTTCAGCGTGAGTTCCTTGGCTTTCACGCCCTCATAATGCAACTTTCCACAGGCTTGAAAATGCTCAATATTGCTCATTTTTCAATACATTAACTACGGCAGGTTTCATTTCGAATCGGCCAGCGGTTTTTAACCAATTGTGAGCAAGAGTGAACATCGTTGGTGATTACCCTTCTGCGAGAATGTTCAGAAGTGTACCTCTACTCTGGGAGAAAACCTTTGGCGCCACCAACCAACTCGGCCAAGAAAAGGCGTGCCTTCGACCCACGGGAATTCCTTGCCACTATCGGCGAGGGTAGGAAGGTCGTGCCCTTTCCCAAGAAGGAAGCAATCTTCGCGCAGGGGGACGCGGCTGACTCAATCTTCTACATCCAGCAAGGCAAAGTCAGACTCACGGTTGTATCCCATCTGCAACCGCAGTGACAGACTGCGAACTTCTGCAAATTGACAAGAAAGCAATGATGCTGGCGCTTCACCGGGAACACACGTTCTCAGACCTGTTCGTTGCGTATCTGCTGGCACGGAACATTCGATACGAGGAAGACTTAGTTGACCAACTCTTCAATTCCAGCGAAAAGAGACTCGCTCGGATTCTGCTCTTGCTGGCTCACTTCGGCAAGGAAGGCGTGCCCGAGACTGTAATCCCCAAGATCAGTCAGGAGACCCTCGCAGATATGATAGGTACAACCCGGTCGCGGGTCAGTTTCTTCATGAACAAGTTCAGAAAATTAGGTTTCGTTAACTATAACGGCGGGAGCGGCCTGCAAGTTCACAGTTCACTTCTTAATGTCGTTCTCCACGACTAGCTTCCGAACCGCATCCCAACGCACAGCTCAAGAAGACTTCGATGGGCAAGTCAGGAACTGGCGGGACCTAGTCCCGAGAGCGGCCTTACTTTCGTCGCGACCAGCACCTCTAGCAATGTGGCCGTATTGCGAACGTTTCCCCCAATCGAGCGCTCGAGTTGTACGGCCTCGCCGTGCAGGATTATGAAAAGATTCGCGTTATGATTTGTAGGGATTTTACGCTCTGCCTATTTCGTGCCGACACCTGCCCCAGCTCGATGGATGCGATTGTTGTTGAAGTCGCTGGGCCCGGGCGTTATCACCGGCGCGGCCGACGATGATCCGTCGGGCATAGCCACATATACTGTCGCGGGCGCGCAGCTCGGAACCAAACTTCTCTGGACCGCGCTCCTCACGTGGCCGCTGATGGCCGCAGTTCAAATGATGTGTGCCCGAATCGGAATGGTGACAGGGCAGGGCTTGGCCGGGAATTTTAAACAGCGATTTCCGGGCTGGCTGCTACGCGTCTTCATCGTGGCCCTGCTTGCCGCCAACACGATTAACATCTCCGCCGACCTCGCAGGCATGGCGGATGCAGCTGAAATGCTGTCCGGGGTCAAGTCCTACTGGTTTGTCGTGGTTTTCGCACTCTTGATTTCGTGGGCAACAGTTCGGCTGCGTTATCTCCAGATAGCGAACGTGCTCAAATGGCTGGTGCTGGCGCTCTTTGCATACCCCATTACCGCATTTGTGGTCGGCGCGGATTGGGGCCGGGTGATGCGCGATACCCTCGTGCCGTCGATGCCGCATACCAGAGATGAATGGTCGACGCTGGTCGCGATTCTCGGCACCACCATCAGTCCGTATTTGTTTTTCTGGCAGGCGAGTGAAGAAGTTGAAGAAGAAAAAGCCGCAGGTCAGAGTACGCTCGCGAAACGGAGAGGAGCAACGATCAAAGAACTTCACCTGCGACGAATGGATGTCGGCGTCGGCACGTTTTTTTCAAATGTGGTCATGTTTTTTATCATCCTGACCACTGCGATCACCCTCAACCGCCACGGTATCACGCACATTGAGACTACTCGCCAGGCCGCCGAAGCCCTTCGACCCCTCGCCGGCAAGTTCGCTGCGACCTTGTTTACCGTGGGTATTGTCGGCGTCGGATTTCTTGCCATCCCGACCCTGGCCGGCTCAGCCGCATACGCATTCGCGGAAACGCTGGGCTGGCGCCAAGGCTTGGACAAGAAGTTGAAGCAGGCGCGCTCGTTTTACACTCTCATTCTCCTTTCAACGGGAGTGGGCGTCGGATTGAACTTCGCAGGCATCAATCCGGTGAAGGCGCTCTACTGGACAGCCGTCATCAACGGATTGTTAGCCCCCTTCCTTCTCGTCGCAATCCTGATCGTCGCCTCGGACAGGAAGCTGATGCAGGGCCAACCGAGTTCACGCCTGGGAAGGACCGTCGTGGCGATCGCCACAGCGGCGATGTTCGGCGCGGGCGTAGCCATGTTTGTGGTGTAGACTGCGAATCTCACTGCCGTCGGGCCGCACGCCCGCCGGAGGAACCTCCCGCTGTGGGGTATAGTAACCGGATAACCAAACCGACGGACGACTTAAGGCTAACGGATTCGTTGACACCACAATAACCCTTCGCGATGAGCCACTAAGATGCGTGTTAAGTCCAAGAAGAACACCGAGCGCCGACTGGGGACGCCGGACCAGAAATACTCCGGCAAGGACCTCGGAAACTTCACAGGTTTCGCGCATTCTCGAATTACCTCACATTTTCGCGCCGCGCGGACGGGTTATTCGACCGCGACCTACGATCCCCTCGCGGCTTTCCTTCCCAACCGGCTTTCTGTGTGGATACCGGCGGTTGCGAAATACTGGTTTCATAGGAAGCACGCGTTCAGAGATTACACGACGCACGGAAAAGGAACCGGAATTTATCCGATCGATGACCGGGTGAAGATCAGCCTCGCGGGCGATTGGGGAACCGGGACGGATGAAGCGAGAATTGTTGCGGCCGCGATGGAAAAATCCGAGCCAGATTTCACGATTCACCTGGGAGATGTGTATTACGTAGGCGACAGCAACGAGGTGCGAGAAAACTTCCTCGGGGAGAAAACGAGCCCCTATGCGCCGGTAAAGTGGCCGATGGGCGGGAAAGGCGGCTTCGCACTCAATGGCAATCACGAAATGTACGCTGAAGGAAACGGCTACTGGAGAATGGTTCTGCCGAAAATGGGATTGAAAGAACGCGGCAGCGAATGGGGAGCAGGACAGTGGGCGAGCTTCTTTTGTCTCGAAAATAAGCACTGGCGCATCATCGGACTGGACACAGGCTACAATTCCACTCGTTTCGACTGGGGGAAAGTGCCCGGCCTACGGCGCAGCAAATGGCTCCGCAAGACGACATCGTTCAAGCCGGGGTGCAATCTTCCCGAACCCCTGCTCGACTGGCTGAAGTCCTCGGTGAATCCGGACGGCGACAAACGTGGATTGATTCTTCTGTCACATCACGGGCCGCACTCCGGGTTTGAGGATTGGTATCAAATTCCGGCGAAGCAACTTGCGAAGCTGATTCATCGGCCGGTTATTTGGTTTTGGGGCCACGAGCACAGGCTCGCCATCTATGAGAAGTTCAGCGTCAAGGACGGCATCGAGGCCTACGGGCGATGTATAGGACACGGCGGTATGCCCGTCGAGCGCGGCGCGGCTCCGGATATCCCGGATTGTAGATGGCTCGCTTGGGATAACCGGCGTTATCCGAGCGACGAGGAAGTTGATGTTGGCTACAACGGGTACGCAAACCTTTTCTTTGACGGCCCGGCGCTGCACATCGCATATTACGACTTGAAGCATTCGCTGGTCCTGACAGAAGATTGGCATATCGATATCGAGTCCGGCGCGCTAGAGGGTCCTGGCCTGAAGAAAGTACTTGACGATCCATCGCTGCATTGCCGGGAAGCTTAAGAAATCAAGCGAACCAAATTAAATGTCAGAACTGTGGAGTTTGGACCAGCAAAGTCATTCTTTCCCCCAGCTAGCATCTCTCCCGACCTCGAATCGGATGACGGGTTAACAAATCGGACCTTGCCCGTTTACCACATGAAGAAGTAACCTTTTGAGCTGTAAGCTGGATCTCAGATTGGCCGAGGAGAATCTCAACATGAAGATGCGCCGAATTATGCTCTTGCTGTTGGTAATCGCTGAACTCGCAGCCCTGCCAGTGCTGGCCAAGGCTCAATCAGCGGCTGCCCCCCCCGATTCCCCCGGCACGGTTGCAAACACGCCCCCGGCGCAACCCGTTCCGGCCTACGTGCGTCCGACCGAGAAAACCAAGTTCCACAACTACATCTTCGACATGATCGGCCCGTATCCCATCCTCGGCGCGGCATTATCCGCTGGCATTAACCAGGCGGACAACACTCCGCCAGAGTGGGGACAGGGTGCGGAGGCTTATGGCAAGCGCTTCGGTTCTAATTTCGGCATCGCCGCCGTAAGCACCACGACGCGCTATACGCTTGCGGAAGCCTTTGGCGAAGACACCTTGTATTACCGCTGCGAGTGCAAAGGTTTCTTCCCACGCCTGAGCCATGCCATGCTTTCCACTCTCATAACACGTCGCGGCGACGATGGCCATCGGGTCTTTTCGGTCCCGTCTCTAGTCGCTCCATATGCCGGCACCATGACTGCCGTCTATGCGTGGTATCCGAGTCGCTTTGACGCCAAGGATGGTTTCCGAATGGGCAACTACACATTGCTGGGATATGCGGGCGGAAACATCGCTCGCGAATTCATCTATGGCGGACCACACTCATTGTTGTCTCGTCATATGCATCACGGACACGGAACGCAAAATCAGGATTCAAAACCCTGATCGGCCGGCACTCCACGGCGGTCGCAGGCATGGACCTTCTTCGCGACGCCGGTTTGTCCTCGCGGCCGGATGAAGAGGGTCCTCAAGAGTGTTCGCACACAACAAAGAGCGTCTTGATGACCCCGGACGGCAAGGGCTGCCTTACGGCGGGGTCCGCCGGCTCACCAATCTCTTCGTGGTTAGAGGGTATGAAATAGTCTTTTCCTCGGCTTAAGCGCCCAGCTTTCTCTGCACACTCGGCGTCCTCTCCGGTTAAAATATATCCATGGCGCAAGAGCTCAGTTTCGGCCACTACGTTGACGTCGAAAACGGCAAGAAGGTAGTCAAGGAACTCGTCTACGGAGACGGCGTGCCCGAAGGCATTGTCATGACCACGCTCGATTCGACCGTCAACTGGATGCGCAAGAATTCCATCTGGCCGATGACGTTTGGCCTCGCCTGTTGCGCAATTGAAATGATGTCGATGGGTGCGTCGCGTTTCGATATCGCGCGCTTCGGCGCCGAAGTGTTCCGGCCGTCGCCGCGGCAATCGGACCTGATGATTATTGCCGGCCGCGTCTCGAACAAAATGGCACCCGTAATTCGGCAGCTCTGGGAGCAGATGCCGGAACCGAAGTGGGTCATTTCGATGGGAGCGTGCGCAACTTCGGGTGGCGTCTTCAATAATTACGCGCTCGTGCAGAGCGTGAATCAGGTCATTCCGGTGGATATCTATGTCCCCGGATGTCCGCCGCGTCCCGAGCAGTTGATTTATGCCATTACGCTGCTGCAGGAAAAAATCATGATCGAACGCGGCACGGTGAAGAAGGCGTTGAATTTGGTGCCGGCGGGCGAGTAGGGATGGGCCGGGCGGGGACGCCCGGCTCTCCATTTCAATCTTTCACTGTTTCATTCTGGTAGCCATCTGCCGCTCGGGCGGCGTCATCTGGTTCCAGACCGCGTTCAAATCTTTTTCCAGAATCTGATTATTCGGATCCACCCGCAGAGCCAGCGCAAACCATAAATATGATGTTGGCAGATCCCGCTGCACACAGTGGCCGGTGGCATACATGGTTCCGAACGCGCTGCGTGCCTTAGCGCTGGATTTAGCCGACGCAGCCTTCAAATATTTCACTGCCTCGCCACAGTTTTCCCCCGCCCCCCGCCCGTAGAGGTAGGCCTCGCCTTTGCGGAAGTCCGCGTCGCCGGTGTCAGCCGTCGCGGGCGGGGGCGAGGTCGAAGCCTTGGCGGAGGTCACGCCGGGCTCTCGCGTCGCCGCGCGCTTCTCGGCCGGCGCGGTCTTTGCTGTAGCCGCAGGCGCCGGCTGAGCCACAGGTGCCGGAGTCATCGGTTTCGCTTCGGCCGCAGGCTTTGCCCCTGCGTCCGCGATCTTTCGGGTAGCGTCGGGACCAGCGCTTGCGTTCTCGGTCTGGTTCTCCGGGACTCGGCTACTTGGTACTGCAGCCGACGGAACCGCCTGGGACGAGCCGGCAGCGGGCGCTGGAGCCGCATCCTGGGTGCCCGCCTGCGTCGATGGCTTGTACGTCCACCAGGCCGCTCCGCCCAATGCCGCAAGCAGCACCACCATCAACAGGATCCGCCGCCCGCCGGTCTTTGGTTGCTCGGGCTCAAAGAAAGAATCGAGGCCGGAGAAAGCTCTTTCCCGCAGCGCGTCCGTGCTTGGCTGATTCGGACTAGAATGACTTGCGCCAGGCTGATCCAAGCCCAGCACCGACGGTCCGCCGAGTGACGATAGCGGACTGTTTGAGGGCCTGGCCGCGTTCTCCATGACGACGGGCCGCAGCGGTTCCGGCGCGTGGGCTATCTTTGGCAGGCTCCGTGGCAGGATCGGTACGGGTGCGCCCACCGGCCGTCGGGCTTCGACCCGAGGTTCGAGCGAGGTGCCACACATTCCGCAAAAGCGGAAAGTG
>WNFG01005241.1_pt1 | contig 10908 bp, 11 predicted proteins | sample 5400431 | NCBI WGS metagenome assembly WNFG01 (sample SAMN13153346, study PRJNA577476) | soil metagenome | isolation source: 120 cm saprolite under Douglas fir tree site 2 hole 3 replicate 2 | place: USA:California | collected 2015-04-18
GTCTGCTCCATCACCGTTGGCTGCTCCAATGACAAACCGAAGCCCGCCAACTCAACCAGCCAAATCGCCGTAACGCAGAACCCCATCTCCCCCGTAGCGTCCAGCCAGCCCGCGCCCATGCCCGAGGCCACAAAGCCCGGCGCAAAGAAAGTCGTGAAGAAGCGCCCAGCAACCGTGACCTACACCGACAAAACTTACGGCGTCTCCTTCGACTATCCACGCCGCTACGCCATTGAAACCGGAGACGCCGCCAACGACCTCGTCGCCTCCAGCCCGCTCCCGCTGAACTTCGTACAGTCCGGGGGAATCGCTCTGGCGGCTGTCGAACTCCCTGAGACGTCCTACGCCAACACCGACTTCTCCTCCGCCTTCTTCAACGTGAGCGTGCACAGAGCTCTCAGCGCCGATCAATGCGGAGAGTTCTCCGTGCCCCAGCCGAAACCCGCGCCCGTGAGCGACTCATCCGCTCAGCCTGCGTCACCTTCGACGACGACCGAGTCGCAGGGCTCCAAGCTTATGTTCGGCGACATGGAGCTGCGCGGAACCGAAGCCGTCTCCGGCGAAGGAACTCGTCAAAGCGACGCCAAGTATTTCCACGTCTTCCAGAACGGCGCCTGCTACGAGTTCGCCCTGAACGTCACCACGATGGCCCGTGAAGAAGCCGGCATGAAGCACGTCGACCGCGACAAGGTCTTCGCCCGCCTGGAACAAATCCTGGCAACGGTGAAGATCAACCCGATCACCCCGGCTTCGGAAGAGGGAGCCACACCGGCCGCTTCCGAGAAACCGGCGACTCCTGCGACGGAAGCCCCTGCGTCCACAGTAACCGCAAACACTCCGGCCGCTTCCGCACCTCAGGAGCCAGCAGTCACACCCTCGGCTCCACAAACCTCCCCACAGTAATACCAGCCGGGTGCCCCATCCTTGTCTCGCCGTTCTTTGGCGGGACAGGATGGGGCTTTTGACTTGCCTTTGTCATGCTGAGCCGAGCACCGAGGAGAGCAAAGCGATCCTCGGTGCGGAGTCGAAGCATCCCTACCTTCTCCTCGAACGCATCCCGGGCACGCTCGCCCAAAATCCACCACCAAAAATTCTCGCAAAAAGAAAAGCCGCAGCAGACCCGCGGCTCTAAGGATTCACACTGTCGATTTCAAGACGCTGACTTACTGCTTCGCCCTGTTCGCAGCTTTATCGCGAGCAATCGACCGGCTGATGCGATTCTGCTGCCGGTTCAGTCCTCTCTGCTCCGCCTTGGTCAGATGGCCGTTATGCTTCGCCATGTCCGCCTGCTCACGTTTCTGCACCGCGGTTGAACCGGACGGGATTCGATTACGCCAAGGAACTCGTCGCCGGTACTTCCGTAACGCCTCCCGCACGATTTGCCTTGGCCCCGCCCCACCCTCCCGCAAATACTTGCCATCATGCGAAACCTCTGTGCTTTAGCCCTGTTGCTCTGCACCTTCGTCGCGTCCTCCCTCGCCCAGGGACGCATCTTCGACTGGACGCGCGCCAACGACGAAACCGTCCAGATGGATCCCGCCGACTACTACACCGGCCGCGTCTACCATGCAGCGCCCACCGGCGGAAACATCCACGTCGACATCGACGCCAGGCTCCCGGTCACGATCGCCATGACCTGGGCCGACGAATGGAACAATGCCATGCAGCATCCCGAGGCCTTCGCCAATCTGAATTTCCTTTGCATGCAGCAGCACGTCGTCACCACAACGTATGAATGCCATCTCCCGTCCGACCGTCCCATGGTTCTGACCATCCACGACGAGCGCACTCCCGATCGCGCCGTCCTCTCCGGCATCGGAGCCATTATCGGACACGGCGCCAAGCGCTTCATCTCGCCCAACGATCTCCACATCCAGTACTACGCCTGGAACTGCGTCGAGAACTGCATCCAGCCCGAACTCCAGTGGTTCCGCCTGGTCAAAGAAAAGTACGAAGTAACCCAGACGCCCAAGGTCTACAGCCTGCTCACCCCCGACCACGACGGTCAGGAACTCAGCGTAAAGATCAAAGCTCCAGTGCCCATGACGATCGCCGTAATCCCCTCGCAACTGGCCGACCAGGTCTACGACAAAACCCAAACGCTGGCCGCCGCCCTCAGCCAAACCAACTGCAAGCAACGCGGCGTCCAGTCCCTAACTTTCGACTGCAAATTCAACCTGGCCGACGGACCGCAATCGATCATGATTCTCCCCGACACCTCGTTCAACGGCCGCAAGAAAGCCGAGATCGAGCTGCAAACCGTGAAATGCCTGGCGAATTGCAATATCCAGAACCATTGATTGGAGCAAGAACGACCGGAGCATAAGAACGACCGGAGCATAAGAACGATCGGAGCACAAGAACAACACGCCCATGGACCACAATCGCCGCACCTATCCCTGACTGAAGACCAGAGTTCCAATCGAACTCTACGTCGAGGACTGCGAGAACCCCATTCGCGGCGCCACTGCCGATATCAGTCTCACCGGCTGCTACATCGAAACTATTTTCCCCATGCCCGTAGGCACCCATCTCGAGCTGAAGCTAAGACTCGACGACACCCTGCTGGTTCTGGCGACCGTAGTCACCTCGGATCCCCAGGTAGGAAACGGCATCCAGTTCAACAAAATGCTCCCCGAAGACCTCGACGAACTCCGAGCCTTCCTCGAAGCAGCCGAGAAAGAGACGACCGAACCTCGACAGTGACCGTACACTCGGAACCAGACACCCTTTCTCCTCGTTCCCCGCATCCAACCCAGTACCATTCTGGCAACACGCCAGGCCACCACACTGGAAAATAAGAACTTAAAAGCCAATTCTGACCTCTACAGGTGTACAATTCCCCGACGTCTGGAACCCCAAAAATCGTACGCTGGCGCACCCAAGGCATCAGACGCCGATTCCCGGCATTGCGCATTTCGAGCTTCGCTCAGTAAGAACGTACGACTTCAAAAGGGGACCCATGAAAATCCTGCTCTACAACCCTGACAACGGCGTCACCCGCAATTTCATGCCTCACCTCTGGATGTTCCTCCTCCAGGCCCTGACTCCTCCCGGCCACGAAGTCCTGCTGATCGACGGCAATGCCCAGCCTATGGACGAATCCCAGATCGCCCAATACGTCCGCGACAAGAAAATCGACCTGGTCGGAATCGGCGCCATGACCCGCATGATCGCTAAAGCCTACCGCATCGCTGACGCCATCCGCGCCACCGGAGTCCGAGTAGTCATGGGAGGCCCGCACGTGACCGAGCTAGCCGACGAAGCCCTCGGCCGCGACGGTGGCCCCCGCCACGCTGACGCCGTAGCCCTCGGCGAAGCCGACGACACCTGGCCCCAGATCGTCAACGACGCCGCCCGCGGCGAACTAAAAGAAATTTACGCACCCGTCGACAGCGCCGGCAAAGAGAGCAAGCCTCCGTTGAAACCCTATCCCGTAATCCCCTGGGACAAGATCGATCTCCATCAATTCAATCTCCTGCCCAAGATCGTTTACCCGATGCTCAGCAGAGTCGGCGAAGGCTGGGGCACCTTCCGCATCATCCCCGTCGAGTCCGGACGCGGCTGCCCCTACGGGTGCGAATTCTGCACCGTCACCGGATTCTTCGGCGACTCCATCCGCTTCCGCACCAACGAAAGCGTAGTCAACGAACTGCTCCTGCTGAAAGCCCGCGCCCGCAAAGAAAAAGGGCAGATGGCCGTCTTCTTCATCGACGACAATTTCGCCATCAACGTCAAACGCACCAAGAGCCTGCTGAAAGACATCATCGCCGCCAAAGCTCAAGTCCACTGGGTAGCCCAGATCAGCGCCAACTTGCTGCGGGACGAAGAACTCGTCGACCTGATCGCCGCCTCCGGAGGCAAGTGGGTCTTCATCGGCATGGAATCCATCGACCCCACCAACCTGAAAGACGTCAACAAGGGATTCAACAAACCCGGCGAATACGCCCAAGTCCTCGAGCGCCTGGCCAAACGCAACGTCTACGCCATCACCTCATTCATCTTCGGCATGGACAACGACACCACCGGAGTAGCCGAGCGCACCCTCCAGCAAGTCCGCACCTGGCCGCCGGGCCTGCCGATTTTCGGCCTGCTCACCCCGTTGCCCGCAACCCCGCTCTACAAGCGCCTGGAGACCTCCGGCCGCCTAACCCGTCCCAAACACTGGCAGGAGTTCATCCCCTTCGCCATGGCGCACACTCCGCTGAAGATGACCATCGAAGAAGCCCACGCCGAAGTGAAATACGGATGGGCCCAAGCCTACAGCCCCCAAGCCCTGGCCCAAGCCGTCAACTCGCTAGACGACCAGGCGCTCGGATATCGCATTAACATCTTCTTAGCAAGACTCTGCTTCCGCGGAATCTATTTCCCCATGATGGGAAAACTAGCCTGGCTGAAAGTAGTCAACGAGAATCGCCAAACAATTTTCAAGCTAGTAAAAGAAGCGTTCTTCGGCCGCAGAGCCCGCCCCAAAAATCCCAACATAGAAGACGGATACGAGAAAGTAACGCGAACAGAGGTCTCCGAAGAAGTAAGCGCCTAAGCAAGTGTGGGGCGGACACTCTTGTCCGCCGCCTTTGACGTTGCTCGAGCAGGGTGCCCCATCCGTCTGGCGTCTTTTGACGAGAGGATGGGGATCTTGACTTCTGAGATCAATCAAACGGAGACCCGGAATTTCTTTTTAAACTAGTCCCGCCCCCTCCGCCTGTCTCATACTTACCAGCACCGTGTGCGCTAAACTCTCCGCCACCGCCACGTCCCCCTCATCAAACATAAACGGATGCTCCGCAAACACCACCAGCAACCCCAGCGTCTCGCGCTGAAAGCGAATCGGTGCAGCAAGAATCGAGCGCACTCCCATCCGTCCACAAGTTTCCGCATCCACCCGTGGATCAATCTCCGCATCATCGCACCGCAAAGACTTTCCGCTCCGAAAACACTCTCCACAAAATCCCGAATTCACGTCAAGCCGCGTGCCCAATGCCGGAGCGCTGTCGCCAACGCTGGCCCGGCACATCACCGATCCTTTATGCGTTAGCGCAATCGCCGCACTGCTCCCCCGCGTAAGCGACCGGGCACGTTCTCCAACCAACCGGAGCGCGGCGTTAAAATCGTTGCCCAGCGGACTGAACTCGTACTGCATCGTCCCCGAAGCCACAGCCGCGCCGCCCCCCGATCCCCATTCGCCCTCTCTACTGTCCGCCTCCAAGCTAATGGACGCCTGCTCCCTCGCCCCGCCGCCGACAGATCTGCCTTCGGAAGATCTGCCTTCGGAAGATTTGCTTCCCCACCCCGGCAAAGCTGTTCGGCCCACGGTCACCTTCGGCGCGATGCGGCTCGGAGCGCCCGCATTCAACGCGAGCCACTCCTCCAACCGATGTCGCGCCTCCTCCGGCAACTCCGAGAACCGCACTCCAGCCCGCCCCAGAGCATCGGCCCACGCAATGTACCCGGTCGTCTCCAGCCGCCCTGCCGGTTCCGACAGCTCCAGTTGCACCTGCACCACTCCGCGAGTTTCCACCGGCGCCGCGCTCAGCATCGCCATCCCCTCGGCGCTCAAATCGAGGATCATCCCGCCCGTAACCCCATCAAAACTGGCAAACGCCGGAGCATGCAGCTTCCGCCGCACACAATGCCGCCGTTCGGAATGAATATCCATCCCCACGCCGTGTTCCATCCGCGCCCTGCTAAAGATGATGAAAGCAGACCGCGCGAGATGAAAGTGCTATGCCAGATTCCCCTGGGGAGAGATCCAGTGAACGGCGGCGCGGGCGCCCGACAGCGAACTTCAAACCGGCTCACCGGAAACAAATACCCGGGTGCCCCATCCTAACGTCGCGTATTTTGCGGCGTTAGGGTGGGGATTTTGACTTTCCTGTCCGGACGGATACCGCCCACCGGGGGTGCCTGTGATCCCTCAAGACGTTGTACCTGTCAAGATTGAACCGTACGGTCGCTTGCCAGGTACGATCCGTGCAAAAGACGGCGCGCTAAGTCCGCGCCTTGGAAATCGATACAGCCGATTTCCACTTTCGCACTGCTCCGGCTACGACGACGTTCATCTTGCTCGGAAGAGGAATAACGTGTTGAAAGATCACAGCCAGCCCGCCCAATCTGATTTCTCAGGCCGGCCTTTCATGATGCCGGACAACGACCGGATTTTACCCTGAGCCCAGCCGAAGGGCTCGCACACACTTTCAAGTGCAGTACCATCGGCCTGCGGGGCAATTGTCGAAGTGCGCGAGTTACCGCTGCTTCCCCCATTTGTCCAAGTCGATGCTGTTGCGTCTCGGTTTACCCGGCGAGTAGATGGTGAATAGCGTCTTGATGCATTCGCCTTCACCGCAAATCGTGAAGGAGGGGAAGAATTTGTGCCAGCCCTCTGGAGCTTCTTCCAGATCCGGCGCTTCCGGCCCACTCTTGAGCCATTCGTCGAGTTCGACCGCCATCGGCGCGAAGAAATGCCGCTGGTCTACTCGGTCGAGCAAATGTTCACGGAACGCACGGCAGCGGGGATCTCTGGGCGGCCTGATCTTGACAGCCGCCATGACTCAGCCGATGGCATCGACGATTTGCGCAGAAATTCGCTTGGACTCTTCCGAGCCAGGTTGGGTTTTTTCGAGGCGGGCGTAAAGCTCTCGCAAATTCTTTTTCGGTGAAGGCTGCGCCGCCTTGCGGCCGCGAGCAGGCGTCGCGCCCCGACGACCGGTCTGAGCCTGTTTCGCGGTTGCCATATCAAAATCCTAGCAGAAGGCAGCGAGTCACGGAAGATTACTCACGAACGGAAAAAGGCTGCCAACATTGCTTGTTGGTAGCCGCAATCCAAATCTGGCACGGCCTGGCTCCTTCACTCAGCATAGTCTTCGAACAACAAAAGGAACAGGGTACCCGCGCACTCCAGCCCTAGAACGGGACCACCAGTTTATCCGGGCCCTCGATTTCGTCTTTGGCCTGCAGAAATTCGTCGCTCCATGGTTTGCCGGCGCACTCGGGGCACTCGTCGATGGTGCTGCCAACAGCGAAACAGTGATAGCACGTTCCTTCGGAGCTGGCGCCAGGGAATTTCTTACATCTTTTGCAGGGCTTGAAGAACTCGCGTTCTAGCGCTCGGTGCTCGTCCCATAGTTCGCGTTCACAAATGACGCACATCATCTCCTCCTACCGGCCATCTCTCGGCTCCGAGCAAATCCCTCTTACGGGTATTTCTCTTTGCCGTTAATATAACCTCATCGCTTTACCCCGCGTTCTCCAAATGAGAGTTTTATTGCCAGATTGCAGGCAACTATTCCAAAACGGAAAAGGCCACGGTCACAGCCGACATGAAGCCATCGCAAAAGCCAGTTTGGCGAAACTGCGAAGTGCTTTTTTTCCTGGCAGAAGGTCAGCCTCGAGGTGGGCTTCGTTGTCAATGGGTTGTTTCATTGATCCGATTCGAACTGCAAAAGGAAAAGGCCGCATTCATTTCTGAAGGCGGCCTTCATTTATGCCGGCAACGATCGGAGTTTATCCTGAGCTTGCCGAAGCGTTCCCACACACCTGACGCGTGCAGTACCATCGGCCCTGCGGGGCTTAACTTGAGGCGTTTTGCGGGCGTGAGCGAAGCGGAGCCCGCAGCCCCGAGTGAAGCGGTCGAAGGCCTCTGCGGTAGACGCTCAGTTGACACCACAACAGCGTTTCAGCTTCAGACCACTTCCGCACGGGCAGGGCTTGTTTCTGTCCGAGCCTCTCATCCTGATCGGAGACTTGCCGATTGTCCTTCCAACCACCCAATCGGGGAGTCTGATGACCTCTTTCTTTCCGCTGCCGTGTTCGACATATATCTGGTTGCCTTTGCGTCGCATGGTGGTTGACACGGGTGTGTCTGGTGGTTCCTCGACGTCGGTGCCGCGCTCTCGGTACCACTTCCGATCGAAGTACGAGGAAAAATCGTCGGCGAGGAATTCTCCTTTTTGAAGATTAAGGTGCCCGAATTTAAGGAAATATCCGGCGAAATTCAACTCATCGCCTGTCGTCGCAACGCCATGCAGTTTCTCGCGTGCTTTCAGATATTCGATTAGCTGATCGGCCTTGAAATGCGTGCAGATCGTCTGAAAGTCGAAAAGGCCAAGCGACAATGGAAAAGGTTCGTCTTGGTGCTTCTTGAGTTCATAGGATAGGTTCGTACCGAGTGGCCCACGAGTCGTAGGAGTTATGCAGACAATGAATATGCGCTCAATCTCCGCCTTTCGCACGGAGAAGTATTCTTTTCCGCCTTCGTCATAAAAGATGGTCTCCTCATTTGCAAGAATCCGGTTCTTTACCTCCAGGGCTTGGTCGTACCCAAACTGAACTGCGTTTTCGAAGTCGTTCTCGAATTTGAGAAGGTCGTCGGCCGTTCCTCTGAATGCCCTCACCCGCGTGTTCTTGCATTCGATGATGATCAGGGTCTTACCATGCACAATCACCAGGTCTTTTTCATGGCTGCCCTTTTGGACATAGTAGTTGGGGTAAATCCCAGCTCCAGGAAAGAGCTTCGCGGCCGCTTCGAAAACCAACCTCTCCGTCGAGCGGTCCCGGTTTCTGAGAAAGCTTTGCCTGAGTTTTTCATCGTCAAGGATAGCTCGCTCGAAGACCCGCGCCATAATGCGGTCAGCACTAGCTGGATCCAGAAAATAAAACCTTCCACCCGGAAGATTCACGAAGAGTTTGCGGTCGAGAGGATTTTCATGATGGGGAAATTGGAAGTCCGCAGGCACCTCGCCGGGGTTGATTCCAAAAGTAGTGAGCAGTTTCTTGGCGCTAGCCTCCGGAATGCCTTCCTTGATCTCTTCATAAGAAAGGAAGTGGGCGGAGTCGCCCTCGCGGGCATTCGCGTCCAATCTCTGAGCTACTTTCAGCTGCTCACTTCTTTCGTGTGCGGCCTCCACGCCTAACAGGCTGCTGAAAAATTGATCTGCAGCGTGTTTTTCTTTCTATTGTTCATCGTTGATGATGTCGAACGGTTTGATTTCCGGGGTTTCTGTGGTCTCTGGTTCTAACTCGATGCTGTTGGAGACACACGTCGGCCCCGACTTACGCCACCGGAACTGCGGCGGCCAGGTTTCGCATGCGCACCAGATTGTAGGCGGCGCAGGCCAGGGTAAAGATCCAGTGCACTTTGCCCACTCCGCGATGCCGAACCTTGCGCATGAGCGCAATCGTCTTCAGCCAGCCAAAGCATTCTTCGATCCGTTTCCTCTTCTTCTGGCTGGTGGCGTAACCAGAGTGCCGCGTGGTGCGGCCGTCAATCGCGCTGCCGCCGCGTCGTCCCAGGTTCTGCGCCACATGCGGCGTCACCCGCAGATGGCGGCACTCCTCCACAAACCCGAACGTGTCGAACCCTTTGTCGCCGCCCACGGTCAGCGGTTGCATACCGCCCAGCCTCTCCATCATGATCAGCGCCGCATCGCGTTCCGCCGTCCCGTTCGCCTGGAATACTTCCGCGTCCACGATCAGTCCGTTGCGGTTCTCCACCAACAGATTCCCGCTGTAGCTCAACCTGGACTCCTTCCCCTCGCTTTTGCGCGCCAGCAGAGAGTCGGGATCGGTCTTGGACTCATGGGTTTCATTCGATCGCTTCTCGCCGCGAAAGTTCACCGTGGGATTGCCAGGATCATCCGGCGGAGGAGTCGACTTGCCCGCTTTGGGTTGAAAGCTCTTGAGACTCGCCCAGGCTTCCACCAGCGTGCCGTCCACGGTGAAATGCTCGTCGGAAGTCAGCCCTTTCCCCTGCGCTTGCGCCACCACGCGCGCCAGAAACTCCTGGGCCACATCCGCCTCCAGCAATCGGTCGCGGTTCTTGGTGAAGGTGGTCGCATCCCAGACTTCATCATCCGCGTTCAGCCCCACGAACCAGCGGAACAGCAGGTTGTAATCCATCTCTTCCATCAGCAAGCGTTCGCTGCGGATCGAGTACAGCATCTGCAGCAACTGCGCCCGCAACAGCTTCTCCGGCGCAATCGATGGACGGCCTACGCGGGCGTACATCGTGTCGAACCGCCGTGAGAGCTGCCCGAGGACCTCGTCCACCATAGCCCGGATAGCACGCAGCGGATGGTCCTTCCGCACCCGCGCTTCCGGCGACAAATAACTGAATATGTGATTCTGCTGCTGATCGTCTCCGCGCATGCCTTCTCGTACCATAGTCGGCTGTGGATTAGGAGTAGTTTTTCAGCAGCCTGCTAGGGTGAGATTGCCAGGGCTTGCTGCCTGCGGGAGTGAGAAGGTGTTTGTAACCATGTTGCTCGCACCGTCTATGACAGAAATTGTTCCAGGCACGTTGTTAGCGGCATACACTAGATTGGCGGTGGAGTTGACAGCGAGGCCAAAAGGGCTACTACCTACCGAGACTGTTGTCAGAATTGTGTTACTGGTACCGTCTATTACTGCGACATCATTTGCGTTGGTATTCGCCACATAAATACGGTTTGTTGCCGCGTTTACGGCGATGCCAAACGGGGATGACATGCCAGAGATTGTTGCCACAACCGCATTGGTGCTCCCGTCAATAACTGAAATGCTGTTTCCTCCCGTATTCACCACATAGATCATGTTCGTAGTCGAATTCGCGGCGATACCTGCGGGACTGTTGCCAACGGCCACGGTTGCGATCACCGTCTTGGTACTGCCGTCGATTACGGACACATTGTTACTGATGAGGTTAGAAACGTAGATTCGATTTGTGGTCGCGTTCACCGCCACGTATATTGGCACAGTGCCAACTGGAATTGTTGTCGCAGTAACCGCAAAGAGCGGGCTTGCAAGGCCGAGCGCCGCAGTCACCAGAAAAACATTAAGAGCAATGAAGCACTTCATAAGTCTCCTCCTTTTCGCTAATCCTCGCTAATTCATCAGTGGTATCCATGCTGTGCATTGATAGTGTCCCTGTAG
>WNFG01036190.1_pt1 | contig 10901 bp, 10 predicted proteins | sample 5400431 | NCBI WGS metagenome assembly WNFG01 (sample SAMN13153346, study PRJNA577476) | soil metagenome | isolation source: 120 cm saprolite under Douglas fir tree site 2 hole 3 replicate 2 | place: USA:California | collected 2015-04-18
CAGCTGCCCCTGCCGCAGGCCGTAGGCGATCTGCTGGCCGACGAGCGTCAGCGGAACTCCGTAGCCGTCGATCGCGGACCACTCGGCGCGCGCTCGCAGCGACGATTCGATGTCGCGCTCCTCGAAGGGCACGCCGTGCCGGTGGTCGGACTGTTCGCCGGGATGCTCGCGCTGGGCGAACGGCTGACCGCGGCGCAGCTCGCCGGGAGCGCGCTGGTCGCGACCGGGCTGGCGCTGCCGGTGGCGGCTGGCTTCTGACAGCGCCGCTCCTGAACCCGACACGGATCCAGGAGCGGCTCCTTACTTCGAGGCGGCGGCGGCGGTCTTCAGCGGCGCGGCCTTCGCGCCGGCCGGGTCCATCTTCGAGGCGCCATGGAAGAGCGCGCCCTTCTGGATGACGAGCGACGGCGTCTCCAGATCGCCCCGCACCTTGCCGGTGTCGTGGATCTCGACCGCGGTCTTCGCCTTGATGTTCCCGTTCACCTCGCCGTGGACGGCGATGGTGCCACAGGTAACGTCGGCGTCGATGCGCGCCGCCTCCCCGACCACCAGCACGTCGTTGGTGACGATGGAGCCGATGAACCGGGCGTCGATGCGGACGGTGCCTTCGAAGGTGAGCTTGCCCTCGAAGCGCGCCCCGCGCCCGAGAAGCAGATCGCGGCGACGGGCTCCTGCCGCTCGGGCGTGGGCTGGGCCAGGGCGACGCTCGACTTGCGATCGTTGACGGACGTTTCAGCGTTGTTCCAGAGCGACATGAAGCCTCTTTTTCGCCGGTGGACAGGCAAGCGAGCAGGCGCCCGGCGCGGCAACCTGCTCCCTCTCCTACCCACCGCCGCGCGGAGGTATTCCGGCGATCGACCCGCGCGGGACGAGCCGCGACCGCGCGGGTCGGGACCCGGCGCGCTCTACAGCCCGAGCAGCATCTGCTCCAGCAGCTGGTTCCCCTCGAGTCTCCCGGCATGGGAGCGCGCGCACTTTGCCCAATCCAAGGCGTAGGTCGCCATGTAATTTGCGCACATACGATGGCGGCGAACACGCCAAATCCGCGAGATCCCTGGGCGGGCCTGCCAGGCCCGGCTTGCCTTCCGCGCGCGCGAGGCCGTACACCCTTCGCATCTTTCCGGGGGTCCCTCGTGCTGAAGAAGCTGCTGCTCGCCGTCGTCGTGGTCCTCGCCGTCTTCGCGGTCTTCGTGGCGACCCGGCCCAGCTCGTATCGCGTGTCCCGGGCCCAGGCGATCGCGGCCCCGCCCTCGTCCGTTTACGCGTTGGTGGCGGACTTCCACCAGTGGGACAAGTGGTCGCCGTGGGCGAAGCTCGATCCGGCGATGAAGACCACCTACGGCGGCCCGGTCGCCGCGGCCGGCTCCTCGTACGCGTGGAGCGGCAACGACAAGGTGGGCGAAGGCAGGATGACCATCGTCGAGGCCAAGCCCGGCGAGCGGGTCCGCATCCGGCTCGAGTTCATCAAGCCTTTCGCGTCGACGAGCTCGACCGAGTTCGAGTTCGCGCCGAAGGGCGGCGGGACGCAGACCACCTGGACGATGGTGGGCCACAACGAGTTCGTGGGGAAGGCGTTCTCCGTGTTCATGAACATGGACAAGATGATCGGGAACGACTTCGAGAAGGGCCTGTCGCAGCTCAAGGCGGTCGCCGAGGCGGCGGCCCCGGCGGCCGCGGCGGCGCGCTGAAGCCCCACGCCTGCTGAGCTACCATCGCGCCGTGCGAGACGGCACCGCCGACGTGGTGGTGGTCGGCGCCGGCGTGATCGGCGCCAGCGTCGCCTGGCACCTCGCCGCGCTCGGGGTGCGCGACGTGCTGGTGGTGGACCGCGGCGCGGCGCCGGGGGAAGGCAGCACCGGCCGCGCGACCGGCGGCTTCCGCGCCCAGTTCGGGACCTCGATCAACGTGCGCCTGTCGCTGCTCGCGCGCGAGAAGCTTCGCCGCTTCCGCGACGAGGTGGGCGCCGATCCCGGATACCGTGCGTGCGGGTATCTGTGGCTGGCGCGCGCCCCGGGCGAGCTCGACATCTTGCGCGCCGCGCAGCGGGTGCAGCACGAAGCAGGGCTCGCCGAGGCGCGGATGGTGGAGCCGCCCCGGATCGCGGAGCTCAATCCGGCAGCGAGCCTGGACGGCGTGATCGGCGGCGCGTTCTGCCCGTCGGACGGCTTCCTCCGGCCGCTGGACCTCCTGCGCGGGTACCTCGACGGCGCCCGCCGGCTGGGAGCGCGGGTCCGCCTCGGCGAGGAGGTGACGGCGCTCCCGCGCCGCCCTGGCGGACGGATCGAGAAGGTGCGGCTCGCCGGCGGGGAGATCGCCTGCGGCACGGTGGTGAACGCGGCGGGCGCGTGGGCCGGGACACTGGGGCGCCTGGCGGGAGTGGAGGTGCCGGTCGCGCCTCTCCGCCGCCAGGTGGCGTGCACCGCGCCCTGCCCTGCGCTGCCGGAGGACATGCCGATGACCCTCTGGCCCGGCGACGGCTTCCACCTCCGCGTGCGTGACGGACGCGTGCTGCTGCTCCGGCCGACGAAAGGCGCCGCCGATCCCTTCTGCGCCGAGGTGGAGGACGCGTGGATCGACGAGGTGCGGTCGATCGCGGCGGATCGCGTCCCGGCGCTGGCCGGAGTGGAGATCGATCGCGCGCGCTGCTGGGCCGGCCTCTACGAGATGTCGCCCGACGGGCACGCGCTGCTCGGCCGCGCGGCCGGTTGCGAGAACCTGGTGCTGGTGAACGGCTCCTCCGGGCACGGCGTCATGCACGCTCCCGCGCTGGGGGCGCTCGCCGCCGAGCTGATCGTGCATGGCGCGCCGCGCTCGCTCGACGTGCAGGCGCTCCGGCCGACCCGGTTCGAGGAAGGCGCGCCCCTCGGCGATCCCGGGCTTCTCTGAAGAGCTGCTTCAGGCCGTCCGGCCGCTAGCTCTTCTTGTGGTGCAACGGGCAAGCGTCGAGCGCGGGCGCCGGATCGAGCGCGTCCTTGCCCTGGAGCACCTTGGTGACCTTGCCGCCAGCGTCGATCACGAAGGTGACCCGGTCGGCGTAGGTCTTCCCGTTGTGTTGCATCTCGACTCCGTAGGCGCGCACCACCTCGCCCTTGGGATCCGCGAGCAGCGGAAACGGCAGCTTCAAGCTCTCGGCGAACTTCTTCTGCGTGTCGAGATCGTCCATCGAGACGCCCAGGACCTGGGCGTTCTTGTCGGCGAACCGCGAGGCGATGTCGCGGAACGCCGACAACTCCCGGGTTCAACCCGAGGTGAAGGCCTTGGGGAAGAACGCGACCACCACCGATCGGCCGCGCAGGTCCTTGAGGCTCACCGGCTTGCCGCCGGACGACTCCAGGGTGAACGACGGCGCCGCCTGTCCCGGCTCCGGACGGGCCGACGCGACCAGGAACATCGCTGCAAGGAGGGCATGTGTCATGCGCCGCTGCATATACGCAAGCGGCCTCTTGCGCCACCCTGCCGCTCGCCAGCGCCCCGACGAAGGTCGGCCAGCCGGGCAGGCGCTCGCTGCTCCGCTCAGTGGGTTGCGCGTGCCTAGCTTCCTCGCGGGGGGTCGGATGGGGGGTCGGGTCCAGCCCAGGGACCTCGAGCGGCTGTCGAGCGCCGTATCCTCGCGCCGCGCGGAGGCGCTCGCCGCCTGGAGCACCGCGGTGCGGGAGGCAGCTCGGGCGCGCGGACGCGAGCCCTTGCTGCTCGAGCTCGGGCCGGCGCTGTTCGCACATCTGCTGGAGGACCCTTCCACGTTGGAGCTGCCGGCCGGAGCCGATCCGGCGCAAGTCTCCGAGGAGCTAGCGCTCCTTGCCGAGGCGCTCGAGCCCTTGCCTCGCTCGGGGGCCCGCGCGGCCGCTCGCGCCGTGGCCGAGCTGCAGCGCGCCGCCGCGGAGCAAATCGCGCGGCGGCGGCAGCAGGCGATCCGCGCGCTCGATCGCGTGCTCGCCGCGCCCGATCCGGAGACGCTGCTGGAGGCGCTGCTCGAGTCGGCGCCTTCGGTCGACTCTTGCGCGCTCTATGCCGCTCGCGAGGGCACTCTGCGGCGCGAGGCGGCGGCAGGCCTGTCGCGCGACCTGCCCGATGCGCCGGACGCCCTGGTGCAGCTGGCGGCGCGGGTCCGCGAGCCGGTCAGCGCGGGGGACGCCTCGCAAGAACCGCTGCTCGAGGGATCGCCCGTGGCCGCGGCCGGCCTGCGCACGCTGGCCGCGCTGCCGCTGGTCGAGGGCGGCGCGCTGGCCGGAGTGCTGGAAGCCGGATCGCGGACGGCCTGGCAGCTTGGCGAGGTGGACGAGCTGCTCCTGCGGGCCGCGGCCGCGCGCGCGGGCCCGCTCCTCGCCTCCCAGTCGCCGTCGACCGAGGAGGCGATGCGCGGCGTGCTCGGCGCGGCCTGCACGCACCTCGGCTGGGACGCGGGGGCGGCCTGGGTGCTCGACGCCGATGGCACGCTGCGCTGCCGGGCGACCTGGTCGCAAGATGGCTTCCCCGCGGAAGTGCTGCACGACCTGTGCGCCGGCGCGGGCGCCGACGGCCTGCCGGGGCGAGTGGTCCGGTCGGGCGAGCCGCTGTGGAGGTCCGGTCTCCCGGAGGCGAGCGACCTGCCCCGATCGGAGGTGTTTGCCCGCGGCGGGGTCCGCACCGCGTTCGTGGTGCCGATGGGCGTGGGCGGCGAGACGCTCGGAGCGCTCGAGCTGTTCTCCCGCGCCGTGCAGGAGCCCGCGAGCTGCGAGCCGATCGAGACGCTGGGCCGGCAGGTGGGGCAGTTCCTCCGCCGGGCCCGCGCGCAGGACGAGATCCGGGAGAGCGAAACGCTGAAGGCGAGCATCCTCGCCTCGGCGCTGGACGCCTTCGTGGCCATGGATGCGCAGGGCCGCATCGTCGAGTGGAACGCGGCCGCGGAGCATACTTTTGGCTGGAAGCGGGAGGAGGTGGTCGGGGTCCCGCTCGCCGAGGTGATCATCCCGCACCGGCTGCAGGCGACCCATTCCGAGGCGCTGCGCAAGCACGTCGAGACCGGGCAAGCCGGGGCCCTCATCGGGAACCGGGTGGAGATGCCGGCCATGCACCGCGATGGCCGCGAGTTCCCGGTCGAGCTGGCGGTGACGCGCATCGACCGGCCGGGCGGCGCGCTCTTCACTGGAGCCCTGCGCGACATCACCGAGCGCAAGCGCGCCGACCGCGCCGCCCGGCGCGTCACCGAGACGTTCCAGGCCCTCATCGAGGCATCGCCGCTGCCGATCATGGCGCACGACGGGGACGGCAACCTGCTCATCTGGAACCGCGCCGCGGAGCAGGTGTCCGGGTGGAAGCGCGCCGAGGTGCTGGGGCAGCCGGATCCGTTCCTGCCCGCCGAGGCACACGTCGAGGCGCAAGGCCTCTCCGGGAACGGCAGCCACGTGGCGACCGGGATCGAGGTCCGGCGCCCGCGCAAGGACGGGACGCCGGTCGACCTCTCCATCTCCGTTGCTCCGTTCCGGATGGGCCGCGGCGGGCGGCCGGGCACCATCGCGATCGCCGCCGACATCACCCAGAGCAAGCGCGCCCAGAGCGAGGCCGAGGAGACGGCCCGCTTCCGCGAGCACTTCGTCGGGATCGTCGGCCACGACCTGCGCAACCCGCTCACCGCCATCGTGACCGCGGCGCAGCTCCTCCTCCGCCACGGAGGGCTGTCGGATCGCCAGGCCCGCACCGTCTCGCGCATCTCCGCCAGCTCGGAGCGGATGGCGCGGATGATCGGCGACCTGCTCGACTTCACCCGCAGCCGGCTAGGCGGCGGCTTCCCCATCCAGACCCGGCGCATGGACCTGCGGGAGCTGTGCCGGGCGGTGATCGAGGAGCTGGAGCTCGCCTATCCGGAGCGCACCATCGAGTTCGAGGCCCACGGCGACGCCTGGGGCAACTGGGACCCGGACCGCGTCGCGCAGGTGGTCTCCAACCTGGTGGGGAACGCGCTGCAGCACAGCCCGGAGAGCGGCACGGTCCGCGTGGACCTCCGCGACGAGGGCGACCGGGTGCTGCTCGAGACCTCGAACGCGGGACCGCCCATCCCCCGCGAGGTGCTGCCGCACATCTTCGAGCCCGGCCGGCGCGGCCCGGCCGGGCGCGGACGCAACGAATCGAGCGGCCTCGGCCTCGGCCTCTACATCGTGCAGCAGATCGTGCTCGCGCACGGAGGCGAGATCTCGGTGCGTTCGTCGGCGGAGGAGGGGACCACGTTCACCGTGTCGCTCCCGCGCCGTTCCCGCGCGCTCCCCTGAACTGCGTTACCATGCCTCGCGGTGCGGTTCCTCTCGCGCGAAGGGCGCAGCAACCTCGTGCAGTACGGGCTGCGCCGGCACTTCTACACCGACGTGTACCACTCCTGGCTTCGGGCGCCCTGGCGCGTGGCTCTGGGGGCCGTGACCGTGCTGTACCTCGTGGTGAACTGCCTGTTCGCGGTGGCCTACCTCCTGGTGGGCGGCGTGGAAAACCTGGGTCCGCGGTCGTATGCCGACGCGTTCTTCTTCAGCGTGCAGACCATCGCCACCATCGGGTACGGGCACATGGTGCCGATCTCGCACGCGGCCAACGCGCTGGTCACGCTGGAGTCGCTGATCGGCCTCATCGGCGTGGCCATGGCGACGGGTCTCATGTTCGCCAAGTTCGCCCGCCCCACTGCCCTCGTCCTGTGGAGCGATCTGGCGGTGGTCGCGACCTTCGAAGGCGTGCCGTCGCTCATGTTCCGGGTGGCCAACCAGCGGGGCAACCAGGTGGCCGAGGCGCAGATCCGGGTCACCCTGCTCGTCTCGGAGGAGACCAGCGAGGGCATCCCCATCCGGCGCAACATCGACCTGCACCTCCGGCGCAGCCAGTCCACGGTCTTCGCGCTCAGCTGGACCGTGGTGCACCCGCTGACGCCGGAGAGCCCTTTCGTGACCCACACGCGCGAGCAGCTGCGCGCGGGCAATGCCGAGATCATCGCTTCGCTGACGGGGCTCGACGACGCGTTCAACCAGACCATCCACTCCCGGCACTCGTGGTCGATGGACGAGATCGCCTGGAACGCGCGGTTCGTGGACATCATCGGGACCCTTCCCGACGGGCGCCAGGGAGTCGACTACCGGCGCTTCCACGACGTCCTGCCGCTGGAACGGCAGACGGCGGACGACCGGCCTTGACCGGGACGCCGGGCCTGGGCAGCCTCGCGCCATGAGATGGACCTGGGCAGCCGCGATGGGATTCGCGCTCGCCTGCGCGTGCGCGAGCAGCCAGACCGGCGCGACGGGGAACGCCGCTCCTCCCGCCGCACCCGCGCCGGCGACAAAGGCCACGTCCGGGGCCGCGCCCGCGGCGACGGCCGCTCCCGGGCCGATGACCGCCGCGGAGGCGGCGGAGAAGGCGCACGAGGAATGGAGCCGCTCGCGCGGCGGCGGCGGCGGCGACTCGGCACGGGGGAACCCGGACGCGAGGGAGCGCCCCGCCCCTCCGCAGGCGGGCGGACCGGACGATGCGCCGTGCGCGAACGACGCCGACTGCACGCTCACGCGCGTCGCCCCGGGAAGCTGTTGCGCCAGCTTGTGCTCCCCCCGGGCGGTGACGCGGGCGCGCGGCGCCGAGCTCGAGCAGCGCAGCGCCGGGTGCCGGGGCTGCGTGGAGCCGCTCTGCCGCGATCCCGGGCGCGTCGAGGCCACCTGCCGCGCCGGCCGCTGCGTCGCGCGGCAGGTCGCGTCGCCGGATTAGCCGCCGCCGTATTTCGTTCAAGCCGCCGCCGGCGCGCGGCCGTTGGTGGCGCCGCCGCCCTGCCCGCCGCGAAGCCCGGTCCACAGGGCGCTCACGACCAGCACCAGGAGCACGATGGCCTGCGAGAGAAGGCCCTCGCGCGTCGCGTACACGCCGAGGGCGCGCACCTCGAATCCGCCCCACACGGTGAGCGGAACCAGACCGACCTCCTGCAGCGCGCGCACGCCGTTCCCCACCATCAGCACGGCGAGCAGGCAGAGCAGCACACCACACGAAAGCAGCAGGGGACGCGGCTTGAGCCGGCGGCCCAGCTTCTGGAAGGCGGCCACCAGCGCGACCAGCGCCAACAGGCCCACCGCGGCGCCGAGCGCCACCGACCCGCGTTCGCCGGGCGATTCGAGGAGCAGTCCGCGGAAGAAGAGCACCACTTCGAACACCTCCCGGTAGATGGCGGCGAAGGCGAGGCCGAACACCACCAGCGCGCTCCCGGCCTGCAGGGTGCGCGTGGAGAGGAACGACACCAGCCGCCTGGCGCTGGCGGCGGCGAGCAACCAGTGGCTCGCGTACAGGAGCAGGGCCGCCGTGACGAGCTGGAGCGCGCCTTCCACCATCTCGCGGCTCGCGCCCGAGACTCCCAGCAGCGCTCCCGAGGCCCACCAGGTGAGCGCGCCCGCGCCGAGGGCCGCCGCCCAGCCGAAGTGCACGGCGCGCGCGTCGCCCGTCCGCCCCGCCTTGCGCAACAGGAACGCGACCAGCGCGCCTCCGGGCCCGCGCACGTCCGCCTTCTCCAGCAGCGCATCGAGGCGCGCGGCGGGAGGACCCGGGTCGCCGGGGCCTCCCTTGCCCGCGGAGCCGCCCGGACCGCCCTTCCCCGGCCCCCCGTCCAGCGCGACCCGCACGGCCAGGAATTCGCGCTCGATGTCGGAGACGAGCTGCGCGGCGCGCGTGCGCAAGCGGGGCTCGTGCGGCTCGAAGTGGTCGAGGTAGGCGGAGATGAGCGTCCGCTTCGCTCCCGCCCGATCCCCGGAGGCCGCCTGGGCGAGCGCCTTCTGCACCTCGCGGCGCGTCTCCGACAACCCGGAAGACGCGTCGTGCGCCTCGACGAACGGGCCCGCCCGCAGCGCGCCCAGCGCCTGTTCCTGGTCGCGCGGCGAGAGCCCGGCCGCCGCCAGCCGCGCCAGCAGCGCCTCGTCGGGCTGGGTGGCCAGCTCGCGGTAGTCGGTCGGCAGCAGCGCGGCGCGAGCGAGCCGCAGGCCGCGCTGCGCGTCGGCCGGAGCGGGATGGGCCAGCGAGAGCACGAAGTAGGCGAGGTCCCAGCGCGCGGCGTCGTCGAGCGCCTCCTCGTAGCCGGGCATCGCGGTGCCCGGGACGCCGTACGTCGCGGCGCTGAAGATGCGCTGGGGGCTCGAGCCGCGCACCTCGTCCGGCGCGGCGAACGACGGCGGCTGCGTGGAGAGCTCCAGCTGTTCCTTCGGCGGAGCGTGCCCGCCCGCCCCGTGGCAGGCGGCGCACGCCTGCGCGTAGAGCTGCGCGCCGCGGGCGAGATCCGGCGGGCGCGGCGGCAGGAGCGCGACGCGGAAGCGCTGGGCGATCTCGTCGCGCACCGCCCGCGCCTGGGCGGTCACTTCCGGCGGAGGTGCCCGCGCTTCGATCCGGGCGCGCAGCGCGTCGAGGCGCTCCGCCAGATCGGCGCCCTGCGCTCCCGCCTCCTCGCGCAACTCCTGCGCGGCCTCCGACACGAAGTTCTGCTGCTCGGCGTGCTCGTCCGGGGAGAGCACCTCTCCCGAGGGACCCACCGCGCGCGGGTAGTCCCCCGCCACGTAGTCGAGCAGCGCCACCGCGCGGCGCAGGTTCTGCCCCGGCTGCCCCAGCGCCGGGGCGGCGGCGATGAGGGTGAAAATGAGAATCAGTCTCAACACCGCCGGACAGGATACTGGCCGGGCGGGCGGTTGTCACTCCCCCCCGAACCGTGGCAAGCCGTCGCACTCACATGCCCTTGAGACTGCCTCGCTTCTTCCTGCGCACCCGCGACGACGGCGCCACACACTCCGAGGCGGCGCACATCCCCGGCGGGCGTTCGGTGCGCGACCTGGTGTTCGGCGCCAACGACGGCCTGGTGGCGGCCTTCGCGGTCGTCTCCGGCGTCCACGGCGGCGACGTGTCGCCCCACATCATCCTGCTCGCCGGGATCGCGGAGTTGATCGGCGGCACCATCGCGATGGGCCTGGGCGCCTTCCTCGCCGCCAAGTCCGAGCGCGAGTACATCCTCTCCGAGCGGGCCCGCGAGGAGTACGAGGTGGAGCAGTTCCCGCACGAGGAGCGGCGGGAGGTGCGCTCCATCTTCGAGCAGAAGGGTTACCGCGGGCAGGCGCTGGACACCATCGTCGAGCACGTCACCGCGGACCCCAAGTTCTGGGTGGACACCATGATGACCGAGGAGCTGGGGCTCTCGGTGGCCCCGACCACGCCTCCGCTGCGGTCGGGGCTCGTGGTCGCCCTCGCGTACGCCGTCGGCGCCGCGTTCCCGGTCCTGCCGTACGGGTGGTCCTTGACGGTGGACCGCGCCTTCGCGCTGTCGATCGCGCTCACGCTCACCGCGCTCTTCGGCGTCGGCGCCGCCAAGACCAGGATGACCGGGCGACCCTGGCTGCGCAGCGGGCTCGAGTCCGTCCTCGTCGGCGCGATCGCCGCAGCCGCGACGTTCTTCGCCGGCCGGCTCGTCGCCGGGGGGCTCGGATGAGCGATGCTCCCGAGCGGGAGCTGGCGCGCGCGCTCGAGCAGGGACTGCGCGACGGCTTCGCCGAGCGCGGCAAGACGGCGCTGCACCTGGCCGAGCTGCTCCTGGACGCCGTGGACGAGGCGCTGCCCCTGGCGCACGGCAGGGGCAGCGCGGCCGGCCTGGAGCTGCTCGCGCAGCGGGCGGACGTGTACGGGTGGGACGGTCCGCCCGGCTGGGACGAGGTGCTGGCGCGCGGGATCGGCGAGCGCGGGGAGCTGGACGCGGGCGCCGCTCCCCTGGGTGGCCTGGGGGAGCCCAGCGACCGCGAGGGCCAGCGGCAACTCGCGGCCGCGCGCGTGCGGACCGAGGCACGGCGGCTCGTCGCCCTGGGCCGCGAGGCGGCGCAGCTGGGCGCCTCCTCGGGCGCCTCCGCGACCGAGCTGGTCGCGCACCCGACACTGCCCCCGGGCGGGATCCT
>WNFG01005246.1_pt1 | contig 10898 bp, 10 predicted proteins | sample 5400431 | NCBI WGS metagenome assembly WNFG01 (sample SAMN13153346, study PRJNA577476) | soil metagenome | isolation source: 120 cm saprolite under Douglas fir tree site 2 hole 3 replicate 2 | place: USA:California | collected 2015-04-18
ACAGCATATCGCCGGCGCCCAGCAAGCGCTCGGCGCCAATTGAATCGAGAATCGTGCGTGAATCGACCCGCGAAGTTACCTGCAATGAAATCCGCGCCGGCAGATTCGCCTTGATCAAGCCCGTGACCACGTCCACCGAAGGACGCTGGGTGGCGAGCATCAGGTGAATCCCGGCGGCCCGAGCCTGCTGTGCCAGCCGGGCGATATCGCGTTCGACCGTCTTGCCCTGGCTCAGTAAAAGATCGGCTAGTTCGTCGATCACGATTACGATCTTCGGCAACCGTCGATGCTTGCTCGACGTGTTACCTTCTTGCTCGCCAGTGCCGGCGTGCTCGACTAATGTACCGCGCTGCAAGTCGAGCGGCTTCCTGCTCTGCCCGATGGTGCGATTGTAGCTATCGATGTTACGGACCCCCAGTTCCTGCATAACCCGGTAGCGCGCCTCCATTTCACTCGTCGCCCACAGGAGTGCAGCCGCGGCTTTTTCCAGATCCACTACTACCGGCACCAGCAGAGTCGGCGACCCACCGGAAGGCGTTATCATTTTTGCGAAATGCCACTCCCGCAGTGCGCAGTTGGCGTTCGATGAAGTGATGGCCGTTGAGGTAGTAGGTGATCGAAAAGGGCAGGAAGGAGCCGACGCACAGCGCGAGCGGTCCCAGCTCGGAGTCGCGGATGTAGAAGTAGTAATGGGTGTAACGCGAGCGCTGCCGGCTGAGGATGCGGTAGTCCGGATCGGCGGTGGGATACTTCGGCATGGCCGCGCGGAAGCTGGTGCCGACCTCCATGCTCTTGAGGATGAAATACGTCGCCGCGGTTGCGCCGCTCCGTCCGCTGCAAGCGGGGACGAGTCTTCCTTACGCACGCCCTTCGCGGCCCACTCGATGGGAATCTGGTGCTTGCGGGCAAAGGCCTCGACCCATTGGCTGTACTCGATGGTGCGCTGGCGCAGGACCTCCTTGGTGATGGCACGGACGCCATGCACGTCGCGGAAGAAGTGCACGATGTTCTCCGGGCGAATGAGCAATGGCAGGTGGCCGAGGATGACGACGCGGTCGAAACAGTGATATATGAATGCCAGCAGCCCACCAAACAGCCGGGCGAAATCTTCCATCGGTCCCCTCCCTCCCTTGCGCTTGACTTGGCACCAAGAGCATCGGACAGAGGACCGGTGGAAATCCAAAATATTTCAAATATTTTTTGGGTAGGGCTTAGAGGCCAGACCGTGTGGGTCTTGCGGCGACTCAGGGGATCGCCGAAATGCGTCGCTCACTAAGCGCTCTCAACGAGGCGCGCTGGCTCGTGCGTACTTTTGAATTCGCCCCCCTCGTCGAAATGTGCGGTAAGCGTCGCGGGCTCGTAAAGTCGATTCGCATGTCGCGGAAGCCACGAGCCCGCCGGTTTTTACGGCCTGCGAGATCGAACGAAAAAGGTGAGTCGGGCGTTTTCATCTGCGTGCCGGAATTCGCCACCTGCCTGAATTATCACCTCCTGTCTCTTGTGCTCGCGGGTCGCGACTAAAATGACCGGTTCACTCGACGCTCGCATCAGGTAGGAGTGGGGCCTTGAGTGTGGGCATCCCTTTGTGACGCGAGCTCGAATAGCTGTTCGCGGAATTGTTTGCACCGACACCCGGATCCGGCACAGACGGCGGGCTTGTGCCACTAACGGGGCCGGAGCCACTATCGATCGGATGGGTTGCCGGAATCGAAGCGTTGGCATCGGTGCCAGACGAGAGCGAACCTGAAGCATTCGGTGTACTCGAAGCAGTATTCGAACTTGGTACGCTACCGTAGCTGACTGCAGGCGTACTCATCTCCGAGCTATTCGCTGGCGCGGTTGAGGTCGGACCGCTGAAATGCACCGGTTCCTTCCCGGTCACCATGTCAGGTGTAATCACATAATCACCGCCGAGCGAACTGCGCCAAATGGTATCAGCCACCTGCTTGTTGCCGCCGGTCAGAGCGTAGCCGGCACCGCCTGCGATCCCGCCCAGGATTCCGTAGACGAGCTTCGCGGGAACGTACAGCACGTTACTCGCGACTGTACCGGCCCCGATGCCGACGCCTTTCCAGTTGACGCCACCTTCAGACGGCTGCGCAACTTGTGGCTGATTGGTGTCCGAATTTGCCGGTGAGCTGCTGTCCTGACCCCATGCGCTTGCCACGAAAAAGACCGCCGCCAGGGCCGTCATCAAAAGACCCTGTAACCTCGTCTTCATCGACTCTCTCCTACACCCCACGGCTTCCAACGATTACTCTATCTTGACCACGACCCCTGCGGGAGCGGTTCCATCAGTGTTACCAGCCGCCCGCTGAAGCGCAAACGAATTACCCGCTCAATTTTCGTTGGATGACAACTGGCCTCCCGAACGCGAGCGCGACCGCTTCCATCGTAACGTCGTCGGGCCGACCTTTCGCGCACGCCAAAGCATCGCGAACCATGAATCATCGCATATCCCAAAGCTCTGCGACCGCAATCGTGGAGGAGTTGTCCACAGAAGAAATCGGATGGATCAGAATCTGAGCGGTACGTAAAATCCAGCTGGATTGTTCGGTCAGACAAGGTTTCCACATGTCCGGCCAAAGCCGCCGAACCGGTGTGTGCAGCTCATTCGATGCTCGCCGACAGTATCGACTTCCGCACAGAAAGGTGGTAAATGGAGCCACGGCGGTGGTTGAGAGCGATGGACGGGGGTGGTTGGGAGGCTGCGGTGAAGGCTTCACTCCTGGTGGCGTTGGTTTTTATCATAGGATTTGCCCACCTATCGTCGCACAAACAGTCTCAGCAGAGACCTTTAGTCCACTTTTCAGACCCACGACGGGTGGGCGGTGCTCTGGCTAAAACGAGTACCGATGTAATCTATGCGCTCGCTAACTCGCCGGTCTTAACAGGGTGTTCAGTCCTTCTGAGTGATGAAGCCCTAAAGCAAACCTGCCCCGGCTTGACACTCTCGTGTGAGCAGCACTTCGCCGAATATCGAGCTACGGCCGGAGTATTTAATCTCATCAACGACATCGATACGCAAGCTTCTGCCCTGCCCTCTCGTCCACCTGTCACTAGCTGTACTGATTCGGTCTCAATCAACTCATCCACTATTGAAATGGACGCACCGGTTTCGGTTTGCAGTTAGTATTGGTCCTGCTGGCGAGAGCCTGCGTTGCACCCTGGCCCGACCAATGGCTCAGCAAGCTCGCCTGCGAACTTGTCGCGCTCCACGACTACTGTCGGTCGAATTTCAGCTCATGTTCGGCTGCTCCGGCGTGCACTACAATCATTCGATTGGTCATGCTCTTTGCAGCGACAGCGGCCCGATACGAGAGGTTCGCGCGGACAGGCAAGAGACAGAATTTTACTTATAGCGTGCGCACGCCGGCGTTCGGTTAGGGTTAGGCAACCGGCTTACGCAGAACGTTGGCATTGTCTAGCTGATCGTCCCTTTCGAGCCCGTGCTGCCCGATCCGGCTCGCCGCGCCGCCCTGCTCGCCGTTCCGCCGCTTGAATGCTGATATATCGAGGCTGCTCTCGTCGATAAGCCCGAGGCGCCGGACGGGTTTGCCGTTGCCATTAAATATATCGCTCTGCGATGCCGGCGGCGGAGGTCCAGGTATCGAGACGACCGGTGGCGGCTGAAGCTCGATTGGCTGTGCTGGGACCTCCTTTATAGAGGTAGCAAGCGGAGTTCCTGAAGGCGAATAGCGCGAGGTACGCCGTTCGGGCTCCCGCCCGTGTTCGCCAAAACCAGTCGCGATGACAGTTACACGGATTTCATCAGCGACTTCTTCGTCAATCACCGCGCCGAAAATGATATTGGCGTCTTCGTGGGCCTCTTCCTGGATCAGGCTTGCCGCCTCATTCACTTCATAGAGCGACATATCCGGACCGCCGGTGACGTTGATCAGCAGCCCGCGCGCGCCTTTGATCGATGTATCCTCGAGCAGCGGACTCGAAATGGCGCGCTGTGCCGCCTCAGCCGCGCGATTTTCACCCGATGCCCGTGCCGTACCCATCATTGCCATCCCCATGTCCGCCATGATGGAACGCACGTCGGCGAAGTCCAGATTGATCAGTCCGTGCACAGTCACCAGTTCGGAAATCCCGCGGACCGCTTGTAGCAAAACGTCGTCGGCCTTCTGGAAGGCTTCCTTCAGCGTGGTGGTGCGGCTCGCGACCGATAACAAGCGGTCGTTGGGGATGGTGATTAACGTATCAACTGCATCCTTCAGTTCGCGCAGCCCCTCGTCCGCCTGGCCCCTGCGCTTGCGTCCCTCGAACTGGAAGGGCTTGGTGACCACCCCGACCGTAAGGGCGCCACTCTCGCGCGCGAAGCGTGCAATCACCGGCGCCGAGCCACTGCCAGTGCCACCGCCCATGCCAGCAGTGATGAACACCATCTCAGCCTCCGCCAGCACCTCGCGCAGGCGCTCCTCGTCTTGGAGCGCGGCCTTGCGGCCGATTTCGGGATTGCCGCCAGTGCCGCGTCCGCGCGTCAGCACCTGTCCAATCTGTAGCCGGCTCGTCGCGGTATTGTTTAGCAACGCCTGCGAGTCGGTATTCACCGAGACAAAATCGACATTACGCAGGCCCGAGGCGATCATATGGTTGATAGCGTTACCGCCGCAGCCACCCGCACCGATCACCTTGATCCGGGCACCCGGCTCGTTTTCGATCAAATCGACCATGGCTTCACCTCCGCTACTGCTTTCGCGCGGATTGCCGCGCCTGCGTTTTTGCAGTCACCCTTATTTCGGCTCGCTCAAAAGAAATCTCTGATCCATTCGGTTACGCACGAGCGGAGCCATCCCCATCTGCCGTATCCCGCAACCCCATTAGCATTCCCGTGCCAGCCGGCCGCGTTAAGCAACAGGCCAGCGGCGGCGGTGTACATCGGTTTCATCAATTCCTCCGGCATGTGGCTGGCATTGATCGGAAGTCCTCGCCGCACGGGTAGATTAAAGATTCGTTCGGCTAATTCCTGGGCGCCCTCGAGCAGCGAGGTGCCGCCGACCAGCACCACCCCTGCGCCGAGGCTGTCGCCAACGCCGGAACGCAGCAGTTCACGCTGCGCCATGGCAAAGATCTCCTCCATCCTGGGTTCGATGATCTCGCTCAGGTGCTGTCGAGGGACCTCGCGCGGACCGCGTCCACCGACCCCCGGCATCTGCACCATTTCGTTGCGCCGGATCGTCAGATTCGTGGCGAGTCCATGGCTGACCTTGAGCCGCTCGGCTTCCGACATCGGCGCGCGCAAGCCGTCGGCTATGTCGCTCGTCAGATGACCTCCGCCGACCGGTAGCACCGCGGTATGCATCACTGCGCCGTTATGGAAAACGACTATGTCGGTCGTGCCGCCGCCGATATCGACGAGCGCAACCCCCAGTTCGCGCTCCTCCGGGAAGAGTACAGCCTCCGCCGATGCTAGCGGTGCAAAGACTACGTCGAGCACGCTAATATCGGCCCGCTCGCAGCATTTCTTTAAATTCTGGCTATAACTCTGGGTGGCGGTGACGATATGGATACGTGCCTCTAGCCGGACGCCAGCCATCCCGATCGGATCGCGCACGCGCTCCTGATCGTCGACCGCGAACTGCTGTGGCAGGATATGGAGCACCTCGCGATCCAACGGAATCGCTACCGCGCGGGCCGCCTCGATCACCCGCTGGATATCGCGTGGGCCCACTTCGCCGCCGCGCACCGCAACTATTCCATGGCTGTTGAGTCCATGGATGTGCGCTCCGGAGATGCTGACCGCAGCGGCGCCGACCCCCACGCCGGCTGATTTTTGCGCTTCAGATATGGCCGCGCGGAGCGCCTCGACTGTTGCTTCGATGTTGGCCACTACACCCCGGCGAAGGCCGCTGCATGGTGCTACGCCGTAGCCAAGCACTGCGATTCCGCCTTCGGGCTCTATCTCTGCGATGAGCACGCAGACTTTGCTCGTGCCGACGTCCACTCCTGTCAACACGCTCGTCATTCGCTTGCTGTCACCTCTTGCCGAATTGAAACAACTGGATAAGCCGCATCTGGATAAGCCGATCAGCGGACTTAGCATCTCCAGAACCCATCTACTTGAGGGTTGCGAGAGTCAGAAACAGCTGCTCTGGGTGGGGCACTTACGCTGGGTGGGGCACTTACGATTGAGAGGAAACAAGAGAGCGGCCCCAGAAGATTCTCGATATCCTCTCCTGACCACTCTGGCAGGCCGCAGAGAAAAACCCAGCCGCCCAACTCCACGATTGTCTTATAAATGCGCCGACCAATCGTCCACACTATGGCACATTTGGCCGCTCAGTTTTATCCACAGTCTGCGTTTCGCAGTCAGTTCGAAGGGGAAGCCTGCGAGCCCGTTCCTCCGCGAACGCCGACAGCAGTCTGTTGAACATCGGCATTACCGGCGGAGACGAAACAGTATGCGCATACTCGGGTTTTCGAGAACGCAGCGCCAAGGCGCGCGGCCGGTTCCACTTTCGCTGGTTTAGCGTTGGGCCTATTGGGTGCCTTTGCTTACGGATTTTTCCGGTTTCATGTGGTGTGGCGAGTTGCTCGCCGCGCGACGGCCGGAACCTAACGGCGACGGCGACCGCGACCGCCTCCAAAAGCGCCCCTGCCGAAGCCTCCACCGAGGTGCTCTGAACCTATCGATGGTGCCTGGCGCCGAAGCCATGCGGCACAGCCGCGAATGTCGCCGCTGTCGCAGGGCGGTTCGAGCCCACTCGGGAACCCGCTGGAGATTTGTGCCGACTCCCGCTGCCAGTGGGGCTGTTGCCGTCATCGCAATTGTTGTCGCCGTCACCGCGCGAGTAGTAGTAGACAAGCGGCGGATACCAGTACGGAATGAGGCAATACGGATCGTATGCGTTGCACAGGTCGTACGGACGGGAACCGTACACGTAGGCATTATTCTGACGCTGCGATACATAAATCCTCGACAGTTCCCAACTCGGGTAGAGAGTCTTTGTGCGTGAAGCACCCCGGCGCCCTTAGTTGATTCCGGTGAGCCTGAGCGGGCCAGACAACGGATGTGATGGCCTCGGCCTCCTCAGTCGCGTCGATGGATAGAAACAATCGAGTTGACATAACCTTCCAGCGGCGAAGCTGGAGATCCGAGCACACCCTGCCCTCCTCTGTTCAGCTCACCACTTCCCCGGCTTCGAACGCGCCGCTTCCGGCGCGATTTACCGCCGCGCTCGGGGGGCCCGGTAAAATGTCCAGCGTTTGTCTCGCGCGGCCGGTCGCGAAGGCTACCCTACTAGACGATCAATAGACGCGGTCAAGCTCGGATTCGGGTTTGATGCGACAGGAGATGGTTCCAGCCTTGTTGAGCCAGACTACTGGTCTTGCCGCCGACGGTCTCTAATCCCCTGACAAATCGGGCCGGGCTCGCAACTCACGGGGACGTGCTCCATCGGCGGGCCTGACGAGCCCTTCGCGCTCCATCTGCTCAACCATTCTGGCTGAGCGGTTGTACCCGATCCTGAGCCGCCGCTGAATCATCGAGATTGACGCCTGGCCGGTGTCCAGCACGATGCGCACCGCTTCGTCGTAGAGCTGGTCGCGTTGTTCCCCGCTATACGAGCTGTCGTCCGGCCCCGTTGACGCAGTTTCGAGAATCTCCATTTGATAATCGGGCGAGCCCTGGGCTCGCAGAACATCGCAAAGCCTTCGAAGCTCGGCTTCGGAAACCCAGGGCCCGTGCAAGCGCCGAAGCGTGGCAGTACCCGGCGGCATAAACAGCATATCGCCGGCGCCCAGCAAGCGCTCGGCGCCAATTGAATCGAGAATTGTACGTGAATCGACGCGCGAAGTGACCTGTAATGAAATTCGCGCCGGCAGGTTCGCCTTGATCAGGCCCGTGACTACGTTCACAGAAGGCCGCTGGGTGGCAAGTATCAGGTGAATCCCGGCGGCACGAGCCTTCTGCGCCAGCCGGGTGATATCGCGTTCGACCATCTTTCCCTGGCTCAGTAAAAGGTCGGCAAGCTCGTCGATCACGATTACGATCTTCGGCAACCGGTGATGCTTGGGCGTGTCGTCCCCTTGCTCGCCATCGCCGACGTTCCCGACTAACGGGGCGCGCCGCAATTCAGGCGGCTGCCTCTTCTCACCGAGGATACGATTGTAGCTGTCGATGTTGCGGGCCCCCAGTTCCCGTATCATCCGATAGCGCGCCTCCATTTCGCTGGTTGCCCACAGGAGTGCGGCCGCAGCTTTTTCCAGATCCATCACCACCGGCACCAGGAGATGAGGGATGCCTTCATAGACCGACAACTCCAACATTTTGGGATCGATCAGGATGAAACGGACATCGTCGGCGGTGGCCTTAAAGAGAATCGAGGCCAACATCGCGTGAATCGATACCGATTTTCCCGTGCCGGTTGCGCCAGCGATGAGCAGGTGTGGCATCGCTGCCAGATCTGCCCAGACCGGACCGCCCGCTATATCCTTGCCAAGTGCGATCGTAAGTTGGCTCGTCAAAGTCTTGAATTCCCGGGCTTGAAGCATCTCCCGCAGATATACCGTCTCACGCTTGCGATTGGGGATCTCGATACCGACCACAGCTTCGCCCGGAATCGGCGCAAGAATACGCACGGAAGCAGCCCTGAGCGCCAGCGAGAGATCATCGGCTAAGTTGACGATCTGGCTGACCTTAACCCCCTCGCCGGGTTCCAGTTTGTACATCGCGACGACGGGGCCGGGCTGTATCTCGACAACCCGACCCTGTACGCCAAATCCTGCGAGCTTCTCTTCCAGCAGCCGTGCGCTTTGTTCAAGCGCCACTTCATCCACTTTCGATTTTTCCAACGGCGGAGTATCGAGCAAATCGAGCCGGGGCAGCCTGTAGGCGCTTTTCACCCGTGCCGGACGCCTGCCGGCTTTTTCTGCCAACACGATTACCGAAGGCGCCGGAGTGCGAGACGGTGCAGCCGCGCCGCTACGCAAACTACCCGGACTCGGGGCCCGATCAATCTCCGGCGCTCGGCACGGCAGTGAATCATTATGTTCCTTGGATCCAGAACTGAGGCGGGAGAGGGCCAACTGCGCTGTCGACGAAGCCGCAATCTCACTGGATGCCCGCCTGACAAGCAATGCAAGCGCACCAACGATGGCTACCACTATAATAAGATTGAGGCCGTTGGGATTGAGATAAGCAGGTAACGCCGCCGCTATCATGGCGCCCGGGGCACCGCCGGGCGACACCATCGGGATGTTACAAAGACCGCGCGCCGTGCTGAGCGCCACCAGCAAAATCAGCCCGCCCCCGGCGTACCGCAGCAGCATACGTATCGGAGTTGCGACCCAGACCGACTGTCCGAGGCACGCCAGCAACAGGGCCAAGATGTACGCCAGATAACCGAAGGCGTGTTCCAGGGTTCGCGCCAGAGCGTCACCCACCGCACCGCCAACGTTAGGCTCGGAGCGGGCGTCGTGAGAGGCCAAACTCAGGACGGTATAGACTGCCAACGCCCACAGCCCAAGCGCAGCGAATTCGCGTCCGATGCGGCGCCAGCCCTCTTCCTGCACTACCCTCACCAGCTCTGCGGGGCGGATTTCGCCGTACCCCGCGGTGATGCTCAGACCTCCATCACCGCTGACGGTTCACACCCCTGCCTCCATCCTTATTGCGCCAGACGTCGATCGGCGGTAGCAATACGATGTTCATTTTTGGCTGAGTTGCGGACGAATAGCCAGCTAACCCGATAGACTCGCCTCACCGACTAGCAAAATGAATAATGCACAACACCTGTACAAGGCGGATTTTCCAAAAAGTCAGTCCTAACGAGTATAATTGGGCGAGTGTAGTTGACATAACCTTAGTTATGCGAATGAGCACAATATCCAACAAAATAGAGTGTTTTTCGGACTTGCGGACCCTTGTAGCTGAGTATTTATCGAATCCTTCACCGGGGGAATAGCCCTGTTCCATTGGCATAAAACGCAGTCAAGCGCGTAAATAAGCTTATGTCAACTTATCGTTACAAGATCTGGGCTAGCCGGCAGTGCGTGAAACTACTAGCCCTAGCACCCGATACTGCTGGCGGAGTTGCTTTCGGCAAAACTAATGAGACACGCTCGCCCAGGAACATCAAACTGGAAAACTGTGCGCGCGAGGAGCTTGGCGTCGGCCTTCGCACATTGAAATGCAAAGCGTCAGTTTAAGTTCTTGATAGACAACGCCTCGAAAGCACGACATCACCGGCATTGACAACTGAGATAGTCTTACAAAGGACGCTCGCTGGCTGCTAAGTGAGTCTACACCATTCCTGATGTAATCGCATGCGAGTTTCGAGAATCTAGGTCGGCGTCGCGGCCTGCCCTCGCTCGGACTTAGCTTAGAGCGGGACGTTATTGTTTAAACCCGATGGCGCGGCCACACCGTCTTTTCTCCCCTACTTATGGCGGTGCTCTTGCACGGGCTGCTCTGTGAACAAGGCCGCGTTATCCTCCTCTCCCTGCGACAAATCGGCCTGAAGCCGTTGCGCTGCACTTAGCAGGCGGCTGGCCAAATCGACGTCGGAATCGATAATCGCCCTCACTGACTCGACCGCCCGTTTCACGACCGCCGGTTTGCGGCCGAAGCGTTCCGCGATACGGGTGGCATTATGTTTCGTTAGTTCGCGACAGAGATAAAGCGCCGCGTTGCGAGCTTTCCGTACCTGTTCGGGATAGTTGTTGATCTGCAGTGTTGGCCGCCTGCCGGACAAGTCGTCGATTCTTACTTCAAAGGCCTCTGCGACGGCTTGCTGGATCGCCTCGATCGAGGGAACCTCGGCATTGGTACTCCCGAGGAAAGGCCGTCGCCGCTCTGAAGCCTCTCGATGATTCACCCACATCAACAGCTCCGATAATGTCGCTTTAGGACGGTAGTGCGAAAAAGACAACGGACGCCATCATTTTAA
>WNFG01005249.1_pt1 | contig 10896 bp, 8 predicted proteins | sample 5400431 | NCBI WGS metagenome assembly WNFG01 (sample SAMN13153346, study PRJNA577476) | soil metagenome | isolation source: 120 cm saprolite under Douglas fir tree site 2 hole 3 replicate 2 | place: USA:California | collected 2015-04-18
GCGCGCGTGGAGCGAATCGCGCAAAAGCATCGTGGCGATCTTCTGCGCATCACGCACACGTCGGGAAAGTCCCAGCCTACGGGCCAACTACTGGTCCTGGGCCACTACGACACGGTCTACTCCGCCGGAACCCTCACCCGGATGCCTTTCCGCCTAGCAGGCGGCAAAGCCTACGGCCCGGGAACCTTTGACATGAAAGCTGGAATCGTCCAGGCGCTTTTCGCACTGCAAGCTCTTCAACAATCGAAAATATCGCTCAGCAAACGCCTGGTCTTTCTCTGGACTTCCGACGAAGAAATCGGCAGCGAAGCCTCCCGCAAAACCTTCGAAGCGGAAGCGCGCCGCAGCGATGCCGTCTTCGTCCTCGAACCTTCCTTCGGACCGCGCGGCCTGCTGAAGACGGCCCGCAAAGGAGTCGGTGCAGCCGAATTGATCGTGCATGGCCGCGCCTCACACGCCGGTCTCGCGCCAGAGGAAGGGATCAACGCCATCCACGAATTGGCACGGCAACTCGCGGGCATCGAAAAATGGAACGATCTCCGCCATGGCGTCACGGTCAATGCAGGGGTCATCGAAGGCGGCACGCGCACCAACGTCATCCCCGAACGCGCGCGAGTTGTTCTTGATTTGCGCGCGCTGCGCGTTTCGGACATGCGCAGCCTCGAACGCCGCCTGCAAGCTCTGCGCCCATTTCATCGGGGCGCCCGCCTTGAGATCACTGGCGGCTTCGATCGCCCGCCGCTTGAACGCAAAATGAGCGCGGCTCTCTTCGCGCGCGCCAAATCCCTGGCAAATCAAATGAATCTCGCTCTGGGCGAATGTACCGCGGGCGGTGGCTCTGATGGGAATTTCACCGCCGCGCTCGGTATTCCCACGCTCGACGGTCTCGGTGCCGTAGGCGACAGCGCCCATTCCCATCGCGAACACATCCTCATAAACACGATGGCCCAACGCGCCGCTCTCCTGGCCGCTCTCCTCGCCTCGCTCTAGCGCCGCGAAACCGCGGACGGCAAACAATGAGGTTGATAGGAGAAGGAGTAAACGCCTCAACAAAGTGGATCAGCGCCCGTAGGTCTTCTTTAGGTATTCCGCCGTGGATTGCATCAGATCGTCGTAATCGCTGTGCAGCACTTCCTTCAATGCCGCCTCGGTAGCCATTCCCGCGCCGATACGATCGAGGATCCGTTCAATGTCGCCCATCCCGTCGGCCTGCACGATGTATTCGATATTCGCCAGCGCCCAGGCATACGCGTAGCGCGCCGTATCCCCACCCATGTTCATCCATGAGCCCTCGAGGCGGCTGAGCGGGATCGCCTTACCATCGCTATAAATCTGAACAAGAACCGCCGCATTCTCCCCGCTCCGCTGGCCCTCCATCCATTGCGCCAATCCTTCCTGAATCCAGGCTGGCGCGCGAATTGCGCAGCTCGCTTTCAGCCCCATGCAAGCGCTGCGCGTCTTCTGCGCAATGAAGCTGTGCGTCAACTCATGTTTCAGGACGCGCGACAATTCCGCGTCCACGCTCTCCAGTCCCTGCACCGGCACCCGGATACGCCCATCGTTCACCGCCCCCGCCCACGCCGGCGCCTTGGTGATATCGCTGAAGGCGTCCTGGGTGTAGAGAATCACGCCGATCGATTCCGGCGGCGTAAAGTTCAATTCGGATTCGATCACCGAATAGTGTTTCTCCAGTGTCCGCAGCACGTCTCGCGCCAGCGCAGGTGCAGCGGCGCCGCTGTAGCGCAGCTTGAAGTGGCTGCTCTCGTTTTCCCTGTAACTTTCTTCTTCCTTCTTATCGGCCAGTGCTCTGTCCAGCGCCACCTGGACTTCCTTGTCCGGCCGCATCGCCAGCGCGCGCTTCCATTCGGCAACCGCCTGGTCCAATTTGTTCAAACCGTAGTAGGCCCAGCCCTCCAGCTTTGGCACGTCGCCGTTGTCCGGCGCAAATCGCCGCGCGCGCTCCAGGTATTCCAGGGACTCCTTAAACTCGCTTCGCCGGAGAAGGAGGTAGCCCACGTTCAACAGAAACACCGGCTCTTCCGGCGCGTAGGTCAATGCCGTGCGGGCATCGACGAGCGCATGCTCCATGTCGCCGTGGGCCAACTCGAAATTCGCCGCCAAATGATGCCCCAGCGCCGCACTCCAATTGGCCTGCCGATCGCCCGAACGGGCTGCGCTTTCCAGTTTCGCAATGTATTGCCGGTCGATCGCCCCGTCGTGGACCGCGCCGAGTTCGACTTCGGCGTTCGCTCCGCTCGATTCCATCGCCGACGGCGCGATGGTCAAGTTAACCGCATCGGCTCCCGGCGAGCCGGCCATCGGCACCGCGCCACCTTTCTCAATATGATCGACAATGGATTTCGGCAGGCTCAATTCGCCGGCGGAGGTCAGGTACTTTATCTTGTCGCCTTCTTCAACAGCGCTCAGGGCGATAATGCGGCGGCCGTTCTTGAGCACAATCGTATCGGCAGCTGCTCGGCCGCTAATCAAAAGCAGCGCCGTGCCCAGCAAGACCGTGCGAATTTGGGAAGTTAAGATCATGCGCCGTGTCTTCTCATTTTAATCCGCAGCCACGAATCTGCTCGGTCCGCCTTGTTCCCTCATGCCGAATATGACTACACTTCTGGCATGAAGACGGGGGTAATCCTTTTTGTGTTGTGGTGTCTCCTGGCAGCGGAGGCTTCTGCAGCCGCGGAAAGATCGCCTCATGAATTGTATGATGCGATCAAGGCGCTGCGCATCGATTCTTCCAATGTTTACCGCATTGCTCCCGCCAATCACATCCAGCTGCGGCGCGGCGATGCTGTTCTCTCCTTTGAGGAGGGGGCGTTCGCCTTTTTCTCCCGGCTTGATGGACAGATCACGGGCGTCGTTTTTTCCGGGCGCGGCCACATTCTGGCGGCTCCCCGCGAACCGGTCGAAAAGCAGCAGATGGGGCGTTTTCTCGGCGCACCCGTCCTCGATCAGGAATTCATCAACGGCTATCTCCGCTTCACGGACGATACCGCCGGCGAACTTCTTCGCCAATTCCGCGCCGCGAATCTTACGGCCCAGACGGATACTGCCGTCGGAGCGCAATGGGACGCCGCCGTAATTCACCTCAATCCCAGCTATACTCTGCGCGTTCTCTTTGATCGGCTTTCGCCCAGCCCTAAGCCTTGCTTTTACGCTGGGCTGGAAGGCACGGTGACCGGCCCATTCGATGTGGTGCTGGACGCACAACGTGACGAGCAATTTTTTCTCGGACAAATCCACAAAGCCGGCGGCGCATTCCTCTATGATGTTTGGACCTCCCATCGAGTTCCAGACACTCTCGCGCCTCCAGTGGCCTTTCATGCGTTGCACTACTCCATTGAGACTACGATTTCCTCCAGCAATTCACTGGATGCCACCGCTACCGTGCGTTTGCGCGCGGAGACCGGAACGGAACGCGTTCTCGCTTTCCAACTTTCCCGGGCTCTAACCATTGACAGCGTCACGGGCCAGCAAGGTGAATCGCTTCCCTTTTTTCAAAATGAAGGCATGAGCCTCCAGGAGCGCAGCACGCGCGGCAATGATTATTTGGATGTGGTTCTCCCGCAAGCTCCCGCGCGCCATCAGGAACTCACCCTTCATTTTCATTACCGGGGCAACGTCATCCAGGACGCCGGAAACGGCGTGCTGTTTGTCGGCGCCAGGGAAAGCTGGTACCCGCACTTCGGAGATAACGCCGAATTTTCCGACTATGACTTCGTTCTGCGTTGGCCGCGGAAGCTTCGCTTGATCGCTACCGGCTCCAAACTCGAAGAGCATGAGGAAGGGGAATTCCGCGCCGGGCACTGGAAAACGGAGAAGCCCATGTCCGTTGCAGGATTCAATCTGGGCGAATACGCTTCGGCGTCCGTGGTCTCCGAAGCCCACTCCATTGATGTCTACGCCAATCGTGAACTTGAGGAGGATCTGCGCAAGCGCCTGTCGGTACAACTCGTGGATCCCCTCGCTCTCGCTTCCGGACGATTCGGGTCTGTCCCCAACAGACATCCCGTCGCTCCTCCTCCTCCATCCCCCAGCCCGGCCGATGCTCTCAAGCAACTTGGTAAAGAAATCGATTCCTCAATCCGCTTTTACGAAACATTCAGCGGTCCGTTTCCTTTCCACAACCTCAGCGTCTCTCAGATTCCCGGAACCTTTGGGCAGGGCTGGCCCGGCCTGCTCTACGTTTCCACTTATTCCTTTTTGTCTTCCGAAGCTCAGCAACGCGCAGGTCTGAGCACTACCGGCCAGCAACACTTCACCGAGTTGGTTCCTTATCACGAAGTCGCACATCAATGGTGGGGCAACGTCGTGGCCTGGTCGAGCTACCGCGACCAATGGATTGACGAAGCCATCGCGAATTATCTCGCCGTGCTCTTCGCCGACACCAAGAAGAACCCGGACCATACCCTGCACGTCTGGCTCGCGCGCTACCGCCAGCAGCTTGTTGAAAAATTACCTGGCGCCACTGAAGCAGCGGGAGACATCGGTGCGCTCACCCTGGGCACACGCCTCAATTCCTCGAAGTCTCCCAATGCCTACGAAGAGATCATCTACGGCAAGGGCACCTGGGTCATTCACATGCTGCGGGAAATGTTGCGCCAGACGGGCACGAGAAATCCCGATGAGCGGTTTGTCGCCCTCCTGCAAACGCTGGTGACCAAGTACGCCTATCGAGCGCTTTCCACCGATGACTTGCAGCACGAAGTGGAAGCCGTTATGACGCCCGCTATGGACCTCGAGGGCGGGCGTTCCATGGAATGGTTTTTCGAAGAGTGGGTACGCGGCACGGGGATTCCACACTACCGCGTGGAATTCACGGCTCACCACACGGAAAAGGGCTACCAGATTCGCGGGAAGCTCTTTCAGACCGGCGTCCCACGCTCGTTCATCGCCAGCGTTCCACTCTATTCCGGTGGTGCGGGACACGGCGCGCTTCTCGGCACGGTCGTGGCAGCTGGGCCGGAAACGTTGTTTCACTTCGTCGTTCCGATTCCTCCCCGCAAAATTGTCGTTGATCCCCGGATGACTCTGCTCTGCACCTCGGAGTGAAAACATCACCTTTGTGTGGATTACGGGCGCCCGTCGCCGCTCTTGCGATTCGTCTTAATCTGCCTCGTAGTTTTTCAGGACGGATTCAGGACCGTGGTTTTGAATTTCAAGGCACAACTTTCTTGTAACGATCGAACAGCAACTCTCGTTCGAGAAGCGGGCTGTCCAAATTGAGCTCTGCCTTTCCATCCTGTCCGAGAACATAGGCGAAACCCTTGGGATCGCGGGGAATTCCGCGAATCAAGCCTGCCTGGACCAAATCGCTCATTCGCGCCGGCCTTTTGCCGTACCGCTTCACATATTCATTGGCAAGCGCGTCGAGCTGCTTGCAGTCTTCTTTCACCTGGAGCAATTCCAGATGCCGCAGAGCATTCGCTTTGACCTGGGGATCGGCTGTCGAACCGTAGATGTCTTTCCAGAGGAACAACGAGGTCGCGTACGACTCTCCCTCCGCGGCAATTCTGGCAGCCATGATTTTCATCCACACGAGCGCGCCCGGCCTTTTGCTCCCTTCCAGAAAAGCTTCTGACGCCTTCTGGTAATCCTTCAGGTCGAAGTAATAGACGAAGCCTAGGTCTTCGTAAAGGCGCCAGTACTCGGGATTCGCTTTGATGCCGCGTTGGATCAGTTGCACTGCCAGGTCCGGCCTGCCCGCCCCGGATGGAGCCGCCTGACTGAGAAATATCGCTCCAAACCGGTAGGAAACCACCAGATTCGGATCGAGTGTCGTCGTGATATCGAGAAGCGGCCAGAGCAGCTCGAGGTTCGCTTGGCCTCGCATGCGTTTATTCCCGTAGAACTGCACCACGCGTGTCCAGTAAATGTCCGCCAGCAGCGGTGCATACTCCAGGCTCATGGCCTTCACGAGCTTTCCAGATCGCAGCAACACGGGGTCGCGCTCCTCGCTCAACGAAGTGCGCTGCGCGTCAATGCCATGCTGCAGCCGCCAAACGCCTGCAAATCCAAGCGGCAGGACCAGTAACAGCAGCCACGCGATGGGATTCCGCGATTTCATTTCAGATTGCGCCGCGAAAAGACGGCGGCCGCCGCCGTCAAAACGATCGTGCAATAAAGCAATGCGTACAGCGTGTTCTGCAGGATCAATGCGCCGGGAACCGCGCGTCCGTGCGCGGCCATAGCCATCACGTTGAAATTCTCAAAATTCGGAAGCAGATAGGAGAGCCATTTCGTGAAGCTGGACATGGCCGGACTCATCAAGTCGAATGGCAAATCCCGCAGTTCCTGCACGTACAAACCCACAATGTACAGTCCCACGGTGAACAAGATCGCCAGCAGCGGCGTCGTGAAGCAGGAGAACAGCAACGCCAGCGCAACCACCAGAGCAAGCTTCAGCAGAATGAAATACACGGCCACGAGCACCACCGCGTCGCTTCTCTGAAGAGAGTGCCTCACATAGAGCATCACCACCAGCAGCCCCAGCGCCATCGCCGCTGTGTTCACCGCCAGCGTCAGCACCAGTCCGCCGAATTTGCCCAGCAAGAATTCCCAGCGCCGGACCGGCTTGGCCAGCAGCGCGTACAGCGTGTATTTGTCTATTTCCTTGGACACCAGCGCGACGCCGATGAAGACTGCAATCAGCAGCCCGATCATCGAAATGGCGCTCAGGCCCAGCGTGACGATGACCGTGTCCTCGATCCCAATCGAAATCTGTCCCACGAGGATGGCTGCCGCCATCATCAGCAGTCCGAAAAACACCAGGCTATAAAGCACGCGGTCGCGCACTGCCTCGCGAAACGTATTCAATGCCACTATGCCGGCGCGCCTCATTTCCCGCTCACCTCCACCGCCGCTGCCTGCGCGCGGTCCCCCTCCACCATGTTCATGAAAAATTCCTCGAGCGTCCCTTTCACTTGCGATACCGATAGGATGCGCGCCCCCGCGCCGCGCAGTTGTTCGATGGCCGCGTACAATTCTTCCTCCGCAACTTGCAGCCGGTAACGGTCGCCCGTGCGTGTCGCCTTGGACAAAAGCGGCGCAGTGCTCGTTCCCGTCAGCTCAAAAAGAACCTCCATTCCCTGCGTTTTCATGTCCACGAGTGCGCCCGGCGCTCCGACCCCGCGGAGCTTGCCTCCGACAATCACGCCCACGCGGTCGCACAACATCTCTGCGTCGGAAAGAATGTGCGTGGAGAACATCACCGTCTTGCCCTCCCGCTTTAGCTCCAGAATAATGTCGCGCAGTTCGCGTCTGCCGACCGGGTCCAGCCCTGACATCGGCTCATCCAGAATTACGACTTTCGGATCGTGCAGGATCGCCTGCGCCAGCCCCACGCGCTGCAGCATTCCCTTCGAGTACTTGCGAAGCTGTATTTTGCGCGCGGTTTCCAGCCCGACCTTCTTCAGCATTTGCTGCACACGACCCTTCCGGTCAGCCGCGGTCAGGTCGTGAAACCGCGCAAAATAATCGAGCACTTCCGCCGCTGTAAGGTAGTCGTAGAAGTAAGGCTGCTCGGGCAGGTAGCCAATGTCTCGGTGCATTTCCACGTCGCTGATCGGCTTGCCCAGGATTCGCGCACTTCCCGCCGTCGGGAAAATCAGACTCATCAGCAGCTTGATGGTCGTCGATTTGCCGGCGCCGTTCGGCCCGATAAAACCAAACACTTCACCCATCTCCACCTGCATGTTCAGCCCTTCAAGAGACATTTTTTTCTTGAGGTGCAGAAACCCGAAGGGATATTCCTTGGTCAGATTTTCAATTTCAATCGCTGGATTTGGCATGTATTTATTGTTGGCAAGCCGGAGGCTGACCGTCAATCCCCAAGACTAGGAAATGTGTACGGAGTGAAAATACGAAGATGGCAACACTCAGATCGGACCATCCGAAATCAGGAGTCGCCGCCCGCTTGCCCGATCTGCACCAGCTCTTCTTGCGGGGTTGCCGGCGGCGTCATTGGCATTGGCTGAAGGTTCTGCGGGTCGCGCCAGTTATCCAGTATCCCTACCTGCTGCACGCACGAAACGGTGCACCGCGCCGCGCAAAACTTCTTGGTCGAGTACTCCCGGTGGCGCATCTCCGGGGTGTACTGCGCCAGCGGAATCCCCGGATACCCGCGCTGCTGCGAACACCAGTGCACCAGGCCGTCCTCGCAAATGTACAGGTACCGCGACCCCGAACGGCACCGCCAGTTGTGTTCCTTCCCGCGCGCCACGTTGTGCTGAAACTCGTTGAATCGTGAAAACGACCGCTTCCCCAGCGCCATCACTTCTTCAAAAATTTCCTGCTCATGCGGCCCCAGCGCCTTCAATTGCCCGTTATTGTCGTGAATAATTCCCACCGTGCTGGTGAAGCCCAGCTCCACCGCCCGGTGCGCGATCTTCAGGGCATCTTCGGGATCTTTCACGCCGCTGCCCAGCACCGAATTGATATTCACTTGGAACACCGCGTACTGCGACAGCATCACCAGCCGGCCATCGAGCGTCTTCAAGCTCTTCTTTGATACTTCGTCCGGCGCCACGTTATCAATGCTGATTTGCACGTGCTCCAACCCCGCCTCGTTCAATCGTTCGATGCGTTCCTTGTTCAGATAGAAACCGTTGGTGATTAATCCTGCGACCATGCCTCGCCGGCGGGTATGCCGGATCACTTCATCCAAGTCCGGATGCATCAGCGGCTCGCCCCCGCTGATCGTAATGATCGAAGTCCCCATGTCGGCCAGCAAATCCAGCCTCTTCTTCATTTCCTCCAGCGGCACCGGCTTCGAGAAATCGTCGAATTCGTTGCAGTAGGTGCACGCCAGGTTGCACTGCCGCATCGGTATGATGTGTACCAGGATGGGGTGCCTCGTCGAAACGAGCGCCTTTCCGATCATTTTCAGTTCGCGCACACGCGTCCGCAGGAAACGCAGCCGTCTCCGCAGCCGTGTTTTCGCACTCGCCCGCACTACCTTTGTTTCTTCAGCCATGAATGACGCAGAATCCCCTGTCAGAAATTATACATGACCGGGGCGGACACCGCTGCCTTAGTGCCCTATTGGTGCCTTTGCCCGCCTTGAATTGCGAAAACGCGGAGGTTGTCGTGCGACGTGCCGATGCCATCCCTGGCGTCTGATCGGCGCTATGTCATCCGCGAACTGCGGAAGCGGCCGGGCTTACTGTGGTTTAGGGAGCGCCGCCATGGCCTCGCGAAACGCGGCCAGATTGCTTTTATCCACCACGGCTGTTCCGGTATCCACCCAGCTCGGCGAAGGTGGCGCCGGCGCCGTGCGCCAGTCCTTGAACTCTTTCACCGCGTTGTGGTGCAGGTCGTCCAGGAATTTCAGCCCGTAGTAGCTCATCACGTAAGGCTTCTGAGCAATCGTTGACGAGATTGCCCCTTTCTCGATCAAGTCCAATGTCTTCGGATCTTTGTCGAACGCCACGATCGGAATCTTGCCTGCCATGTCGAACCGGTTCAGCGCGTCCGCCGCCCCGGGCCCTCCGGTCGCCTCCAGGCAAATGATTCCGTCCATTTTTTCCTTCTTTAGGATCATGTCGGAGATCTGGTCAAACGCGTTCCGCCAATCTCCCTTGTCGTCCACGATCTTCATCAGCTTCAATGCCGGATAATTCTTCAACGCATCCGCAACGCCGGCCAATCGATCGTCCATATTGCGCTGTCCCGGTATGGTGATCACCACAATATTTCCTTTGGGCGCCAGTGCCGCCATTCGCTTCACGCTCTCCCTCCCGGCCCTCACGTTATCTGTTCCGATGTACATCACTCTCTTCGATTCCGGCACATCCGCATCCACGCAAATCACTGGGATGCCTGCCGCTATGGCCTTGTCTATGTCCGCCCGGAAAAACTCCGGTCTTGCCGCCGAAAGGCAGATTCCCGAAGGCGGAGGCTGCTTGGCCACGATGTCCCGGAACATGCTTGCCTCTGCGCCGGGGTCATACGTCGCCGGGCCCATCAGTTCGGCCCTGACCTTCAGGTTTTTGGCCGCGTCCAGAAATCCCGCCTCCGCTTCCTGCCAGTACGGCAAATTAATATTCGTCGCCACGAAGTAGTACTTCTCGGTTTCCGCGTGGTAAGGCTTCGCACAAGAACCAATCACCGCTGCTACCAGGAGAATCAGAAAAGATGCCAGTGCCACCGCATGCTTCCTCATCGAAATTCTCCTCTCCCATTCCGTCCGGCCTTCGGCATTCCGCGCACTCATAACACTCTGGCTGTTAGGGGGATCCTCCTCGTTGTCTGCCCGGAGGCCGATTCGCAACCGGATTCTAGCACCGTCCGGCTCGCCCCGTACCGTTTTGATTTACCCGCACCCGCTGGCCTGCATTCCCGATGACAACCCTGTCAAGCACGCCAATCTGTCCCACCTCCATCCGATTTCGAGAGATTGCTTCCGCTACCCCTCTCTGCGTCCTCTGTGTCTCTGCGTTGGTCATTCTTTCTCCGCTATCCCACACCATCCAAACCACTTACCACTAATTACTTGACAAACAGTACCGATATGCTATAATAGTGTCTTGAATTCGGACACAGTACGTTCGTGTCCTTCGATCATGGTCGCCCGCCAAGCGGTTCCTCTAACTCCCTCGAAATCATTGGGCCTCGCGAAGTTACCTTCTTACCAACAGTTCCATTCCCTAACTCCTTTAGCTGCAACACTTGTGGATTCCACCGCAAGTGTTGCAAACAAAAGGCTTACGCCAAAACTTAACTCCTTTAGATGCAACACTTACAAAAAACAGGGGGGAGGGGTCCCGGTTACGGTTAACCAGCTATTCCTTCGGAGTAACCTCCCTGCGCCCTATCCCCCTGCCCCGCTGTCCCCCTTGCTGCTACACTCAACCCGAACGCCCTCAAGGAGCCTACTATGTCTGA
>WNFG01005250.1_pt1 | contig 10896 bp, 12 predicted proteins | sample 5400431 | NCBI WGS metagenome assembly WNFG01 (sample SAMN13153346, study PRJNA577476) | soil metagenome | isolation source: 120 cm saprolite under Douglas fir tree site 2 hole 3 replicate 2 | place: USA:California | collected 2015-04-18
CATCAAATGCTTTCATATCGTGAGAGTGAAGTAGCCTTTCGTCATGTTCAGGGCAGATGACACTGGTTGCAGAGATACTTGTGTGACTTTCCACATGGGACCCAGTTTCGAGTCATTTTTGATCCCTTTGGCCAGTACCATGTTGTCGTCGATCACGATTTTCTAGTGTGAGCCCATTAGGTGGCCCTATCCTGAGCATCGGATATGACAACGTCAGGAACCTCCGAGTCGGAGGTTCAGTCGGGTACGCATCGCCAATTCAACTGTCTCGCGCTCACAAGGACAATGAAGCCTATTTGGGAATGGGCTGCGATCGGATTTCAAATGCAGAAAATGGTGAACAATGGCGGACTCTCCGCACCCCGAACTTACGCCTCTTACTGCTAACTTATGTGCATCTTCAATGCCCTTAGCCCTTAACATTCTGCACCGTGACCAATACTAATGACAATGAGTCATGTCTTATACGAAATCCCGGCTATTACATGTGACCCGGGGTCTACCATCGGCCGCCGGTCGTCTACCATGCAGGTTCAGAATGGACACCATCCTCAAGCCTTTTTGGGTGTAGTGTGTATCGATTCTTTGCCTTCCGTATTGTATTGACGATCAAAGAGGTTTTCTTTAGATTCCTGCATCCGGACCTTGGGAAGCTGATATTTGTATCGGAGTTATCTTTTTGTAGCTTACATAGTGCTTGCATGCGCAACCCCACTACAGCAGACCGTGATACCGACACTCGACACTGTGCCATCACCCTTTTCCAGTTGCTTCCTCTAAGTTTTTCTGTCACATTGCTGTTGTACATTTCCCTGGCCACTATGGACCCCTCAAATGATGGCGATAGCGAACACTTCGTGGTGCAACTCAAAGGTAGTGACAGGTCTCCGAGGGCTTTGAAGGTAACATCTACATCTTTCCATCTGGATGTTGGTACTGATGATCTGCATTCTAATAAGACAATCCTCCGGCAGATGTTCACAACGAGACGTTATAATGTGGAGCGCGACGGTAGACTTACAAGCCTGGCAAAAGCTATAGAGTGGGTTCCCTGGACTCGATCAACGCTGTGCCCAATCGAATCATCACTACTAGACTGCCCGTTGACGATGCTCCTCGTGACCCTACATCCTTTAACGCTGCTGACAGGACAACCGAATCAATCGCAGCCTTACTGCGGCCGCACACTGGCGCATCGTCGGAGAAATTGGGCTTCATTGCTCGTGCTATTACCGGTCTGACTGTCGGAAACTTCAGTGATGGTGAACTCTGCGATCTTTTGAATAGCTATCTCGATACCTTGGCTTTTTCTCCTCAAGCAAGGCGGGGTATCATACCAGCTCTTATGGGGTTCACCAAGGTGATAGAAGTACGGTCGCGAGGGTGAGTCGATATTGTACTTCGTCCCGCTATTTGCTTGCCCCTCCTAATCGTTTTTCTTAATATGGTAGCGCGCCCATGTGTCTGCCACAGACTCAACCCATGTCGGCGTCATCGTGCTTTGAAAGTCATGTGTCTGTCGATTCCAGTGCACTGGACTCCTCACTTCCTTATACGAGCCACAAGTGTCAATTCACTTCCAACTCTGGAAGTGGCATGACTAATTGGTACTTTGCCAGGTCTAATACAAACATTTCATCGCCTCCTGCTGTTCCTCAAGCCGAGACAGGGCATCTTTACGTGCACCTTGACTGCACTACGCGTACCCATCAATACTGGATGTTTGGTGCAAATAATGAGTGGCAGAGCGTTTCGAAGGGTTTGGAATACCCATTGAACCACGACCGGGTCCTCTCAATCCGCGAAAATGGTGAACCGAGTTGGGTCACTCGGGCATCTGTCAGCACAACGCAGGGCAGAAAGGAGAGGGAGGCCCGGGTGTGGTCGGTTCATGGATGATTTGTACTCGTGGAAGGTATGTGGGTCGAAATTTACTCTTCTTACATGTTCTCATCCTCATGGTCATCCTCTCAATCACCCCTTTTTGTGCTTCTCCTCTCGTCAACGCGTTCATTAGTGCCGGTGTACAAAGACACACCTACAAACTTTTCAATTTTTCTCACTACTACAGTTACCCCTCTCATTAATACAACTGTTTTTCCCCTTACACTGAGTACTAGACCAAACGTGGATTTATATTTACAGTACTTCCACACACTTTTGGGGTATGACAGCCTGACTTGGAGTTTAGTTTTACTGGTCGAAGTGTGTGAGAAACCAACAGATGACGGGAGATGCTAGCGGTCACGGGCCGCCACGGTAACCGTGACTGGCAATCTTATGTATGTCGGCTCACATCGTGATGTAACCTCATTGCTGAATGGACAGCTCACACCTTTTTGGAAGCACAATGAGTATTGATTCTTTGCTTATGCATGTATGGACAATCAAAATGGCGTTTCTTCAGATTTCTGCTTCCGGACTTTGGGAAGCTTGGTTTTGTCCGAACTACCTGAACCTTGTGTGTGCAGCTCATGTGTGCAAGCATAAGACAATGGTGCGTCCTATGCTATATAAAAGTCATCACACGTGTCCACACATCTAAGCGCTGCCAGTGTGATCCTTAAGATCTACAGATAACCAGACGCTGTTCATCACCCGACTCGAGACACTTATTTGGGATTGGGCTGCGATCTTTTGGTGCAGAAAATGGTGAACAATGGCACATCTGGTAGACGCTCACATGAGCTGACTCCGAGTCACGAGGTATGGACATCACTGGATCACCCCGCTCAGTACCAGTTACACTTACACCACTCCGACTCCGATTCAATCCGGAAATACTGTAAGGAGCAGTAACGTTTCGGACTCGGATTGTTCGGAGCCTTCAGTCAGGCTGACTTTACTGTTTGCCTCCAACGTCCGAGTCTGTCAGCTACATAGCTTCATAATCTTAAAGACATTTGTCTGTAATGGCCGGGATCCTCAGGTACATTCAAATATTCCATCGCAGAAAACCGCAAACAATGGCGTCTAATATTCTCACAGGCCAACTCGATGTACAGGACATCGACTGAGACCTTTCCGAGAGTACAATACAGTATAAACAGTACTAGTCTCGGTGCTCGCACGTATGTAGGCGATCAGTGGGTGAATTAGGTGGCACTCTCGAGCCTGCAATTGGGAGTAGTAATGCGTGTTTAATGACCAGCTGACTGGCATCGAGGTTTGCATCGACTCCATCGAGGTTCGTCTTTCCCTTGTCGTCGCACTCATCGTCGCTCTCAAATCAAAACATTTTTGGTGTGTCATTCAAATGATCTAAGGCCATCTGCCTGTGGTGACCGCCGATGATGCCCAAGCATGGTCTTAACCACTATATTGGACCACTAATGAGTCATGAGCCAAAAGCGACCTCTTTGGCCTAAGTGGCCATATGGTTGATCTGGACCTGGGTTGTTCTGTATGGAGTTAGCTCTGAATGACAATGAGGTTGAATGAACAGCATTTAAATAAATGCACAACAATGGACTTGGATACGGAGATACTAAAAAGGTAGATAACGTACGCAGGAGTCAGACTCCTCTTATATTGTGTCTATCTGATGTGTACAGTGATGCGGATCCATATACTGTATATAAAGGTCGAAGTTCAGTGATTGCGCAAAGACAGAGGGCAAAGCTTAGGATGTTATGAGTAGGACCAAGCCGGGCCCATCGCAGTGACCGCAGGCTGCCTGGTGACTTGGGCCAGTCAGGTGAGTTTAACCATACCACATGCCAGTGCGGCTTCTACGACTGCTACCGACAGTCTCACTGTGCAAACCCCACATATGACTGTAACTCATCGGTGTTTCCAACAGATGATGAAGGTGACTCACATGAGAACTCCAACTCGGAGTCTGGCAAGGGTGAGTTATACCAACCAATTTCTATCGAACAGTTCTCAGCCAGCATACATAGAAACACCCCGCATCATAACGCTTCGCAAGGATACAAAATGGTACAATTCTCAGTCCAGCAATGGTATGGGTCAAGACGTGTTGTACTAGACGTGTCACTAATACCTAAGGGCAGGTTCACAGCATAACTCTGATGGGGAATGTGACCAAACACGTAAGTGCCTCCAGATCCTCTATACCGTATGTGTATGGAAATGCACTGATGTACTTCAAGCCCGAGTGACAAAGTATTATCAAGGCAAAGGCAAAGGAAGGGCAAATCCTAGCCCTTCTCAATCTACTGATACAGGGACCACAGGCAAAAGGCATGCCCAGGACTCGGAGGAAACAGTGAGAGCTGCTGTCTTGTGTGCCACATTAAGACAAAATTTCACCCTCTTTTCTCTTCACATAGGAGGATGTTTACAGTACACCTCGAGAACTGGATAATATGCACATCAGAAGCTCTGTTGAGGTGGAGGAAAGCCTGGAAGTTTTTCCGGACCCACGAGACTTTTATTCCCTTGACTCTCCTGAACTGGGTGACAATTTCGACTCAAACCAGGTTTCATCTGGTTCGCAGGTCCAAGACGATAATCAAGCTGACAGTGGTTTTGCACCTAATGTACGTTTTTCTTATTTGGGCCATGCCTCTCCCAGGCTAATAAATGCCTTCCAGCAACCCCAGGTCCTACCGCACCCGCATTTGCCTCAGCCCGCTCCTCCAATATGTTGCTGCACTTGTGCCAGAACCTGGGGTGCCGATCAGGGCCAAGAGGGAAGGCATACTCACGCCACCAGCTCGCCCGAGCAGATTGTGACCAACACCCAGGGGCATGGGAGTAGAGGCAGCGGTCGTCAACGTGGGGGGAAGCAACAGCATCGTGAGGTTGAACAAAACTTACTGGCTGTCAGTTCCAGACCTGTGCAAGTCATACCTCTGCTGACTGTATCTTAGAAGCTTGTTCGGACGGAACTTGGGTCCCTCCTAGAGGAGGACCCACCCTATGGCCACACTCCCGAGCCGCATCAACTTTCCACATTCGAGACTGAGTGGAAGCGCACAGGCGAGGGGGCAAAGGCCTGCGATGCCACACCTGCCAACTTCATGATTGACATTGAAGGACCCCCAAAGTCACCATGGAATGTTTCCGCCGGGTGGGTATTCACTGACCACCTCATTCAGAAGATGGGGTTCAGTGACACGGGAGAAGTGCGGAAGAAAATAGCAAAGGCATTTACCACCCGAATCAAGAGCCTAAAGTCCTCCCGCAAAGAGAAGAGACTCCCGGCTGCAGAAAGGGCATCCAAAAGATCTAAACACGCCCGGCAGCAGCGCAAAGATAACGTATAAATTTCTTGTTTCAACTGATGTGCCAGTCGCTCACCAAAACACACCCTTCAATACAGCTATTTCACCGTCGCCGTGAGATTGCCGAGAAGTTTGCAAACAAGCATCTAGGCATCTTGGATTCCTTGGGACGTGATGGGATGTCCTCAGACGAATCGGTTGTTGACCCGGACACCCATCAAACAGCGTATATAGTTACCAAACCGGAGTGGCGGCACCCTAACCTGCACAACTGGCTCAAGTATTTTGACCAACTGCATCATCGAAAACACATCGAGGGCTGGTCCATTGATAAGCGTGGAGCATTCCCTCACATTCGCACTTTATCCCGGAAAGTTCATAAAATGTCACATGGCCCACCGGCCCTCCCGATCAACGCCTACGACCGCAGATGGCTCGAAAGCAAGGAACCACTTTATTTGAATCACGTGCTGTGTCCCAAAATGGAGGAGTACAACTTCGTCCATTCTCCTGATGACATGGAGTGAGTATTTGCATCTCGTCGCTTACAGTACATCTAAACATTACTGGCATCCACAGACTCTTGAATTCTTAGCGATATTGTTTCCAGCGGCACGGACAAACTGCTAGTGAATTGACACAATGTGTTGGACAGTTCAGTTGGGATCCGACTCATTGATCATCTCAAGCTCCTTTTCTCTCTACATTTTTTATCGATGTTGTATCCTGTCAATTGCCACGTTACTGCTTCTCACAGTATTTTCGGATTGAATCGGTGTTAACTTATTGGTAGGAGGGAAAGAGCGAGGACTGGGCTAGCGTTTGCCCGTGCGACGCGGGCTGCTCTAGTGGATCAAATGAATCGAAATGTCTCGTAGTGCACAGAATGCTCAGAGAGAATTATGTCATCATTTCAAAAACATAGGGCAACCAATCAGATCGCCCACTTATTCCCTTATCAGATAGTCCTGCTTACGTGACATTGTGACCCTTGTGACGGATTTCTCCCCTTCAAGCTGTTCCATTTTGATATCGATGCAGTGCCTTTGTTCGGACATCAGCTGTCTGCTCCGTTCTTCTGCACCCTTCGATGCTTAGCTATCCCCCTTGTACCAGATCGCGGACCCAATGCCAACAGACTTCTAATTGTTTGGTGCGTTGATGCCACTGTTGTTGGAATTCCAGATTTTTCACGATTCCAATCAATACATTACTCTGCTTCAGTTGAAGACAAGGTGGTGATAGTTTGTTTCTTTGATCTCCAAGTGATCTCTCCCCCTTGTGCAAGGAAGATGTTGCCCATAGTGGACTTGCAATTGTCCGTGTTGGTCTAAGGTGACATCGGCATACTACCGGGCATAGCCTATGAGGGAACTGGGTGTCATGGCTGTGTTACCATACTTGATCCCGTGTTCCCTTGTTCCTGACGGATACCTCAGTCTTTTCACTGCTTTCGTATGTTGTAGGCTAGGGTTTTCACGATGCCAGTCTGTTTACAGTTTACCGCGTGAGCCATGTCGGGCCGTGTAGCGTTTGCCACGAATTGTAGCCACATGGGTTTGTCAGCAGGCAAACTTGGCACCGTCTCCAAAACTTTCTGGTTGACGCACATATACCCTTTCTTTGAGGGTGCCATTTAGGTACGCGTCTTTTATGTCCATTTATTGCATGATTCTCCTCCTTCTTTGTGAAATTGCAGGTGGTACTGTTATCATTTCTAGGCGTACCAGAGGTGAGTGAGCTGTGACGTAGTCATATCCCGGCCTCTGTGGGCGGTCCTTTGCCACGAGTCTGGCCATTTATTTAGCAATGGAGACGGAATCGGAGCCTCGTGCCAATCTGTTCTAGTTGCTCGGGTTCAGCCTTTATGGCTACTTCCCACTCTAGTCAATTATTTGCTCCATTTGGATGGCTTCTCATTTTAGATTGTTGCACATATTGCTGCGCATGTGGACCCATTCCTCCCCCCCTTCAGGTGGAGCATTAGGTGCAACTGTGATTCCTTCATGGAGTCTTTTTATAGGCACGGTTTCAGGGGTACGCCACATGTTTGACCACTAATTAATTCCCATAGGAATTCAGACAATTTCGTTGCAATGAGCATGTCGCATGCCAGTTCAACAAGTTGTAGCCAACTTAGATGACGTAGATTTTCATGCCAATTCTGACCTTAAGGCAGTGCCCAAACGGGTTACTGAATTTGCATAAGTGAGCAAAGTTCGGTGTTTTTCTGTTCCATAATTTATATGGAGTGCGCCAATTGGCTTTCTTGTACTTTAAGGTACGTCAGGTATTACGTCCACCATTAGGACAAAATTTTGATATCCATTTATGGACGCGACGTCGTATTTGCTCCAAACGTCGATATGGGACAATTGCCCAGGGCGTGTCCGATGACTTATGCTTGAACTGAAAGGTTTCTCGGATCGCTTTGCTCGGTGCAAGCAATACAATATGGTTTCAGGGTGTCCGATGTGGCCAAAACGTTTGTGTCATGTTTCCCAGCTTTGCCCTGGTTCCTTTGTGTTGAAGCTGAATTATGGCTTTGCGCCGCAAGTGTTCATGTACGATGGAGCTGACTGGCCGTGGCCCATGGCCGCCTTCCAGGACACACTTTTCGTGGGCGTCAATCGTGCCGGCCAGCACACCGGAACCCCGTCCAGAGTGTCATATTGATATGGGCAAGTCATCAACGCAACAATTGATGATCTGTAGGAAGCTTCAGTGGTTAAGGTTTTGAATGCTTCCCTATGGCAAAGACATCGCATTTACAAGCTGTGGTGCATTTTGTATAAGTTACTCTGGTTTCGACCCTTATGAAATCGTAGTTTAATGGCGTCCACTGTGGCATAGAGTTCGCCCCTTGATTGGTTCCTGATGAGTCATTGACATCGGTACTAGCACGTACAGTATAGGTCTAGGTGTTCACGCAGGCTGCTGGATGGCGCCCCAAGATTTTCGGTTACCCATTCATGGTTGCGAACAATTGAATGGCATTGTCCGACCAAATCGAGAGTTGGGGTTATCACAGCCATTGTCTACTGGCACGTGTCTAGGTCCCACATGCAACATCTGATTGCCTTTAATAGGTATGCCTCAGAAAGGTCAGGTGTCCATACTTCTAATCCCGGATGACTAGGATGCCTAATATAAAATGAAACCGACTGCCCAGTAATTAACTTGAATCCCCCCCTTCTGGTGTCGTCCCTTTGCTGATCGCATCCTGTTAAATGCATCCTTATATGCTGAAGAAGATCATAAGCGAGCACAATGGCTCTATTAACAGCTTAGCCTTCTTGCAGGATGGCTCACTGTTTGCCAGCGGTGGTGATGACGGTCTCATCATCATCTTCCAGGGCCATGGCAGTGGCCGGGAGACCCATCGATTCCGAGTCAAGGCGCCAGTGACAACATTACTCTGGCACTCTCTCTTTCACCATGCACTACTGGCTGGTGATTTGAGTGGTTACGTGCATGTGATGGGCTTTCCAAAGGATTCAATATCTGTAAGTGCCTCCTAAGACTATGTTCAGGCAAGAGCTGGAATGTTCTGAGTGTAGAGCGACCCAACCCTTGCCGATTGCACGTCTGCCCTCAATAGGGTCAAATTGTCTGGCCCCATTCATTGCATGGCACAATGCGGTTTTTTGTTGGCTATAGGATCTGGAAATGTTGTTCAACTGGTCAAGAAAGAAAACATTGGTTTGTTTAGACCATGTCTTAGGCTCTTGTCTGATCTGAGTAACGAACAGCTACTTGGGAAAGAGTCGCCCTCCTCCCAGACCCACCTGAGTTCCCAGAACTAGAAGGGGAATTGCGAGAACCCATGGCATGCTCCCTCCATTTTTTACGAGATGATGGGAATGTCCTGCTGGTGATGTACCTAGAGCATGGTGTGATGTGAGTTCTTTGTGACTGGTCTATGATAGCTCTCCTTATTATCAGTAGAGCATGGGACCTAAAGACCTATGAGATTATTTGGCGCATCCGCCCACGCTCAAGTAAAATGTGAGGCCAACCATTTTTGCATATTATCTAGTTCCTCAGATTGATACACAGAGGCCATTCTGCGGTATCTCCTGATGAGGAAACCCTTGCCGTTATGAACCTCCATGATGGCATAGACTGGTACGCATTGAGTGCTGATCCGTTTATGGGTGCCTTGTTCCTGTGCACCACAAACCTCCCAACATTGGAGAATGCTATACTTCCTGTAACCTTCATTTATGGTAACGATGCTGTGCTGTCAGGTACATCATATGGATGTGCCCAGATCACTGATGCGGTGGACTGGACTTTGATTGGAACGCTTCCACACGATAGTAAGTGATTTGACTATTTGATGTATCCATGATCAGTTGTGAATATTTTTTGATAGTGGAAGACATTGTGCAAGCTGTGGTATGTGTTTTGTTTTGTTGAAGTATTGCTCTGGCGTCAACACTTATGCGGCTGCTGTGCTTCACCTAGGGCTACTCCTATAACCGTGGCATTCACCAAGTGGTAACTGGTGTGGCAGAGCGGGAGGGGTCAAAGCCAGTAATCCGGTATTGGATCCAAGATCATGGATTGAAAGGGTGCGCAGAACCCGGACCACGAGCTGAAAAATATCCAGCCCATGCCTTTCAGAAGTGGGCTGTGGCAATGACCATCGTTGCCCTTGGTCTGGCCCTTGCCGCTTCATGGAAATGGAACGTCATAGACCTGCCCTACTACTATAGTAGGGTGTGGCCCACAATTGAAGCATTTTTCAATTGGTTGCAGACGGAGATGTATGAAATATAGATAGGCTTTGTTGCTCAGTGCTCATCACTGTGCCTCCTGCGTCGCCTCAGAGTCTTGTTGTGAATGTGATCTTTCTCATTCTCCTTCTTTTGCCTGCTTTTACTATTGTTCTGTATCTTTTACAGCATTGGTCTACTTTTTTAGATACTCGTCGTTGGCCATCGATTTCCACTTTCTTTCTTTCCAATAACATTCGCCTGTGAATCAGAAATCCTCATACCTTCTGCATGCTTTGAGATGAGAAGACAGCGATATTCCGTCCTGTCGCTTTGCTTCCTTCTTCCAGGGCCCAAGGTCTTCTATTTTTATGCATCTTTCGGAGGAACTAGAACTCCTGTTTATGGCTAGGGCTGCGAACCGTAACCGTAAAATACGGCCGTACAGCCGTACCGTACTGCATGCCGTAACTGTACCATCAGGCCCCAAACTTGCATAAAATACGGCCATACACGGCCGTAAGATTCATGTGACCAAGCTACTCTGGTTGAGTCTGTTCACATTAGTGCACACGGCGGACGCCTGGCCCTCTCCCCCTTCTTGTACCCTGACCCCACACTTGGCATTGCTGCGAAGGCATGTGGCACCTTGGATTCCATGATTGCGATCATCACCCTGCTGCCCTTCTCCATGCCCATCGACATCAAGTACTTCATCGTCATTGCCGGGGCCATCGCCCTTCTCAATGTTCCGCACAACCACCAACTTGAGCAGTCCTGATGCACAAGCCATTGTGCGTATTTCTCGCCCTCTCTAGTGCTATTGTAACCCTCCCTTCTCTTCATAGATAAGATTCGAACCCACCTCTGCATCCCACCTGCACTACAACTTTGATTCGAAGCCACAAGTCTGACCATCTGCTGGCTCTCCTGTTTCAGCAGTTTCACTGACCTTGTCTGTGCCAAGCCCTCAAGATGTACGC
>WNFG01009764.1_pt1 | contig 10895 bp, 9 predicted proteins | sample 5400431 | NCBI WGS metagenome assembly WNFG01 (sample SAMN13153346, study PRJNA577476) | soil metagenome | isolation source: 120 cm saprolite under Douglas fir tree site 2 hole 3 replicate 2 | place: USA:California | collected 2015-04-18
ACCCGCGTGCCTCGGCTGTCCAGCGCTCCTTGACGATGGCGCTCACGGGCACCAGCGCCAGGCCCTTGCTCGCGAGCGTGTCGAGCCAGAGCGTCAGCTCCGCCAGCGTCCCGTCATGGGGATGGCCGATGGCGATCGCGCTGCCGTGGCGCCGCGCGGTCGCTTCGAGCATGGCGAGGCGCTCGGCGACCGCGGTCGCGTCGCGCTCGTTGTCGAGGAACACGTCGCGCGACGCGGTGGGCACGCCCAGGCGCTGCGCCAGCTCGCCGCCCATGGTGCTGGCGATGGTGCGCGAATCGATGAACAGCAACCCGCGCGCCTTGAGCTCCTCCATCACCGCGATCATGCTCGGGGCGTCGCTGGTGAAGCGGCTGCCCATGTGGTTGTTGATGCCGACATAGCCCTCGAAGCGGCCGAGGTCCCAGCGCAGGCGGCGCAGCAGCTCGTCGCGGCTCAAATCGATGGCGAGGCCGTTCGGCCCCATATTCTCGCTGTGGCTCATCGGCTCCATCGGCACATGCACCAGGAGTTCGTGCCCGGCGTGGCGCGCCGCCTCCGTCAGATGCGGCAGGTCGGAGGCATAGGCGAGAAAGGACAGCGTCAGCGGTCCCTTGAGCGCGATCGTCCGCTCGGTGCGCCGGCGGTCGACGCCGAGATCGTCGATGACGATGGCGACGCGCGCGCGTCCCTGCACCGCGGGCGCCGCGACGGCGAAGCGCAGCCAGGCCGGCTGGACCGCTTCCGGCCGCGGCAGCGACGGCGGCGGCAGCGCCGCAAGCCGCGGACGCGCCGGCTGTTGCGCCGGGGGCTGCGGCGCCGTGTCGATGATTGGTGTTGGCGGAACGGCGCGCTCCGGCAAGGCCGTCCACACCGCCAGCGCGATGATGCCCAGCACGATTCCGGACGCGATCGACAGCGACAGGCCGCGCAGCGCGCTCACCGGCGCGGCGCTTTGGTCGTGTAAGGGATCGGGCTCTGCACGGCGCCAGTCTAGCCGAAATGGTTAACGAAGTTCTTCCACCGGCGCCAAGGGCATGTCACGGGGCCTTGCCGGTGAGCCGATCGATCTCGGCGATGTCGGCGGGCGACAGCTCCCGCGCGGCGGCGGCGATGTTCTGCTCGACCTGCTCGGGCGTGGTGGCGCCGGCGATGACGCTCGCCACGCGGGGCCGCGCCAAGAGCCAGGCGAAGGCCAATTCGAGGAGGTTATGGCCGCGCGCGCTGGCGAACGCCTCGAGCCGCTCGACCTTCTGCCAGTTCTCCTCGGTCAGGTAGCGCTGCCCGAGCCCCTGAATTGCCGCGAGCCGTGTCCCCTCGGGCAGCGCGCCGCGCTTGTACTTGCCGCTGAGGAGCCCGCTCGCCAGCGGGAAATAGGGCAAGAGGCCGAGGCCATGGGATTGGATCGCCGGCAGCAGCTCGCGCTCGATGTCGCGCGCGACGAGGCTGTACTCGTCCTGGCAGGAGATGAAGGCGCCGAGGTTGCGCTCGCGCGCGGTCCAGGCGGCGTCGACCACCTGCCACGCGGCGTAGTTGGAGCAGCCGATGTAGCGCACCTTGCCCTGGCGCACGAGGTCGTCCAGCGCGCGCAGCGTCTCCTCGATCGGCGTCAGCGGGTCCGGGCGATGCACCTGGTAGAGGTCGATCCAGTCGGTCCTGAGGCGCTTCAGGCTCGCCTCCACGGCGCGCATGATGTAGCGCCGCGACGCGCCTTTGAGCCGCTCCTCCTTGTCCATGGCCATGCCGAATTTGGTCGCCAGCACGATGTCCTTGCGCCGGTCGCCGAGGATCTGGCCGAGGGCTTCCTCCGAGCCGCCGAGATCGCCGTAGATGTCGGCCGTGTCGAGCAGCGTGACGCCGAGCGCGAGCGCCTTGTCGACGACCCGGCGCGACGCCTCGAGATCGCTGCGCCAGCCGAAATTGTTGCAGCCCAGGCCGACGACGGAAACCTGGAGGCCGGAATTTCCAAGCTGGCGTTGCTTCACGGGCGCGTCCTTCGCGGAGATGAAGCAGCGAGGCTGTTATCCCGCGTCCGGCTCGTCAAGCCCGGAAGATTCACGCGCCCCTCTCCCGCACCGCGGGAGAGGGTGCCGAGCGCAGCGAGGCGGGTGAGGGGTCTAGCCGTCTCGCAGTGCTTCCAAGATCGTCGTCAGCACGCCTTCCGTATTCGCTAGAATATCATTGTTCCAAAAGCGGATGACACGCCAGCCGTGGCTTTCAAGCCATGCCGTGCGTTGGGCATCGGCGGCGCTCTGATCGTGCTGGCCGCCGTCGGCCTCGATCACCAGCCGATGCCTCGTGCAGGCGAAATCGACGATGAACCGACCGATCGGATGCTGTCGGCGGAATTTATAGTCCTGCAAGCGCCGGTGCCGGAGCACCGCCCACAAGCGGCGTTCGGCGTCGGTGGCGTTGCGGCGGAGGCCGCTGGCGCGATGGGACATGCAACGCGATCATCGGCGGCAAATGGCGGCATGGCCAGCGTAGCCCTCACCCGCCTCGCTGCGCTCGGCACCCTCTCCCGCGGTGCGGGAGAGGGGTTAGGACACGGCACCGACCGGCGCCTTCATACGCAGGCAGCAGACTGCTATAACCGGGTATTATCAGCATCGCGGCGGTTTTCGGGCGTAAACCATGTTCCTGCTCATCGATAACTACGACAGCTTCACCTATAACCTGTGGCATTACCTGGGCGAGCTGGGCGCCGAGGTGGTGGTGAAGCGCAACGACGCGCTCAGCGCCGAGGCGGCGCTCGCGCTGCAGCCGCAGGGCATCGTCATCTCGCCCGGGCCGAGCGACCCCGACCATGCCGGCATCTGCCTCGAGCTGGTGCAGCGCGCCGGCCCCGTGCCGATCCTCGGCGTCTGCCTCGGCCACCAGGCCATCGGCCAGGCGCTGGGCGGCCGCGTCGTGCGCGCGCCGCTGCCGATGCATGGCAAGGTGAGCCGCATCCATCACGGCGGCAGCGGCGTCTTCGCCGGCCTGGCGAACCCCTTTGCCGCGACGCGCTATCATTCGCTCGTCGTCGGCCGCGCCGGCCTGCCGAATTCGCTCATCGTCACGGCCGAGACCGAGGACGGCATCATCATGGGCCTCGCCCATCGCGAGCGGCCGGTCCACGGCGTCCAGTTCCATCCCGAGAGCATCGCCTCCGAAGGCGGCCACGATCTGCTGCGCAATTTCCTGCGTCTCGCCGCGGCGCAAAGCGTCGCCGCATGAGCGAGGCGGCCGGCGACTTCAAGGCGCTGCTCTCGAAGCTCGCCTTGGGTCAGCGCCTGAGCGAGGGCGAGGCCGCCCTCGCCTTCGACCGCATGATGTCGGGCGATGCGACGCCGGCGCAGATGGGGGGATTCCTCATGGCGCTGCGCGTGCGCGGCGAGACGGTCGAGGAGATCACCGGCGCCGCCCGCAGCATGCGCGCCAAGGCGCTGCGCATCGACGCGCCGCCCGGCGCCATCGACACCGTCGGCACCGGCGGCGACGGCGCCGGCACCTTCAACATCTCGACCGCCGCTTCGCTCGTCGTCGCCGGCTGCGGCGTGCCGGTGGCGAAGCACGGCAACCGCGCCTTCTCGTCGCGCTCCGGCGCCGCCGACATCCTCGCCGCGCTCGGCGTCAACATCGACGCCGAGCCGAGCGTCGTCGGCCGCGCCATGGTCGAGGCCGGCATCGGCTTTCTCATGGCGCCGCGCTATCACAGCGCCATGCGCCATGTCGGGCCGACGCGCGTCGAGCTTGGCACGCGCACCATCTTCAACCTGCTCGGGCCGCTGTCGAACCCGGCCGGCGCCAAGCGCCAGCTCGTCGGCGTGTTCGCGCCGAACTGGGTCAGGCCGATCGCCGAAGTGCTGGCCAAGCTCGGCAGCGAGCGCGCCTGGGTCGTGCATGGCGACGGCCTCGACGAGCTCACCACCACCGGCACGACGCTGGTGGCCGAGCTCAAGGACGGCAAGGTCGCGAGTTTCGAGGTGACGCCCGAGGATGCCGGCCTGCCGCGCGCCACGCTCGACGACATCAAGGGCGGGGATCCCGCCGCCAATGCGGCGCAGCTGACCCTGCTGCTCGACGGAAGGCGCGGTCCCTTGCGCGACATCGTGCTGCTCAACAGCGCCGCGGCGCTGATCGTCGCCGGGCGCGCGCGCGACCTGCGCCGGGGCGTCGACCAGGCGGCGGAGGCGATCGACGAAGGCAAGGCGCGCCGCGTGCTGGAAAAGCTTGTCGCCATCACCAACGGCAGGGCGCCATGAGCGACGTCCTCGCCCGCATCTGCGACGACACGCGCCGCGCCGTCGAAGCGGCGAAAGCGGCGCGCCCGCTGGCCGCGCTCGAGCGCGAGGCGGCAGCCGCGCCAGCGCCGCGCGGCTTCATCGCCGCGCTCGACCATGCCGTCGCGACCAGCGGCTATGGCCTCATCGCCGAGATCAAGCGGGCGAGCCCGAGCCGCGGCCTGATCCGCGCCGATTTCGCGCCGGCGGCGCTGGCGCACGCCTATGAGCGCGGCGGCGCCGCCTGTCTCTCGGTCTTGACCGACGCGCCTTACTTCGCGGGCGAGGCGGCGCATCTCGTCGCCGCGCGCGCCGCCGTGACGCTGCCGGTGCTGCGCAAGGATTTCATCCTCGACCCCTATCAGGTGGTCGAGGCGCGCGCCATGGGCGCCGATTGCATCCTCCTCATCATGGCGGCGCTCGGCGACGACGAGGCGCTGGCGCTCGAGGCCGCGGCCGAGCGCTGGGGCATGGATGTGCTGGCCGAGGTGCATGACCGCGCCGAGCTCGACCGCGCCGTCAAGCTCAAGACGAGGATAATCGGCATAAACAACCGCAATCTCAAGACGCTGTCGGTCGATCTTGCTGTGACGGAAGAGCTTGTCCGGGCGCTGCCGCCGGGCCGCCTCGCGGTGAGCGAGAGCGGCCTCCGCACGCCAGCGGATCTCGCGCGCATGGCGCGCATCGGCGTGCGCCGCTTCCTCGTCGGCGAGTCGCTGATGAAGCAGGCGGATGTCGAAGCGGCGACGCGCGCGCTGCTGGCGCCGCTGGCGGCGAGCGCATGATGCGGAGGCATATAAATCTTTCCCCGTCGTCCCCGCGAAGGCGCAGGGCTGTCCGGGGGACGTCATTAGCTTGCGAGACTTGCCCGGCAGACTCGGTTCTGTCGTCATGGCCGGCCTTGTGCCGGCCATCCACGTCTTGCAGCGGCGCAAAAAAAGACGTGGATGCCCGGCACAAGGCCGGGCATGACGACCGAGAAGTGTCGACAGCACCCGCTACTCTGGCTTGGGCGAGGGTCGGGAACGGGGCAGGTGGCTACGCACCATGAGCGGTTTCACGCATTTCGACGAGCAGGGCCAGGCGCGCATGGTCGACGTGTCCGACAAGGCCGAGAGCGAGCGCGTCGCCACGGCCGCCGGCAGCGTGCTGATGGCGAAGGCGACGCTCGAGCGCATCATGGCCGGCGGCGTCAAGAAGGGCGACGTGCTCGCCGTGGCGCGGCTCGCCGGCATCATGGGAGCGAAGCGCACGCCCGATCTCATTCCGCTCTGCCATCCCCTCGCGCTCAGCTCGGTCAGCGTCGATCTCCGCTGCGACCCCGAGCGCAACGCGGTCGACATCACCGCCACCTGCAAGCTCAAGGGCCGCACCGGCGTCGAGATGGAGGCGCTCACCGCCGTCGCCGTCGCTGCGCTTACCGTCTACGACATGTGCAAGGCGGTCGACCGCGCCATGCGCATCGCCGACATCCGGCTGGTTCATAAATCCGGCGGAAAATCCGGCACTTACGAGGCGAAACCGTGATTTCCGTCGAAGAAGCGCGCCGCCGTCTGCTGGCGCCGCTCGCGGCTTTGGCCGCGGAGCAGGTGGCACTGAGCGAGGCGGTCGGCCGCGTGCTCGCCGAGGATGTGGCGGCGCGGCGCACGCAGCCGCCTTTTGCCGTCTCGGCGATGGACGGCTATGCCGTGCGCGCCGCCGACGTCGCCCGCGTGCCGGCGCGGCTCAAGGTGGTGGGATCGGTGCCGGCGGGCCAGGCCCATGCCGGCTGCGTCGGCAGTGGCGAGGCGGTGCGCATCTTCACCGGCGCGCCGGTCCCTTCCGGCGCCGACACGATCGTCATCCAGGAGGACACCGAGCGCGACGGCGACATCGTCACCGTGCGCGAGGCCGCGCCCCCTGGCCATTACGTGCGCCCCGCCGGCCTCGATTTCCGCGCCGGCGATATCGGCTTGCGCGCCGGGCGCCTTCTCACCGCGCGCGATGTGGGATTGGCCGCGGCGATGAACCGGCCGTGGCTGCTGCTGCGGCGGCGGCCGCGCATCGCCATCCTGCCGACCGGCGACGAGGTGGTCATGCCCGGCGATCCCGTCGGGCCCAACCAGATCGTGAGCTCGAACGGCCTCGCATTGGCGGCGCTGGTCGCGCAATGCGGCGGCATCCCCGTCCACCTGCCGATCGCGCCCGACGACAGCACGGCGCTGCAGCGCATCGCCGCCGGCGCTTCCGGCGCCGATTTCCTCGTCACCACCGGCGGCGCCTCGGTCGGCGAGCACGATCTGGTGCGCGACGCGCTAGAGGCCAGCGGCCTCACGCTCGACTTCTGGAAGATCGCCATGCGGCCGGGCAAGCCGCTGATGGTCGGGCGCTATCGCGACACGCCGATGCTGGGGCTGCCGGGCAATCCGGTCTCGACGCTGGTCTGCGGCCTCCTCTTCCTCAAACCGGCGATCGAGCGGCTGCTCGGCCTGGCGGCGGCCGAGGCGCCGCCCGTCCGGGCGCGGCTCGCCGCGGCCTTGCCGGCCAATGACCGCCGCCAGGACTATTTGCGTGCGACGCTGGCGCGCGGCGCCGACGGCACGCTCGAAGCCCGCCCCTTCGACAAGCAGGACAGCTCGATGATGTCGCTGCTGGCGCGCGCGGACTGCCTGGTCGTGCGCCAGCCCCTCGCCCCCGCCGCGGCGCAAGGCGACAGCGTCGAGATCATTCCTCTCGACTGACCTCCTGGGGCGCTGAGGGCGGTGCGTCTCGCACGATATTAGCGTTTCACCCCCTCACCCTTCCCTCTCCCCCATTGGGGGCTCGACCCGTTCGATCGCTTTGCGATCGAACCCTCCGGGGCCGACCGCAAAGCGGTCGGCCGGGTCGAGGGTTGCGTAGGGTTGGCGAGGCCCCGCCGGGCCTTACCCGGAGCTGGGTGAGGGGGATGGCGGCTCGCTACCGCTGCCGCATTCTGCTCCGGCGGTGACCAGCACGGCTCTGCTCTCCGCCGTCCCCGCGAAGGCGGGGATCCCGGGGCGGCGACGAGCGGTTTGCGGGTTTCTGGATTCCCGCTTTCGCCGGAATGACGGACCATGAAGGTCGGGCGCCTCTCGGCGTGATATTCGGCGCAATTGCCGCTTGACGACCCTTGCGAACCAAACTAGAACATCGAAAGGGTTTTGGTTTTGTTCCAGGGTCCGCCTGGATCTGCCCTGCGGAGACCGCCGATGCTGACGCGAAAACAATATGAATTGTTGGTCTTCATCAATCGTCGGCTCTCGGATGGCGGCGTCTCGCCCTCCTTCGAGGAGATGAAGGACGCGCTCGGCCTCAAGTCGAAATCCGGCATCCACCGCCTCATCAGCGGGCTGGAGGAGCGCGGCTTCATCCGCCGCCTGCCGCACCGCGCCCGCGCCCTCGAAGTGGTGCGGCTCCCCGAGGACACCGCCATCGCCGGCGTGCGCGGCCGCGCCGCGGGCGAGCGCGGGCGCTTCTCGCCGACGGTGATCCGCGGCGACTTCAAGGCGGCGCTGCCGGGGACCAGCATCACAGGCGACGGCGAGGCGGTGCAGCTGCCGCTCTATGGCCGCATCGCCGCCGGCACGCCGATCGAGGCGCTCAGGGACCAGAGCAATAGCATCGGCGTGCCCTCGGGCCTCCTCGGCAATGGCGAGCATTATGCGCTCGAGGTCGCCGGCGACAGCATGATCGATGCCGGCATCCTCGATGGCGACACCGTGCTGATCCAGCGCTGCGAGACGGCCGAGAGCGGCCAGATCGTGGTCGCGCTGGTCGACAGCAACGAGGTCACCTTGAAGCGGCTGCGCCGGCGCGGCGATTCGATCGCGCTCGAGCCCGCCAACAAGGAATACGAGACGCGCATCTTCGGCTTTCCCGTCACCCCCTCACCCTTCCCTCTCCCCCACTGGGGGCTCGACCCGTTCGATCGCTTCACTCTCGACATACCGCCCGAGGTTCGGGTCGTAGTCGCGGAAGAAATTGTAGTGCAGCCCCGTGGCGGCGTCGTATTGCTGCCCGGGAAAGCGCAGCGGGTTGGTCGTGCTACTGCCGACCGGCTGCGCGACGGTGTCGCCGTAGATGCCGGCGACGCGGTCCCAGTGAGCGCGCCCGACGCGCTCAGCATCTTCTGCGGCTGCCCGACCTGGTCGGCGAGGATGTAGCTGACGCTGCCGATGCTGTCGACCATCGCCAGCGGCGCGCCGTTCAGATAGACGTAGCTGCGCTGCACCTGGCCCGTGGCGCTGTCCTCGGCCAGGAGCTCGCCCTTAGGCCCGAAGATGAAATGCGTCGTCGCGCCGCCCGTCACCGCTTCGAGGACACGGGCGCCGGAGGCGTCGTAATTGTAGCTCGCCGAGGATGAGGTCGCCATGCGGCCGCTGTTGTTGAAGGTGTAGGCGGCCTGCGTCTTGGTGCCGAGCTTCACCGTGATCAAATTGCCGGTAGCGTCATAGCTGTAGTTGCGGGTCGAGCCGCCGGACGTGGCGCTGCTCAGCCGGTTCGAGTTGGCGACGTAGCCGTAGGTCGTCGAGGCCGTGCCCGTGGTGACGAGCGCGCGCGTCAGGCGGTTGCCGACCGCGTCGTAGGTGTAGTTGTCGTTGCCGTAGAGCCCGGTCCCCTGCACCACCCGGCCGAGGAGATGCCTTGCGGCGCACTTCACCGGCAGCGACCGATGTCCGCTATTGAGCTCTGACCGCCGGCGGCAGAAGGGGAGCGCTCCGCGCGCTGGCAGCACCTGCGGCCGCCCCATGCGGACGAGCTTGGGCCTGTTTAGAGCGCTCCGGGAGAGCGAGCCGCACGTGGGTGCGGTCGATCGGGACAAGGGTCAGTTTCTTGTCTGTCGCCGTAGCCTGAGCGCTGGCTGGTAGGGAGAACGCAACGTGAAGTATCGCCAGCATCAAACAAACTGAGGCTATCCGCATTGGGGACTCCCGGGCGTTATGAACGACTTTATGCGTACAACTTTTTGTTGTGCCAATCAATCGTTATCTACTCGGGATTCGTTTCTGCTTTGCGAAAGGAATTTGCCTCTGAATGCGCTACAACGCTGTGGCCGCGACCTAGGACGACCACGAGCCCATTGTTAAAACTAATGGATCTCAAATCCAGGGCGCAAATCAAACAATAGTCTAGCGGTGCGCTCAGAACGAGCTACTAACGTCGGACTTGCCGACAGGCCCATGCGATTGGTCGCAACCTCGATCAAATAGGACGCGATTGCTTCGGGCGTCGCACGCTCGTCCACCAACATGACATAGACGCGACTAGCATATGAGCTGTATTCGTCATCAGACCCCGGAATACCGCGGACACCGATTGGGTCCCACTCTGTCGTAAGGACATTTCGTACCCGTTCGCGATTTTCACGCGATTGATACTTGTTCCGGCCATACGCCAAGGCACCCTCCCACTTGAGTCTGCAACAAGCGACGATTCAGCCCGTAGTTGGTGACGGACGCAGCTTTGTCGATTACGCCCATGCTGCCGGACTCCGCGCCTTAAGGGGAGCGCGGACTCGTGATCACGGTTATGACCTGTCCTTGCGGGCCAGTAATCACAGTAACACCATTTCTCGCATCGGTGCTAGCAGTCGTGCCAGGCGTGTTGCCCGGTGTCTGACTTCCATTTTGGACCGCTTCTTCGACTGCAGATGGTTGGTACCGTCTTCTACATCGAGGGGAGCACCTCTCCGGCCGGTAGGTGTACTAGGGTCCTTGTCAGCGGTATCGCCAGTATTTGGCGGGACGTCTGATTGGCCGCTTGCTGAGGTCGCGTTCGGACAATTTGGATCGTTTTCGGTCGGGCTGGCAGCGGTCTTGTCCTTCTCCTTCGGCGTGTCGCTCGACATTGACAAGATCGCCGCCACCGCCGTGCCACCGGCGAGGTAAGTAAAGGCCTCTCCTATGCCTGCCAGGATTTCTGGGATGAACGGTGCTGCCAAGAGCAAGGGATTCTTGCCTTGCGGGTCAACGAGAACAGTTGGCCGATTTCCGACGTACGCGTAGGTGTTCAAGCCGCCGCCGAGCCCGATGGGATCGCTCTCGATATACCGCCCGAGGCTCGGGTCGTAGTCGCGGAAGTGGTTGTAGTGGAGGCCCGTGACGGCGTCGTATTGCTGGCCGGGGAAGCGCAGCGGGTTGGTCGTGCTCGAGCCGACCGGCTGCGCCACGGTGTCGCCGAAGATGCCGGCGACGCGGTCCCAGTTGAGCGCGCCCGTGGCGCTCAGCATTTTCTGCGGCTGGCCGATCTGGTCGGAGAGGACGTAGCTGACGCTGCCGATGCTGTCGATGAGCGCCAGCGGCGCCCCGTTCAGATAGACGTAGCTCCTCTGCACCTGGCCCGTCGCATTGTCCTCGGCCAGGAGCTTGCCCTTGGGGCCGAAGATGAAATGCGTCGTCGCCCCGCCCGTCACCGCTTCGAGGACGCGCGCGCCCAAGGCGTCGTAATTGTAGCTCGCCGAGGATGACGTCGCCATGCGGCCGCTGTTGTTGAAGCTGTAGGCGGCCTGGGTCTTGGTGCCGAGCTTCACCGTGATCAAATTGCCGGTAGCGTCATAGCTGTAATTGCGCGTCGAGCCGCCGGACGCGGCGCTGCTCAGCCGGTTCGAGTTGGCGACGTAGCCATAGGTCGTCG
>WNFG01005254.1_pt1 | contig 10894 bp, 8 predicted proteins | sample 5400431 | NCBI WGS metagenome assembly WNFG01 (sample SAMN13153346, study PRJNA577476) | soil metagenome | isolation source: 120 cm saprolite under Douglas fir tree site 2 hole 3 replicate 2 | place: USA:California | collected 2015-04-18
CGTACCGCGGGACCAGGGAGTCGCGGAGATGCAGGACCTCGCGGTCGAGCGTCAGCGCTTCGAGGGCCCGCCGCGCGACGTGGAGGATGGTCCCGCCCGGCGTCTCGTAGACGCCGCGTGACTTCATCCCGACGACGCGGTTCTCGACCATGTCCACGCGGCCGATCCCGTGCGCGGCCCCGAGGCGATTCAGCCGCGTGAGCAGCGCCACCGGGTCGAGCCGTTGCCCGTCCACCGCCACCGGGTTCCCCGCCTCGAAGTCGACCTCGACGTACTCGGGCACGTCGGGCGCGTCTTCGGGCGACCGGGTCAGCAGGAACATCTTCGCGGGGGGCTCGGTCCAGGGGTCCTCGAGGATCCCGCCCTCGTAGGAGATGTGGAAGAGGTTGCGGTCCGTGCTGTACGGGCGGTCGGCGGTGACCGGCACCGGGATGTCGTGGCGCCGCGCGAAGTCGAGCAGGGCGCTCCGCGAGTCCAAGTTCCACTCGCGCCAGGGCGCGATGACCCGGAGCTGGGGCGCGAGCGCCGCGTACGTCAGCTCGAAGCGAACCTGATCGTTCCCCTTGCCGGTGGCGCCGTGGGCGACCGCGTCCGCCCCCTCCTTCAGCGCGACCTCGACCTGGGCGCGGGCGATCAGCGGCCGCGCGATCGAGGTGCCGAGCAGGTAGCCGCCCTCGTACACGGCGTTCGCCCGGAGCATTGGGAACACGAAGTCGCGGACGAACTCCTCCCGCAGGTCGACGATGTGCACCGACGCCGCGCCGGTGCGGAGCGCCTTATCCCGGACGGGGATGAGCTCCTCCCCCTGGCCAAGGTCGGCGCAGTAGGCGACGACCTCGCACCCGTAGGTCTCGATCAGCCAGCGGAGAATCACCGAGGTGTCGAGCCCCCCGGAGTAGGCCAGCACGACCTTGGCGGGCTTAGCGCTCACCGATGAACTCCTTGATCACGGCCTTCTGGACGTGCAGCCGGTTCTCGGCCTGGTCGAGCACGATGCTCTGCGGGCCGTCAAGCACCGAGTCGGTGATCTCTTCGCCCCGGTGCGCCGGCAGGCAGTGCATCACGACCGCGGTCGGGCGCGCGCAGCGGACGAGCGCGTCGCTCAGCTGGTACTCGCGGAACACCTCCCGCCGCCGGGCTTGCTCGGCCTCCTGCCCCATGCTCGTCCACACGTCGGTGTACAGCACGTCGGCGCCCGTCGCCGCCGCGCGCGGGTCGGGCGTCACCTCTACCCGGCCGCCGAGTCGCCGCACCAGCGCGAGCACCTCGGGCGCCGGTCCGTAGCCGGCCGGGCACGCGGCGGTCAGACGGCTCCCGAGGAGCGCGCCCATCAGCAGGAACGAGTGGCAGACGTTGTTGCCGTCGCCGATCCAGGCCGCGTGGATCCGGGTGAGGTCGAGACCGCGCTCCCAGAGCGTGAAGTAGTCGGCCAGCGCCTGGCAGGGGTGCTCGCGGTCCGACAGCGCGTTGAAGACGGGAACCGTCGCGTGCCGGGCGAGCGTCAGGACCGTCTCGTGGCTATTCACGCGGGCCACGATGCCATCGACCCAGAGCGACAGGTTGCGGGCCACGTCGGAGACCGCCTCGCGCGTGCCGAGGCCGATCTCGCTGGCCATCAGGTAGACGGCCCGCCCGCCCAGCTGGACGGCGCCGACCTCGAACGTCACGCGCGTCCGGAGCGACGGCTTCTCGAAGATCAGCGCGATCGAGCGCCCGGCGAGCGGCGTCGCCAGGTCGCCGGCCTTACGGCGCGTCTTCAGCTCGGCCGCGACCTCGAAGAGGTGGAGCACGTCCTCCCGCGTCAGGTCGGCGACCGAGACGAAGTGCCTCATGCGGTGGCCCCGAGCACCCGGTCGAGCGTGGCGAGGGCCGAGTCACAGGCGGCCTCGTCGACGATCAGCGGCGGGGCGAGCCGCAGCACCTGGTCGCCCGCCGAGAGCACGAGCAGCCCTTGGTCCCGGCACGCCGCCACGAGCGGTGCCGCCGGCCGCGCCAGCTCGACGCCGATCAGCAGCCCCCGGCCTCGCACCTCCCCCAGGAAGGGGTGCCTCGACTGGAGCCCGCGCAAGCCGTCCATGAGCCGCCGGCCCATCCGGGCCGCCCGCTCGGGGAGCTTCTCCTCGAGCAGGGTGGTCAGGGTCGCGAGCGCGACCGACGCCACGAAGGGGGTGCCGCCAAAGGTCGATGCGTGGGTCCCGGGACCGAGTGCGGTGGCGACCGACTCCCGTGCGAGCATCGCGCCGATCGGCACGCCGTTGGCGAGCGCCTTGGCCACCGTCATGACGTCGGGCTCGACGCCCGCGTGCTCGTACGCCCAGAGCGTGCCCGTCCGCCCCATCCCAGTCTGGACCTCGTCGACGATCAGGAGCGCGCCTGACTCGTCGCAGAGTTTTCGGAGTCCGGGCAGGTAGCCCTCGTCGGGGACGCGGACGCCCCCTTCGCCCTGGATCGGCTCGACCAGGACGGCCGCCGTCCGGCTGTCGATCGCCCGCTCCATCGCCCCGAGGTCGTCGTAGGGCACGTGCTTGAAGCCGGCCACGAGCGGCTCAAAGCCGTGCTGGTACTTCTCTTGGCCCGTCGCGCTGAGGGTGGCGAGCGTCCGGCCGTGGAACGAGTTGCGCGTCGCGACGACCTCGTAGCGGTCGCTCGAGAACCGCTCCTTCGCGTACTTGCGCGCGAGCTTGAGCGCGGCCTCGTTGGCCTCCGCCCCCGAGTTGCAGAAGAAGACCCGGTCGGCGAACGAGTGCTCGACGAGGAGCTTGGCCAGGTGGATCTGGGGCGCCGAGTGGAAGAGGTTCGATACGTGCAGCAGCGTCCCCGCCGCCTCCTGGATGGCGCCGGTCACGCGGGGATGGCAGTGCCCGAGTGCGACGACCGCGAGCCCCGACGTGAAGTCGAGGTACTCCCGGCCGTCGGAGTCCCACACGCGCAGGCCCTCGCCGCGGACGAGGCAGATCGGCGCCCGCCCGTAAGTGTTCGCGTGGTACCTGGCCGACCATTCGAGGAGCGTGCGCGTGTCCGTCACAGCGTGATCTCCGTGCCAATGCCTTCTCGGGTGAACAGCTCGAGCAAGATCGCGTGGGGGATGCGCCCGTCGATGATGTGCGCCTTGGCGGTACCGCCCTCGAGCGCCCGCAGCGACGACTCCACCTTCGGCAGCATCCCGCCCTCGATGACGCCGGCCTCCATCAGTCGCGCCGCGTCCTTCTTCGTGAGCGTGCTGAGGCGCGTGCCGTCCTGGTCCCGGATGCCCCCGACGTCCGTGAGGTGGACCAGCTTCTCGGCCTGGAGCGCCGCCGCGATATGGCCGGCCACCAGATCGGCGTTGATGTTGTAGGTCTCGCCGGCGGCGCCGACCCCGACGGGCGCGATCACCGGGATGAACCCATTCTGCTCGAGCAGGCGGATCGGCGCCGGATTGATCGCCTCCACCTCGCCCACGAGCCCGATGTCGACGGTCTCGCCGCTCGGCAGCCGATGTCCGAGGCGGCGGGCGCGGACCAGGTCGCCGTCCTTGCCCGAGAGGCCGACGGCCTTGCCCCCGTGGAGGTTGATGAGGCCGACGATCTCCTTGTTGATCCGACCTACCAGGACCATCTCGACGATCTCGACGGTCTCCTCGTCGGTGACCCGCATGCCGCCCACGAAGCGCGGCTCCTTGCCGAGCCGCTTCATCATGGCGCCGATCTGGGGTCCGCCGCCATGCACGATCACGGGGTTGATGCCGACGCAGCGCAGCAGGATCACGTCGCGGGCGAAGGGCGCCTTCAGGTCGGTCTGCTCCATCGCGGCGCCGCCGTACTTAATGACGACGGTCTTCCCGTGGAACTCCTGGATGTACGGGAGCGCCTCCATCAGGATCTCGGCCCGCTGGACGGCGCCGGTCACAGGATGTACCTCGAGAGGTCCTCGTCCTTCATGATGTCGCTCAGCCGGGCGTGGACGTAGCCAGAGTCGACGGTCAGATTCTTGCCCGGCATGTCGGGCGCGTCGAACGAGATCTCCTCGAGGAGTTTCTCCATCACCGTGTAGAGCCGGCGGGCGCCGATGTTCTCGGTCCGGCTGTTCACCGCCATCGCGATGTCGGCCACGGCGTCGACCGCGTCCGGCGTGAACGTCACGGTGACGCGCTCGGTCTGGAGGAGCTCGACGTACTGGCGGATGAGCGCATTCCGGGGCTCGGTCAGGATGCGCACGAAGTCCGCGCGCGTCAGGGGGTCGAGCTCCACTCGGATCGGGAATCGTCCCTGGAGCTCGGGGATCAGGTCGGACGGCTTCGCGACGTGGAAGGCGCCGGCCGCGATGAAGAGAACGTGGTCCGTCCGCACCATTCCGTACTTCGTCGTCACCGTGGAGCCCTCGACGATGGGCAGCAGGTCGCGCTGCACGCCCTCGCGGGAGACGTCCGGGCCACGTCCCCCCTCCCGCCCCGCGATCTTGTCGATCTCGTCGAGGAAGATGATGCCCGCCTCCTCGACCCGCCGGATCGCCTGGCCGACCGCCTCGTCATGGTCGATCAGCTTCTGGGCCTCCTCCTGCGCGAGCAGCCGCCGGGCTTCGACCACCCGCACCCGGCGCCGCCGGGTCTTGGTCGGCAGCACGTTCGAGAGCATGTCCTTCAGATTGATGCCCATCTCCTCCATCCCCTGCCCGGAGAAGATCTCGACGATCGGCATCGTCTGCTGTTGCGTCTCCAGCTCGACCGGGCGCTCGTCGAGCTTGCCGGCGCGGAGCTGCCCGCGGAGCTTCTCGCGCGTGGCCTCCGCCGAGGCGTCGGGGCTGATCTGCTCGAGCGTCTCGCTCCCGTACGGCTCGTGCGCGCGGCGCGGCAGCAGGAGGTCGAGGAGGCGATCCTCCGCGAGCTGCTCGGCCTTCTCCTGCACCGCCTTGGCCATCTCGGCCTTGACCATGTTGACCGCGAGCTCGGTCAGGTCACGGATCATCGATTCGACGTCGCGCCCCACGTAGCCGACCTCGGTGTACTTCGACGCCTCGACCTTGAGGAACGGCGCCTGAGCCAGCCGGGCCAGCCGCCGGGCGATCTCCGTCTTCCCGACGCCGGTCGGACCGATCATGATGATGTTCTTCGGCGCGATCTCGTCGCGCAGCTCTGACGGCAGCTTCTGGCGCCGCCACCGGTTGCGCAGGGCGACCGCCACCGCGCGCTTGGCCCGCTCCTGGCCGACGATGTAGCGGTCGAGCTCGGCGACGGTTTGCGCCGGCGTCAACGCATCATTCATGCCACTTCGCTCATTGCCCGATTCTGTGGCTCGCCTCGCCCTACAGTTCTTCCACCTGGATCTGGTCGTTCGTGTAGATGCAGATCCCCGCCGCGATCTGCATCGCCTCCAGCACGATGCCCTTCGCGTCAAGCTCGGACCGGGCCACGAGCGCCCGGGCGGCGGCGAGGGCGAACGGCCCTCCCGAGCCGATGCCGATCAGCCCGTCGTCCGGCTCGATCACGTCGCCGGTCCCCGACACGATGAACGACTGCGCGGCGTCGGCGACCGCCAGGAGCGCCTCGAGCCGCCGGAGCACCCGGTCCGTCCGCCAGTCCTTGGCCAGCTCCACCGCTGCCCGCTGCAGGTTGCCCCGGTACTCCTCCAGCTTCGCCTCGAAGCGGCCGAACAGCGTGAACGCATCACCCGCGGCGCCGGCGAAGCCGCTCACGACCCGGCCATTATAGAGCTTTCGCACCTTCCGGGCGCCCGCCTTCACGACGGTGTTGCCGACGGTGACCTGCCCGTCGCCGCCGACCGCCACGCGCCCCCGGTGGCGGACCGCCAGGATCGTCGTGCCGCGGAAGCGCTGGCCGGCCCGAAGACCCGGATCCAATGGCACCGCTCGCGTCGATCGGGGAGGCATGCGTGGTTTGGAGAGCCGGGCTATTTCGAGCGCGGGTGCGCCGCGTCGTAGACCCGCATCAGCTGGTCGGCGCTCACGTGAGTGTACCGCTGCGTCGTCGATAGGCGGCTGTGACCGAGGAGGTCCTGGATCAGCCGGAGGTCCGCCCCTGCGTTGAGCATGTGGGTCGCGAACGTGTGGCGCAGGGTGTGCGGGCTTACGCGCCGGGTGATCCCCGCGGCCCGGGCCCGCGCGCGGACGATCGTGTGCAGGCTTCGGACGCCCAGCCGGGCGCCCCGTGCGTTTCGGAAGAGTGGCCCCGTCGCCGCCCCGCGCTCGGCCAGGTAGAGCTCGAGCGCCCGCGCCGCCGCCTCGCCGAACGGGACGATGCGCTCCTTCCGCCCCTTGCCGAGAACCCGGACCGTGCAGACGTCGCGGTCGACGTCGTCCAGGTCGAGGCCCGCTAGCTCCGACACCCGAAGCCCGCTCGCGTACAGGAGCTCGAGGATTGCCTGGTCGCGCCGCGTGCCCGCCGCCCGGTCGAGGAGGGCCAGGCTTTCGTCGAGCGGAAGGAACGAGACGAGCTTGCGCCCGAGGCGTGGCCCGCGCACTTGTCGGGCCGGGTTCCGGCGGACGGCGCCGCGGCGGGCGAGGAAGCGAAAGCAGCTGCGAACCGCCGCCAGCTTGCGGGCGACCGTCGCCCGGTCGAGCCCGCGGCCGTGGAGCGCCGCCAGGTAGGCGCGGATCGTCCGGCTGTCCACCGCGGCAAAGGCGCCCTCCCCCTGCCCGGTGAGGAAGGCCCGAAACTGCTCGAGGTCGACCTGGTAGCTCCGGATCGTGTGCGCCGACGCGTCCTTCTCGACCGCCAGGTAGCGGAGGAAGGCACCCACCGGATCGGTCATGTCACCGCCTGCTCAGCCTCCAGCTTGTAGCCGCACTGCTCTCGGATGCACTCGCGGATCATCTTCCGCCCCTTCGCGAAGCGCTCTGTCAGGAACGGCGCCCCGCACTTCGGGCAGGGTTCGGCGACGGGCCGGTGCCAGACGACGAACTTGCAGTTCGGGTAGTTCGAGCACGAGTAGAAGGCGCGGCCCCGCTTCGAGCGGCGCTGGACAATGTTGCCGCCACAGCCGGACTCGGGGCAGGTGATGCCGAGCGATACCGCCTTGGTGTTCCGGCACTCCGGATAGCCCGAGCAGGCGACGAACTGCCCGTAGCGCCCGTGCTTGATCACCATCGGCTTGCCGCACTGCTCGCAGGCCTCGCCGGTCGGCTGGTCCTCGGGCTTACCGCGCCCGTTCCCGCCCAGGTTCTGGGTGAAGCGGCACTCGGGATAGGCCGAGCATGCCAGGAATCGTCCGAAGCGCCCCCAGCGCTCGAGGAGCGGCTTGCCGCAGGTCGGGCAGGCCTGTCCCGTCTCCGTGCCGCGCTTCAGGTTCTCCATCTTGCCGCCCGCCCGCCGCAGATCCTGCGCGAAACGCTTGTAGAAGCCCCGGACGGTGTCGACCCACGGAGTATCGCCCTCCTCGATCCGGTCGAGCTCCTCCTCGAGCTGGGCGGTGAACTCGATGTCCATGATCTCCGGGAAGAACGGGAGCAGGAGATCCGTCACTTGGGTACCGAGCTCCGTCGGGTAGAGCGTGCCCTTCTCGCGCCGCACGTACTCGCGCTGCTGGATCGTGCTGAGGATCGTGGCGTAGGTGGACGGCCGCCCGATTCCCCGCTCCTCGAGCGCCTTGACCAGCGCGGCCTCGGTGAAGCGGGGCGGCGGCTGGGTGAAGTGCTGCTTGGGATCGAGCGCGAGCAGCGCGAGCACTTCGCCGACCTCGAGCGGTGGGATGACGACCTCCGCGTCGTCGTCGGCGGGGACCTCGTCGCGGCTCTCGACGTAGATCGCCGTGAAGCCGGCGAACTGGAGCGTCGCGCCCTGCGCGCGGAATAGGCAGGGCCCCAGACCGTCCGCGGCTGGCTCCCGGGCCGTCTCCGGCGTCGCTTCGATCTCCGCCGCGACCGTGTCGTACACGGCCGGGAGCATCTGGCTCGCGAGGAACCGCTCCCAGATCAACCGGTAGAGGGCGAGCTGATCCCGGGTGAGGCTCCCCGCGAGCGCCCGCGGCTCGCGCGCGATCTCGCTCGGGCGGATCGCCTCGTGCGCCTCCTGAGCGCCCTTCCTCGCGCGGTACGTGGGCGGCGCGTCCGGCAGGTACGCCCTGCCCAGGCGCTCGCCGATCCACTCGCGCGCCTCGGCCTGGGCCTCCGCCGCCACCCGGGTCGAGTCCGTCCGCATGTACGTGATCAGCCCGACCGCGCCCTCGCCGCCGATCTCGACACCCTCGTAGAGTTGCTGGGCCACCAGCATCGTCTTCTTGGCGGTAAAGTGGAGCTTCCGCCCCGCCTCCTGCTGCAGCGTGGACGTGATGAAGGGCGGCGCCGGGTTCCGGCGGCGCTCCCCGCGGTTCACCGCCGTGACGACGAAGCGCGCGCCCTGGAGCGCCTCCACCAGCGCGCGCGTTTGGGCCTCGTCGCCGAGGCTCACCTTCTCGCCCCGTACCTCCTTGAGCGTCGCGACGAACTCCGGCGGCTGTCCGCCCCGGAGCCGGGCGTGGAGGGACCAGTACTCGACCGGGACGAAGGCCAGGACCTCGCGCTCGCGATCGACGATCATGCGGAGCGCGACCGACTGCACCCGCCCCGCCGACAACCCCCGCCGCACCTTCTCCCACAGGAGCGGCGACAGCTTGTAGCCGACGAGCCGGTCGAGCACCCGACGCGCCTGCTGGGCGTCGACCTTCCGGAGGTCGATCTTGCCCGGGTGCTCGAACGCCGCCTTGATGGCGCGTCCGGTGATCTCGTTGAACATGATGCGGTGGATCCGCTTCTTGTTGACCTTGAGGGTCTGCGCCAGATGCCAGCCGATCGCCTCCCCTTCGCGGTCCGGGTCGGTGGCGATGTAGAGCGCGTCCGCCTTGGCCGCCGCCCGTTGCAGCTCCTCGAGCGTCTTCTCCTTCGATTTGAGCGTCACGTACTTCGGCGCGAACGTCTTCTCGTCGACACCGAGCTTGGATTTCGGCAGGTCGCGGATGTGCCCCATGGAGGCCTTCACGACGAACTTAGAGTCCAGATATTTCTGGATCGTCTTGACCTTCGTCGGCGACTCCACGATCACCAACGATTTCCCCACTCGCGCCTCCTTGTGCGTGTTCACCGCGACCGCACGGCACGCTGTCCAGCCGCCGCCGGAGCCGGCCGCTGACGTCCCGGCTCATCCGTGCGGCCGAGATGCGACCTGGGCCACGCCCGGAGGGGACGGTCCGTCGCTCGCCCGGCCGCGGCACCTCGCCGCCCAGGGCGAGCCCGATCCGTTCGTGGTCGGGCGGCGTCACGTGCGGCGTCGTCACTGCGCCGTCGACGATGCGTGCTCTCTCGCGCCACATCGCCGGCACCTCGCTGACGACATCTAGTGCGCCTATTGCGCCTTCTACCCAGTGTAGCACCATCGCGAATGAGTCCATTCGTACCCTGCCGTGGCGGCGCGCCGGCGCCCGTCCGCCCAGCCCGCGGACTCGACCGGCCGAGCCGCGCACAGACCCTTGGAAATTCAAGCGTCCAGCGCCCCCGCGGCTTCAACCCGCGATTGCGCTGAGCGCAAGCCGGGCGATCGTCCGAGTGCGCGCAGGAAATGGGCACGTGGCCCCTGGCGATCGTCCCCTCCCGCGCGACGAGGGCGTGCATCCGCGCTCTCGGGGAAGTTCGAACCCGGGCGGTCGTCGACGGCGGGCGACCCCGTCGGTCTCTCGCATCGAACGTTCGAGTCGACACAGCTCCCCGACCGCGACGCCGATCGGGGGCGAGCGTGTCACGGCGGCGGTGCGGCGTCGATCAGCGGGGGGAGGAAACGCCTCGCGCGCTGAGGAAGGAGCCGGCCTTGCGGGCGGCCTCGGAGTCCGGGTACTCGCGAAGAATCCGTCGCCACAGCTCATAGGCCCGGCCTGGCTGGTGGAGATTGAGACTGCAGAGCCCCTCCTTCAGGAGGGCGTCAGGGACTTTGGTGCCGCGCGGGTCGCTGTCGAGCACCCGCCGAAACTCGAGGGTCGCCTGCCGGTAGTCGCGCTGCACATAGTACGCCTCGCCGATCCAGTACTGCGCGTTGTTCGCGAGCGGATGCTTAGGGTATTTGGCGATGAAGTCGAGTAAGTCGAGCACGGCTTGCCCGTACTCACGCTTCTGGTACTGCTCGAGCGCGGCCCCGTACGCCCGCGCGACGGAGTCGACGTGCGGGGCCGGCTCGCCGGGAGGCGTGCGATCCGAGTCGGGCGCGGGTAGGCTGGCGGCCGCCGGCGAGGGCGGCGTCTGGGTTGGCGTCGCCGGGCGCGGCGGCTCGGGCTCGACCCGTTCGACCGCGCTTTCAAGCCGCGCGACCGTCGCCTCGGTGGCGTCGAGGCGTGCCCTGAGCCGCTCGACGGCCACGGTGCTCTGGGCGACTTCCGGGCGGAGGCCCGTCAGCTGCGCCAGGCTCAGCCGGAGGTCGGTGGCCATCCGCCCCACCTCGAGGGTCAGTCGCTCCTGCGCCGCGCGGAGCTCCTCGAGCTGCCGGCCGAGCGTGGCGATGTCGGCGCGGGTGCGATTGATACTTCCGCGGGTAGCACAGCCGGGGAGGAAAGCGGACGCGCAGAAGAGGACCAGGGCCGCCCGGGCGCCTCTCACGATGCGGCGACCGTAGCAGCGACCGCACCGAAAGTCAAGAAAGCGGCGACGAACTGGCGATCGGAAACAGGCTATCGGAGGAGGATCACCTCGACCGCGCCGCCCGGCTCGATCGTCGTGTCCGGCGCGACGATCGCCAGACCGTCGGCGAGGACCATAGACTTGAGGATGCTCGACCCCTGGTCGCCGGTGAGGCGGACGCCGTAGCCGCCGTCGTCCGTCGTCACCGTGACCCGGAGGAAGCCCCGGCGCGAGCCCGGGTTCGGAATCGGCGCCAGGGCGCGCGCGTGCACAGTGGGACGCGCGAGCCGTGCGTGCCCGGCCATCTTTCGGAGCGCCGGCCGCA
>WNFG01005256.1_pt1 | contig 10890 bp, 7 predicted proteins | sample 5400431 | NCBI WGS metagenome assembly WNFG01 (sample SAMN13153346, study PRJNA577476) | soil metagenome | isolation source: 120 cm saprolite under Douglas fir tree site 2 hole 3 replicate 2 | place: USA:California | collected 2015-04-18
GTCGGAGTTCCGTTAGCCGAGGCCGCGAGGATGATTACGTCCGCCCCGCCAGCCCCGTTGTGGGTGGAAACGGTGAAGCTGTTACCCGATAGAAGAAGCCCAGCGCCCGGCGAGGCGATTTGCGCTCCGGAACCGCCGAGAAACGCACCGTCGTGCACGCCCTTGGCGCAGCTGTAGGTTGCGAAACTGTTGCAGGTATCGGCCATGGCCGCTCCTGAAAGGATCATTAGCAAAGGAAACGAGGTGGCCAGAAGTTTCGAGAAAAGGCGCATGTGAAGTTACTCTCCACGCCATACAGTGCACGACGCTGGCCAAAATAGGCTTTTCGGGAAAACCTTTAAGTTATTGAGCTATGTCATTGTAATTAAAGTCATTGCTCTACTTTATAAGCCACACCTTTGGACCGCGCGTTCCGCCTGAGTGAAAAACAACTGCAGTCTGTTGCGGTCTTGCCCCAAATAGCCGCACTCCCGGCCACTTTTGAACCGAAACATGCGGACAGGCTGGTAGATCAGCCCATTCCGCGGCTGTTATCGTATTGCCTTCGTTGTAGCTTTTCGCATGCAACCGGAACCCGAGCACGGAGTGCCGTCAATTTCGTTCGGCTCCTATGTACGCCTGCTCGGCGGCAACCGCAATTTCCGGCGTCTTTGGGCTGCGCAGATTGTGAGCGAGATCGGTGACTGGTTCTACACCCTCTCGATCTACAGCTTGCTGCTGCAGTTCACCGGAAGAGCCAGTTCGGTGGCGCTGGCGCTGGTCCTGCAAGTTTTGCCGCAAACCTTCATCGGTCCTACCGCAGGAGTGGTGAACGATCGCGTCCGGCGCAAGTACGTAATGATCACCGCCGACCTGGTTCGCTTCGTCATTGTGCTGGCCATGCTGCTGGTGCGCACGCAATCGATGGTGTGGCTGGTGTATCCGCTGCTGGCGGCGGAAACGATCATGGCGGCATTCTTTGAGCCAGCACGCAATGCCGTCATGCCGGCGATCACGCCCAACCACGACGTCCTTCTCGCCAATACTCTCTCTTCGGCCACATGGTCCGTGAATCTGCTGATTGGGGCTTCGGTCGGAGGCGTGGTCGCGGCACTGTTAGGACGCGATGCTGTCTTCCTCCTCAACGCGCTCTCGTTTCTCGCATCCGCAGCTCTGATCGGCGGAATGAAGTTCCACGAGCCTCATGCGGAATCCGCCATGCCTCTTCGCCCGCGCGATCTGGTGGATTACTCGCCGGTGTTCGAAGGCATTCGCTACATTCGTGGACATCGTGGGCTGATGGCAACGGTGTTTGCGAAGTCGGGCGAACTGATGATCGGCCCCAGTTGGGTGCTGTTCACCGTCATGGGACATCGTTACTTTCCCTTGCACTGGCGAAACCTGGATCCCGAACGCGGGGCCATGCTGGGTATGAGCTTGCTGCTGGGCGCTCGCGGCCTGGGAGCGCTGGTTGGGCCGCTGGCCTCCGCGCGCTGGGCGGGACGGGAAGACCGCCGGCTGCGTCTCGGAATTCTCTTAGGGTATCTGGTCGTCGCCGTGGGTTACAGCGCGCTTGGCAGCAGCAGCGGCGTTTGGGTCGCATGTGCGTGGGTGATGCTGGCGCACATGGGAGGCTCGACCATCTGGGTATTTTCGACCACGCTGCTGCAACTGCACACCCACGACCGCTTCCGCGGGCGAGTGTTCGCCGCAGAGCTGGGATTCTCCATGCTCACGATCGCGATTGGCGCTTACGTATGCGGGCGATTTCTCGATGCCGGCGTCTCCGCTCGGTTGGTGGCAACTTCGACCGGATTCGTCATGCTGCTTCCGGCTTGCCTGTGGGCTTTGGCGATGCGTCGAGGAAACGCCGAGCGGGTGGGAGTCGGCGGGGAAGCGAGATAGCCGTGCAAGCGCAAAGAAAAGAGACGTGATTTTGCGATCGACTACACCTTGGCAAGCTGATCGATCTTCGCTGCCATGATGAAGTCGCTCTCCGTCAGCCCGTCGACTTTGTGGGTCCATAGCGTGATCTCAGCTTTGCCCCAGGTCAGGAGAATATCGGGATGATGACCTTGTTCTTCGGCAACCGCCCCCACGCGGTTCACAAAGTCGAGCGCCTGCTTGAAATCAGGGAAGGTGTAGGCGCGGGTAATGTGGTGCTCCTTGACCACTTTCCAGTGAGCCCACTGCGGCAGTTGTCTGAGAGCTTGTTCAAGTTCCTTGCCCCTCAGCGAAGGCACACCGTCACGGCAGGGAACGCAGGTTTTATCGGCAAGGGATGACATAGAAAATCTCCTCGCCTATTGTAGCGGCTTCGATCGAATGAGGCAGGGGCGACATTTCCAAAACTCCGGGAAAAAGTCATCCAGAGTACACGGAGACTTTAGGTAGCAGTGGCACGGCTTTCGGGTGAAGGAGTCTCAGGTGGGGCGGCTTTCGGGTGGCGCAGCGCTTTTCAACGCTGCAATAAGCGTCTTCTTTTCATCGGGGCTATAGTCAAGGAGGTGAACATGAATCCCAAGGAATTCAGATCATCGCTGGCACAAGCGGAGCCGCCCACAGGCTGCTCAGTCCCGCTTGCGGCGTTGTGGTGGGATGCAAGAGGAGACTGGACTCGCTCTCACGCGTTAGTCGATGAACTGGAGACTGCGGACGGCATGGCCGTCCACGCCTACCTGCACCGCAAAGAAGGTCAGGCCTCCAATGCCGACTACTGGTACCAGCGCGCTGGGCGCAAGTTTCACCGTCCCACACTCGAGGCCGAGTGGCAGGCGTTAGTCGAAGCGTTGCTATCCGGCAGCGTATAGAGATTACCGACGCTAGTTCACTTGATCCTCTCTACATCGACCGATGGTCCATTTGGCTGGATTGCAAGACTCTCTTAAAGACTATCCCTGCGGTGCTCTCCGGCAGGGGCCCGCTAGCCCTCGATCTAATCGATCAATACAACTTGCCCCAAGCAGGTCAACTTATCCATCATCGCTGTACTGCGACACCTCCGCGGCAAAGCGGCAAAACAGATTGCACGCCATTTCAAAACTGTCTATGCCTTTGCTAGGAATTGTCCGGACAACCCACACCTAGTGTCGGACGAAGAACCTTCAGCTTGGTTCTCGACTAGACCGGCTAGCGCACCGTTCAGCCTGCCTCGGTAGGTTTCTCTCTTGTTTCCGGTCAGTCAACTCAATCGCCAAGGCGGATTCGTCGTGGCGCTGCTGGTTGCTGCCTCATCGATCCGTTTGCGCGCAGAGCGGGCCCTCAAATGGACCGCGCCTGCTGCTGCTAAAACTGACAACGCAGGCACGGCGGGAATGCGAAATCGTGATTGAGCTAGAGGAGCGGTATATCGCCATTGCCCATAGAAAGAGAACTTGCACCATAGGCAGCGCCCCTAGCAAAATTCGAGCAAGGTGCCCGGGCGGAGTTTTCACGGAATCCGACACTGTCACGAGCCGGTGCCCACACAGGTGCGGCCAAATCCGATAGTCGCTTGTTCAAGAACAATTGGCCAGTGATTTGCGATTAGTCGCAGTGCATCGTGTCTCATATCCGTGCTTCGCTGACGCACGCTTAACGCTCGAGTCCTCCATTCTTTATCCAAGGTGTTGACATCGTTCGTGATCTGGTTGCCAGCGACATCCGACAAGGGGTAAACGCGCAAACTTCCTTGCGCCGTGTAGAAATATAGGTCGGCCGTCCCAATCTCCGAGAGCGTCGGAACTCCATACTTGACTTCGTTGCGGGCTATCCACGGAACAACGCAAGCGAGGTAGCTTACGAAGAACAAAAGGCTTTTCCTACTTCGATTTCTTTGGAAAATCCAGCCGATGACGAATGCAAAGAGAACAACTTGAGCCGCTGGCTTTATCAAGGCCGAGATACCAAGGAATAAGCCTGCGAGCAATGCTAAGGAGGCGCGCGGTTTCTCCAGCGCGAGCGCGTAAATGAATATGGCGAGCCCAAGGGCGATGCAATACATGGTTTCGGCAATCACCATGGGCGTATGTACGATGGTGATCCAGTCCGTTGCATAGAACAGGCCGGCCAGCAGAGCGACAGAGGCGCTGGCTATCAACCTGCCCAAGAATGCGATCAGGGCCACAAACGCAGCCCCTATCAAGCACTGTACGATAGCGGTGCGGCGATTGCTGATAACTTCAGATGCATTGACTAGCGCTAGGAAGGCGGGGTAACCAGGTGGACGTTGCAAGTCAGTCAGGAAACCGCCGAGACCGGCTCCGCCCTCTTGAGCTTGATACGGGCCTCCATGTGACAGGGAAATCGCCAGACTTTCATTACGCTGCGGAATCCGCATTTCCCAGAGGTCCAGTCCAGACCACGGCAAGGTATCCGAGCCGCACCGCCAGGGCCAACACTACTAGCTTAGCTAGACCAGTGAATGCGCAAGAGTGTGAAATTTTGAACCGCATGTTGGGGTGTGGCTCTTTGTTTGTCACGGGCGCGAGCCCCTACACGACAAAGCAGCGAGACTCATCAAGGACCCTCTTTGCGTAACACTCCGCCGGACAACGCTTCGTACTGATCAACCACCTCGCCCCACCCGTAAACGTTGCGCGCGACCGTCTGCGTCAGTTGCTCCCACCGTATCCGCGCGAAGAGAGTAGGCCAATTTGTCCAGCGAACCCGCCGCCGCGATAGTGTCAGGATTCAGAAGCACTGGCACGTTGCCGGGCAACCTTAGCGGCTTGATTCACTGTTCACTTCGCTCGGACGGGGGCCGGCTCCAGGCTCTCCTGCTATTGCTCTGTGGATCAGACAAGACTAGCGAAATGTACTTGTCTGAAGTCCGTCCTTTGACAAAGACATCCAGCGGACTAGACTAGCGGGCAAGTTTGTCGGGTCCTTTCTAATGCAGAGAAAATTAGTCCCAACCAACCCTTTTGAGGAATCACGCCATGCTCTCTCGATTGCTTCCGCTTCTCTTGGTCTCGTTGGTTACTCGCCCATTGTTGGCCCAGTCTCCGGCCCAATCACCCGAACCTGAACCATCTATCCAAGGTCTGCTCGCGCGTATCGAACAGTTGGAGAAACGGATCGCCGAACTGGAAGACCATGAACGCAAACAGGCTACGACAACTCCGCCCGCTGACTCAAGTTCCCAGACCGGAGCCGGTATCAAATTGGTGGAGGCTGGCGCCAGTCCGACAGCAGCTTCTCACTCCGAGCATATGGGAAATGCGATCGAAGAGCGGGAGACGCAAATCCACTATCCTTCGCTCCAAATCAGGGGTTTCGGCGACGTCGACTTTTCGGCAACGGACCAAAAAGGTGCGGTAAGCGGTTTCGATCTGGGACAATTCGTGTTGCACTTTGCTTCGCCACTGTCCCAGAAAGTCAGCTATTTCGGTGAAGTCAGCTTCACCGCGCAGCCCAACACGTATGAGCTCAATGTCGAGCGCACGATCATTCGCTACGACTACAACGACTACTTCAAGATGTCGTTTGGTAAATACCACACCCCGATCGGGTATTGGAACACGGCTTTCCATCATGGGGGCTGGCTGCAGACGACCATCGACCGGCCGCAAATCGTCAAGTTTGGGGGAACATTCATTCCTGTCCATTTCGTGGGCTTACAAGCCGAGGGGAACATCCCGTCGGGGGACCTGGGGCTGGGCTACAACCTGGGACTCGGCAACGGTCGTAACACGAAGTTCAGCAGGGCCGGGGACAGCGGTGATGTCAATGACAACCGGGCGTGGGTAGCCAATCTGTTTGCCCGACCGACCCGGCTCTACGGGCTGGAAGTTGGCGGCTCATATTATCGCGACAAGCTTACGCCGAACCCGGGGACGAACTTCGATGAGTGGATCGCCTCGGCGTACGTGGTGTGGAACAAGCAACGCCCGGAACTTCTCGCAGAGTACGCGAATGTTCATCACCGGGATTTGCAAACGGCGCAGACATTTAACACCACGGGCTACTATGTGCAGTTGGCGTACCGGCTTCCTTGGCAGCAAGACAAATGGAAGCCTTATTATCGCTTCGAGTATATTCATAGGCCGGTCGCCGAGCCGGTGTGGGATATCACGGGGACGGCAAGCGTGGCAGACCTGGTCGGTTCGCTGGTTGGGGTGAGATACGATATTACGAACTACGCTGCATTCAAGGGCGAGTATCGAAACTTTCGTCAAGGGGTGGGGGAGCCTCGTGTCGGCGGCGCTTTTTTCCAGACTGCGTTTACTTTCTAAGGGCGCTATGAGGGCGCGTTCGAAACCCGCGTGCGCAATCCTGCTCCTGGGCTGGATCTGCCTGGGCTGCGCGGTCATGGCGGCACAGAGTCACGACGCCGATGTCGCGATCGTGGTGCACCCCGATACGCCGGTGAACAATTTGACGCTGGCGGAAGTTCGCAAAGTCTTTTTGGGCGAGCGGCAATACTGGAACACCAACATTCCGGTAGTTTTGCTGATCCGTGCGCCGGTGGCGCGAGAGCGCAACGTGGTGCTGAAGACCATCTACCAGATGTCAGAGTCACAGTTCAAACAGTACTGGATTGCAAAAATCTTCCGCGCCGAGTCGGCCACCGCTCCCAAGGTGGTCTACTCCAATGATATGGCCAATGAACTGGCGACCGCGATTCCCGGTGCGATCGCGTTTATCGACGTGCGCGAAGTGCGGCCGGGAACCAAAGTGATTCGGGTGGACGGTCATTTGCCGGGGGAACCGGGGTACCCTCTGCGGTGAGAAAGCTCACTGGGGCATAGCGAGACGCTCGAGGAGTTGCTGGAAATGCGGATCGGAGCGGATCCCATCGAAGGCAGGATCAACCTTCACGTAGGTCAGCTGGCTATCACGCTGGCTGAAGGCCTGGTCCAGCCAGGCCAGGGCTTGATCTTTTTCCTGTAGTCGGGCGTGGATCTGTGCGATGTTGTAGGGAGAGACGTAGCGCCCTTTGGAGACTTCTTTTAACCCTTCTAGCGAGCTTTCTAACACTCCCGCGTACCCCGATTTGCGGTAGTCCTCGCCGATGGCCGCCGCCAGGTCCGGATTCCCCGAAAGAGTCAAGACCTTTTGCCGCTCGCCAACGGCTTCCCGGTACATGCCGCTTTGAGCATAGGCCGCCTCCAGCGCATGCTGTGCGGGTACAAAGTTCGGATCCAGATCGAGCGTCTCTTTAAGTTGTTGAATCGCGGGAATGTATTGCCGCGCAAAGTAGAGCTCGAGTCCGACGCTGCTATTGATGGGTTGGGAAAGGGGATCGAGGTCTTTGGCCTTCTTCAGTTCAGCTTTGGCTTCTTCCAGACGGCCCAACCTGATCAGAAAATCGCCGTACCACTGATGAGCGGTGGCGGAATTGGGATCGAGCTGAAGGGCCCGTTTGAATTCGGTTTCCGCGCCTGTCCAATCCCAGTCGTAGGCTTCCCGGACAAGCGCGAGCGCAATATGCGCCTCCGGCAGCATGTCATCGATCGCGAGAGCATGCATGGCTGCCGACTTAGCGTCTTGGCGAACTTCCTTAGCGGCAACGTAGCCAGAATCCCCCAGGAAATTATAGGCATCGGCAAGGCCCGCGTAGGCCAGAGCGTATTTTGGATCTCTCTCCACCGCTTGCCTGAAATAATCAATCGCCCTGGTAAAGCCTCTTTCGGTCCACTTGTTCCAGTAATAGAGACCCTGAAGGTAGAGCTGATAAGCCTCTGGGTTCTCGGTGTAGTGCTTGGTGAGTTGAGGGGTCTCTTGGCCGGTCAGTTTGGGTCGCAAGTTGTCGTAAATCTCCTTAGAGATGTCTTCCTGAACGCTGAGGAGATCGGTGACCTTGCGATTGTATTGTCCGCCCCACAATTCCGAACCATAGGCAACGCTGACCAGGTCGGTTTGAATCGTCAGGGTATCGCCACGCTGGGCAATGCGGCCCATCAGCACCGCGTCGACATTGAGCTCCTTGCCCACTTTTTGGGCGCTGAGTTCCCGGCCTTTGTAGCTGAACACGGTGCTGCGAGCCATAACCCGCACCTCGGGAAGTCGGGAAAGGCTGCTGATGATTCCTTCGGTTACGCCATCGGCTAGGTACTCAAGGTTGGGGTCAGCGCTGACATTCACAAAGGGCAGTACCGCGACAGAATGAATTCGCGGTGGGGCGAATAGGTTCGGCAGGCGCTCGCGCCAGGTGCGCGAAGCCAGGGCCAGTAGCACCACCACCAGGGCGGCGCTGGCCGCCGCAATGATGGCGGGAGAGCGCCAGCGAGACTTGGGCCGCTCCGGCAATGCCAGAGTTGGAACACCGGTTGATTCGCTATCCCGCTTAATCCGTCTTAGATCGGCGCGTAGTTCGGCAGCGGACTGATAACGCAAACGCCGGTCTTTTTCGAGTAACTTGGCAACAATCCTGCCTACGTCTGGGAGGAGATCAGGATTGAGTCGGGTCGCCGGGACGGGCGTGCGATTGAGGATGGCCTCGAAGACGACAGCAGTGGTTCCCATGCCGAAAGCTAATCGGCCGGTGGCCATTTCATAGAGCACGGCACCGAGGGAAAACAGATCGCTGCGCCGGTCAAGCTCTTCGCCACGAGCCTGCTCGGGTGACATATAGGCCACCGTGCCGAGTGCGGTACCCGTACTCGTCAAATGCTCTTCCGCAGTAAGGGTTTGGAGAGTGGAACTTCCCACTTCTTCCGCGACCCGGTGCGGACTAGGAACCAGCTTGGCTAAGCCGAAATCCAGCACTTTTGTCTGGCCACGCCGGGTGAGGAAAATATTGGCCGGCTTCAGGTCGCGATGGATGATGCCAGACTCGTGGGCAACGTCCAGAGCGTCAGCAATCTGCATGGTGATGTCGAGAATCTGCGTGCTGGGCAGCGGCTTACCGGTGATGAAGTGCTTGAGGGTCTGACCTTCCAGGAACTCCATCACGATGAAGGGATGGCCTTCCGATTCGTCAATTTCGTGGATAGTACAAATGTTGGGATGGTTGAGGGCAGAGGAGGCGCGTGCCTCGCGCTGAAATCGTTCCAGGGCCTGAGGATCGCGGACCAGAGCAGGAGGCAGGAACTTGACCGCTACATTTCGGCCCAGCCTTAGGTCCTGGGCTCGGTACACCACTCCCATGCCGCCGCCGCCCAGAAGTTCTTCAACGCGGTAGTGGGAGATGACTTTGCCAACCATACACGACCCGCGACAAATCCGACGGTTAAGAGCGCTCTATTCCCAGTCAAAGCACGCCGTGAGTAAAAGCCTCGATATAGCAGGCTGCACTCAGGCTGAGATCGCCTTAGAACAATCAGGGCAAATTCTGTGAGCGACCTTGGCTTCCGAGTGCGTTCTCACGTAATACTCGAAGGGCTGCCAAATGCCCCTTTGATCCTGTATCTTTTTGCAAGACAGACAGACTGGCAGCAGTCCCTCTAAGGTGCGGATGTTCGCCAGTGCTGCCTTCAGTTCCTGGAGCGTGCGCTCCTTTTCGGCCTCTGCTCGATCACGCGCTGCGAGAGATTGTCCCAATCTCTTGAGGTTACGCCGAAGCTCAAGTTGCGCCTGCGCCTGGCGGCTGAGAGCTCTGAGCGCTTCCAACTGCTCCGGGGTCAGGGTCCGGGGCACCTGGTCAATTACGCACAAGGTTCCAAGCGCCTGACCATCAGTCATCAAAGTTGCACCCGCATAAAAACGGATCTTAGGTTCAGAAACCACCAAAGGGTTCTCCGAAAACCTCTCGTCTTGACTGGCATCCGGCACGATGAAAACATCTGACTGGAGAATTGCCGAGGCGCAAAAGGCAATGTCGCGCGAGGTCTCGGTCAGGGAAACACCCACCTTCGATTTGAACCATTGTCTCTCAGCATCGATGAGGCTAATCAGTGCGATCGGAGTCTGGCATATGTAGGAAGCTAATGAGGTGAGATCGTCGAAGGCTGCTTCCGGTTCCGTATCGAGGATCTCATAGCCGCGTAGTGTCGCCAGTCTGTGCTTCTCATTTCGAGGTTTCGGAGAAATCATGGCTGGCCTCCGAGGCTATGTGCCGAGATACGAGCGACTGTACCGCCATTTACAGGAGAATTCAATGAGACAGTTGCTCGTGGGATCGCTTATGACCTGCCCTGGGAAAAACTCAGCCAGTTAGAATTCAGGACCTCACGTCGCGGCGATAGCGACGAGCGAGGACCTTGGCCATGACGAGACAGGTTCGGAAGCGAGGAGAATCCATGGAGCGGACCCGGTGGTACCGCGGTGTGTACCCCAACCGTCGACGGCGTTGGTGAATAAAGCGCAGTGCGCTTCGGACGGACTAATAGAGGACTTCTTTCTCTCCTTTTTCGGCGATAAGGGTTTGGAAAGTGGCTACGATTTTGTCGCGGCGGGCCATGACGCCGTTCACCTCAGACTTAGTCAGATAGCGTTTGGTTTTTTCCATTAGTTCATCGGCTTTCAGGGCTTTCAGTTTTTCGAACAGCTGGCGGTCGCATTTCACCAAATTTTTCGGCTCGCGCACGTCCTTCAAAGTGCGGAAGGCGCGGCTGAAATCGACGCGCCAGATGGTCCAGTCTTCGCCGATGAGCACGTTGGTGCGGTTGGGATCGGTGTCGTAGATAAGCTCGTCGAAAACGCGGACGCGGTACATCTGCTTGTTCCACTTATCGGTATCGGGAGCCACAATCTTCTTTAGGACACGATCGGCGTCGTCCATCTTGACCGGGAGCCACCAACTGATCGAACCCGTCTTGCCTTGCCATTTGCGCTCCACGTAAACCGGCAGCATGTCGTCGAGACCGATTAGCTCCGCGAGCTGGTAGGCCGCGATGTTGTATTTGTAAGAGTCGACGAAACCCAATTCGACTTTTCCGCTTTCCAGTTTCATCTCGGACTTGTGCTCGTCGACGGGCTGGAACGAGGCATCGTGCGTGATGGTGCCGTTGCTCAGGGTGAGCCGCCAGGGATGAGTGACGCCTTTGG
>WNFG01016944.1_pt1 | contig 10888 bp, 13 predicted proteins | sample 5400431 | NCBI WGS metagenome assembly WNFG01 (sample SAMN13153346, study PRJNA577476) | soil metagenome | isolation source: 120 cm saprolite under Douglas fir tree site 2 hole 3 replicate 2 | place: USA:California | collected 2015-04-18
CGCCTTTTGGGTAGCCCGCCTGATCTAGACGACAGCGTACGGTGAGGCCGGTATCGGTGCGCGTGGCAGCGATGAGTTCGATGATGACCTGGTGGGTGAGCAGGGGCTGGCCTCGCCAATTTCCGGTTATGAAGGAGAAGAGCCGGTGCTCGATCCTGTTCCACTTGGAGGTACCAGGCGGCAGATGGCGGATGATCAGAGTGAGGCCGGTCTCGTCGGCGAGGCGTTGGAGCTCGGCCTTCCACAGCCGGCTGCGGGCGCTGTTGCTGCCGCCGCTGTCGGCGGTGATGACCAGGTAGTTGGCGGGGAAGTAGCGTGCCTTGCCCATCTCCTGCCACCAGCTGCGGATCGCGTTGACGGCAAAGGCGGCGGTGTCGTGATCGATACCAACGCTCACCCACCCGCTATTCGCGCCAATGTCGTAGACCCCGTAAGGGACGGCCTTGCCGAGCTCCGGGATCGGGAAATCGTGGGTCCGCACCGCTTCGGGGTGGCCCTGGGGGCGCCATGTCCGGCCCGCGTTCTTGAAATCCCCAACCAACTCCTTCTTTTTGGCGTCGACCGAGATCGCCGGCTGACCCTCGGCCAGCGCCGCGTTGACCGTCTGGTTGATGTATTCGAACTGGGCGTTGCGGTCGGGATGGTGCGATCCCTCGCGGGTCTTACGGTTTGCCTGCAGGCTGTAGCCGCAAGCGCGCAATACCGCGCCGACGCTGGTGTGACTGATGCAATGACCCAGATCGCGCAGGGCCCGGGCGATCTGGCGAAGGCTCTTGATCGTCCAGCGAAGCGGCTGCCCGGGATCACCGCGCTGCGTCGGTGCGACGATCCGATCGAGATCCTCAATCAGACGCGGATCGGCCTCTTCCAGCGGCTTGCGGCCAGCCCCCGCCCGCCGCACCCGACCATTCGGTGCCGCCCCGGCCGCGAGCTCATCCAGACCACGGCCAATGGTGCTGCGGGCAATCCCGGTAATGCGCGACACTGCGGCGATCCCACCCCAACCGGCGGCCAACGCCTCGCTCGTCGCAAAAACGCGCCGCTGCCGCTCATCCAGATATGGACCGAGCGTCTCAAACCGCCGTCGTATCGCCGCTTCTTCGATCACGAATCTAGATACGGCACAAACCAGCCAGACTCAACTACCATATGTTGTAAACTCCGATTCGTTTATTGTTTTACGATCCCTTAGAGGCGTGGCAGCGCTTCGTTGAAGTCGCGCGCCCAGAGGATCGCGCGCGGCTTGGTCGTCGCCCGATCTCCGGCGATGACAAGGTCGACGTTCCTTTGCAGGCCGCTGACCTGTTGGCATGGCGGGTGAGAAGAGAATGGATGGACAAATCTAAAGGCGACGACCTCGCTGTGAAGCTGTTCCCGCTTTCGCTGCACATCCACGTCGATGTGTGGACCGACGAAAGCTGCGTATGCAGATGGCTGCCTTTGAACGGTTCAGGAGCGTTACGGGGAGGAAGTTTCTTGAACCGTGACCTTGTGGCTTGCCTCCCTTGTGGATTTCACCTGTTCGTGGTCCCGCCACCCTATCGAACGCGCGGTCGAGGGCTTCCGGGCTCTCGTCCACTTCGGCCTTGTGCGCGGCCTGAACGAAGCGCTCGAACTGCTTCGGATCGGCCTTGCGCTTGCGAGGTTTTTTGGTGGCTGTCGCCTTCGGCGCCTGTTTGCTTGGCATGTCACAGCATACCAAAGCGATGGGCGTTAGCGCCACTCGTCGATCAGGCGCATCTCGGCTGGGAATTGCTGGGTCAACGGCGCAAAACCGCGTTGATGGCCGCTCGCCATTGCAGGAAGATCACGGCAATGTGCGACAAATTTCGGCGTGTCCGACAGCCTCATGTTGATAGCGCCGTTGGTGGCGTCATTCGTTATTGTAGAAATTTCCTGAGAAATAGTTGGTTTGCGTCTCGGAGAGCGCTGTTCCTCGGCTTGCGATATCTGAGTCATTCGGTTGAGAATGGGCAGAGTTTCCTTTGTGTATTGCGCGAATATGTCGGTGTAGTTGCGAGCAGTGTCAACGTCCGCCACAACACACTGCCCCAAAGCAGCATTTATAACCCCGATGTGAGTGAACACGCGCAGCACCGCCTTCACCGCATCTTCGGCCGCCTGCCCGATCTCGCCCGACAGGGCGCAACCCATCAACACAGCGAGCGCAGCGATGGCTAGGCGCAGCGATCGGCCATGTCGTTCGGTACCGTCAAATCTCAATGACATAGGCATGAGTTTGGAAGAAGTTGCGACGTGGTGCAACGCTCACGGCGTTGCACCACACGACAGATGGGCAGTATATTCGGTGAAATACTATGCTGAGCACAAAGTATTTCCCGAAGATCGGCCGCCGCTGTTGGATTTATTATATACGGACCCTCGGTCCCGTCATGGGTTGCGAGAACAAGAGCAAACCAACCCTCCGGGGCCGGTAGACAATTCAGACTGCGAACTGCCTTCCCCGCTGAAAACGGGGCCTGATGGCAGGCTTGAACCTCTCAAATTCCTCTTGTTCGGTCATGAGTTTCGCTCCCTGGATCGTGTTGCAGCGCCAGGATAGCGATGGCGGGGGCGGGCGTCATTGCTCGTCCCGTCGATAAACGCGAAGTCAGTTGCTCCGGTTCGGTCCAGTCGGCACCGGGCCGCGCCAGCGGATTACGCGGTTGGTGTTTGGGCCGCTTGGCTACGAGTTGTTCGATAGGTCAGCCGCTTGCCGACGGCACCGATAACGGCTTGCTCGGTGCGTGCAGCATCGTTGACGCCGAGGGCGGCGCGGTTGCTGTACCGGACGCGAATTCGTCCAGATAGCGGTGCAGGTGATCTTCGCTGCAATGCTGGTAGACGCCGCGCATTTCGCGTTTGAAGATCGAGAAGAAACCCTCGACCGTATTGGTGTGGATATAGCCGCGCGCCCATTCTTCCTCGGAGTGGTTGACGGTCTCGTGCTTGGCGAACTCTCTGCCGGGCATCCCGATAGCCGCGCCAATCGTCGGTCATCAATTGGCTTTTGGTCGAAGCGTGCTGTTTCAGCGCATTGCGCAAATCGTGGGCGCTAGGGGTGTCGATCGGCATGGCCCGCGCCGCTGTCTCGGGGCAGGGCTCCACCTTAACCAACTGTCTCGTTTTCGGCGTCCACCTCACGCGTCGAACACCATCTCCTGGGTCTCGCGTGGAGTAAGCGTCAGCTGACCGCCGTCTTGCGGTGTTGAGGGTGAATGGGTGAATGGGATTCGGCGTAGCCCGCGGATGGCGGTCTCACGGGCAGCGGCTTCGCGGGGCTCGGGCTTCGGGTACCTTTTAAACCGCATTCTCCTCGGCCTGCCGGGCTGGCAGTCTAATCACCCGGAGATGGCCTACTGAGGGTGTGCCTTTTACTGATTCAATCAGCGATCCAGAGACTTGACTGATAATCCTGGATCATGAGACGATCGAGCGCGACCGCTTCCCGCGGGCGGCGAGTATCCGGCAGTAGGCGATGCCGGCAAACGGCCCGCTCGATCCGATCGCGTACTACAGCCCCGCCTGGAACGTTTTGGGATTACGCCCTGCTAGATTTGTCCATGCGGCATAATCTAAGAACAATCCTTGTCATGGCGCTCCTTTCCTGCGTATTGGTCATCTTGATGGCAATGCAAAATGATCTCACGTCGCACACTTCTATCCATGTTACCACCGCTCGCGGCGATGCCGCTGTTTACGGGGTGGAAGCAACTCACGCCTGACATCACCCACCCGTTCTCGGCAGACAGTGCCTGGAATAAGCCGATCGACCCGGCGCGCATTGTCTACACTGATCCGGCGCGGATCGAAAATCGGCAGTTCCGCGATCGGGCGATGGCGAATACCTGGGTTCAACAGGCGGATGGCCTGCTGGTCAAAACACCGCCCGGCGCGCCTTTGAAACTCTGGCGTTACGACACACTCAACGATGGCGGCGTGTTTTCCACTGGCGGAGAGTTAATGATCTCTACCCCGCCTACTCTAGCTCCGCCGCCTGGTGATGGTTGGAGCATCTTTACTGATTTGGATGGTGTGCATTTCTGGGAAACCTGGGCGGTCGAGCGGCCTCCCGATGGGACTTTTCATTTACGCTACTTATGCCACGTGAACTTGAAGGGGACGGGCTGGGGCGATCCGGTGACCATGGCGGGGGTCGGTATCCGCGCCGCCGGGGCCTCGCTCCTCGGCGGCCTCATTCATCCGACGGAGTTAGCGGGGGTTCCGTTGATCGAGCACGCGGTGCCGATCGAGCTTGATGTTACTCAACTCAAGGCCGGGACGGTCCGAACCGATCAGTTCGTCCCACCTGCGGTGTCGGCGGACGGTGATAGTCTCTCTACCTACGGGGGCACGATCCCTATGGGCGCTCATTTTGCCTTGCTGCCGAGTCTTGTCTTGCCACCGACCCTTACTCCCGAAGGGCTGGCTCTAGCCAAGGCATACCAAAAGTACGGCGGGTACGTCGTTGATGCGGCGGGTCATACGTGCTCGCTTGCGATGGTCACTGACATAAGCGATGCGCAGGTCGCCAATTTCTATACAGACGTCTTTTGGATACGTGACAACCTCGTGATGACGCTGCCCTTGCTAAGATAAGGAACAGGACAGCGGCCGACGCTCTCATGCGGTCAGCCCCGGCGAGCCGTTCGCATCCTGGCAATGGTCGGCGCGTTTTGCGGGCCTCGTCGGCAATCTCGGCGCCGAGACCGGCGGCTTCACGAAATTGCAGGAGGTCAACCCGCTGGTGCCCGGGGCGCGCGGCGGCTGGGGCTGGGCTCAGTGGACGGGCCCGCGGCGGCGCGCCTTCGAAGCATGGGCTACAGAGCATAAGCTCGATCCCCGATCCGACGAGGCAAATTACGGTTTTCTGAAGCGTCGCCGCCACGGGAAATCGCCGGGGCTGGTGTTGCACCGATTCCGGCCATTCACGGAACCGCAACCGCACCGCCGGCCTCGACCCATTTGATATGAGACCTTCATGACCGGCGCCGACCGGCGAGCCGCTCGCCGCTAAGCAGACGATCAGGTCCCGTGCGACCCGGGGTAAACTATCTGCGCGTGAAAGGTCGCGCGGCGATCCTCTGATCGCTATACTCGGATGGGGAGGAGCCGAGCGTGGCCGTCCAGCCGATAGAGCGCAAACTGGCCGCGATCTTCGCCGCCGACATCGCTGGCTACAGCCGGTTGATGTCGGGTGACGAGGTCGGCACGCTGGCCCGACTGAAATCGTGCCGCGCCATCATCGACGGACTGATCTCGGCGCATCGTGGCCGCATCTTCAATATTGCCGGCGATAGCGTCGTTGCCGACTTCGCCAGCGCGGTCGATGCCGTGCAACGCGCTGTCGCTGTGCAAGCGGCGATAGCCACAGAGAATGCCAACCGCACCGCGGACGAATTGATGCAGTTCCGCATTGGGGTGCATGTCGGCGATGTCATGGTCGATGGCGAGAACCTGCTCGGCGACGGGGTCGATATTGCGGCTCGGTTGGAAAAGCCTCGCCGAGCCGGGTGCCATCTGCGTCTCGGCCGCAGCGCGCGATCACATCGGCAACAAATTACCACTCGGCTTCGACGATCTCGGCGAGCAGCAGGTCAAAAACATCGCCCAGCCGATCCGGGTCTACCGGATGCAAACCGGAACGCCGGTCACTCTACCTGCCGCAAGCTTACCTTTGCCCGAAAAGCCGTCGATCGCGGTATTGCCGTTCCAGAATATGAGCGGCGATCCCGAGCAAGAATACTTCGCCGACGGCATGGCCGAGGAAATCATCACCGCCTTGAGCCGCCGCATTCGCTGGCTGTTCGTGATCGCCCGCAATTCAAGCTTCACCTACAAGGGGCAGTCGGTCGATGTGAAGAGGGTCGGACGCGAACTCGGCGTGCACTATGCCCTCGAAGGCTCGGTGCGCAAAGGTGGCGAACGGGTCCGCATCACCGCCCAGTTGGTTGTCGCTGAGACCGGCACGAATTTGTGGGCAGACCGCTTCGATGGCCCGCTGGAAGACGTGTTCGACCTTCAGGATGAGATCGCGCTCAGCGTTGCCGGGGTCATCGAGCCGGCATTGCAGGTGGCGGAAATGCGCCGCTCCGCCGCGCGTCCGACGGATCCACCTCACTGCCTACGACCTGTATCTGCGTGCCCTCTCGGTATTCTTCCCCATAACGAAAGATCGGGTGATAGAGGCCCTGGGATTGTTCGAGCGGGCGATCGCGATCGATCGGCATTATGGGCCAGCACTTTGCTGGGCAGCAATCTGCCATCTACGGCTCGCCAATGATGGCTGGGCCGAAGAGCCGGAGACGAGCCGCCCGACAGGCGCTCGAGGTCGCGGAGAACGACCCGGGCGTCCTTGCCAACGCCGCCTTCGTGTTGGCCCTGTTCGGCGAGGACATTGGTGCCATGTTGGCGCTGGCGGATCGTGCGCTCGCGCTTAACCCGAGCTTTGCGCGCGGCTGGTTTACGAGCGGCGCGCTGAGGGTTTGGGCGGGCCAACCCGATCTCGCGATCGAGCATATCGAGACCTCGTTGCGCCTGAGCCCGCGCGAGCGTCTAGTATGAGAACATGGGCGCTTCTGCCGTAGGCTTATATTAGTTCAATCTGCACCCAGCCGTTCTGTTCATAAGTGCTGATGCCGGACACCCGTGTGACCTTCCGGGTCCAGGTCGCCGAAAGAGTGGACTGCGGCGCCGATGAAGTCGTCCAGCGGCACGGTCAATCGAGCATGCGTGCTGGGGGGGCTATGGACTCCGACGGTCCGCCCGCATCACTGCGCCCCAAGGGGCCGAGTTGGCCAGTTTCCCGCAGCCCCTGTACAGCGGGTAATGATGGGAAGAACCGGAGCGCCGATCGCGACATCGTCCTTGGCGCATCCGACCCACCCTTCGCACACTCTAAGCTAAAGCTGACCGCATGAGCCCAGATTTTCTTCCACTCGCTTCGGGTCAACCGAATACCCTCCCATTCTAGCCCGATGTATGCACGGGCAAAATACATTGGCGTAGAGTAGATCAGGACGCTCCCGTTGTAGTTGTAGGGGCATGCGGGATCGATACCGCGGCGGCGGGTTTGTCATGTGGATGGGGTCGGCTTGGAGATTGCGGAAAAGGGAGCGGTTGTGGGGCACACGCCCCGGTTTTCAGATGACGAGGCGTGGCAGGCGGTCGAGCAGCATGGCGAAGATCGCCTGATCGGGGGTGCTCGACGGCAGGTGGATGTTGATCTGCTTTTTCAATTCGACGACGCGGGCGGCGAGCTTCAATAGGCGCAATCGCAAGGTGTCGAATTGCATGACGCGCCAGGTGGAGCGCTTGGGCATCGCCCGGCGCAGCGACCATAAGAGCCAATAGGCGCCGGCGTGGAGGAAGAGACGGAACTGGTTGGCCTCGGCCTGGTGGCATGAGGTGCGGTCGGCGGCGAGATGGTTCTTCCACGCCTTGATGTGGTTCTCGGCCTGCCCGCGCGCACAATAAAGCCCCAGGTAGAGTTTCTTGGGGCGGCCACCTTCAAGATTGGTCACGATGAAGCGGGTGTCGGTTCCCTGGGGCCCGGCCTCGACGCGGGCGATGATGCGCTCGGTCCGGCTCCAGCTCCCGGCGGCATCGTAGAATTGCGCAAAGCGGCGCACCTTGCCGCGCGCCGGGGCGGCCCGAAAGCGCTCGGCGGTGGTTTTCTCCAGCGCCTCGACATGGCGGCGCAACGCCGCATTGGGAGCCAGGCCGAGCACCCAGTCGACCCGGTTGGCGCGGCACCAGTCGAGGACTTCCGGGGCGGTATAGTGGCTGTCGGCGCGCAGCAGGATCTCGACCTTGGGCCAGCTGCTCCGGATCGCGCCAACCAGACGACGCAGAAAGGCGCGGATCTCATGCCCGCCCGGGCGCTTGCCCGGCCGCAGCAGCGCGGTGACGAAACGCCCCTCGCCGTCGAACACGACAATCGGCTGGAAGCCGTAATCGTCGTGATAGGCGTTGAACAGCCGCAACTGCTGGGCGCCGTGCACGCGGTCGAAGGTGTCGTCGACATCGAGGATGATGCGCTTTGGCACCTGCCGAAACGAGGCGCAGTACTGCTCGATCAGCGCCCGGCCCAGGCGCAGCAGCGCTCGAACATCCGGCAGGTTCTCCAGCCGCGAGATCGTCGATTGCGAGCACAGTTCGTCATCCGAAGGCAACCGGTCCAGCGCCAGCTTGAACATCGCGTCGCGGCGCAGCGCGTCGGCGTCGTTGCCGTCCTCGTAACCACCGGCGATCATCAGCATCCGGAAACGGATGATCTCGGCTAGGCGGTGCTCGACCCGCTCCGGCGCGCGCGGGTCCGTCAGACACCCCGCCAGCCGATCGGCCACGCCGAGCCGGCGCTCGATCTCACGAAGCGCCAACAGCCCGCCCTCCGAGGACAGCCGGCCACCGTCAAAGCGAGCGACGATGGCCTTCCCCTGTACCGGTGACAGACCGGGCAGAAGCGGCGTAGCATCAACCATGGCGGGTGTCGCTTTCGATGATCGAAAGGTTTCAGTATCGACAACCGAATCCTACGCTCGATCAATGGCTTGCGCTACACCCGACAACCCTAGTGCATAATCCAGGCTAATTGCCACATCGCGCGATAGACGGCAATAACGATGTCCTCGCGCTTATCCAGCCCTCCGCAAGGTCAATAAGTAAAAAAGGCGCGCTCAACTGTGCAATGCCGGCCGCGATCATCTCGTCAATAATCCGGATTTCATCTGCCGGGAGGGGGCGCTCATCGCCCACGCCGACCTATGTTAAAGTGATAATTCCCGCCTCAACCGCGTTCACTCGCGGCGGTGTTTGAAAGTAGGGCGATCCGCTGACGTGGCCAAGCGTAGAAGACGCCATATGTTTGATGCGATATTAAGATAAACACCAAGATAAATTGATGAGATAATTTCCCCCCTGAGGATTGTACCTAAGCTCGAAGCCATTTTTATGTTAGGTTCGGGTTAATTTTCTTTAAATCGCCTGCCATCGCAGAAGGGGTTAACGATGGATCGTACCTGGTTTCCTAGCTCCCGCGAGGCGGATTCGTCCCTGCGCGATAGGCTACGGTTATCGAGTGGTTTGCTCGCCTGCATAATTTTGATCCTCGCAATCAGCGCCATTTGGTAGCCCAGCGCCCCATGTTTCTCAAGGAGTTCTGTAATGGCAGACATCCTCATCATAGACGACGACCCTGATTTTCGCCGTATTATCGCACGAACCCTCTCTGCTGAGGGTCATCAAATCAGCGAAGCAAAAGTTGGAATCGAAGGCGTGGCCGCTTTCCACGCTCGTCATCCTGCTCTCGTAATCACCGAGGTTGTGATGTCACGAAAAGAAAGGAATACCAACGATCCCTGAATAGCGGCGCGAGGCCCCAAATTTACCAATTTTGGCGGTATCCGGAAATATTAATACTGCTTTCTATCTCAAAATCGCAACAGTGCTTGGTGCGAATGCTACGCTCGTAAAGTCCTTTAAGGCGCGTGAATTGCTGAGGGCCGTGGCGAAGCTACTTTCACAGCAAGGACAGTCGGCGATTGGCATTGCGGCCTGATCGGGATCCCGCTCCACAATCGTCCTAAATAAGGGCGCGATGTCCTAAGCTGAGGCTAAATTGACCTCCGAGAAGGACGAAATGACTCGACCAGTCCTTTACGTGCTCGCGTTTATGGACGCAATGACATGATCTCACGTCGCACACTTGGCTCCGCGCTGCCTCTGCTCATGGCGATGCCTTTGTTCTCGGGGCGGGCGCAGCAACTCACGCTCGACATCACCCATCCGTTCTCGGCATCCAGCGCCTGGAACACCCCGATCGATCCGGCGCACATCACCTACACCGATCCGACGAGGATCGAAAATCGGCAGTTCCGCGATCGTGGGATGGCGAATACTTGGTTAACTCAGCTAGATGGTTTGATATCCATAACTCCACCAGACATACCAATGACGCTCTGGAATTTCGATCCGGGAAAGCGTGCTGTTTATAGCACTGTTGTGCGCGCGCCTTTGAAACTCTGGCGTTACGCCACGCTCAACGACGGCGGTGTGTTTTCCACCGGCGGAGAGATTTTGCTCCCTACACCGCCTATTCTCACCCAGCCAGACGGCGAGTTGTCAATTTTCACCGATCTGGACGGGATCCATTTCTGGGAAGCTTGGAACACTGAGGTCCAAGCTGACGGGTCTTTCCATGTCGGATATCTGTGCCGTGTGGACTTGAACGGGACGGGCTGGGGCGATCCGGTGACTATGGCGGGTGTCGGCGTCCGCGCCGCTGGGGCCTCGCTCCTTGGCGGACTCATTCCCGCGGCGGAGCTGGCAGGGGTCCCGCTGATCGAGCACGCGCTGCCGATCGAACTCGACGTTGGCCAGCTTAAGGCCGGGACGGTCCAGACTGACCAGTTCGTCCCGCCTGCGGTGTCCTGCGACGGAGACAGCCTCACTACCTACACCGGCACGATACCGATGGGCGCGCGCTTCGCGCTGCCACCGGATCTTGGCTTGCCGCCAGACCTTACTCCCGAGGGGTTGGCGCTTGCCAAGGCATATCAGAAGTACGGCGGCTACATTGTTGACGCGGCGGGCTTTACCTGTTCGCTTGCAATGGTCACTAACATAAGCGAGGCGCAGTTCAACCGTATGTACGGAGACGTGTTTTGGCTACGCGACAACCTCGTGATGACGCTGCCTCGCTAACGGCGTTGATGTTCAACTCGGCGCTCAACTGCGGCATCCGGCCGTGGACGCAGTGAAGAACCAGCGATGAACCGGAACACGAAGGGTGCCGTCCGCGTAACCGCCGGCGATCATCAGCATCCGGAAACGGATGATCTCGGCCAACCGGTGCTCGACCCGCTCCGGCGCCCGCGGGTCCGTCAAG
>WNFG01005258.1_pt1 | contig 10887 bp, 9 predicted proteins | sample 5400431 | NCBI WGS metagenome assembly WNFG01 (sample SAMN13153346, study PRJNA577476) | soil metagenome | isolation source: 120 cm saprolite under Douglas fir tree site 2 hole 3 replicate 2 | place: USA:California | collected 2015-04-18
GGTCAGCGACCAGACCACTGTCATGATCGAGTGTATCGAATTGAAAGGAAAGGAAGCCGTCCTGATCACGGACCAGCACTTTGTTCGGACGGTGCCCGACCGCAAAGATGGCAGCCCACACGAGTTGATCACACATGTGGAACATCGAGAGACCTGGATCTACACAAAGAAAGGATGGCTGACGAAGCGAATTGACGAACTGAAGGAGGGTCCCACCTACCTGGATGGGAAGCTTTACGAAAAGTAGTTGGCCAGGAGAACCGCCGAAGGCATGCCTAGGCGTAGATCCAACGGCACACGATGCCAACTGATTCCCGCAGCAAATGCATCCGTTCATGAGACCGCCGTGGCGGTGGATGCTTGGGCGGCACTGATCTCTAACTACCCATCACTCGCTTCTCCGTCACCAATTCCTCGATCTTCTGTAACACCTCGTCTTCGCTCAGGTGGGTGGAGTCGATCAGGAGCGCATCTGGAGCGGCTACAAGCGGTGAGACGGCACGGCTTCGATCGCGCAGATCGCGCTCGCGAAGTTCAGCCGCCATAGCTTTAGCTGGTGCTCCCTTAACCTTCTGCTGCTCGAGGCGGCGCTGCTCGCGGATCACTGGGTCGGCGTCGAGGAAGACTTTCACGTCGGCATCGGGGAAGACTTTTGTGCCGATATCGCGGCCTTCCATCACCACACCGCCGCCCAGTCCCATTTCGCGCTGATGCGCCACCATCCACTCCCGGACCTTGGGATGTACGGAGACCTGCGAGGCGCCCTCGGTCACATCGCGTTCCCGGATGCGCGCCGAAACATCGCGTCCGTCGAGCAGCACGCGATTCCCACCAATGCTCGGATCGAGTTCGATACGCGACTCATGCGCCAGTTTGAGCAGCGCTTCTTCGTCGTCGAAGGAGGTGTCCCATTCGATGGCTTTCAGAGCGAGCGCGCGGTACATGGCGCCGCTCTCCAGGTTGACATAACCGAGTTTGCGGGCGAGACGGGAAGCGATCGTGCTCTTGCCGGCTCCGGCCGGGCCGTCAATGGCGATGATGAGTTTGCGCGGGGCAGGATCGGTCATCGGGCGAAGGGAATTGTACACGGCGAAGCGACGAAGGGCTTAACCACAGGGGCCGCGAGGGTCACGGAATCGAGCTCTTCAAGCTTTCCCTGTGTTCCCCTGGTTCTCTGTGGTAATGGTGTTGTCCTTAGCTGACTTGCTGCGGGCGGGTCCGCGGGACGAAGGCCTGCTTCGGCGGCGTGACCTGCAGCAAAGAGTGCTTCCCCACGTGCACAAAGCTCAATTCGCGCGCCGAGAGCAACGCATTAATCGCATCCTTCACGCGGGAGCGCGGGACGAAATTCGCAAAGAAAGTTTCGACCTCTCCCTGGTCGGCGGCGACCACACAACCCAGGTATTTGGAGATTACGGCCGAGAGCGCTTCCACCATCGAGAGACTGACTCCCTCATGGACCGCGTCCGGCGCCCAACGTGAGAGTTCGTCCCACACCGAACCATCTTCGACGGTGTAGTCCACGCGTGTGATACGCAGCTTGGCCCAAAGCTCACCCAAGGCGCGGTCGAGACCGGAGACAGACAGCGATCCGCCTAGCATCTCGCCGAGTTTTGCTTTCGAGATCGGCCCCCGGCGGCGGATGAGTTCGAATGCGTCGCAGGCCAGCGGTGAATATCCTCCGCTCGTGTTCCCCTTAGGCGGCTGCTTGGGATTGCGCTCCCCGACGAGCGCATAGAAATAGGGAAACACCGACGCGGCCACCAGAAACGCATTGTTCTCGTCGAACAGCGGCGCCTCGTAAGCAGCCTTGTCACGCAGCAAACGCACCATGAGTTCCGTGGCTTCTTTTGCGCGTGGATCGGCGAAGACGTGCTGCCATGTGGGCAGATGATCGTCCGCTCCGACCCAGGCCCCGACGAAAGTCGGCACCGGCACCGGCGGCCGCAGGGGATACATCAGGCAGAATCCGACCGATTCCAGAAACCCCCGTGCCTCATCGAGCGTGCGCACGGGCTGACCATCAAGGTGCCACTTCTGCGCGCGAGCCTGCTGGAGTTCGGAGTCAATCATTCCTTCTGATTAAAGCACAGCTGCGTGGAGTTGTGGCTACGTTGATCGCCGCCGGCTTCGAGCTGCGAGCTACGGGCTCCGAGCAAGCTCTTTCGACATTCGGATGTTGGGTGGCTCGCAGCCCGGAGCTCGAAGCTCGCAGCTATATCCTCTTGAACGCCTTCTGAATGTCCTGCATCGAGTAACGCAATACCACGGGCCTACCATGCGGGCATGACATCGGATGCTGCGTCTTGGCGAGTTCGGCGAGAAGCCATTCCATCTTGTTCTGTTCGAGCGGCATGTTGACTTTGATCGCCGCATGACATGCGATCGACGCGGCGATCCGCGTGCGCACAGCCTCTAAATTGATGGCCTGATCTTCGCGCGCGAGCTGCTCGAGGATTTCGCTCAGCATGTGCTCGACCTGGGAGGCGTCCACGCCGGCGGGAGCGATCTTCACCGCTACACTGCGGGTTCCGAACCGCTCGGCTTCGAATCCGTTATGAGCGAGCTCTTCGGCAATCTCCCCGAAGATCGCTTGTTGCGCCGGAGTCAGTTCCAGTAACAGGGGCATGAGCAGTCGCTGGCTTTCGACGCGCTGGGCGGCCCGCTGGCGCAAGATTTTCTCAAAGAGCACGCGCTCATGGGCAACGTGCTGGTCGATGATCCAAAGACCGTCTTCGTTGACGGCGAGAATGAACGAATTGCGAATCTGGCCCAGCGGCTTGAGCGTGCGTAGGGACTCCAGCGTCGGCGGAGTGTGCGGCTCCTGGTCGATGGGAGGAGCGCATCCGTGGTCGGGGATGGTGACCTCCGGCGCGCGGGCCAACGCTACGGCAGCGTTCGCCTCGACAGCAATTCCTCCTTCAAACTCCAGGTGCCCCGTCGTTGGCGGAACGACCTGAGCTTGAAGTGCAAAGCCGCCGGCCACCGGTTCAGCAAAGCCGCGCCAGGGGGCATTTGCGCCATCGCCGCGGCGAGCGCCAGGAGTGAGCGCCGCGCCGGCACTAGGCTGCGCGTTGATCTCCGCCAGGAACTGCGGCACGGGCCGCGCTTTCATCAGCGCTTCTCGCGCCGAGTCGCGGACAAAATCGTGAATGACACTCTGCTGCCGAAAGCGGACCTCGGTCTTTGAAGGATGCACGTTGACATCGACCTCGGCGGTCGGCATCTCCAGAAACAGAAGCACGACGGGAAAAACACCCGGCGGCAGGATGTTGCGGTAAGCGTCGGTGAGCGCGTGTTGAATGAGGCGATCGCGGATCAACCGGCCATTCACGAAAATGAAGATCGAGTTGCGGTTGAGCTTCTGGATCTCCGGCTTCGAAACAAAACCGTGCAAGCGGACTTCGCCTGGCTCCAGCTTTTCTGTTTCTTCTTCCGGATCGCGCCGCCAGGGCGGCGGTTGCGGCAGGCCCATGCGTTCCAAAGGTTGGACTGCGGCCAGCGGAATCAGTTGCTCCAGCGTTTCCTGTCCAAAAACCTGGTACACACGCTCGCGATGTCCGGCCACCGGAGGCGCAACCAGCAGCGCGTTGGTCGCCGAGTGCAGTTCAAAGTGCTTTTCTGGATGCGCCAGTGCATAGTGCGTCACCAGCGACGCGATGTGCGACAGTTCGGTTGACTCTGCTTTCAGAAATTTCTTGCGCGCCGGTGTGTTGAAGAAAAGATCGCGCACCGTAATCGAAGTCCCCAGCGGCAGCCCCGCTTCTTCCACACGGATCATCTTCCCGCCATTGATCTCAATCACCGTACCCGCGGACTCTTCTTGCGCGCGGGTTTCCAGATGCAGCCGAGCGACGGAAGCAATTGAAGGCAGCGCCTCGCCCCGGAATCCGAGGGTCGCTACGCTGAGCAGGTCTTCGCTCTCCTTGATTTTCGAAGTGGCGTGACGCTCGAATGCCAGCATGGCATCGTCGCGTACCATCCCGCAGCCGTTATCAGTGATCTGGATGACCTTCTTGCCGCCCGCTTCAACGTGAATGCGAATGCGCGTCGAACCGGCGTCAAGCGCGTTTTCGAGCAGCTCTTTCACCACCGATGCCGGACGCTCCACCACTTCGCCGGCAGCGATCTGGTTCGCAACGCGTTCGGAAAGGACGTGAATCTTGCCCATGGGATCAGTGGTTAGTGGTTGGTGATTAGTGTGACAGAGATCGGTGGGCAGTGGCTAGGGGTGGTGGGCACGGGAGCAGAAGTCCGTCTGAGCATTCTGCACAGTAGCGGATGGAACGCTTCGACCAATCCGAGATACTCTCCCCTCAAAGAACTGGTCCCCCGGCGCTACAGGTTCTTGCCAGGGACTGGTCGGGGGCTAAAAGAACCCCTTGATCGAGCTGAAACCGCGGATCGACCGATGGTATGCTCTCCACGACACGGACGAGGTAGGTCATGATTTTAAGATTTCACGTTCCATTCTACGAAGAGATCCTCAGAATACCCGACTTCGCCCAAGATCCGATTCTCACCTTCGGATACCAGGACATCGATGGAAACGCTCCCCCCGGACCTAACCCACTCCTTCCGAGACTGCGCAGATTCCTTGTCTCCGAAGGAAAACTGCGCCGCGTTGCAAATAAGGTTAAGTCAACCCTCCTGCCGTCGCCGCCGATTCCCGCAGGCTTCCAGCACAGCTCTCTAACAGAGCTATTGCGTGCCCAAGGGAACTCGGTCGTCTCGCTTGATTTGTTCGACAGCCGCGCCGAACTCCGATACGACATGAACCAGCCCGTACCGGAGTCGGAACACAGAAAGTACGGAACCCTGATCGACATCGGATGTCTGGAGCACCTGTTCGATACCGCCCAGTGTCTGGAAAACTGTATTCGCATGGTCCGTCGCGGAGGCCACTATCTGCTGCACACCCCAGTCAACGGCTACTACGGACACGGGCTGCACGTTTTCAATCCCCAGGGGCTCATTGACTGCCTGGGCGCCAACGGCTTCAAGATTGTCTACCTCAAGTACTCAACGATGTTCGGGAAACCGATTTCTGATCCCTCGACTGCTTCCAACGTTCTCATCTGGATGGTCGGTCGCAAAGAACGGGATGTGTCTGCTTTTACCTGCCCGCAGCAAAAGATTTGGAGCAATTACTACGCGCCGGCAAGTTGAGCACATGGGTGAAAATGATGGGTCATCAGCATGCAACTCATCAAAGGTGGATTTTCTTTTCTGGCAAAAAGGGGAGGCTAGATTCGCAGGCGAGATCTGGGAGAAGAGCTTCCATGATCGGCGGGTGAGAGACTGGGAGGAGTATTGTGCATTGCGCACTACATTCATCTGAATCCTGTGCTGCTAGCGATCGCGCTCAACCACGTAGAGGACCATTTCCAGGATAAATCGCTTGTCCTCGGAGTCGGGAATCCCTCGAAATGCCGCCAATCCTTCCAGCAGCGCCGCGCCGGCAAGCTGACGAGCGGCACGACGCGCATAATTAATACTGCCGCGCCGTACCATCAGGCGGTAAAGCCAGGCGATCTCGGCTGGGACGTGCTCAGGGCGGGGCTGGGCCAGGAAATCCTTGATGCGTCGCCGCTCTTGGGGCGAACAACTCCGGAGCAAATGGATGAGCATCAACGTGCGCTTTCCTTCCCACAAATCTCCGCCAATCTCCTTGCCGTATTTTTGGTACTCGCCGGTCAGGTTCAGAATATCGTCCTGAATCTGAAAAGCTGCCCCCAGGTACCAGCCGAAACGGCAAAACTGGTTTTTCTCCAAGTGTCCCCGCGCAATCAGGGCCCCCACCCGCAAGGGGTAGATGAATGAGTACCATGAGGTCTTCTTCAGGCACATGTGCAGGTAGTCTTTGACATCGAGCCGGCAAACGTTATCACGAATCCATGCCAGCTCGACGGCCTGCCCTTCGAGGGAATGTCGCATCATGCGCTCCGTCTCCGCGACCACCTGCCAACTGACCCGGGGGCCGAGGATCCCGCGGTTCTCCATGAGCCTACGCAGGGCCAGAAGATTGGTCGCGTTGCCCACGTTGACCGCGATCGGGACCCCGTGCTCGGCGTGCAGAGTCGGTGCGCCGCGGCGGCTATCGCTGTCATCCTGCACGTCGTCGTGAACCAGAAACGCGTTATGAAACAGCTCTATGGCGACGGCGGAGTTGAGCGCTTGCCGAGGGTTGCCTCCCAGAGCGGAACACGCGGCGAAACACAGGGCGGCACGCAGACCCTTTCCCGCCCGGCACGGGTAGACCGAAACCAGGTCGTAGAGATAAGGCGGGCCTTTTTTCGGAATCAGATCGAGCAGCGCCTGGGTTGTGATTTCCCGGTACTCTCCCAGGGCATGCTCGAAGAACATTGAGGTTCGGGCCGTCCCCGGATACTGGCGCCCCCGGTCAACGGCTGCGTTTGCCACTATTTTTCACACGGCGTTGAAGATTGGATTGAACCAATTGGTTCGCGATCTCGGCGCCCATGTTGACCATTTCCACGGCTAGATCAACCACGTCATGGGTGTTGTTGACGAGACGCTTTACCAACTCCGCATTATCTTCCGAACCCAGCTCGCCAAGCTGATCGTTCAACCGGGTAACGACCTCGTGAGCATCGCCTTGAAATTTCTGCAAGGCCTGCTTGAAATCGTTGGCATCGATGCGCCGCTCTTTCTGGAAACGCTGCTGCATTTGCTTGGCGGCTACGATACCCGCCGCAACTTCCTCATCAAGCAACGCTGCAGCGTCCTTCACAATCTGCGAACTGCTCTTGCTAATCTGCTTCACGCGCGCGGAATTGGTTCCCGCGCCTAACTTCGACCCCGTTCTTGGGCGAGTTGTTCGTACCATATAGGCGTGCTCCTCTGTGGCCTTGGTCTGCCCCCTCCAGACCAACGCTGTAGTTGCAAGGGAATTGATCGAGGAAGAATACGTCCTGATGTAGGGTTTGGCAACATCAAGTTCGCGACATTCATCTCAGACCAGCGCACGGATCACTAATGCCCACACCTACTTCTTCACCTGAATCCCCAACTCCCGCAACTGCGCCTCCGCCACCGGCGTCGGCGCCTCCACCATCAGATCTTTTGCCGCTGCGGTTTTGGGGAAGGGAATTACTTCGCGCAAGCTGTCCGCGCCGGCGAGGATCATCACGATGCGATCCAAGCCGAGCGCGATCCCGCCGTGCGGAGGAGTGCCATACTCCAGCGCTTCCAGGAAGAAGCCGAAGCGCGAGCGGGCTTCTTCTTCGGTCATGCCGAGGGCGCTGAAAATTCTGCGCTGCACATCCTGGCGGTGAATTCGGATCGAGCCCGAGCCTAACTCCGTGCCGTTGAGCACGACGTCGTACGCGAGCGCGCGGACCATGGCTGGATCGGATTCGAGTTTGCCCATGTCTTCTTCATGCGGCGAGGTGAAGGGATGATGCGCGGCCATCCAGCGCTTTTCGCCTTCGTCGTACTCGAACATCGGGAAATTCGTTACCCAGAGGAAGCGATAGTCTTTTGCGGGGTCGCCGCTCTTTTTGAAAATGCTGTGCCGGTCGGCGTACTTCTGCGCTAGCGCCGTTCGCAGGATGCCCGCCGAGGCGTAAATCGCCAATTCCGCGGGTGTGACTTTGCGTTTGCCGGCGGGATGGTCGTCGCCTCCGGATTGCGCCGATCCGACTACCAACACGAGCAGATCATTCGGGGCGGCGCCGGACTTCTGGCGGACTTTCGCGCCTGCTTCGGGAAACTTGGTCTCGATCCGCTTGAAGTCTTCGAACACGCGCGCTCCGCCCTTGGAGACGAACATCGGCTTGATGTCGTCGCGTTCTTTTCTCGACAACTCGCCGACCCCTGGTGTGCGGATCGCAATCACCGGCAAGTCACTGTTGATTGCCAGCTGCTCGAGGTCGGCGGGCGTGAAGCAGTCGCGCACGTCGGTGAAGGCGGGCAGGCGCAGGTCGGGCTTGTCGACACCGTATTGGCGGATGGCGTCGTCGTAGTCTATACGTGGGAAGGGCGTTTTGATGTCGTGTCCCGCGGCTTTGAAGGCGGCGGTCAGGAAGCCTTCCACCACCTTCCAGACGCGCTCGGGCTGCGGGTACGACATCTCAAGGTCGATCTGCGTGAATTCGGGCTGGCGGTCGGCGCGCAGGTCTTCGTCGCGGAAGCAGCGCACGATCTGGAAATATCTGTCGAAGCCCGAGATCATCAGGATCTGCTTGAACAGTTGCGGCGACTGCGGAAGCGCGTAGAACATCCCGGGCTGCACTCGGCTGGGGACAAGATAATCGCGCGCGCCTTCGGGCGTGGAGCGCGTCATGAAAGGTGTTTCAATTTCGAAAAATCCTGCCGACGAGAGATTCTCGCGGATCGCCAGCGCTACTTTGTGACGCAGTTCGATGTTGAACTGCATGGCGTCTCGGCGCAGATCGATGTACCGGTATTTCAGCCGCATCTCTTCGTTCGCGAGCACGGTGTCACTCGGCAGGAACGGCAACGGCTTCGAGACGTTCAAAATACGGAGTTCTTCCGCGACCAGTTCGACTTCGCCGGTAGGAATGTTCTTGTTGATGGTATCGGCGTCGCGCTTCTTCACCGTCCCGATGACCGCGATGACGAACTCATTGCGCAGCGCCTGAGCTTTGTCATGAACGACGGCATTCATTTCGTGATTGAACACGATCTGGGTAATGCCGCTGCGGTCGCGCAGATCGACGAAGATGATCTGGCCGAGATCGCGGCGGCGGTTCATCCATCCCATAAGGACGGCCTTCTTGCCCGCGTCGGCAAGGCGCAGATCCCCGCACATGTGAGTCCGTCTTAGGTCGCCTAAAAAATCGAGCACAAATTCGCCTTGTCTGATCGGAATGCGGCGGTGAGCCGAATTGAAGATTATAAATGGCGGGAGGAAGGTGTCAGGAGCTAGTACCCAGTACCCAGAGGTCGGCAAGCCGCTTTGTGCTTCTTGACTGGGTACTGAGTACTGAGGACTTTTACTTTGTCTTGGTCGCCTTGCCTTCCATCACGGTGTCCCATTTTGTTCCGTCCGGCGACATCTCGAACTTATAGGTGTACGAAGCTGGCGAGAGGATCTTCATGCTGTAACGGCCTTTCATGGTCTGCGGGCCCATTTTCATGTCATTCGTCCAGCTCCAGGTGTCACCATCGACAGTGCCCTTGGAGTGAACGTTTTCTCCCATGGTGTTGAATTCGTCGTAGGTGAAGACCTTTTCATCCGCGTTGTAGCCCATGTAGGCAGTTCCAGCGGCGTTGCCCATGGCAGCGCTCTTGAAGTCAGACTGGATGACCAGGAAGAAACCGCCGTCCATCCATTTACCGTTCCCGGAAGTGGAGAACTTTCCGCCCGGGCCCATGGGACCCGGTTTCGCATCGCCCTCCGAGGTCCAGGTGCCGAGAAAGTAGTCGAGCTTCTTGAGTTCTGGTGCCGGTTTGGGCGGCCCCATTTGCGCGAAGGCCACAGCGGCGAGCAGCAGAGTTGCAACGAGGATGGCTGAGGAACGCCTCATCGGTGGAACCTCCTTATGTGGGTTGCGCGTGAGAAAGGATTGCTCCACGCCCCGGTTGCCGATGGTAGAAGGTCACGGAGAGCAAGTCAACGGAGGGAGTTGTCGATGACGTCCCAGCCGGCAACTTCCGACTACTGAGTACTGCTAGTCGAAGTCGGTGGCGCTCCAGAGGTTCGGCGTGTACTGCTGGAACTTCAACTTCCACTTGCCGACGTCTTTGGCCCAGGTATCGCTCATGTGTCGATAGCGTGGCCGTGCGCCCGGTACAATCATGTTGTAGGTCACGACTGCCGAATCATCAGTGAGCCTGACGACGTGAATATCGTACACACGCAAATCTTTCGGTAGGCCTTCGTGAGTAAAACTCAAAAACTCCTCCCGGTCGTAGAAATCGCCGTTCGTGCCGATACCTTGAAAGTCGGCGGCGACAGAGTCGTTCACAGCGGAGTGTTTCTGCTCCGCGATCGCCTCCATGATTTGGTTCTGATTGTTGATGAGTTCGTGTTCGAACGCAGATACGGGCGACGGGGTCAATGGCTTGGACGGCTGGTATTGGGCGACGGCCAGGGTGGCACTTATCAGGACCGCGGACAGCATTGGGATGGTTCGCATTGTCGTCTCCGGCGAAAGATGATTCTACTCCGTGACCTTCGTGTCCTCTGTAGCTAGGATCAAAAGCTTGAACCACAGCGGTCACTGGGGAACACAGAGGAAATCAAGAGCTAGAGCTTTGGGAGATTCGTTTCGCCAGCTCCCCACGTGGGATTGTTTGCTGCTCGCCTGATGCCAAGTGCTTCAACGCGAAAGCATCAGCCTTCACTTCGTCCTCGCCGACGATCAGGAGGTAGCGCGCGCCGATCTTGTCCGCGGCCTCGAAAGATTTCTTCAGGCGAAACGATTCGTCGCCGAGGTCCACGACGAGATCGTGGCGGCGCAGCTCACGCGCCAGGCGCGCCGCTTCGCGATTCATGCCGGCACCGAGCGGAGCAATGTAAGCATCCGGCTTGCGCACGACTGACTCGGCCGAGTCCGCCAGCGACATCACCAGCCGGTCTTCGCCGATGGCAAACCCGATCCCCGGCGCCGCCGGCCCGCCCAGCGCTTCCGACAAGCCGTCATAACGTCCTCCGCCGAGGATCGCATTCTGCGAGCCCAGCGCCCCGTGTGTGAACTCGAACGCAGTGCGAGTGTAGTAGTCCAATCCCCTTACCAGGCGGTCGTTTAGGGTGAAGGGGACCTCGACGGATTTGAGGATCTCCTGGACTTCTGCGAAGTGCGCACGAGAGGCTTCGCCGAGAAATTGAGAGATGCGGGGAAGTTTCTCGATGATGGGCTGATCCTCGGGAACCTTGCAGTCGAAGGCGCGCAGCGG
>WNFG01017314.1_pt1 | contig 10884 bp, 15 predicted proteins | sample 5400431 | NCBI WGS metagenome assembly WNFG01 (sample SAMN13153346, study PRJNA577476) | soil metagenome | isolation source: 120 cm saprolite under Douglas fir tree site 2 hole 3 replicate 2 | place: USA:California | collected 2015-04-18
TCTCTCTGGGCTCGCAGAATCTCCTTGTCGGACACTGTTTCCGCGGTCCCACGGGATTCGTTGATGGCAGGGAGCACCTTGGTCCAGTTGACTGGCGAGCCAATTCGTATTGCAGAAGCGATTGTTCGCGGATTGGTGACAGGTTGAATCTTGTTTTGTTTTCGCTTGACCGCCTTTGCGATGGGTGCTGCATTTTCGGCTTGGATCCCGATCATTCTAGGCCTCGTCTTCGTGATTCCCAACGTCCGGAACTCGGTGAAGCCCTTCCAGATCGCGCTGATATTTCCGCCGTTGCCGACGGGCAGTACAAGCGCGTCTGGCGCTCTTCCATCCAGTTGATCACACACCTCGAAAGCTAGAGTCTTCTGGCCCTCTAGTCGGAATGGATTAAGGGAATTCATTAGATAGAATCCTTTCCGGCGTTCCGTCAGTGTAACGACCGCTCTCATCGCCTCGTCGAAGTCGCCGCTGACTTGGAAAATGCTTGCGCCATGAATCATTACCTGCAGCATTTTGCCTGCGGCCACTTTTCCTTCCGGGACGATGACTATGCACTTGAGTCCTGCGCGCGCCGAGTAGGCGGCGAGGGATGCAGCGGTATTGCCTGTGGACGCACATACAACCTTCCTCTTTCCTAGCTCCCGTGCCTTGGACAATGCGACTGTCATGCCCCGGTCTTTGAATGACCCGGTTGGGTTCTCTCCCTCATTCTTCACAAAGAGTCTCGTTAGACCGATTTCCCGGCCGAGACGGGGACAGTGATGAAGGCCGGTTCCTCCCTCTGACAGGGTTGTGATGAAACGGTCGTCGTCGACAGGGAGAAGCTCTCGATATTTCCAGACTGATAGGCCCCGGTTCTTCCAAGGAATCTTTCGTCCCGATAGCTGGAAACTGACCTCCAGTAGACCGCCGCATTTTTCGCATCGATAGTTGGTAGTCTGGTTCGGATACTGGGTGTGGCAGTTGAAGCAACGTAGACGATAAGGCCAGGGCATAGCTAGGTCTCCTTGACTATGCTAGCTCCCTGGGCAGGCTTCGCAACAAACGAGGTTGAACGCACTTTGTTCAGTGCAAACGCCCGTACCATTGCTTGAGCAACTAGTCGAGGTTCGCGGCGATTTCTATCGACTAGTGCGACGAGACTCGGTCCTGCCCCACTGATGGACACGCCTGCTGCTCCGGCCTTCAGGCCCATAGTCTTGACGTCGTGGTAGCCGGGAATGAGGTCCTGTCGATAGGGCTCGGCGATCTGATCCTCCATTCCTGACCCTATTCGCCTAATATCGCCTTGAGCAAAAGCAACTGCCATAGCGGAGGCCCTGCCAACGTTTAGAACTGCTATCTTGACGGGGATTTTTTCCGGAATGATATTTCGCGCTTTTCTCGTCTTTTCGGATTGAACGGGAAGTTTGGGAGTTACAACAACAACTGCTAGGCTAGCAGGTGGCTTAAGGCTAATTGCTCTGGCCGGACTATCGTATACGATCACGAATCCCCCCAGAAGTGAAGCCGCGACGTTGTCCGCGTGGGCTGTTCCTGCAACCGCTTTTTCGCCGAGACTTGCGACTTGCACCAGTTCATCGTTTGATAATCCAAGCTCCAGGAGAGTGTTCACGGCGGTGGTGCATGCTGCTGCAGTGGCGCCACTGCTTCCAAGTCCCAGGCCTTGAGGTACGCGCTTTTCGACGATGATCTCTAAGCCTTTCTTCAAGTTCGCCCTCTGGGCTAAATCCGCGGCTGGGGGTCCAGCAGAGTTTTTGTCCACTTCTACTGGTATGTTGCGACTTTCGGACCCTCGGACGATTATTCTGATCTTCTTTCTCGAAGTTATTCGGGCACTCACAGTGTCAGAATATCTGTTCAAGGCTAAGCCGAACACATCAAAGCCCGGTCCAAGGTTCGCCGTGGAACAGAAAGCCCTGCCAACAGCATGCGTCCGAACGGCCTTCATTGCCCGATCGAGGCTAATCGCGGAGCCTGAGACGGATAAAAGAGGACTCTTACCACTTTGTCGAACCGTCGACACGTACAAAGCGCGCTTGTTCGTATTCAAGCATTATAGAGGAAAGCATTTTCGTGACGCTTAATATCAGAATTCTCCGGGTTCTGTGATTCACCGAAGGCTACTTTTCCGCGCTTTGCGATGAGATTTTCGACGTTTTGCAGTTTCCAGTAGAGTTCTAGATCATCTTGAAGTCAACTTGTGGTATATCCGCTCGGATCATGTTTCCGCTACTACCGTCTATTATGGCGCTGTAGCTTTTTCCCTTGTATTCGTACTGGATGAACCATAGAGGGGCGTGGAGGTAGGTGGGCTTCTCTACATTGAAGGTGGTGTCGAACTTCGTCACTTGGTCCACCTCTTGTTTGAGGAGGAATCGTTGGTTTTCCTCAACCTCGTCCTTCGCGTGCACGATCGCCTCCGTGCTGTCCAGTTCGCTGTTCAGAAACTTGGCCTGAGATTCAATCTTTGTGAAGTCGAAAGGTATCTTTCCTTCCGCCGGAATCTTGTAGTCTCTTGTCGGGAACTCCGCGGCCTTTCTACCCAGCACAAGCCAGTCGTAGTCGTTCTGGATAGTCCCTTTTCTTGGTGTTGGAGGTGTTATTCTTTCCAGCACTCCTTCATAGGTACTGGTCGCGGTTAGAGGAACCAGCCAGAATGGGAGGTATCTCAGTTCTACCATCGTGGTTCGGCTCTTCTTTGCAAGGTCGCCGGGTTTCATGAACCCTGACCTCATCCATTCCAGGAGGTCTCGGGTTATCCTTGCGTTGTCGAAATTGTTGAGTATGAGACTGTGTTCCAGTTGGAATGGGGTGTTGGCTCCAACCACTGAGGTGTAGCCGCAATATCTGCAGGTAGCCACGAGTTCTCCAGGCGAGAGCTTGAGTGGCGCGCCACAGTTTGGGCATCCAATCTCTGAGACGACCTGTGACATGACGCGTTCTCTCTCTGTTCTAGGGTAGAATTAAAGAAGGGCCGGATTAAGTTCTCTAGGATCCGGAATGAATCATGGGAGGACTGGGAGCGTTGAAGCGGACGATGGGCTTCACGATCATACTGGTATTCGCTATTTTTCTTGGTCTCCTGACCGTTGTTTCCGTCTTCTTCCTTGACCCCACTACAGCCCTGGTCCTTGGCCTTGTAGGGGCGTTCTTGATAATCCTGTTACAGTATCTAATCGGTCCGGTTATCGTCAGGGCTACTAGTCGACTCCACTATCTTTCTCCGGGGGAGAATCGATGGCTGGAGACGAAAGTTTCCCGGATGGCCTCGACGTCAGGCATTCCGATGCCGCGATTGGCCATTTCGCCGGATCCTACCCAGAATGCGTTTGTGTTCGGCCGGACACAGAAGAGCGCTACTCTGGCGGTTCATCAGGGACTTCTCCAGCGGTTGAACGAGGATGAGATTGAGGGTGTGATCGCTCACGAACTCGGTCATGTGAAGCATCGCGACTTTATCGTCGTAACAATGATCTCTGCTATACCACTGGTCGCGTATTTGATCGCGCGCTCTGTGCTCTGGGGAGGGTACGTCAGTAGCGGTCGCGGATCCAACCGGAATAACAGCGCTGGAGCACTGATAGTCATAGCCGTCGTAGCTTATGTGGTCTACATCCTGACTACTCTACTGGCTTTGAGGCTGACCCGTCTGAGGGAGACTTATGCCGACGCGTACTCCGCTTACCTGACCAGACAGCCTAGAGAGCTTGAGAGTGCTCTCACCAAGATCGCTTACGGTTTGTCTATCGCTCCAGGCGAGCCGCATGGTGCTAGAGCCTTCTTCATTGAGGATCCGGCGCAAGCAAAACAGGACGTGGCGCAGATCATAGGTCAAAAGTCAAAGTATGACCTGGACCATGACGGTGTTCTGAGCGAGCGCGAGTTGGAGATGGCTATGGAGGCTGAGGCAAAATCGAACTGGCGGAAGGCAGCTCAGCTCTTCATGACCCACCCCCCAACCTACAAGCGGATTCTCATGCTGCGAGAAATTGAGCAAGAAATGAATACCGGAACGTTTCAAGAGTCAACGATCTACAATCATGTCTGAACAAATCCTTCGCTATTCCGAGATTGGCCACAACAGAACTATAAACAGGGAAGCCTTCAGGTAGACTGACTCGTTATGAACCGTCTTCCCTGGGCACCTCTAAACGCAGGAGTCTTTCTCATAATCTTCGGGGGAGTGATTCTCCTATCATTCTTCAATATTGGAGTCGTTAACCTTGGAACTGCGTTTCCTCTCATCTTCACATTCTTCGGGGCATGGTTGGTCATTGAAGCCTTCGTCATTCCTCCCGCCAATGCTTACGCTCCTCCTCGAACGATGGTGATTGGCTGGGGAGCACTCGTTGGTGGTCTTGGTGTCCTCTGGTTTGTGGGAGCGACCAATGTGGAGTTGCTGCCTATCGCGCTGGCTCTGATAGTTGTCATAGCAGGGATTGGCGCGGTCGGCTACAGTTTCATGCGAGCGAGTCCGAGCACCCCGAAGACTTCTACGTCCTAGCCCGTGTTCGACCCTAAGGCACGGTATGTCCGAAACCTCTTCTCAAAAGTCCCACTGGAATACGACGTTCTCTTAGGCCTACTCTCCTTCGCGCAAGATCGTCGATGGCGCGCCTACGTTGTTAACAGAGCCAAACCGTTGAAGGACGACAAAATACTCGATGTGGCAACTGGGACAGGGCTCTTGGCGGCTGATTTCGCGAGAACGGTCTCATCCAAGGGATTCGTTGAATGGGTCTTGGCCCGAGCTGAGAATCTTCCTTTTCGAGATGATTGTTTCGGATCTGCTTCAATCAGCCTCGCCCTTAGAAATGTGTCTGATGCCCAGTCCACTCTTCGAGAGATGTCTCGAGCCACGGGGCCAGGTGGAATTGTGATATCCTTGGACTTTGCTCGTCCTTCCAACCGGCTCTTCCAACTCTTCTATTACGACTATCTTCTCGGTCTCTTTCCCTTCTTTGGCCGAATGGTTTCAGCTGCGTGGGGCAGGACATTGTCCTACTTGGGCCGATCTATCTTGAGAGCAAGAACTGGGGAGCAGATTGCGAGTCTTCTGAGAGAGGAGGGTCTCGTTGATGCCGTGTCTGTGCCGCTGACCGCGGGAATTGTTTGTGCCGTTTACGGAAGGAAGCGATAGGCTCTCTTTTACTTATAGCATCGATCTCAAAGGCTGCTTGCGTAAACTGCTCATTCGGTTCAGTTAGTGCTTAAGGCCTCAATTGGGATTCTAGTGTGGAATTGCTTCTCTTGTTGGTGGGTGCCTAATCGCTAGAACACTTGCGTAGCTGAGTGTGTTTTGGTCGTGTCATGGAATCCTGCCAGAGTGGTCTTGAGCGCACGCTGGCAACCTGACGGAAAATGAAGAAATACATTCGGGAGCGAGTCAACCTAAAGACTTAAGCGTGCTCTATAAAGCAGATACTGAAAAATCTGAGTGAATCTCTTGAAACAAATACCAATCCTGTTTTCGATCTCACTGTTGCTAATCGGGTCCATGTTTGGGATCCTATCTACGAATCCATCTGCTCATGGACAATTCACCGGTACTGTCTGCCTGATCGCTCCAAGCACCTCTATATGTCCTTCAAGCCCGGCGTCCCTCAGTGGCACCACGGGTACTCAACTCCGGGTCTCTGTATTCATCCAGAACTCCGACGGTACCAACGGATTCGACATAACTCTTCTGGCGAATCACTCCGTTCTTCGCCCTGCTGGCGCGGACCTCACGGGGTCAGTTCTACCAGGACCCCAGTCTATCATAGTCGAGTGCCTAGGCGGTGTCTTGGTGGTAGGCAACACATGCTCGTCAACCGACACACCAGACACTCTTCAGCTTGCAGCTGTTGATTGCCTCGGTTGCGGAACAACAGCCACGCCAACTACGGGTCTCCTCTTCACCGCAATCTACAACATCACTGGTCTAACTTCTGGGATTCCTCTAGGCTTCCAGACCGGTTGCTCCAATACAAGCGTCTCGGGAGGAATCTGTGTTACCATCGCCAACGGGACCCCAACCCCGGATCCTGAGACTGTGCAGACGGCTGTCTTCAGCAGTGCAGGCGACTTTTCAATAACCGCGAATCCAGTCACCCTTACCATTCCTCGCAGCTCTTCGAGCTCCTCAACCGTTACTCTTGCGAGCTTGGGCGGATTCTCAGGCACTATTACTCTGTCGACGAGCGTAGCACCCAGCACCCATCATGGTCCCGCAGCAAGCTTGAGTTCCAACAGCGTAACTATCGCGTCAGGCGGCAGTGGCTCAGTTGTCCTCACCATTTCCACGGCCAAGAACAGCTCCACAGGCAGCTTTACGGTTACGGTCGTCGGAACGAGTGGGTCAATTTCTCACTCGGTCAACGTCAGCGTAACAGTTACTCGTTAGACGCAGACAATCGGTCCAAAATTTTCCTCCTCTTTTTTTCAGCTCCCTCGGCAGAGCATATGCCCCTCAATTGATCTCGCAAGGCCGGTATGGACAGTTTTTTCGAACTGAGTCCGAATGAATACCTCTGCTGTCTCTAGCATGTTGCAGTAAGCCGTAGGTACACAAGAGATCAGAAGTTTGTCCTTATCGAAGAGCGAAAGCCGAAAACCTTAAACGAACTGCTTTCTCAAGCAATCCAATGATACGGGTGTAATTCTTGAAGAATATTGCAGTAGTTTCTGCATCTATTTTCATCCTAATTGGAAGCGTGTTCTTCGCCGCAGTGATTTCTTCTCCCGCGCATGGATCGTCTACTGGCACCATATGCATTATCCCAGCAGGTGCTACATCCTGTTCCCCAAGTCCGGCGTCAATAACGGGGACTGTTGGAACTCAGCTTAGAGCTTCAGTATTTATCCAAAATTCCACCGGCCTGAATGGTTTTGACGTTACACTGTTGGCAGATCATACCATTCTCAAGCCAGCCGGGGCAGACTTGACAGGAAGCGTGCTGCCGGGCCCTCAGACCCTGTTGTTGGAGTGCCTGAGCGGGATCCTAGTATCGGGCGCCACCTGCTCGTCGACGGACACCATTGACACACTTCACATCGCTGTAGGATCCTCGCCTGGAACGATAACCGGTACGCCCACAACAGGTCTCCTCTTCACAGCGATCTATAACGTAACAGGGACTATCTCCAGCACGAGCCTGGGTTTCCAGACGGGTTGCGGCTCCTCTAGCGCACCGACAAGCGACCCTCCGGTCTGTGTGACTATTGCCAATGGCACAACCCATGCCGTCCCTGAATCTGTTGCATCCGCCATATTTTCAACCAGCACAACCCCCGATTTTGTAATGTCTGCAAATCCTAGTAGTATCACGATTACCGCAGGCTCTTCAGCAACGTCGACGCTCACCGTCACAAGCATCGCTGGTTTCTCTGGTACCATCAATCTCGGCGCCTCTATCTCTCCCTCAGGACCCGCCATCTCACTCAGCGGTCCAAGCGTCACACTATCTGCGGGAGGTAGCGGAACCTCCACCCTGACGGTCTCTACAACATCATCGACATCGTCAGGCTCCTACACGGTAACGGTCTCGGGAGTCAGCGGGACTTTGTCACACTCTACCGTTGTGTCGGTCACGGTCAACCCGGTTCCAAAGCCTGACTTTTCGATAGGCCCCAGCGGCGTCAGCGTAGGCCTCGCACAGGGCGCCTCAACGTTTCAGCTCATAACATTGACAAGTCTTGGAGGATTCACTGGCACGGTGAGCTTAACCGATGCGGTCTCACCCGCCGGTCTAACCCTAGCTTTGAGCCCGACAAGTGTTACTCTCGTCTCGGGCGACACGGCAAATTCCTCACTCACAATTTCGAGCACGTCTTCCACCCCCGGCGGCGCATACAGGGTCACGGTCACAGGGACTAGCGGCTCATCATCGCACGCAATCACGATTGCGGTCACAGTATTTTCGAATCAGCCTGACTTTACGATCACCGCCAATCCAACAAGTCTCAGCATTGCTGCCGGCACTTCGGGGACGTCTGCGATAAGTCTGCATGGAGTGAACGGATTCAACAACACTGTGTTCCTGACGGTTTCAGCTACAAGCGGACTGGCTGCTACTATCAGCCCGACGAGTACTGGCCCATTTGGCACCGCAACCCTGACAGTTTCCTCTAACGCCGCTGGCACCTACACGGCCCAAGTCACAGGAACGAGTGGATTACTATCTCACACAACCACGGTCACTGTCATGGTCTCCAGTTCGGGCGTAGGAGTCGTGTGCATTATTCCGTCAGGAACAACTCCATGTCAATCCAGCACGGCTACCATAACCGGAACTCAAGGAACCCAACTCCGGGTTTCACTCTTCATCCAGGGCTCAGGCGCGCTTGACGGGTTCGACATTACGCTATTGGCAGATCATACTGTCTTACGACCAGCAGGCATAGACCTAACTGGCACGGTGCTACCGACCCCAACGACCATCATATCAGAGTGCATCGGCGGCGCTATCATAGTTAGCACCGTTTGCCCAGGAAACGCCGACACACTTGAGTTAGCCGCTGTAGGAGCTCTCGGCCAGCTTACCTTTCCACCGACTACCGGTCTGTTATTCACCGCGATCTACAACGTGACGGGAACAACATCGGGTACCCCCATAGGGTACCAGACTGGCTGCACATCCACCAGCGTCTCCGGAACCACTACCTGCGTCGCAATCGCGAATGGCTCTACGAGCCCTGTTCCTGAGACCGTGCAGACCGCCATTTTCTCGACCAGCACGACACCTGATTTTGTCATGACCGCGAGCCCCAGCGCGATCACGATTACCGCAGGCTCCTCAGGAACGTCCACCGTCAGCGTCACAAGTAGCAACGGTTTCTCGGGCACCGTTAGTCTAAACACGACCGTCGTTACCGGAAACTTCACCATAGGTATCAACCCGGCCGTCGTCACCTTGGGGGCAGGTCAGACTTCTACTTCCACCATTACAATTTCAGCTCCCTCCTCCATTCCTCTAGGAACTTACTCGATCTCGATTGCTGGTCTCAGTGGCTCGCTGTTTCACTCAGTCGCGATCTCTGTCACGGTCAATGCTTCGCCAAAGCCCGACTTCTCCATTAACGCCAGTCCAAGTACTCTCAGTGTTGCGCAGGGCTCCTCAACAACATCCACTCTGACTCTGACCAGTCTCAACGGTTTCACCGGCAACGTAACGCTGACCACTTCAGTCCCAGCAGGGCTAACAGCGAGTTTGTCCTCAGCAAGAGTACCCCTGTCGCCTGGATCCCCAATTTTTGTCGCCGGCTGGAATTCGGCACGACAAAACGCAGGTTCGGGAAGCACTACGCAGGGCCTGACAATCTGCAATCTCGCAGGTGGATGTAAAGCGGGCGACACAATAATCGTCAATTACTGGCAATGTTGCTCTACTGGGCAATCCCTCTCAAGCGTCACTGATACCGAAGGAAATACCTATGCCGAGATCATTCTTGCGAGCGGAGCCAACCCGAATAACGTAATGGCTGACCTCTGGGGAGCTATTTCTATCAAAGCGGATACAACCTCCCTCACGATTACGGTGACGTATCCCGATACAACTCATTATCGAGCAATATTCATCCAGCAATATCGTAACGTACTTGGGTTCGGCGCTACACACTTTACCGGACAATCGAGCTGCGCATCCACCTCCGAAAGTCTAACGACAACAAGAGCAAACTCTCTAGTTGCGAATTCCTTCGACATCGGCTTCATGACCGGAATGTCCCAGACTGGGGGATCCTCAGCCTCTAACGACTTCTCTTACACCAACAGTGCCGGTTGGGGCCTATTCCTATGGGACTCCCCCGTTCCCAGTATCGGTTCGAATACCTGGACTTGGAACGTAAGCGGCTGCAACTCAGGATATCAATCAGTCGCCATTGAACTACTCGGAGGGACCGCTTCATCCACGCTCACGATCTCAACCTCGTCCTCTACGCCCACCGGCACGTATACCTTGATAGTAACGGGATCAAGTGGCTCAATCTCGCACAGCACTATCATAACAGTCACAGTCACAAGTTCAGCATCTGGAGACTTTACGATCACCGAGAGTCCTACCTTCCAGGCCATTCCTGTCGGCTCGGAGAGGCAAACAACAATCACCGTGACCAGTGTCAACGGCTTTTCAGGTAATGTCAACCTCGTCATCACCCCGTCTTCGACCGCCTTCGCTTGCTGGTTTACGACGCTCACCAACACTGCGACCGTCTTTGTCCCCGCGGGTGGCTCTGCAAACCAGTTCCCGACTTGTGGTGCAGGACTGCCTGCAGGCGCCTATAACGCGACCATTTCAGGAACTAGCGGTTCGTTGAGCCACGCTGTAATTCTCGATGTGACAATTACAGACTATAGCATGTCTGCCTCGTCAGTCTCGTTCAACGCAGGTTCCTCAGGTACAAGCACTGTGACCTTGACGAGCTTGTTTGGCCTGTCAGGGCCGGTAAGTCTGAGTGCTTCAACACCTTCAGGACTCACAGGTACATGTCCCTCAAGCGTCACTCTATCATCAGGCGGAACATCGACTGCATCCTGCACGTTCGCTTCAACAACCCCGGGCACGTACGGCGCGACCATAGTAGGAACTTTCGTCTGCACCGACTGCTACTTCAATGGCAAGGACGTCCCCTCGGTAAATATTACTGTGACCGTTTCCGGCACTGGAGTCCCCGACTTTTCAATTTCAGCCAGCCCCTCCAGCCTGGCGCTCGCGCCCGGCTCCTCAGGTACATCAACCATCTCAGTAGCTTCGATCAACGGTTTCTCCGGAACTGTCTCCCTAAGCATCTCTCACTCCAACGGAATCGGAGCGATCATAAGTCCAACCAGCATTACTGGCTCTGGGACCGCGACTCTCACCATCGGTGCCAACATGACCGGCACTTTCTCTGTACAGGTAA
>WNFG01005263.1_pt1 | contig 10882 bp, 9 predicted proteins | sample 5400431 | NCBI WGS metagenome assembly WNFG01 (sample SAMN13153346, study PRJNA577476) | soil metagenome | isolation source: 120 cm saprolite under Douglas fir tree site 2 hole 3 replicate 2 | place: USA:California | collected 2015-04-18
TTGGTCATGGACGCTCAGGACCTCAAATTCAAGTCTGGAACGTTCGACGCAGTTATCTCGCGCAACACCCTGATGTTCATCCCAGATCTCGCTCTGGCTCTGACGGAGATGAACCGCGTCTTGAAACCGAAAGGACGGCTCGCCGTCACCGTCTGGGCATCCGCTCGCCGAAACCCCCGACTCTCGGACCCTCTGGCGGCCATGCGGGCCCTGGGTGTCAACCCGCCGCTCACGGCTACGTTTCGAATCGCGAGTCGCCTCGGGGCGCCAACGTCAATTGGGAACGCGCTGCGAGGGGCCGGGTTCTTCGATGTGCTGATCGAGCGGTGGCCGGTGGTGGCCCGCTATGACACGGTCAGCGCAGCCGTGCAACAAACCATGGATCACACCGGAACGCGCGAGCTGATGCAGCTCCTTACGCATGACTCGGAAAGGCGCATGTCGCGATCGCTTTCGGTGCGTTGGCAAAAGTACGCTGATCACGGTGGCGTGAGGATGCCGGGCGAGCAGTTGGTGGCGGCCGGCGCGAAGTCCGCCTAGGGCAAGGCTCCGCCCAGCCGGCCGAGGATCTCCTCCAGGATCTCCGCCGAGGTCGCGAAGTTGAGCCGCACGTGGCCATGGCCAGGTTCGCCGAAGTCCACACCGTCGCTCAGGGCGACCTTCGCGTTCTCGAGCATGTGCTGCTGGGGCGTCAGGCCCTCTTTCACGTCGATGCGCCGGCAGTTCATCCAGGCGAGGTATGTGGCCTCCGGCATGTGGTGGGCAAGGTTGGCCCGGGCAGCCCACTCGGCAACACGCTGTCGGTTGCGGTCCAGGTAGGCCAGAACGGTGCCGAGCCAGTCCTCGGCCTCGCACCACGCTGCGATCGTGGCGGCGACGCCGATACGGCTTGGCCCGCCCAGTAGGCGCTCGGGGACCACGCTGTCGAATTTCTCCTTGAGCGCCGCGCTGCCGAAGTGGGCGATCGAGGTACGCAGCCCGGCGATGTTGAACCCTTTCGTCGCCGAGGTCAACGTCACCGTGCGCTCGGCAGCCGCCTCAATTGTTTCCATCGGGATGTGCGTCGCTCCCGGGTACACGAGGTCGGCGTGGATCTCATCCGAAACGATCGTCAGGTTGTGGGCGGCCGCGATCGCCGCGATGCCGTCGAGCTCTTCTCGCTCGAGCACACGGCCGGTCGGGTTGTGCGGATTGCAGAGCAGGATCATGGTCGCCTGCGGAGCGGCTCGTTCCAGCCCCTCGAGATCCACGACGAACCGCATCCCATCGTCGACCAGCGGGTTCTCGACCAGGCGGCGGCCGCTGGCCGCGACGAAACGTAGAAAAGGCGGGTAGACCGGAGTCTGCACGATGATGCCGTCGCTCGGCGCCGTGAAGGCGACCATCGTCGCCACCAGTCCCTGAATGACGTCGGTGTTGGCGTGGGTCAGCGATGGATCCGGCCGCCAGTTGTGCCGGCGGGCCATCCAGGTCGCAAACGCGTCGAACAGCGGGACCGAGTTCGGGTCGGGCATCCGGCCGTAGCCGTAGTCCTGCGTGGTTGTGAACTCCTCTATCGCGGCCTGGACGGCGGGCGCGACCTTGAAGTCCATGTCGGCGACGAACGCGGGTATGACGTCGGCTGCATACTTCCTCCACTTGCCCCCGCCACGGGCGCGGAGTTCGTCGGCGGCGAGCAGATAACGCTCCATGTTTGGGACGTTACCAAGTCCTGGGCGATACTGTCTCGGATGGGACGTCTGAGGCTCCTCAGCCTAGTCTGTATCGCCGGCTTGGCGGTCGCATGCCAGTCGGGTCCTGTCTTGAGCGCCACACACAGTCCGGCGACATCTCAGAGTCTTTTGGTCGTGTACACCAAGTGGGTACCAGACAGGAACGAGGCTTCTGGCGCTGAACCGGGCTATAAGCCTGCGTTCACGGGGCTGACCTCGCACGACATGCAGCGGGCCTCGGCAAGCCTTGACACGATGGGAACCTTTTGGGTCGTCGACGTGACGTTTACATCACGCGGAGCGGATCTCTTCAAGCAGCTCACGCGAGCCAATGTGGCCGCATGCCCGGGCGACGCCATGACCATCCTCAGCGCCAACTGCGCGGAGCGGTACGTCACCAACTGGCTCAACTTGACACAGAGGGATATCGACAACTGGGACGATCCGGCGTACGCCGACAAGGTCTCGCAAGGGTTTGACCTCGCGTGCCTGGCGCGCATGACGGCGACGACCACATGTCCGAAGCTCTTGACGAATGCCATCACTCTCCAAGAGATCGACGGCGGCAAGGCCATGATCGGTGGCAACCTCACAGAGCACAGCGCCAACATGCTGGCCGCAGCCATCAACTCAACACCCCGGTAGCTCTGGGACGAGCCATTTGGGCGCGAATGGCGCCGAGCTCGAGCCAGGGAAACGGTACGTGCGCTACGAAGCGCCCGTCCGCACCCCAAGCTCGCGGAGCCAGCGACGATAGGCGATGGCGGTTCTGTCGCTGCGCAGGTGTAGTTCTGCCTGCAGATCCAGCGGCAGCATCTCGGGACGCTGCGACTCGAGGATCGGGCGGTCCTGAGCGAAGATCCGGTCCTGGAACTCGACCATCGACGACCGCGGCTCGTAATTCATCGCCATCCACATCCAGGCGGTGCTGTCGACCGCATCGTGCGGAGTCACGGAGAGCAGCATCCCGAACGAGTGCTCGCCATGCTTGACGAATGACGCGGAAAGCGGTCGATGCACGCGATAGGTGTAAGTCACCGTCGAGCCGTGGCCGGTGGCATAAGGGTCTGGCTGAAACACCTTCACGCCCTCCGACACGATGCCTTCAGCGCCGACGGTAGTCGTGTAGTCCTCGATCTCTGGTCGCGTTCGGTCGCCCAAGATCCCTTCATGGACGAAAGGGAAGTGGCCGATGTCGAGGAAGTTCTCGACAATGCGCGGCCCGCTTGCCCGCACCGGGTATGGCCCCGCGAACAGCACGTGGTATGCGGGATCGTCGAGCAGCTCGAACCTTGGGATCTCGTAAAGGCCGCTGCCGAGATTGACCCATATGACGCCGTAGGCAGCCGCCGCGCGATAGCTGACCACCTGCGCCTTCTCCGGCGGAGCCTGGTCGGGGTGGGCAGGCATGAGCACACACCGCCCGTCCGTTCCGTAAGTCCAACCGTGATACGGGCACTCGAGGCGAACGCCGTCGATGACGTGGCCGAGCGACAGTCGAGTCCCTCGATGCACGCACAGGTCGCGCCACGCGAAGAACTCACCGCCGGAACGCCACACAACGAGGTCCTCACCGAGCACTCGGGCCGCGATAGGGCCACCTCCCGCGAGCTGTTCAACAAGAGCTACGGGGTGCCAGTCCTCTGCCAGGACAGGGTCATCGAGCATCGCAATTCCTCGAACGAGCAGACATGTTGCGATGATGCCACCCTGCCAGAGGCGTGTCCAATGGCCCGAGTCATGCTGCCATCGCACGGTTGTCAATGTCCGGCTACACAGTGAGGTCTGGGTCGAATGTCCTAGACCGGGGGATCCGTTGACAGCCCAGAATTTCACGCGTGAGCGAGACGGGTCGCGCCAGCCAGGAGGTGGGGGCCCTCTCTGCGGACGGGTCCCGGATGTGGGATGGAAAGTTCTGGGTCCTGACCCGTAATGACTATCGGCTCGACGAATTGCCGCCTCGTCCGGTACGGCGGCAGGCGGCGGAATTCTCGCCAGAGCGGCGCGGCTATCGGCTGGGGCGAGTTGTGCTGGCGGCCTCTGTCGGGTTGACCCTTATCTTCATTCCGATACCAGCGCCCAGCCCCGGATCCCTGGATTCGGCCCTGACCGAACTGGCAGTCGTCACCCTGCTTCGGGTCCTCTTCACGTTCGTCGCGGTGGTCGTGATCCTCAGCCTGGGACGCCAAGGGATAGACGTCCTCCTGCTGCGCGCGATGCTTACCGTTTTCCTGATGGGCTCAGCCGTCACGGGGTTAATCTTCGGCGCTGTCTTCTCGGCACCCATTCCAGTCGCTTTCACGCCCCGCATCCCCTGGGCCCTCGTCGTGATGTTGGGTGGGCTCATCTTCGCAGTGCAGTTGGGACCATTCGTGGCGGTAGTTTCTGCGCTGGCCAACCTTCTCTGGTACCGGAGCCTCCGGTCCATGAGGTCTCAGTTCGGCATCTTCGGTCGGCTCGGGCTGGCGGCGGCCCTTGCGACAAACATCGCTTTCTCACTTTGGGCCTCCGTGTACGGGCACAACTTCAGTCCGTGGGTGCTTGGCGGTGGTCCCGCCACAGCAATGCTGGTCATGGTGTTTCTATTACGAAAAAGCGTGGCCGGGACGGCGCCGCCCGCCACCTGAGCCTGCTACGCAGGCCGCGGCCCTACGCGAAACTCGCCTGATCCATGGTGGCCCATGTGCTCATCAGCATGGGATGCACGAACACGGATCCGGAGGACCGAAGCTCGGTGGTCGGGCGCTGCCCCAGAGTGTCTGGTCCGACGTCGGCCAGGATCGTCCTTGTCGCGGGCGCCAGTACGCGACCTTGACGAATGCGCGGAGCTAGACTCGCAAGCTGGGCCGCGGGGAGTCGAACCACCTACCTCCGCGGTAATTCGCCCTCAGCGCAGTGCGTCAAGAGTGGGGGGTCGAGCCCAAGGCGGGGTGTTATGCGGCCTGGAAACGACCGCTGCGCCGATTCCTTCGGTCGGAAGTCTGAACACTCTCGTGGGCCAGCACCGTGCGAGTAGACTCACCGTTCATCGTTGTTCAACATCCTCTGAGGAAGCCAGTCCAGACGTGCGGATCGGGCAAGCCCAGCTTGTGAAGGCTCCACGGGAGCAAGTGTTCCAGGTATGGACCGACTACGAGGCTTATCCCAGTTGGGACCCCGTCGTCTTCACGCGAGTCACAGTGGTAGAACGTGGCGAGAACACCGCGCGTCTTGACGAGGAAGTCAGGTTCATGGGCCTCAGGATGAGGCGAACGGAGAAGCTTGTCCTGACGCCACCGGAGAAGGTCGAGGTCAGCGGCAGCATCCCCAATGCGACGAACACGACCGTTTGGACGTTCGAGGCTGTCCCGGAGGGGACGATGCTGACCGCGGTGCTTGAGGTCCAGTTCAAAGGAGTGCTCAAGCTCTTGCAACCTATCGCCGAACAGCAGGGGCGAACTGCACTGCGCGAATGGATGCGAGCTTTTGCACACCATGTGGAGGCGGAGTAGGCGAACCAAGCCTCGCCGCTTCTGGCGACGGCTCCGGCGTGGTGGGCCGAAGCTCATATAACGCGAACCGCGCACTCGTCATCTCCGCGTGCGAGATCGAGCTTTAACCCGTAGATCGGATCCGATCGGTTTCGAGTGGCGACCAACTGATGCCTATGCGACGATGCCTACGGCTATGAAGGACGATACCGCCGAGTCCGCTGCCTCGACAGGCCGCGCTCGGTTTCCATTTAGCCAACCACGGCTTCCTGACCGCGAGCCGCTGCACCCGCGGTTTGGTCTGACGGGAGGGTCATCAAGATGATTGCCACGAGCTTCACGAGCCTGGTGGGCTGTACGCTGCCCGTCCAGCTGGCTGCGATGGGCGGCGTGGGCACCACCGAGCTTGCTGCGGCGGTCGCCGGCGCTGGCGGCCTGGGTATGGTGCCGGCGGGAACGCAACCTGCTGCGGAAGCCTGCGGCGTCAACTTCCTGATGCCGTTCGGACCCTCACTCGATGACATCGCAGCTTCCGCCCGCCAATGCCGGGTCGTGGAGTTCTTCTACGCCGATCCTCGCGCCAACGTCGTAGCGGCGGCCCACGGTGCCGGGGCAATCGCCGGCTGGCAGGTGGGGTCGTCGGCCGAGGCAGTGGCGGCAGAAAGGGTTGGCTGCGACTACGTCGTCGCTCAGGGCACCGAGGCAGGCGGCCACGTGCGCGGCGGCCAAGGCCTCGATGAGGTGCTAGAGCAGGTTCTTGCATCAGTACGGATCCCGGTAGTCGCAGCGGGCGGGATCGCGACCGCCGAGCGGGCTGCTGCGCTAATCAGATCAGGTGCGGATGCGGTTCGAGTTGGCACGCGCTTTGTCACCTCCCCAGAGTCCGGGGCGCATCCTGACTACGTACGCATGTTGCTGGCGGCCACCGCCGACGACACAGTGCTCACGGAGTGGTTCAGCGATGGTTGGGCGAACGCGCCCCACAGAGTGCTGCGATCGTCCGTGGCTTCAGCCAAAAGGACCGGGTGGAAGGCGACGGTACCTCCTTACCGCGGCGTCGATCGCGACCCCAGCGACATGGCTATGTACGCCGGCATGGGCGTCGGCGACGTAAACCGCAGCCAGCCGGCAGCCGAGGTCGTCGCAGATCTCGTGCGGCTGCTGTGATCGCGTCGGCTGCGTAGGTCGCAGCACTTGGCTCCGACTCCTTCGCGACGGAAGGCCGTTCGAGAAAAGTAAATTTTCCCGGCCCCGAAATTGCAATCTGGTGGACCCGAGTTCCCACGATACGAACCCTGCCAACGTCTTCGAAGGTGCCAGCTTCACATGGGCACGATCCGCTCGTGACAAAGAAGACGGCCGATTCGTCACCGTCCCAAGCCCCCGGCTCAAGGCTAAGCCAGGGCTGGCAGTGGCACGAAACGCCTGATCTTGCCGGTGTCCGGGAGCCGCTCCAGGTGATCCACGATCCGGAGAGTGACGACCGGATCGTGAAGGCCAGCTTCGGCAAGCGCGGCGACTAGCTGGCTGGCCAGCCGGTCGCGATCGACGCTGACGACAGCGAGTGCATCGACGTCGATGCCTCGAGGCGTCTGCCGAACCTGGTAGTCGAGTGTCTCGGGCGACCTGACCATGACGGTTTCAACGGCGAGGGGATGGATGTCCACGCCCTCGTAATGGAGCATTCCGTCGGCGCGACCGCGCACCTTGGCGCGCAGATGACCGTGTTCGGCAGCGTCGGCTTGCCTGACGAAGCTGTCGGTGAGCTCATAGCGGATCAGAGGCTGAGTGAGGTTGTACAGGTTGGTGACCAGGACGTGGGCCGACGGCACGCCAGGTGGGACGGGCCGGTTCTCGACGTCGACGAGCTCGGCGATGCAGAGGTCCGAGTTGAAGACCAGAACCTCATCGTCTGGCCCGCTCGCACCAACCAGCCCTTCGCTGGAGCCGAAGACGTCAAAGATAGGCGCTTTGAAGGCCTCGGCGATCGCCGCCCGCATCGCGGGAGTCAGCGTCTCGCTGCTGCTGGTCACCGACCTCGGGGCTATCCGTAAGCGGCCAGCAAGCTGCTCGGCGGCCAGGCGCGCCAGCATCGAGGGGTAGCCGCTTACGACCGGCGGCTGCAGCTCGTTGAGCCGCCGAACGATCTCGGGCAGCGGCAAGGTCACGGGGACCGGGACGAGGCTGAGGGGCATCTGCCCTCCCACCGACCACGCACGCACACTTCCGGTCATGTGCACGGCGGAGGCGGCGCTCACCATGGCTATGGGCACGCCACCTGGCGGCGGGCCACCCATAGCCTGCATCCGCGCCGTCTGCGAGCGCGACAGCGATGAGAAGTAACTGACGAAGGCCTGCCGGTTGAAGACGAAGACGCCGCGCTGACCCGAGACACCGCCCGACGCCAGAGCGGTGTATTGGCCGAGGATCGGGATGGGCTCAGCCACGGTCGCCGCCAGGGCCTGTTCGACCAGGCCACGGTTGAGGCGCCGGTCGGTGAAGACCTCGTCAAGCGACTCCATCATCTCGGCCTTGGTCATGACAGGAAGGCTGCCGATGTCCGAAAGCTCGAAGCGGCCGGGGTCGATGCCGCCCAGCCGTCGGCGGTGAAACGGGGAGTTCTCGAGGGCCTGCGCCAGAAGCGCCCTCAGCCCTTCGCGCTGGCTAGCCTCGATCTGCTCGCGGCTCCAGCGCAGCCGCTCGATGTGGTCTGGCATTCGGGACAGCAAATCGGCCTGTACCGCGGTGCGGAGTTGTTCGAAGCCCGTCCCCAACGTGGTCGTCCTTGTCATTTGGCCTCCTCCTGGTGGTCCTCCCCGCGGTGCGGGGTGCGAGCATGTGTCGCCGAAAGTGAGGTTTCCTCCCCAGCGCTGAAGCCGAGAGCGCGCAGCATCATCGGCAGCACGACCTCAATGGGCAGGGCGGTGGGATTTGCAGCGCGTTCGAGGATGAATCCCGATGCCAGGGCCAGGATGAACTGCGCCATCGCTCTGGGCGGGAACCGCGGCTGGATCTCAGCCTTGATGCACAGCCTCTCGAGCTGGGAGGCGAGGTTGTCAACGGTCCGGGCGTCTGCGGCCGCGAAGCGCGCGCTGAGGCTTGGATCGCGAAACGCGAGCGCCCGGAATTCGACCAGCACCCGAGCCCAGCCCGCCTCGGCCCGAGCGTCCTCTCCGCCCGTTTCGAGCAACTTGCGGAAGCCGTCGATTCCGGCGTATTCAGCAACAATGCGCTCGTTCTGCGCAGTACGCTCCTCGATCCTCCGCGCGAGGAGGGTGAGGAAGAGATCGGCCTTGCTCTCGAACTGTGAGTACATCACCCCCTTCGAGAAGCCGGCTTCCTCTGCGATCGCCTCCAGGGTGGCGCCGGCGTAGCCCTCGTTGATGAACACCCGGCGGGCGGCGCTCAGCACGGCTTCCCGATTCCGTTCCACCATCTGAGCCCGACGCAGCCGGGTTGCCATGAGGTGATTAAATACCGTTGGTATTCAAATGTCAACGGTATTTTGTATCTGCATTTGACGTCTGGATCAAGGAGATAGGGATCAGGCTGACGCCGTGGTTAGGGGCCATGGACCATGGGAGCTCCCTGCGCCTGGGCATCAGAATGAATAGCCTTTGAGCACCCACAAGCTATCGACCTCGAGGGCGACGTGGGTTACCACTCGACACGGTCTGCAAGACGCGGCGCCTCCGTTAGGTGGTCGGTTTGAACTCGCAAGTGGTGGTGGGCAGTAGTTTCCGTAACGCGAACCACGATCTCGTGGTCGTCGGAGAGCGGATCGCGCTGTGACTCTGGCCTGCGACGAAGGATCCTACCCGCGCAGCCCTTTACCTAAGTGAGACTCGCCCCCCGGCGGTTGCCCATGCACTCATCAGCATTGGATGGGCGAACACCGATACAGAGGTCCGAAGCTCGTCGCTCAGGCGCTGCTGGAGCGTGTCTGCTCCTACCTCAGCGGCAGTGGCTACGCCATAACGTTCCATCAGCGGGACCACGGTCCGGACGATGCCGGCAAGTATCGCGGGGCCAGCCGGGTCTTCAGGTCCAAAGTGGGGCTGCACGCCAATCATGCCCTTGGGTTGCAGCCCCGCCTCCTGCTGGATCGTCCACAGCCGCGGGCCCAGCGCCGGGTCAATTGCTGCTCGCTTGAACGCCTCGCTCAACCACGACAGGGCCTGACCCACTAGCAGCGCCTCCGGAACTGAGCGCGCGCTGTAGAGGTCGAACTCGATAGGAACAACCAGACCGCCGGGGCGTAACAGTCTTGCCTGCGTCCTGATCACAGCTGCAGGGTCGGGGACGTACATAAGCACCAGGCGCCCAACGATCACGTCGTATGGCCCGTCTGGAGCGGGGTCATGAATATCGCCGACCAAGAACCGCACGTTGGCAAGACCGTGCTGCCGTGCCCTGAGATTGGCCTTGGCGACGGGCTCAGGTGATCGGTCGATTCCGACGACCTCTCCCGTCGGCCCAACCATCTCGGCGGCAGAGAAGGCCATGTCACCCATGCCCGACCCCAGATCTAGAACACGCATGCCGGTGCGCACACCGGCCGCCTCCAGAATCGTCCGTGTCGCGGGCGCCAGTACCCGACCTTGGCGGTTCAGGCGCTCGAGCTCTAACTGATCGGCACCAAGCTGATAGTCGTTCTTCCCCACTTCCATCCTCTAAACCCGCCCGCCAAGCGCGCTTAGCTTATGCAACGCCCGGCGCCTCGAGTACAAACCAGTGAGTAGTGGGCCGCGGTGGACTCGAACCACCTACCTCCGCGTTATCAGCACGGCGCTCTGCCAGTTGAGCTAGCGGCCCATCGTTTCAGTAAGGGTAAGCCCAGAGCGAAATCGGGCGAACCGGAACTCTACCATGGGCAGGAATCGACCTTTTAGGCGGCGTACGGGTCGCGGCCGGTGAGTCCGTGGAGGCGATCCTGCAACGGCGCATCGGCCGGCACATCCACCCGGGGCGGAAAGGCGCCGAGTTCCCGCCACTCGTCCGCGACCGGGCTCAGCTCGTCCCACTTGCCCTGCGCCAGGTCGGCCGGCAAACCAGGATCGACGCCTATCACCCTGGCGATGTCGTGCGCCCGCAGCCCGCAAAAATAGGCCCGCTAGGGGTCACTGCGCAACAAGTCGCCTTTGAAGTTGTCGTGACCCGATTCGTCCATGGTCTTGCCGCCCAGCATGTCTTGGACCCAGGAGTCGTCAAATGCGTGATAGTTCACGATCCCGCGAAGAGTCGGCGGCTCGCCTTCGCCAGGGCGGGCATACGGCCGAAGGGGTACTGAGTTTGCTAGCAGCCCACCCAACCGAAAAGCTGCTGGACCTTGATGCGGTCGAGGCCTCTGACGATCCCCATGCTGCCCAGGCGCAGCATTGGAATGCTCTCGCCGTCGAGGTCTTCCCATTCGCGCCTGGCCGCTGGGTCTCGGCTCACCGATCGGTACTCGAACTCGACACCCATCTCGTTCAGGACGTCGGCCATCGCGGCCGACTCCAGCGACCCGTCGGCGCCATAGAGGACGGCATCCGCCGCGCCGCGAACTCTGCCGTTCATGTGGGTCACGCTAGTCTCAACGCACCTATAAGGCAAATTGATTGTTTTGATCGCAGCCATAAGGAGAGCCGATGACAGCTTTGGGGAGGAGGAGAGTGGCAGGGGCGGAAGTCTAAAACTGACGGAGTTCGTTGACACTGA
>WNFG01005266.1_pt1 | contig 10879 bp, 14 predicted proteins | sample 5400431 | NCBI WGS metagenome assembly WNFG01 (sample SAMN13153346, study PRJNA577476) | soil metagenome | isolation source: 120 cm saprolite under Douglas fir tree site 2 hole 3 replicate 2 | place: USA:California | collected 2015-04-18
ATGTCCGGCCAGGCCGTGAATCGCGCCCCTGAGAGCGAGCGTCGAGAGCACGCGTACGGCATTATCCATCGGCGATTACGCCCGGCGCATTAATTTGAGGACGGCGGTCAGGCGAAGGCTGCGCTTGCCGGCCAGCGCGGTGGCGTCGAGCAGTGCCCCCTCCTCGTCGCAGGTGCCGGCAAAGCCGATGCCGACCTCATGGCCACCGAACACGGGGTTCTCGCCTCGGGCCGGGGTGTGCTCCTGATTGAGGATCTGTCCCTTCCAGCGGCCGTTCTCCGAGGTGTAGGTGCCGAGATAATAGAACGATGCGTCGCCGCCGAGGATGCGGCCGTCATTGAGCAGCATCACGCCAGTCAGCCCGCCCTCGACGCCGTCGAGCATTCGGATGTGGATGGAATAGAGCCCGTTGAAGATGCCGCCCTCGCCGACGCCGCCGGCGATCGGCACGCTTTCCTCCTCGATCGGCGTCATAACCGACTGGAACACCGCGCCCGGCAATTCCTTCAACGCGCCCTTGAAGCGATAGACGTCGCCGTCAGGCCCGCCTTTGGCCAGCAAGGTCGCGTCATCGGTGCCGGCCATCGCCCGGTAATTCGGATCGGGATTATGGCGTACCGTTTTCACTTCGATGTCGATCTCGTCGCCGTTCTCCTTGTAAGTGCCAATATGGGCGAAGGCCGAATTGCCGCCAAGCAGCTTGCCGCCGCGCACATACATCACGCTGCGGCCGACCGCATCGTTCAGCGTAAATCTGACCTTGTAAAAACCCCCGAACAATAGCCGTGTCCCCCGGCATTGCAGATGCAACCTTACATAGCCCGGTTAATCTGGCGGGGGAATGGATTTGGACCGTCACAAAAACGCAATGATCCGCCAAAGCGTTCGCTTTGGCGGATCATATTGGTGACCCGGACGCCCCGCTCCGGGCCGTGACGCTGGTCTCTTAGGCCGCGGCGGCCTTGGCGCCGGTCGGAACCTGAGCGATCGTCTTCAGGATCTGCGATGCGATCTGGTAGGGGTCGCCTTGCGAGTTCGGACGGCGGTCTTCCAGATAGCCCTTGTAACCGTTGTTGACGAAGGAGTGCGGCATGCGGATCGAGGCACCGCGATCCGCGAGACCGTAAGTGAAGGTATCGATCGACGCCGTCTCGTGCTTGCCGGTCAGGCGCATGTGGTTGTCCGGACCGTAGACAGCGATGTGATCGGCGCGGGCGCCCTTGAAGGCGTCCATCAGCTTCTCGAAGTACTCCTTGCCACCGACTTCGCGCATGAATGTGGTGGAGAAGTTGGCGTGCATGCCGGAGCCGTTCCAGTCGGTGTCGCCGAGCGGCTTGCAATGATACTCGATGTCGATGCCGTACTTCTCGGTCAGACGCTGCATCAAATAGCGTGCCATCCACATTTCGTCAGCGGCTTTCTTGGAGCCTTTGCCGAAGATCTGGAATTCCCACTGACCCTTGGCGACTTCAGCGTTGATGCCTTCGTGGTTGATGCCAGCGGCGAGGCAGAGGTCGAGATGCTTCTCGACGATCTCGCGAGCCACCGAACCGACGTTGGAGTAACCGACGCCAGTGTAATACGGGCCCTGCGGCGCCGGATAACCTGCAGTCGGGAAGCCGAGCGGACGACCGTCCTTGTAGAAGAAGTATTCCTGTTCGAAGCCGAACCAGGCGCCGGCGTCGTCGAGGATCGTGGCGCGCTTGTTGGTGGCATGCGGCGTCTTACCGTCGGGCATCATGACTTCGCACATCACCAGCGCGCCATTGGTGCGAGCGGCATCCGGGTAAACGGCGACCGGCTTCAGCACGCAGTCGGAGCTATGGCCCTCGGCCTGCATGGTGGAGCTTCCATCAAATCCCCAAAGCGGAAGCTGTTCGAGCGTCGGAAATGCGTCAAATTCCTTGATCTGGGTTTTGCCGCGCAAATTCGGTACCGGCGTGTACCCGTCGAGCCAGATATACTCGAGCTTATACTTGGTCATTGAGCCTCTCTTGAGTTGATGATGCAAAAGGTGGCGAGCCGTAGGCTATTGGTCACCACATGCGTACCCGGCCACCATCGGCCAGCCGTTACCAAGCAATTAAAGTGCCAAATTGCCGCACCGCGGCAGCCGGGCTGGGCCAGGGAACAGCCCTCGGCGCCGGCCCGCCATTTCAAATTTTAGGTGCGGCAAAGGCGCGCGGGTACGCCTTGGCGAGGCACCCCCGACGACGTGATTGAGGCCTATATGACGCTCGATTCTGCGGCATCGCTCAGCCCGTCTCCTCGCGGCGATTAAACCCGCGGCATGTTATGTCGACATCAGGCATCGAGGGGCCTCGCTCCTGCAACATTGCCGATGGCTCAAGCGTTAGCCAACCGACAACTGCTTCAGCCGAAGCAAAACCGCAATATGCCTACATTTTAAACACGATATGACTTTCTCTTGGTCAGGTTGCACCAGTGGCGCGCAGGGCCGATATCGGAATCGGTAACCAGTCGAGAACGAGTCGGGCGCAGCATGGTTGATGGGCGTCAACCGTTCGAGGACAGACCGTCGCAACATGAACCAATGTGCATCGACATAAGGAGAGATGAGAAGATGAATTCGAGTTTGAACCACGGATCTGCCAAGATCTACCAATTCCCGGCCGGGGGCCGCGCGGCGCTCGGCGGACGCCGCTACGAGGAGCCAAAATCGGCAACGGAGCAGGGAGCATCGCGCGTGAATGAAACAATCAGCAGCGGCAGCTGGTATCACGAAGCGGCTATTCAGGAGTCCAAGCCGGCATGGGAGCGTTGATGCCAATCGCAAGCCTGACGCCGATAGATTGTCGGCCTTTGCCGCAATATCGAGTGGGTTGAAAGGGTCGGGACGAAACGTTCCGGCCCTTTTCTCTGGCCAGGATCCTCCAGCCCAATGTCCTTTGCCAAGTCTCTTCAGCCAAGTCTTTTCAACCAAGTCTCTTCAGCCACATCTCTTCAGCTGAGTTCGCAGGCCGTCACCAGCCGCCTGGCGTGTTTGACCGTGGTGCCCGTCCTGGCGATTTTCAATGTGACGCCGCCGCCCGAATAGCGGGCCCCGGACAGGCCAAAACGCCTGGCAAGGGTCACCGCCTTGCCGTCGATCTGCAGATGGGCACGGTTGTCGTATTCGAAAAATCCGACGATGAACTGGGTGCCGTCGGCGCAGCGATAGTTCTGAAAGGTCTGCGCCATCGCCGGCGATGCGCCGGCCGCCGCGATTAAAAATGTCGCACCGAAAATTGTATGCCTTTGCCGATTCATGCCCGCCCCCGAATTGGAATTATCAGTATAGACGAGCCCACGGCGCGCGATATGCCTTGTCGGTCATTTCTCTGCAGCGGATGATGGCTTAGACTGGGCAGATGTCAGATACCCCTCCCCGCCATCTCAACCTCTCCGGCGCCAGCAATTTCCGCGATCTCGGCGGCTATCCCGGAAGAGACAGCCGTATTGTCCGCTGGCGGCAGATCTTCCGTTCCAACCATCTTGGACACCTGACCAAGCCCGATATCGACGTGCTGCGGCCGCTCGGCCTGAAAAGCGCGTTCGATTTTCGCGGCACTGAGGAGCGCGTGGCCGCGACCTGCGGGCTTGCGGAGATTGCGGTTCATTCGCTGCCGATCGAGCCGACGGTGGTCGCGGCGCTGCGGGCGCGCCTCGCCGGGGGCATCGCATTGTCGCCGGCCGACGCGCTCGACGTGATGCGCGATTCCTACCGCAACTACGTTCGTTACAACACGCCGAGCTTCCGCGCCCTGTTCGCGCATTTGCTGGAAGACCGCGCACCGCTGGTGATTCATTGCACCGCCGGCAAGGATCGCACCGGTTTTGCCTGCGCGCTGATCCTGCATGCGCTCGGCGTGCCGGACGAGGTGATCGCCGAGGATTATTTGCTTACCAACCGCTTCTACCGCCGCGACCCCGGAGCTTCGAGCGAGCTGCCCGACGATGTCAGGCAGGTGCTCGGATCGGTGGAAGCTTCCTTCCTCGCCGCCGCCTTCGAGGCCATCAGCGCCGATTACGGCGACCTCGAAAGCTATTTCAGCGACGGTCTGGGCCTTGGTGCAGGCGAGCGTGCGATGCTGGAAGCCCGCTATCTGGAACCCTGAGCTTCCCCTGCGGCCAAACGGACCGGAGGATAAGACAGCCGCTACGCCGCCGCTTCCAATTCCGCATCCAGATCGGCGATGACGTCCTCGAATGCCGAAATCGCCTGCTGAACCGCGGCGATCTGCAGCAATTCCCAGCTGCTGATCGGGCCATTGCGGTTTTGCAGCGCGACTATCAAATCCCGCCGCTGTTCCTTGAGCTGAACCAGAGGCAAACCGTGATCAGGCAGATATCTCATGACGTCTTCCAACCCTCATTGGACCAGAATACGAGCGTAGCCGGCCCGCGCTGCAATCCGCTTACGGAACCCCAGCAAATTTTAACTAATCGCGCGGGATTACGGGCGTTAAGCGCCCGCAGGTGGCGCCCTGGTGATTGCGTCGCGCAGCGCCTGCGCGAAGCGAAGGGTGCTCCAGTCACTCTGATGAAGCTGGTCCGGATCGGTCGGGTCGAACATTCGATGAAAACCGATATCGTTGTGCACGTGCCAATGACGCATCAGCGCCCAACGCCGGAACAGATTGACTTTAGCTACCTTGGCCGCGTCCGAGATCAGGGACACCATGCGTTCGGAAGCTTCCGCCCTCCCGTCGAAAAGCATCGCCGGGACGTACTGCGGATCAATCAGCACGACATCCATTTTCTTGTCGCGGAGCAAGCTCAAACCTTCCGCTATCTTCGCTGCGACGTCGTCAAGCCTGTAATTGTGGAAAACCGCGTTGGTTCCGACTTGCCAGATCACCAGCGAGGGATTCTCGGCGAAGACATCGGCTTCGAAACGCAGCAGTTCCTCAATCGCCTCTTCGCCGCCCTTACCCCTGTTGAGCACGTCGATCTTGAGATTTGGAAACTGTTCTTCCGCATATCGAACCCGCAGGTACATCTCGAGACGATGCGGGTATGGCACAACATCCCCCCTGCCCGCTGTCGAAGACGATCCGATCGCGACGATCCTGACCGGACCCTTGCCTAACAAGGCTTCCGCGAGTTTCGGAAGCGGAAATGTAAAGTTGACGATTTCGGCGGGAATATCACCATCGGACGCAGCGTCGGCCATCTGAATTTCCCCCTGTCGGTTTGCGGGGCGAGCCCATTTGAAACAGCGATTGGCGCAGGAATTCGCAGTATTGCAAATGAATTGGCCGGGGCGATAGTGTGGCCTCCTCGCCTCTCGCCGCGGAGTTCCCCATGGAAGGAAAAGTCATCGTCGTGACCGGCGCCTCGGGCGCGCTCGGCAAGGTGGTCGCGGAAATCGCGCTTGCGCGGGGCGCGCGCGTCGCCGGGGTGGATCACGCGGCGTCTCAGACCGCGGCGACCGACAATCGGGTTGAACTTGGCGGTGTCGACCTTTCGGATGCGGCCGCGGCCAAGAAGGCCATCGATGCGGCCGCGGCGCATTTCGGCAGGCTCGACGCGCTGGTCAATATCGCCGGCGGATTTGCCTTCGAGATGGTCGCCGACGGCAACCCCAACACCTGGCAACACATGTATGCTCTCAACGTCCTCACGGCGCTGAACGCGTCGCGGTCGGCTGTCCCGCACCTGGTCACTTCCGGCGCCGGCCGAATCGTCAATGTCGGCGCAATGGGCGCGCTGCAGGCGGGCTCCGGCATGGGCGCCTACGCCGCGTCCAAGGCCGGCGTGCACCGGCTCACCGAAGCGCTGGCGGCCGAATGGAAAGGCAGGATCACCGTCAACGCCGTGCTGCCCTCGACCATCGATACCCCGGCCAACCGTGCCAGCATGCCGGGAGCCGATTTCGCCAAATGGGTGACGCCGCAAGAACTGGCCGAGGTCATCCTGTTTCTCGTCAGCGACGCCGCCAGCGCCGTCACCGGCGCGCTGCTCCCGGTAAGTGGGCGGGTGTAAGGGCCGCTCAGGCTTCCGCCAGCTTCTTCAACACCGCGCTGAAGCGAATGCTGCGCTTGCCGGCCAGGGCGGTTGCCTCCGCGACCGCTCCCTCGGCGGCGTAGGTACCGGAAAAACCGATGCCGACTTCGTAGCCCCCGAACACCGGCCGTTCACCCTGGCTTGGGGTGTGCTCGTGGTTGACGAGTTCGCCCTTCCACCTGCCCTTCGCACTGGTGTAGGCGCCGATATAATCGAAGAACGCATCGCCGCCGCGGATCCGGCCGTCGTGCAACACCATGACCCCGGTATTGCCGCCGTCGATACCGTCGAGCATGCGGATATGAATGGAATAGAGGCCGTTCCCGATGCCGCCTTCTCCAGGCCGCATCGCCGGCGGCGCCGTCGCTTCGCTGATCGGGGTCATCACCGAGTGGAAGGCGATGCGAGGCACTTGCGTGGTGCCGCCTTCAAAACAATATTGCTCGCCCTGCTGCCGGCCCCTGAGCGAGAGCGTGACCTTGTCGCTCTTGAGCAGCGGCTGAAAATTCGGATCGTCGTTATGCCGCATCGTCGATATGTCTACCGACACCTCGCCGTTTGCGGATTCCCGGAAAGTGCCGATGAATGCGAACGCCGAATTGCCGCCCATCATCTTGCCGTCATAGACATAGATGACGCCGCGGCGCGAACCGTGCACCGTATGCATTTCGACTTTGTAGAGCCCGTTCAACATCGTCGCTCCGGCCTTCCTGGCCTGCCGCCGGTGTGTATCCTCCGGCGCGCCATTGCCTTCAATCCGCGATCAACAAAGGCGGCCTCGGCTTAAGACAAATCCTCTTTATTACCGGCGGGCGCCACGGCCTCCGCGCAGGGTATGATCGCGCACTACCATGACGCCCTGATTGCCGCCCTCGATGCCGTCAAGCATCTCCACGGTGATGTGGTAGAGCCCATCCCTGATCAGATGACCCGCTTGGCGCCCGTCCCGGACCCACGATAGCCGCACCAGGCGCGTTTGATCAAATCGCGGGGGGTCCGCGTCTTTGCCGATCCGGGCTAAACTACGGCATTGAGTCGCATGGGCGACACCGAAAGCCCACCCTGGAGCCGTTTTGGAAACCGCGCTTTACCTGCCCGTCAAACGCTTCCTCGAAAACCTCGGCTTTACCGTCAAGGGTGAGGTTGGCGGTTGCGACCTCGTCGCGCTGAGCGGTGACGATCCCCCGATCGTGGTGATCGGCGAATTAAAGCTTTCCTTCAATCTCGAATTGATCCTGCAGGCGGTCGATCGCGCCGCGGCCTGCGACGAGGTCTGGCTTGCCGCCAAATTGTCGGCTCGCGGCAAAGGGCGCGAGAGCGACGCGCGGTATCGCAATCTTTGCCGCCGGCTCGGCTTCGGCATGCTTGCCGTCACGAATACCGGCGACGTGGAAGTGATTGTCAAGCCGCCCACAACCAGCCCGCGCCGCGATCCTAAAAAGCGCTCCCGCCTCGTCGCCGAACACCGGCGCCGCAAGGGCGATCCCGCGCTCGGCGGCAGCACGCGCTCGCCGATCATGACCGCCTATCGCCAGCAGGCTTTGGCCTGCGCTTCCGCGCTGTCACAGGGGCCGCGACGCGTGCGCGATCTCAAGCCGGAGATTCCCGACGCACCAAAAATTCTCCTGCACAACGTCTATGGCTGGTTCGATCGCGCCGAGCGCGGCGTCTACCTCCTGACCGACGCCGGGCATGCCGCGTTAAAGCGTTGGCCACAACAGCCGATCGATTCTGCAAGCGTCGGCGATTCAATTCCTTGAACCGTGGCAATCCGAAATAGCGACGACTGAAATGATGGTAGTGACGCGCATGTGACAACACGGCAGTGCAAAGCCCACGGTGCATAGCTGGATTGCCACACCAATTACATATTGCAATGCAACATAAGGGGTCCTAGTAATCGGACCAACTGCGAGGCCCCGATGAGCGAAGACTGGAATACCAAATATGGAACGCGACGCGTCCGGCGCGATCCACCGACGCTGGACGAAGCGATTTTTGCCGCGGTCGGGATTACCGACGACCAGGAAGCGCAGGCAGAAATCGCCGCCTCGCTGATGGGGCTGCCGATCGAATCCGTGCTCGCCGAAGTGAAGAAGATCGCGCGCACCACGGCGCGTTCCACGACCCGCGTGATCGCGGGCGAACAGGGCGCTCAGCGTTCCGTGGTGGTCGAACGTCGCGTCGTCAGGCGATTTGGCAACGACAAGCGCACTGGGACCTGAATCCGCGCTGTCGGCGCGCCGCCGTTACTTCAATTCGCCGGCCCAGGGGCCGGCGAATTGCTGTTTGTGACGCCGTTGTTTAGGCCGCCCGGCCCAGACCGACCATTCCCAGCAAAAGCTTCCAGTAGGCGCGGTTGACCTGCATCATCGCGCGGGTCGCATCGGCCGGCGTCGCGATCGCGAGCTTTGCGAGTTCGAGTTGCGATTGCGGCTTCAGATCGATGGTGCCGGTCGATTCGCCATGGCGGAACGTCAGGTGGGCGCCGAATTTGTTGGCGAGTGCCCGCATCGCCTGATTCTGCGCGCCGGTGGTGATCCGCAGCGCGCCATAGCCCTTCCATCGCGCTTCCGAGATCAGTCGCTTGAACAGAATGATGCCGACGCCCTGCCGGCGCACGGACGCCTCCACGCTGAAAGCGATCTCCGGCAAGGAGTCCGGGGATCGATCCGGCGGATGCAGTTCCGCAGCACCCCGCACCACGCCATTCTCGATATAGGCGACGATGACGGTGCCATCCTCTGCGCATTTCGCGGCGTAGCGTTCGATGAAGCTGTCGTCCATGAAGCCATTGAAGCGGTCATGGCGGCTTTCCGAATCGAGCCGCAACAGATGATCGCGCAGCAGCGGCAGTTCTTCCTGCTGATACAGCGTCCGAACGTAGCCGCCGCCAAACCTCGAACGAATAGTGTCTTGATGTAGCACGTCAAAACTCCTCTTGGATGGCCCTCGAGGAGGCGTCGAATCCCTAGACACCGAATATTGTGCATCGCAACATGGAATTCAAGGCCGCTTCCCGCCCGAAATAACGGCAGAATGCCGCGACCGAATGGTTAACAAAAATCAATCTCCGTATTCATACGAGCACCATCTGGGTCTGGGTCACCACGGCCACCAGCTTGCCATCCTCGGTCTCCAGCCGCGTCTGCCAGACCTGGGTGCGACGGCCGCGGTGCACAGGCGTCGCAGTCGCGATCAGCGTCGTTCCTTCCCTCGCGCCGCCGATGAAATTGGTCTTGCTTTCGATCGTGGTGGTGCCCTTGGCGTCGTCGGGCAAATTGACCACGGTGGCGGCAGCGCCGACCGAATCCGCAAAGGCCATGATCGCGCCGCCATGAATGATATGGCCCAGCGTGCACAGATCCGGCCGAACCAGCATCCGCGCCACCACGCGGTCCTTCTCGGCTTCGGTAAAGGTGACGCCCTTCAATTCGGCGAATGGCATCTTCATCGAATTCACTTTTTCGAGCGGCGTCATGCGACCTCCCCGTTTTTCTTCAGGTCATTCCTTAAGAACATGGATCGCCGTGTCAAACCAGGCAATGACGTTCGGGGTAATGGTCACCGTGACATCAAGCCGATTCGCCATATCATCCAGCATGCGGCAATTCCCTCCCCGCCGGATCGTCTGTCTCACCGAGGAAACCGTCGAGACCCTGTATCTGCTCGGCGAGCAGGACCGGATCGTCGGCGTCTCCGGTTACGCCGTGCGGCCGCCACAAGTGAGGCGCGAGAAGCCGCGGGTATCGGCTTTCATCTCCGCCGACATTCCAAAGATCCTGGCGCACGAGCCCGACCTCGTTCTCGCCTTCCCGGACTTGCAGGCCGGCATCGTCTCCGATCTCGTTCGCGCCGGCGTCGCCATCCATGTCTTCAACCAGCGCGACATCGCCGGCATCCTGGCGATGATCCGCACGTTGGGCGCGCTGGTCGGCGCAGCCGAGCGCGCCGAGCAACTCGCAACCAGCTATCAGCGGCGCCTGACCGGCATCGCGTCTGCTTCCCGGCCCTCGCCACGCCCAAAAGTCTATTTCGAGGAATGGGACGATCCCCCGCCGCGCGGACCGATGGGCTCGACGCGATCGTCGCGGCTGTGGGCGGCACCGTCATCCCAAGGTGCGAGCGCAGCGAGCCCCGGAGGATGAGAAGCTTGCGGCCCATCTTTCGAGACGCCGAGCTGCGCGCGGCTCTTCAGGATGACGTCAGCGTTTGCTTCGAAGGCAATTACACCTCCTCCACCCCGCACCATTCCGCGATGAACAGCGCGATGGCCTTGGTGGATTGGCGCAGCGAGTCGAGATCGACATATTCGTTGAAGCCGTGCATCGCCGCACCACTGGCGCCGAAGCACAGGCTCGGGATGTTGTGATTGAGCCCATAGAAACGAGTGTCGGTCAGCGCCGTGAAGGCGCCTTCGGGAACCGCGCCACCATAGATCGCGTCATAGGCCTTTCCGAACGCGGCTTCCGGTTCCGCCGAATCCTTCAGCTCATAGCCTTCCGAAAGAAACCCGGACCATTCCACGTCGGGCGGATTGTTGGACAGGAAGCGGTGGTCGCGCGCGGCGGCCGAGACGCAAGTCAGTATCTCGGCCTGGCAGTCGGCGACCGACCAGCCCGGCAATATCGCGATCCGGCAATCGACGTCGCACCAGGCGGGCACGCTGGAGGCCCAGTCGCCGCCCTTGATGATACCAGGATTGAAATTGATCGGATGCGTCACCGCCTTGAAATGGCGGTCGCTACTGGCGCGCTCGTTCCATTCGGCCTCGAGCTTTTCCAGCGCGTGAATCAAATGGTACGCCGCCATGATCGCATTGGAACCGGAGCCGGCCTCGAATACATGCACGGGAAGACCGCGCACTTTC
>WNFG01005267.1_pt1 | contig 10878 bp, 13 predicted proteins | sample 5400431 | NCBI WGS metagenome assembly WNFG01 (sample SAMN13153346, study PRJNA577476) | soil metagenome | isolation source: 120 cm saprolite under Douglas fir tree site 2 hole 3 replicate 2 | place: USA:California | collected 2015-04-18
CCTCGCCAAAGACCCGCCCATTGCCCGCTAACCCTCGGGAATGTCGGCGGTTCTCCCACACCTGGAAATCACACCGCAGAGACCGGACTGGCTGGCTGGGGCGCCAGGATTCGAACCTGGGAATGGCGGAATCAAAATCGGATGCTGGCGGGGAAACCGTGGTCACGGACGGGCACCTCTTGCTCACCGACCGCACACCGGTGCGAGTCGTCGACCGGTAGAGCGAGGGCCGTCGCAGGCAGTCATCAATTGGACAGCTTCATCCCGAGGAGTGCGCACCGAAGTCGGGCTGGTGGCGCCGGTCAAAAATGCATTCTTGTTCGGTTGAAGTCTTTCCGCGCCGTCCGGAGCCTTGGTTGCGGTTGAAATCGACCAGGCCAGCGGCCGCGGTCCGGCGGCATCGCCGTGACCGCGCCCGTCTGGACCGAGCGCCCAATCGCGTCGCGATCAGGCGCTCGGCCGTACATTCCGGTCACGCCGCCTTGCGGGTCGACTTGCCTTTGCGCGGGGGATTTTTTGACCAGGATGCGGTAGACCCGCTCCGTGCCGGCTTTCTCGGACACCAGCCCCAAGCCGAGCCTCTTGCGCAGCACGCCGGCAAAGAAGCCGCGGACCGAGTGCTGCTGCCGGCCGGTCGTCTTCATGATGGCCGCGATGGTCGCGCCCTGCTGGCGCTGGAGTGCTTCGAATTTCGGGCGGACGGCTTTGTGGAAATGAGATAAAGTCATATTTGTCGCCGCGGCGAGGGGCACGTGCGGAGGTGAGCATGAGAGCCGCTACCCGCCTGGTTACGCTTATCGCGATAATTCTGTTATTGCCTGGAATGCTCACTGCGCGTGCCGCCGAGGAGGTCGATCTCCTCCTCGTGCTTTCGTCCGATGTTTCGCGCAGCATTGATACCCCGAAATTTAAGCTTCAGCGCAACGGTTATGCTGCCGCCATCGTCAATCCGCGCGTTGTCCAAGCTATTCGCTCGGGCGCCCTAGGCAAGATCGGTGTCAGCTTCGTTGAATGGTCGGGTGTCGGGGCGCAAAAGATCGTCATCGACTGGACCATCATCCATGACGAGGCCTCGGCGAAGGATTTCTCCGCCCAGGTGATCGAAGCTCCGCGTGCTTTCGCGGATCGAACTTCGATTAGCGGCGGCATCGATTTCGCCGTAGCGCAACTCGCTCGCTCACCCTACCGAGCGGCACGCCGCACCATCGACATTTCGGGTGACGGAACCAACAATTCCGGCCGCGACGCCAGCGTTGCGCGTGACGAGGCTCTTGCCAAAGGCGTGACCATCAATGGCCTCGTCATTCTGACCGAGCAGCCGCTGTCATTTAGCGCCGAACACACCAATCCGCCGGGCGGTCTCGAGAATTACTACCGAAACAATGTGGTTGGCGGCCCTGGGGCCTTCGTCATGGTCGCCGAGAACTTCAATTCGTTCGGGCAGGCGATCCTCAACAAGCTCATTGCAGAAATCGCGGCCAACCCATACCCCAAGCAAGCGCAGCTCCGTTGAATAGGAGCGCCAGCGCAAAAGCAGGGCCGCGGCGAGCGCGGTCCCCAGCACGTTGTGGTGCAGACGCTTCTGCGCGGATCCAGGACTTGAGCCCGTAGCGCTCCCGGGTCTTCGGCTTCATGTGCGGAAGGGGTCGCCACGGCTGCTTTCGAAGAAAGCAGCCGCCGTCGCTGACATGCTGGATCGTCTCAGGCTGACCCTAACCGGACCCGGACCAGGCGCCGGGTTGCAAGCATCAGACGTACAACTTTTGGCCCCGCGGCCTACTCGATCACCTCGTCGGCGCGCTGCAGTGTTGCCGTCGGCACCTCGATGTCGAGCGCTTTCGCGGTTTTATGTTGATGACGACCGGGATGCGGGCCCCGCTGCACCGACGGATCGCCGGTTTCTCGCCTTTCAGGATACGACCCAAATAGTTGCTGGTCCATGAACAGGTCGGGGTCGATGCGGTCCAATGATGCTGCGCAGCCAATCGGCGCACGGAGTGGAATTCGGCAAAGCTGCGAGCAAGGCGAGTGCGCGTTGCCCAATCGACGATGTCGCCGTCACATAACACCAGCAACAACGCTCGCGCAGCGGATACAACTTGCAGGCCTGCCGGGCATACTTGGTCTTCGCGAAATGATCGAGCAGCGCGCGCAGGCATAGCCTTGACAGGTTCATAAGCACATTCATAATGAACTACTTACCAAAATAGCGGTGACGTGTTGGCGATCCGAGCAATCTACGTCGGAGGAGACACGCGATGCGTCCTACGAATTTCGCGTTTTGGCTTGGATCGGTCGCCATTGCCGGCCTATCAGGAACCGCTTCGACTGCTCAACAAGCCCCGAAGAGTGAAACCGCGCCGTGCTTTAACTTAAGTTGCCCCATTGAGCCCGTTGCCAAGGCGCCCACCAAGAGTGAGACCGGAGCACCGGACAAGCCGTACGACTGGAAGGCAAGTTTCGCCAAATACAAAGTTGGCAAAGTGCCCCGCACGCCTGATGGCAAGCCGGACCTCCATGGTATATGGAGCCGGTCCATCCTCACGCCACTCGAGCGGCCGGGCAGCGAATCTGACAAGGCGGAATATGATGCATCAGTCCGGGCCGAGCTCGAGGATGCTGCGCAGCAAAGACAGTTCGACCTTCGCACTGAACCCACTAATACTCCGCCGGGTGAAAAAACCACGGATGCTTACAACACGTTCTGGAGAGACGGTTTTTGGTACAAAGTGCCGATGACAAGTCTTCATACGTCTCAGGTCGTCGATCCACCGAACGGGCAACTGCCGCCGCTAACTCCTGCCGCCAGGGAACAACGGGCCCGTGCCGACTACTTGCTAAATCGTCCGGCTACTGGTCCGGAAGACCGGCCTCCTTCGAGCCGGTGCGTTCGTCCTATCGGCGTGGGTCCGCCGTTTACCGGTTCGGGTCCTGGGGGGCAAGAATCCACCTTGCAGATTATTCAGAGCCCCAAGGCGGTGATTGTTCGTGTGGAAGCCCTTCGATCACAGTTGATTTACCTAGACGGACGTCCACGTCCCCCCGCGAGCGTTCATCTAGAGACGGGTGCCGCGCGCGGGCACTGGGATGGCGATACGCTCGTCGTTGAATACACGAATTTCGCGGCGGACGCTGACGGTACTGCGAGGAAGCGCCTGACCGAGCGCTGGAAGCGCCTGGATTACATGCACTTGCTTTACGGATTCACGATGGATGATCCAGCAACCCGGACGAAACCGTATAGCGTAGAATTCGTAATGTGGCGGCTGACGGATCAGGAACAACTCGTGGAGTATGCGTGCCACGAAGGCAACGTCGGTCTCGAGTTCACGTTATCCGGAGCGCGGGCCAAAGAGAGGGAAGAAGAGGAACAGCAACAGAAGTAGCAGCCGAGTGATTCGGCAAGGATTGGCTCGGAGACGAAAGCGATGAAACATCGAAAACTGTTGATGTTTATGCTTATCGCGATGGCGCTGATTCCCCTGGCCCCCCCAGCGAGCGCGCATCACTCGTTCGCGGCCGAATACGATGCGAATAGGCCAGTGACGCTGACGGGATCCGTGACCAAAATGGCGTGGATCAATCCTCATTCATGGATTTACATTGATGTCAAAAAGCCTGATGGAAACGTTGAGAATTGGGCCGTCGAGGCGGGACCTCCAGGTACGTTGATAAGAGCGGGGTTCACGAAGGAATCCTTGGCTCCTGGCACTGTGATCATAGTGAACGGCTACCGCGCAAAAGACGGAGCTTTGAGAGCGAATGGACGCGATATTACGTTGCCGGATGGGCGATCGCTCTTCGTGGGAGGATCCAGCCCGGACGCGCCAAAGGACTTTCCGGCGACCAACAAGTGAGGAATTGCGATATTAAGCGAATAGAGTCTTGGCGTGTGAAATCATCGAAGAGGCACAGCATGGCTGATTGCAATCGCATCGGTCGACGGACGAGCGTCTTGGCAGCGACCTTTGCGATTGGAGCATTTACCTTCGCGATGTCGGCTTGGGCTCTTGAGCCCGCTCAGGAGGGATCGGCCGTTGCGTACAGCACGAACGATTTGGGAATGCAGTTCGTTTCGGTTCCCGCCGGGCAGTTCCCAATGGGGTGCTCTGAAGGTGCAAAGCCGGTGGAATGCAGCGCCGACGAAAAGCCGCGACACACCGTACAAGTCACAAAAGCTTTCGAACTCGGAAAGACGGAAGTGACGCAAAAGCAATGGCAAGCGGTGATGGGCTCGAATCCCAGTCGGTATAAGGGCGACACGCTTCCCGTGGAACAAGTCAGCTTTCAGGATGTGCAGGCGTTCCTCAGCAAACTGAACGCACGCAACGACGGATTTCTCTATCGGCTGCCAACCGAAGCCGAATGGGAATATGCGGCGAGAGCCGGCACAGCGGACCAGTTTGCGGGCGCGAACGTGGCGAACTCGCTGGGCCGGCGTTCGCCAGCGGACGATTGGGCTTGGTATAATGTAGAGAAGACCCAACCTGTGGCAAATAAAAAGCCTAATGCTTGGGGCCTCTACGACATGCGCGGGAATGTGGCGGAATGGGTGCAGGATTGGTACGACTCCAAGTATTACTCGAAGAGTCCGATGCCTGATCCCAAGGGGTCCGACAGCAGTGATGGGGGACGGGGAGTGCGCGGTGGGACCTTCCACGACGATGGGCCCTGGCTGACGCGAGTGTCACTTCGCATGCATTTTCCGGAGGATTACCGACATTTTGACCTCGGTTTTCGAGTCGTGCGTGAGAAACGTTAGATCATTGGGGAATCGGAGTGAACCGGACTCTCTCCGTCGTGATTTCGTTTGGTGTGGTTGTTTGTTTTGGCGCAACTGCCCTAGGGCAGGCCGGGGCGCCCACCCAACGGGTTCATATTCCTGGTATCCCGGATCGAACCTCGATTTACCCCAAGTCGATGGATCGCGGGGATAACTTCGTTTCAATCGGTTGTGTAGCAAAATCCCCCAACGGGGAATTCCGCATTACGGACTGGAGAGGCGGCGAGCGGCCACCCGTAGCGGGAGCGCCTCCGTTTGCCGCGAGGGCGCCACAGGTGTTTCGGCTTCAAGGAGACCAGGAGATGCTGAATTTCCAGGTTGGCCATGAAGTGCAGATCACTGGACCGATCGTGGAAAAAGCGGATGCGTCTCGCCCCCCGGGGATGAAGGTGGAATCGATTTTGTACCTTTCCCGAACCTGCTGGAAAAGGGGAACTACGACGACAGAAGAACCCGCCAAGCCGCAACCACGATGAGCTGGTGCTCGATTCGAATGGAGGATCTGAATGCGAGCTTCCAATAAGTACATAGCCATCATGGCCATCCTCGTGGTGATCGTGCAAGGGATCATCGTGTCCCCGGCATTCGCGCAGAAGGCGCCGGCGCGGCCAGTGGCCCGGCCGCTGGCCACTGCCCCCGCCCCAAAATACAGAGGCCCGCGAACCGCCGATGGTAAGCCGGACTTGACCGGGATTTGGCAGGCCATGAACAGCGCCGAATGGGATATTCAAGCCCACGATGCAAAGGCAGGACCGCTTGTCGTGATGGGGGCGGTGGGCGCAATTCCCGCCGGCTTTGGCGTCGTTGAAGACGGACCGCTTCCATATCGGCCTGAAGCGCTTGCCAAGAAGCGGGAAAATGAAGCAAATTGGCTCGCTCTGGATCCGGTTGTTAAATGCTTCCTGCCCGGCCTGCCACGGGCGACCTACATGCCGTTTCCATTTCAAATCGTGCAATCGCCGCAGTTCGTGTCGTTCACCTACGAATTTGCCTTCGCCTCACGCGTTGTGAATATCGAGATGAAGAGCAAGGCTCCAGTCGATTCCTGGATGGGTTGGTCGAGCGGTTCGTGGGACGGAGATACGTTGGTGGTCGACGTGACCGGGATGGTTGAGGATACTTGGTTTGACCGGGCAGGAGACTATCATAGCGACGCGTTGCACCTCACCGAGCGTTACACACCCACGAGCGAGAATACGCTTCACTATGAAGTGACTGTCGACGATCCCAAGGTCTACACCCGTCCCTGGAAGATGAGCATGCCGCTGTACCGGCGGATGGAAAAGAACTTGCAATTGTTGGAATTCAACTGTGTGCCATACGTAGAGGAGCTTATGTACGGGCATCTTCGCAAGGTTCGAACCCCCGGTGAAATAGAAGAAGAGGACAAAGCCCCGATCCAGAATCCGGGTGGAAATTAGAACTATGCGCGAAAGTTGGAAACGGCGTGAAAGGGTGAAGCGGCGTATCGCGGGAGTATTTGAGGCTTCCACTTCTCCACCGAAGGAGTGATGCGCCATTGACGATCCGCCGTCGCATCCGTGATCTCCCGCGCTGATTTAAGGGACTTATCGCGTTTTTGGTTGAATAGGAACCGAGTTCAACTTGCCCCTTTATGATGTGCGCAGGTACGGCCGCTTGTGGCCCATAGCTGAGACGGCGGCCACCGGCCGGCGTCTCAGCTATGGGCCAGAACTTGACATGATCTGGTTCGCGCTAAATTGGACCTCAGCACCGCTTAGAGCGTTCTCCGTTTAGGTTGACCATACCCTGAATTTGCGAGATATGCAGCGCATTCAGCTCGGGAGATTTGATCGAGACACCAGGCAACAGCCTTGCAGAGGCTTGTGACGGTGAAGGCGCTGTTGCGAAGAGTATAGGCAGCGATTTTGCGGAGAAGTGCCTTGAGCTTGGCGAATAGTTGCTCGATGGGATTTAGGTCAGGGCTGTATGCGGGGAGGTAGAACGGAATTGCGCCGCGAGCCTCAATGGCCTCTTCGATACCATCGACTTTATGGACACTGACGTTGTCCATGAACACGATGTCGCCTCGCTTCAGGGTCGGAGCAAGAAACTGTTGCGTATAGGCCTTGAACATCTCGCCGGTCATCGGTCCTTCGAGCACAAAGGGCGCGGTAACGCGATCATGGCGCAGCGCAGCGATGAAGGTGATGGTTTTCCAGTTGCCGTGCGGCAGCTTTTGGACGAGCCGCTCACCCTGCGGCGCCCAACCGTAGAGACGGGCAATCGTCGTGGAGACGCTGGTTTCGTCGATAAAGACAAGGCGCTTCGGATCAAGCCCTGGCTGCCGCTTCTGCAAGGCCTTACGTGCGGCGGCGACATCCGGCCGATCTTGCTCGGCGGCCCGTAGACTTTTTTTTAAAGCGCAAATTTAAATGATGCAGAAATCGGGAGATCGACGACTGACCAATCGTCACTTTCTCCGTCGCCAGTACGGCCTTGAGCTCAGCCAGCGTGATATCCGGCTGCTCTGCCACCAATTGCCGGACCAAGTCCTCGTGCGCCGCCAGAGCATACCCCTTGTATCCGCCGAATTTGGCCGGAATGACACTGCCCGTTTCGCGGTGGAGCCTACGAAAGCGGACCACAGAGCTGATACTCACACCGAGGCGCTCCGCAATTTCCGGTATCGTGGCGCCCTCCTCCGCCGCCCTCACCACGCGCGTACGCAAATCCTCCGAATACGGCTTCCCCATCCCATACTGGCCTCCTTTCCAGCGCGAATCTTGAATCCGATTCGTGTCCGTATGGGAATCCCTCCAGATTCAGTCTTTTCGGGAAACGCTCTAGGATTTTCGCCGAGAATACAGGTATCCACCGAGGGCCCCCAGCACGGGGCCCAGCGGCAGGAGCGAGAGGTGCAGCGCCGCGCTGCCGCTGAGTACAGAGTACACTCCGCCTGCGACGCAAAGAATTGACGAAAGTGCCCCGTTGAGGACCTCGTCGTGCTTGGCGGGTCAAAGGCTGCCTTGAGACTACGTTGGCATCACGACTGGTGTGCCCCAGATAGCCGCCGACTTCGCGCACACTAAAGTCGGCAGGGTCGGGCGGGAAGAGACACCATATAAGCCCCTTCCGCGTGCGCGGTGGATTAATGTAGCCTTATCCGCGAGCTGCCCCACCGCGACGTGCCGAAGTTCGCGGCGACTGCGCCATCAATCTTGACAGGGGGAACTCGATGAAAGTTCAGCGCCGTCAATTTCTGCGCCTGACTGCGGGAGCTGCTGCGCTCCCGGCTGTTTCGCGGATCGCAAGAGCGCAGACCTATCCGTCGCGTCCCATCACTATGATCGTGCCGTTCCCGGCGGGCGGCCCGACTGATGTCGTCGCGCGAGTCGTGGTCGAGCGGATGAAAGCGCCGCTTGGGCAACCCGTCATCATCGAAAACCTCGGCGGAGCGGACGGAAGCATCGGTGTCGGTCGGGCCGCTCGCGCGCCACCCGACGGCTATACGATCGACCTCGGCCTCATGGACACGCATGTGCTGAACGGCGCTTTCTATTCCCTTCAATATGACGTATTGCATGACTTCGAGCCCATCTCGCCGCTGGTCACAAGTACTTTTTGCAAGGAAAACGATGCCGGCTAAAAACCTGGGCGAATTGATCACCTGGCTGAAGGCCAATCCCAACAAGGCATCGGCGGCAGTCGTCACATCAGGTCTCCACCTGCTAACCGCGTTCTTTCAGAAAGAAACTGGGACGCAATTCACCCTTGTGCCCTATCGTGGCGGCGCCCCCGCAATGCAAGACTTGGTGTCCGGTCAGATCGACCTGTTTTTCAGAGCGGCAGACGGGCTAGCGCTAATGCGGGCCGGAAGCATAAAGGCGTATGCCGTGACAAGCGACACGCGCTTGTCGCTGGCACCCGACGTCCCGACCTTTGCCGAGATGGGACTGTCGGCTCTTTCCCACTCCGTGTGGTTCGGGCTTTTCGCGCCAAAGGGGACGCCGAAGGACATTATCGGCAAGCTCAATGCCGCGGCCGTGGAAGCATTGGTGCATCCGGAGGTGCGATTTCGATTCGCCGAACTCGGTTTTGAGGTCTTTCCGCGCGAGCGGCAAATCCCGGAGGTGCTCGGCGCCCTAGTGAAGGCAGATGCTGAGAAATGGTGGCCGATCATCAAGGAGTTTGGGATCAAGGGGGGCTGACCGGCGGAGTCCGGTGAGGGCCGCCTTCGCGAGTGCGTGATCATCACGACCGGTGCACACCAAATAGCCGCCAACTTGCTGCAGCGCCCAAGTCGGCAGAGTCGGGCCAGGAGCAGACGCTTCCGATCTCCGATCTAATTCCTCTTGAGATAAGACCGCCTTCATCGCCATGAATATTCGCGCACCGCAAGTGTCTGCCTGCCGGCTTTACGGCAGTGGGCGATGACGCCGCCTCCGCGCATTCTGCCGCGAAGCAATCGGAGACCTTACGGGATCGCCCGCACCGCTTGCACGACCACGATGCACCCAGGCAAAGTGCCCCCAACGAAGGCCGTCTGGCAATGAACGAGCGAGGCAAGCAAGGTGGACTTTTTCGATGGTAGCTGGGTTCAGCACATTCTGGCAAACTACGGCTACGCGGCCATCTTCATTGTTGTGATGCTGGAGAGCGCTGGTGTTCCGCTGCCGGGGGAAACAATCCTGGTCAGTGCTGCAGCCTTTGCCGGCAACAAACATTCTTTGGACATACGCTACGTTATTGCGGCGGCTGCGGGCGGAGCGATCGTTGGCGACAACATCGGTTTCTGGGTCGGCAGAGAGTTTGGTACGCCGTTGCTTTCGCGATGGGGATATCTGATCGGACTCGACGAACGGAAGAGGAAGCTGGGACAGTATCTATTTACCCGCCACGGCGGGAAGATCGTCTTCTTCGGACGTTTCGTTGCTTTGCTGCGCGCCTTTGCGGCACTGCTAGCTGGCGCGAATGGATTATCCCCTTTGCGGTTTCTCATCTTCAATGCGGCGGGGGGAATTGTCTGGGCGACAATGTTCGGAGTTGGCGGATACATACTTGGAGAAGGTATTCGTCGAATCGCTGGACCATTTGGATGGGCGGTGCTCACTGCGGCGATCGTTTTTGCAGTCCTTCTTTGGCGCTACTACAAGAAAAATGAGGAACGATTCCTGGACGAGGCGGAAGCAGCAGCGGCCAATGATGCCTGGCAACAATAGAGTCGGCGCCGGGCAGGTCGCGGCAAACGTATGAATGCCGAAACGCCGCACGTCGATTTGTGCGGTTCGGGCACGGGCTCCCCACTGCGTTACACCACGACCGGTGTACCTCAGATAGCTGCAACGCCCAAATCGGCAGAGTCGGGCCAGACTCGGCCGCGCCGACCACCTCCACGGCACGCGTATGCGCGGCCGATGCTCCCCAGTAAGCGGACCCATATGGGGCGGCCGGATCGGGGCAGCCTTGGGCCACAACCGGACTCATGCAGTGCAGCATAACAACATCATTCAATCACTTCGTGGGCGCTGAGTACAAACGGTTTCCGGTGTCCTCAGCCGAGCGGATTCTTTGGGCTCAAGGCCAAGGGCAGGCGGCAGTTTGAAATCACGGCGTACCGATGCACTGCATGCGGATATCTGGATTCGTACGCCGGAACTTGAGGACGCGCTCGACACTGATCCTCATAGCGCATAACGTTCCCTGCGGCGGCCCGCGAAGCATTCCGCCTCACGACGCACGGCCATCCATACATGATGGCATGCTAAAACAACCTCTGCGTGATGACGTACTGTAAAAAACTCATTTGTGTATCCATTGGGCAAAATGCAATGAGTGCAAGTGTTACGACCGCTGCGGGGACCCAAAGCGTGAACAGCAGATAACTCTTCCGGATTCTCCGCCTTCTCGTGACGACTATTTCGTAGATCGCGGTGAAGGCCAGGACTGGGACGCTGAAAAAAATTGGGTAGATGGCGCCGCCCAAGCCCATTGGGATGTGAAGCATCTCCCAAGCAAATAGAATGAAAAACAGATACCAAAATAAGAGCGCCGAGACGTAGACGATGAGTGTGGCTGAGGTCGCCCACAGCCATGGTCGTTGGTCTAGAGCTACCACGCTAACTCCTGTGCGA
>WNFG01007988.1_pt1 | contig 10878 bp, 14 predicted proteins | sample 5400431 | NCBI WGS metagenome assembly WNFG01 (sample SAMN13153346, study PRJNA577476) | soil metagenome | isolation source: 120 cm saprolite under Douglas fir tree site 2 hole 3 replicate 2 | place: USA:California | collected 2015-04-18
TGGCGCAACGAGATGAGCAGATTGCCCAGATGCAGCACGAGCTCAAGCGGCTGGGTGAGCAGGTGCAAGCGTTGCAAGAGCAGCTCAAGAAAGACAGCCACAACAGCCACCTGCCCCCGTCTTCGGACCGCTTTCATCGGCAGCCCAAGAGTCTGCGCAAGAGCAGCGGCAAGAAGCCTGGTGGACAGAGCGGTCATGCCGGAAACACCTTGATGCTGTCGCAGACGCCCGATCTGGTGATGCGTCACACGGTCGAGCAGTGCCAGCACTGCCAGCAGGATTTGCGCGAGGTGGGAAGTGCGCAAGTGGAACGTCGCCAGGTGATCGATCTGCCTCCCAAGCGGCTGGTGATCACAGAACATCAGGCCGAGTGCAAAGTCTGTCCCGTGTGCCAGCAGGTGACGCAGGCCGACTTTCCGCAGGAGGTGCGAGCGCCGGTGCAGTATGGAGCGGCGTTTGGGGCGATAGGGGTCTACCTGGTCCAACAGCACCTGTTGCCGTATGAACGGGCCTGCGAAGTGATGCAGGAACGGCACGGGTCCGACGATGAGCGAGGGCACACTGCAAACCCTGGTGCAGCGCTGTGCAGCGCGTCTCTCCCCGGTCGAAGCGCAGATCAAAGCCGCCCTCACGCAGGCGGAGGTGCTGCACCAGGATGAAACGGGCCTGTATGTGGCGGGCAAGCGCCAGTGGATGCATGTCAGCGCAACGGAGCAGCTCACCCACTATGCCGTGCATGCCAAACGCGGCTACGAAGCACTGGACGCCATTGGCATTCTGACGGACTTCCATGGGGTGAGCGTGCATGATGGCTGGCGATCCTATTGGCGCTACGCCTGTCAGCATGGTCTGTGTAATGTGCATCATCTGCGAGAACTGATCTTCCTGCATGAGCAACTCCAGCAAGCCTGGGCCGGCCAGATGCAAGAGCTGAGGCTTCACATGAAAGCCGCTGTCGATCAGGCACGAGCCGAGGGTCGAAAGGCGCTGCACCCCTTTGAGGTGCAGGACTGGAAAACACGCTATGTCGCCTTACTGGAAGAAGGCTATCAAGCCAACCCACCAGATCCACCACCAGCAACGCGCAAGAAGGGACGCCGCAAACAGTCCCCGGCTCGCAATCTGCTCGATCGCCTCTCTCTCCACCAGGACGCCGTGCTCGCCTTCCTGGAGAACTTCGCCATGCCTTTTGACAATAGTCTGGCTGAGCGAGATATCCGCATGGTCAAAGTGCAGCAAAAAGTCTCGGGCTGTTTCCGCTCGGTCGGCGGCGCTCAGGCGTTTGCACGCATCCGCGGCTATCTATCTACCTTACGCAAGCAGGGGATGCCGGTGCTCACCGCCCTAGAACAGGCCTTGGTCGGTCATCCTGTTCTCCCTGCTTTCAAGTCCTCCTAGCCTGTTACAAGACATGATAAAACTAATCCTGGTCGCTTGCTAGAGGTACCTACGGAGCTTCTGCACATTTGATTTGCAATGGACTCCTCACCCTTCGGCGATAGGTGCGTCAGTGCGAATACGTATACTCCCAATTTCTGGCAATGCATCTTCAAGTCTCAATCGTCGGCCCAGGATTGAATAATGACGCCACGATTTTTTATTATCAAGGATACTTTTGCGAAGCTCATCCGTAATTTTTACATAGCTCGGATCAATCAATGCAAATAACTCCTCTGAAATAAACCTATTAGATAGTACCTCTATATGCTCGTTTTTTCTCCTTGCTAAATAGAGTTCTTCTTTGGAGTGAAGTGACTCTACTAAACTATCGTATGACAATATATGAAAATCATCTCTTTCCTGCCCGCTGATTAAGCGCCTTCTGATCTCATTCCGCTCAAACTCGGTTCGTCGTCCATGGACAAGGACGTACTTTATATAGCACGGATTTTGCCACATCCAATGGGCTGGACCCCCTCTTAGCAAGCTAATAGTTCCATTTATGAAGCCATCAAAATTTGATCTATTGGAAAACCACGCTCTCCAGCAATTAATTTGTTCAAGAGCAGCTTGGAAATCCGGATGAAATTTATTTGACGCATCCTTAAAGTACTTTGATTGTGGTTTTTCAATCTCAATTAATATGCAATTCCAATCAGTAGAGCTTTTAGATAAGTAAAAGAAATCGGTAGTGTAATCATCTGCCAGTGACAATTTTCTGAAAACCACATCAAAATGCACACCGTGATTTTGTATGAACTCTCTTGGGACTAACGCCGTGTTTTTCTCTATAAACTCTTGATATTCTTGTTCACCACCTTGCTTATCGAGGAGAGCGATAAACTTCTCTTTTAAGGTTGCAACATCACTGACTCTATCTTCCAATCCAAATTCTCCCTTTATATGGGTTATTCGATTGCCTTTGCGTTCCCACTAAATGAGTGGCTTTATTCAAATAGGTGGTAGCCCCAGAAACCTCCGCACTTCAGCGAAGACCACTGTCGATGCGGTCGCCGTTACAAGTTGTGATGTTCCCTGTATGATCTGATCGGCTTCCTGGTGCCGCTTTTTTATTTTTCGCTATGGTCTTCCAACCGTCCCCGTAAGTACTCTACAGCCTCATTTGGGTCCAAAATCTGTCCGGGGAAAACAGTATGTCCCGGAATCTCTACAGGGACTTCCTTCAAGATATGCATTAGCTCTCCATGAATAATCTCGAACACAGGTTTCTTAATCGTGACCACATATGGTTCTTTCAATAGTTCCCTTTTTTCAACGGCATCATCAAAATCTGTACTTACAAAGACATCATCAGGCGTGCTCCATGTAGCAAACGCATGAAGACTGAGAGCATCATTTTTCCGGTTATTCCAATCTCGGCGAAGCTTCCGCTGCGCGGCAGTTTCCTGCTCAAATTCCTTCTGCAGAGATTGAGGAAAAGAGAAGAATATACTGCGTTCCGGTAACTCTACCTTCTTGAGCTCGGCATAGTCTTGAAACGAAAATGGGACGTCTGGAAAGATTCTGTCATGTATCTGCCGCATAAGAACCTGTTCCAAGCCTGGGTAATTGTGAAAACGATCTCTTGCTGGGCGCAGTTCTATACCCGCTAAGCCAACATTGCCTAACTTTTCAGTCCATTCTTGTTCGTTATAAACTCCCCTATCCTTTGAAAGATGATTTTCCAGGCGGCTTGGTGCTGCAATACACAGCGCTATCTTACCCTGCTTGTACCACTCTCGTATCTGTTGGAGTGCAGGTGCGTAATTACGCTCTTCTTCGAGCTCTATGATGCAATTCCAATCAAGACAAACAGTTATCATCAGAGTCTCCAGATTGTACGATGAGCGCGTCCATCTCATTTCAGACAGGAGAAAGCTCCAGCAACTTCTGTACTTCAGCCATAACAACTAGGGTCGCCAGTAAACCCGTCATCTGCCCATTAACTGAGAAACAACTTATCGAGCCACATAGAATAGTTGTGATGATACGTCTGGATAACCATAGTTAACGGCTCCTCTATTTCCGGGATGTCCTGGATTCCCCGCGTTTCCAGGATGTCCTGGATTCCCTATGTTCCCCAAATTCCCAAGGTGCATATCAACAACCATACTCTTATAGAGTTCGCCAACGTACTGCCCAGATAGCCGATGAACGTGCGTCCCATTTAACTGACCAACTGCATCTCCATGCATCGAGTGAATAAAACGCCCCCGTATGTATGCAACGGGATTGCCACCTGCATCATAGATGTACTGAGTCATTGTGTAGACCCCTTCCTTGCTAGTCTTATCGTCCGATTTCGTGCGCGTGCTCTCTAAAATACCGCTCCAGGCCCCCTTATACCTTTACAGAGCACCGCTCTGATGTATTCATTTTACAGTCTAAGGTAGAGTATTGCGGGCTTGTGAGTACTGTACGGACGAATCGGTGCTGTACCTTAAACAGGCGGTAGCCCTAAAAACCTCCGCACCTCAGCCATAACTACTGTAGTTGCCGTAGCCGATACAAGTTGTAGGGTTCCTTGTCCGGCCTTAATCATCACTCTACTCAACCAGACTTGGACACGCGGCCCTGGCTGCTCTTGAGAATCAGCGTCTTTGTCAAGTGCGGTATCAAGATCGGTGATTAACTCCTCCGTAACACCTAATTGTGCCAGTTTGTTTTTTAATCCCTGTAAATCGCCAGGTTGGACATGCGTTGCGTACTGGTTTGTAGTGCCGGTGTTGCCCAGAGCAATACTAGTGCCTCCGTGAATAGTCGTATTGAATACCTGGTTTATCCTCTCTTGGCTAGGTGTCTCTAAAGGCGTTTTATTAGCGTCGTCGTTCATCATATCGATACCAAGCTCTTTCTCAATCACTAACACAAACTCCAGCACCCTGGCTCTTATGATCTCCAGGACACCGACAATAAGCGTTGTAGTCATTACCTTCTCAGCAGTGAGTAATACGTAACCGTGGTAGATCGCCTTCTGTTGGTAATGCATGACTGCATCCCCCGACCAAGGAATAGTTAAGCTATTAGTGTCCTTGCTCCCACTGACAAGCCGCTCCAACGCTCCAACGGACTGCGTCATATAGACTTTGCACAGCGCATCCAGGTGCTCTTCCTTGATATGGGCTCTGGGTATAGGCGCGTTCTCGATGCCACTTCCAAAAGGGCCAGAAAATGTACCACGTACCCCAGTTTCGAAGATGCGGTAGTCTGGCAAACTGCCTATGGAATCGTACCCTCCAGCTTCGGCTTTCGCCCAGTCACTCAGTTCCTTGTTATTGAGTAGTCTGCCCAACCGCAGGCAGAGACGCAGCACCTCGCCTAACGGTGTTTGACTACTCGTAGCACCTTCATTGATCCGACGTAGGAGCCCAACTATTTCGGATTTCGTAGTATCTATCATTCAGTAAATCCTTAAGTACTATGGCAGGTCATCTGGTTTGGTGCATGAATCTCTAAGGAATAGTTCAAGGTCTTCGCGTTTTACGAGATAGGTTTTACCCGGTTTGTAAGCTGGCAGACGTAAGCCTCACCGGAGAAGTTGAGCCCCGGTGGGGCTTAACTTCTTTCTGGCCTCTGCCGCTTCAGCCATGCGTCTAGATCACTTCTTAAAACAAGGTAGGCTTTACCTGGTCTGCTAGCAGGCAACGGATCGCGCTTTCGTTTTATATAACCAATAACCGTATCCTCAGTTACCTGCATAATTTCTCCGACTTGTTTAGTCGTCAAATATGGATTTTCCACCAAGCACCCTCTTTTTTGACGTACAGTATACTTTATTTTCTGGTAATCGGTCTATACCCTGGACAATTCGCCATATTATGGTGTATACTTCCTAAAGACAGCCTATTCAGGCATAAAAAAGGGATATTAGACGATTTGGGCCGCGTAATATCCCTTTCTTTTCGGAACCGTTTTTCATGCTCCAGTGGTATTAGGCCACAGGAGGTTTTATCTGTCAAGGAGGTACGACAGGTGAGCATCCAACCTTACGGCGACAATATTATTCCCGTCATTCCTATTGATTATGTAGTGCATACTGCCGAGATGCCATTCTGTTTTGTTGATGCCTTCTGCCCCTGCCATGACGATCACGAGGAAATCCAGAAAGTTGCTGCCTGGGTAACAGAGGGACTCATGACTGAGGAAGAGGCAGTAAATTTTATTGCAGGAAGGACGTTCTGATGAGAAGTCAAGTTCCGCCACGAGCCAGCCGCACTACTTCTCATAGCTACCCGGTTGAAGATGAAGACGAATATACCACAAATATCCCCCGGAGTGCCATACGCTACTCTATGGAGCGTCCCTATACCATTCAGCAGGGCAACCGCCGCATTGTTTTTCACCCGGAACCGCCGCCTACAAAGCACAGAGTTCACTGGATGGTTTTTGTGGGATTTGGCATGGCCGCGACGCTTGCGCTCTGGATCAGCCTTCAGATGTTTGGCAATTGGTGGAGCGAGCATCAGTTGGATGCAACCTACGGCTTCCCCCGGACATACCAAGTCGATCAGGTGGTTGGACATGACGATTCAACCGACCATCCGACCCATTTTATTTTCCTTAACCTTAACGGCAGGGTAGTGATTATCGAGATACCTGGCGGCAATACATCACATGCCCGTATCTATAACGGCCCGGCAATTATCGGTGACAATCCCGATATGATTCCAGTCACCACAGAGTTCCAGGATGTCAACAACGACGGCAAACTAGACATGGTAGTGCATGTCGGCAATCAGCAGTTCATCTATATCAATGACGGGACAGAGTTCAAACCGCAACAGTAGGAGGAAGCGATGCAAACCGTGGACGAAGAGCCGCTTGAAACTATCCATCTATATGCCGTCCGGGAAGAGGCAGCTCGTCCCTCGCTTCTGCCTGTTTTCCTCGCTTTGCTAGCTCTCTCTATCCTCCTTGTGCTTTGCACTTTGTCCCCATCCGAGCAGCCGGAAGAACGACTTGCCATCCGTATTCCGGCTGTCTTCCTCCCGTTGAAAGTCTTTACCGCGTCAGTTCAAATCATTCCGACCGGAGTAAAAGAATTTCCTGCGTCGCCTGCCCGTGGAGAACTTACTATTTATAACGGCTCGATTCTTACCCAGGGGCTACCATCGGGCTTTATTGTCACCTCGGCGAGTGGCGTTGAGATAGTAACCGATAGCTCGGTTACTATTCCCCCGGCCAACCCGCCAAGTTACGGTATAGCCACGGTGCCGTCCCATGCCCTTCAGACCGGCACAGTGGGCAATATCGCCGCCTATGAAGTAAACGCAGTATATGGTGCCGACCTCTATATTAAAAATCTGACGGCCTTTAGAGGTGGTCGAGACACGAAGGTCGTGAAAGTTGTCACCAACCAGGATATATACCTAGCCCTCACAAACATCCGCTCCATACTTATCAGCCAAAGAAACCGCTACCCAGGAATGCTTGCCTATCCATGTAAGGAGCGTTTGGTACAAAAAGCTCTACTATTGATGGCTTCCTGGGGTTGTCAGTTTGTGACTTTTATCCCACCGCCAGGAGCCGAGGTTTTATCTGCCCGTTTGTTCGCTAGGACAGTAGTCCTACAGATCATGATGACCTTAGCTCCTCGAAAAGCGTGGCCCGGCAAATAAAGGCGGCAGGCGACTTGACTGGCAGAGGTAAAATGGAACCACAAAAATGTTGGCCTACCGGTTTTTTCCAATGAAAGGCGGCAAAAATGCGAAAATTGAAAGCCTACGTCCCCAAAGATGACTTTGAACTCCCCAAACAAATAGATAAGAAGCGCTACACAGCTGTGCTTATCCGGCAATCCGACCATAAAGCCGAGGCAGATCATGTGTTCTCAAGGGAAGGTCAGTTAAAGTTAGTGCCATATGCCATGCGACTGCGAGGTGATGAAACGGCCGAGTGGGTGCGCATCTATGATGAAGGCGCTGGCGTGTCGGGTCAGAAGCGTATCGACCAGAGAGAAGAGTTGAACCGTCTCTATGCCGACATTAAAGCGGGTATAATCGGCTCCCTGGTTATCATGCACGAAGATAGATTGTTTCGTGATGAGTTCCACACCAATGACACCACCTTTCTTAAACTACTTGCCGACTATGACGTGCTAGTGTTTGTCCGCACCGACAATCGGCGCTATGACTGCACCAAGAAGAGTGACCGTAAACACCTCCTCGACAAAATGATTGCTAGTAGGGATTACCTTGACGACCATGTATTAGGTCGGATGAATGGCAGCCAGGAAGCCAAAGCATTGCAAGGACTGTTTGTCGGCACAAACTTAGGGATGGGTTTTGTCACCAAAGGCAAAAAGAAAGAGCAGACTATACTTATCTACGAACCCTGGGCTGATAGAATACGGTGGATGTTTAAACGCTTTAAAGAGCTTGACGACATCTACAAGCTGGGGCATGAGATCGAAGGGATGGCCTACCTCTTCCCTGACCCTAGCGCCGACGACTTTCTAACTTACACCTTCAAAATCCACATGACCAAAGTGCCAGGCGGCTTCAAGCCCTCCTGTATCGAAACCATTAAGTATATGCTCTCGAACCTCAGCTACGGGGGAGCGGTCATCTATAAAGGCGCTATCGTCACTTGGGATGAGAAACGGGCTATTATCGACAAAGAGTTGGCGCTCTGGGCTTACCACAAGATCACTGGCCGCGATATAGAAGGCAATTTACTGGATGGTGTGGAGCGGCGCAGCCTTCGGGAAGACAGCGCCCAAGCAGTACTCAAGTACATCTTACGTGACCCTGCTGGGCCTCTCTATGTCAAGGTGCCAGATCATCCAGAATACGTGCGCCAGACGCTGATGAAAGACCGAGATCCACAAGGTAAGCTTCTCCGCGATGTTACCTTTGCAATTCGCGCTCACCTGATTGACGACATCTTTCTAGAGCGGATTAAGGCGCTCGCTATTGCAGACCAGCATATAGCCCAAACGATTGAAGCCAGTATTATGAAACTACTGAGACCGGCATGGGGAACTAAACTGAGTAGCCACCTCTTGACAGGGATATAGTAGCACGCTATAGTAACTATAGCAAATAGTAATATCCAGCCTCGTAGCGAAGGATGAGCCAACCGGTGATGTGAACAAGAACCTATACACTGCCTGATGTTGAACCTGGATAATGAATAGCGATTTATAGACATCGAGCTTTGGTGCTCGAGAAAGGCAGGGTCGCAACTATGACCACCGTTCGCTTGACTCAACAAGCGCGACGCGCGTTTGTTCCGATGCGCAAGGCCACGCTGGATGCATTCCTCTTGACGATCCTAACCGTTGTATGCCTCGCCTTCCTTGATATCCCTATCACTCACCCCTTCTTGTCCGTACTCGTGATCGTACTCGTCTTTGCGCTTGTTTATGTCATCGCGGTAGTACTCAGGCTGCGCCGAGCTGCCACGAATTCTCCCGCAGCACAGAGCGAGTGGCAAGTCCCTGTGAGTTGTCTCAATTCCCGTCCTCTCGGCTGACCCTTCCCATGCTGCCAGCGCCTCATCGGTGTTGATGTTCACATGCGCAGGGACCGCCGCCGTTGCGTGCTATCCTACTGCGACCAAGTCAGCATACCGTATGATGCTAATACTATGGTCATCATTGTACACCACTAGCACATAGTACCCAGCCTGCACCACGGTGGCATGGATCACTTCCCTAGCTGTATTTACATAGCTCACATGCGTACCAATCGGTAGCGGTCGGTCGATGTCCAACAGTAGTAGATTAGGTACCTTAAATATACCGTTGTGGTCCGAACTCATGTGTTCCTCCTGTGCTTGCTCGCTAATATTAGAACTCTTGTACTATAATGTGACCACTAGTAGTTGATGCTATTAGTCAACGGTAGCACTCGTAACTCTTGTTAGTCAAGATAGAATAGGAGAAAACCATATGAGAGTGCTCTTGATGCGCTTACAGCTCCATATACGTGAGATTGCCACAAGGCAGGGTATCACCCGCACAAAATTATCAAGGCTCGCTGACCTGAACTACGCGACTATCAATTCCCTGTGGGGAAGCGAGACCACATCTGTTAATCTGGTCACACTTGAGAAGATTGCTAAGGTCCTGAAAGTACCGGTAAGTGAGTTATATACGAGAGTGGAGGATGAGGAATGAACCGCCAGGACTTTACAAAGTACTTTATAAGCCAACAAGGTAGTAAGTGCGCCTCCTGCGGCTCTACTGAAATTTTAGAGATAGACCACATTATCCCTATATCAAAGGGTGGGAGTTCTGGTGTGGAGAACTTGCAGGTGCTATGTCATAGTTGCAACAGGAAAAAGAGTGATACCATAGTACCTGAGATGGGTGGCACGCGACATCAGGACTATGACCACCATCCATCAATGTTGAGATTGCGCATTAAAGAAGTCGCCACTGAAAAGGGGTATAGTATGGGGAAACTATCCCGTGCCTCAGATGTTTCATTTAACACGGTTAAGCGGTTGTGGACAAGGCCGTATACTGGCGCAAATGTGGATACGCTCAACAAAATAGCAAAGGTATTGGGTGTCACTATCAATGACCTCGTTGAGAACGTACCCGACGACTAACACGAAAAAAGCCCTCACCTCTCGGTGAAGGCCTCAGTGTGTCTCTGGCGGGCTTGCGCGTTACTTCTTTGCGCTCGCCTCCTCACTTCTCCCTTAATGCTGCACGAGCTTACACAGCGATACAACGGACACAAGCGACACAAGTGACACAAATGATACAAATGATACAAACCTCTTTGGAAGCCTGCTAGGTCCTCGGTGCCCCAGGTGTTTGCTGCGCAGTTGCCGGGAATGGATTGGGTGGTGGCAGCGGAGACGTGCAGTAGGCGCAGCGCGTAGCCATAAGTGGAACGCTGCTCAGGCAATACGGGCAATCGCGCGTAGCAGGGCGCCTATCGCAAGCTTCCCCCCATGATAAATAGGGACTGTCAAGCTGGACAAGGTTTGATTGCTAGAAACAGGGATGAGAGGCGTGATAATGCCCGCAACGAAGGCTTGTACAACGCTAGTAAAGGCAGCGCCTATCACGATGCCGACTGCCAGGTCCACTACGTTGCCGCGAAGGATAAATGCTCTAAAGCCGCTCAGCACATTCCCAGCACGTTTCTCCACTCCGGTCACGGTTGGGTTATTCCACATAGCCATAGATGAGTTCCTCTCCAGATAGATGTCTAATTGAACAAAAATGAGCCAATAATGCACATTGACGAACTATTCCGGCCATCCGTAGGGGCCTCAGCGAAGCGCGTATCACTACTTCGCGGCCATCACAGATTATGCAGATTAACACATTACTCCAACCATCCGTAGGTGCCGATTTATGACTCTGTTGGGAAATTCTGTCTAGACAACTAGACAGGGAGAAAGAGACAGCAACACATGTTGCATAACAAACTTTTACGTGTAATACAGGCACACCTGGTGGGTTTCTCGACAAAC
>WNFG01005268.1_pt1 | contig 10877 bp, 11 predicted proteins | sample 5400431 | NCBI WGS metagenome assembly WNFG01 (sample SAMN13153346, study PRJNA577476) | soil metagenome | isolation source: 120 cm saprolite under Douglas fir tree site 2 hole 3 replicate 2 | place: USA:California | collected 2015-04-18
CAAACTTCGACTACGAATCGCCCAGCACGTTGGCGGAGGCCCTTCAACTACTGGCCTCACGCGAGGATGCCAAGGTCCTTGCCGGCGGTCATAGTTTGTTGCCCGCCATGAAATTGCGGCTGGCACAGCCTGCTTTGCTGGTGGACATCGGACGAATCGACGGTCTCAGTTACATTCGCGAATCAAACGATCAGATTCTGATCGGCGCCATGACTACCCACGCCGATATCGCCTCCTCGAAATTGCTCCAACGATCATCGCCGCTGCTTTCGCAGGCAGCGACTCAGATCGGCGACACACAAGTGCGCAATCGTGGGACGATCGGGGGCTCGCTGGCTCAGGCGCATCCGGGTGCCGACTATCCGGCGGCGGTTCTCGCTCTTGATGCCCAGATCGTCGCGACCGGTCCCAGTGGAGAGCGCGTTATTGCGGCAACCGACTTTTTTACAGGAATGTTTACCACAGCGCTACGGCCCGACGAGATCATTACCGAAGTCCGCGTACCCAAGACCGAGAATGAAAGTGTTGTCTACAAAAAGCATCATCATCCTGCTTCCGGATATGCGGTCGTGGGCGTGGCGGTGCGGCTAAAGGTCTCGGGTGGAAAGATCGAGAGCGCGGCTGTGGGCATCACCGGCGTGTCACAGAATGCTTATCGTGCCAGTGCGGTTGAAAAGTCGCTGCGTGGCAAGCCGGTCGCCGCAATTCGTGAAGCCGCGGCCCATGCGGCCAAAAATGTCGAAGCGCTCGGGGATTACTACGCCTCGGCGGAATACCGCAAGCACCTGGCCACGGTTCAGACCCGCCGTGCCCTCGAGCAGGCCGCCAGCGGCGCCGCCAAGTAGCATCACGAGGATCTAGCTACGCGACTGGTTTGCGAGATCCTTACTTTAGAGGAGGAATTCAGATCCTATGCCTGAGGCCAACTTGCAGCACGCTGAATCGACCTCATCCCGCCGCTGGACAGTCATCGGCTCCGGCTTGCTCATCGGCGCCCTCGCCCTAGTCGTGATCTATACCAACCGAAGTGCCTTTTTCAGTCCACTCGCTGTTGTGGTCATCTCCGCTATCGGACTGGCGGCGGTTTTATTGCAAGTGCTGTTCCGCCGTGACCTTGCGGCAAGAGTTCACAGCCCGTTGTGGCTGAATGTGCTTGGCATTCTTTTTGCGCTCGCAGCTTTGTTCGCGGACTCCTTTCGCCTGAGCCCACAACTCTCCGAATTAATGGCATTAGGAGCGGTTGGAAGTTTCGGCATCAGCAGCGTGGTGATTCTCGCCGCCATTCGCAAGCATCGCGCTGTTTCCAAATGATTGCGAACGATCCGATTCTGCTCCCAGATCAATTCAATGCTGCTGAATATTTTATCGATCGCCACCTTACGCAAGGACGTGGCGACAAAGTCGCCATTGAATGCTGCGACCTCAACGTTACTTACCGGCAGCTCTATGAGCACGTAAATCGCGCCGGTAACGCGCTTCGCCAGCTTGAGGTGCGCATTGAGGAACGCGTTTTCCTCCTTCTCCTCGATACGCCAGAGTTTCCCGCCAGCTTTTTCGGCGCGATTAAGATTGGGGCAGTGCCCGTCCCAGTCAATACCCTGCTGAAGCCCGCCGACTATGAATACATGCTGAATAATTCTCGGGCACGGGTGGCGATTGTCAGCGATTCGCTTTATCCGCAGCTTCACGCAATTCCAGATGGACGCTTGCGTTTTCTTCAGCACGTCATCGTGGTAGGCACGGAAACGCCTTCAGACACTCTTCTTTTCAGCAGATTGATTGAACGGAACTCGCCAGTGCTGGAACCCGAGCTAACCAGCAGGGATGATGCCGCTTTTTGGCTTTATTCTTCCGGCTCGACAGGATTTCCCAAGGCTTGCGTCCATCTTCAACATGACATGGTGGTTTGCGCCGAGCGTTACGCCAAAGCAATTCTCAAGATGACCGAACAAGACCGGTGCTTCAGTGTGGCCAAGCTTTTTTTCGCCTATGGCCTGGGTAACGCGCTGTATTTCCCACTGGCTGTGGGTGCGACCAGCATTCTCTGTCCCGGACCACCCAAACCGCAGAGCGTTTTCGATGTCATCGAGCGCCATCATCCTACAATCTTTTTTTCGGTGCCGTCGAATTATGCTGCGCTACTCGCTCATCGTCGAGAGCATGACAGGGAGTTCGATCTTTCCTCGGTCCGCCACGGGGTTTCTGCAGGGGAAGCTCTCCCGGCGGCCATTTTTCACCGCTTCAAAGAGCGCTTTGGAGTGGAGATTCTCGACGCCATCGGCTCCACCGAAGCCCTGCACATGTTTATTGCGAATCGCCCCGGCGCTGTCCGTCCTGGATCCAGTGGCCAAATCATCCCCGGATACGAAGCTCGCATCGTCAACGAGAACAATCAGCCGGTGAAAACCGGTGAAATCGGTAACCTGCTGGTCAAAGCGGATTCCACCTGCGCCGTCTATTGGAACCAACACGAAAAAACAAAAGAAACCATCGAAGGCCAGTGGATTCGCACCGGCGACAAATACCGTCAGGATGAGGAAGGCTATTTTTGGTATGCGGGCCGTTCTGATGACATGCTGAAGGTCTCCGGCGTCTGGGTGAGCCCGATTGAAATTGAAAATGTCTTGATCGAGCATCCTGCGGTGAAAGAAGCAGCGGTGATCGGCAGAAAAGATCGCGACGAACTCGTCAAGCCTGTAGCCTGCATAGTTTTGAGAAATGGAGCAACCGGCACGCCCCAACTGGCGGAAGAACTCAAGGACTTCATAACCAGCCGCTTAGCAGTATTCAAGCGTCCACGCTGGATCGAATTCTTCCCTGAGCTCCCGAAAACAGCAACCGGCAAGCTGCAACGCTTCAAGCTGCGCCAGCAGTTCAGCGAACCAGATTGATTTTTTAGAATCGCAGGGCCAGCGTAGTCTCCACTTCGACTGCTCGTCCATTCACGCGATAAGGTTCAAAGCGCCACCAGCGTACCGCGTCTGAGGCAGCGTTCGCCAAGTCCGCTGGGCCACTCCGAGGATGCAATCCAATTACCGTGCCATCTTTGCCGACAACGGCATCGAGTACCACTACTTCCGGTATCTTGGTCGTGCGCGCCGTCCGCGAATAAGTGGGATCAACCTTATGTGTGAGACGCCGCTCCATCACACTCGCCGGAACTTTCACCCGCGACTGTTCAGAGATGCTCCGATCAGAAAGATGCGTTTCCAGTTCTCTCCACCCGCGTTGCCAATGCCACCACCCTAAGATGGTGATGACTCCGAGCAACACGAAAATCATGGCCAGCGACGGTTTAGTGCGACGCTCGCGCAAAGCGCGATGAGGCAACTCCTCGGCCGGCAAATCTTCGCTTGTAATTTCCGTCGCATGCAACCGACTCCGCTCTGGCGGCAACTCCGCCAGTTTGCTTTCAGGATGGGCTTCTGCCGTACGCCGCGACCAGTAACCGAGCATGGCTTGCTGCTCGGCGGTCAACCCAAGGAATTGAAGGCCGTAGTGCAAGCTCTCCTGATGACGCACCAAAGCGCGCGCCTGTAGGGGCAAGCCGACATAGGGAAGATGGAATTCCACGCCCACAGATTCGCCCGGGAACAATTCCGCCGCTATCGCCGCCCCGATACCGCCGCCCCCCAAATTGAGAGAGCGTCCGGGAACACAATCCGGGACACCTGAGCGCAGCACGGTGACATCGACAGGGATCGCGATGCGGTAGCGAGGAGCAATCCGCCGGGACGTGCGTTCGCGGGACCGGGCGGGCGCCACAGCCGTACTCATTCTTCACCACCGGGACACACTTGTAAGACCTCCGCTGCCAGGGCGTGTGAGATTGATATTAGGTTAAGTATATTACTCGGCTCTGCTAACGCGAAGCGTCCTTAGGTAGCCCTTATGCACTGACGCTTTCTGCGCCCAGCCGTCGCCGAATATGTGTGCGCCTGCGCTGTCCGGAAATTGAATTCCCGCCGCTAGCGCACAAAAGTATCAGATAACCAAAAAGTCACTCCCGATTACGCCGTTTTGCGGGTATGCTGCGAGCCTATGAGTGTGTCGGTGTCGGTGCTGGCTAGTGGCAGTCGAGGAAACTGTGCCATCGTGGCCAGCAGTTGCACTCGCATTCTGGTGGATGCCGGCATTTCCTGTCGCGAAACTTTTAAGCGCATGAAGGCGTTAGGTGAAGACCCACACTCTCTTTCTGCTATCCTCATTACTCATGAGCATTCCGATCACGTATGTGGCTTGCACGTGCTCTCCAAGAAAATGAAGTCGCCTATTTTCATGACTGGCGCAACCCATCAGGCGTGGACCAGATCGGTCCGCGACGCCAACGGGGCGCGGCCTAAGCTTGAGAGGTTGGAAGTGTTTTCGTCGGGCAAGAGCTTTCTGGTAGGCGATATCACGGTCATGCCGTTTACCATTCCGCATGATGCCGCCGATCCCGTGGGATTCACGTTTCGCGCTGAGGGTATAAAAGTTGGTTTTGCCACCGACCTCGGTTACATGCCACCCAGCGTGGGCGACAACTTGCGGCGCTGTGACGTGCTGGTGCTGGAATCAAACCATGATCTTGAGATGCTGCGGGGAGGCCCCTACCCATGGTCGGTCAAACAGCGGGTGATGAGCCGGGTGGGGCATCTTTCCAATGAGGCCCTCGCGGATTTCTTTGCCGAAGACTATGATGGCGAAGCAGCATATGTTGTGTTGGCGCATCTCTCGGAGCAAAATAATCATCCGGAGATCGCGCGCGGAGTGGCCGAAAAGGCGCTTGCTCCGCGGCAGAGTCTGCTCCGCAATCGGGTGATGTTGGCGACTCAGTCCGAACCGCTGGAGCCGATTCGCCTGTAGTTCCATATGAGTCAGCAGTGCATTGACCCAATCGTGGGTAAGATACTGGCCGGCTGGCGTTATGACATTTCCGGTCTGGCGCCGGAGATGCGTGGCGATTACGAGCACCACTTTGCCGGCTGCGAATCCTGCCGTTCTCGCCAGCATTTGCACCGCACTATTGACGTCTCCCTGATTGTATTGGCTTCGGTTTCGGCCGGCGTGTTCCTGCTGGCTTTTGGAGTGATTCGCCACTTCGGACCGCGCCATGCCTTCTGGCTCGAGATCGCTGCCTTGGGCGGGTTCGCCTTATCGGCATTGATCTGGCTGGCAGTCGCCGTGGCGACTCCAGCGCCCATGGCAGTGGTGGATGCGGCGCGGTTGGGGGCACGGCATGTGCATGACCGGCTTCCCCAGGAAATTCGCGAGCGTCTGCCGGAAGAGCTGCGATTGAAGATCACAGGATCTTAATTAAGCCCGCTTGCGGTACGTCCGGGGTTCGCAAGATTCGTGCCACCTGTTGGGTGAACCATCCACGAGGGGCAGCTATTTATTTGCTAATTACCCGAATCTTCCTCGCCAATCTCACATCCCATAACCTGGTCATGTAACCTGGTCATGCAACCTCTGTTAAAGGCAATCGCGTGGATGCTGCTGACTGCGGTGACTGCCGCTTCCTTGCCGGTTTGCGGTGTTGCGGCAACTGATTCTACGCGCGCGCGTCCCGCTGCCTGTCATGAGCACTACCCAAAAGCCCCCGCACCCCAACCCACAAGTCATTCGTGCTGCCGAACTACACACGATGCAGCGGTACTGGAACAGTCTTTTGTTTCGCGACCATTGCTTCTTCGATCTGTCTCAGCAGTGACTGAATGCGGCCGGCCCTCGGCATCGGCGCTGGTGTTGAACAGTGCCCGAACTCCGTTAGTCCTACCCGGCGATCAGCTTCGCAAGGTTTCCCTCCGCATCTAATCCATCGCATTTCGCGAACTTCGTTGCCCTAAGGTTCGCTTGGAATCCCCGTTCTGAAGATCTCGGTGAACTTGGTTCTCAACGCTGGAGTGATTCGTGCAGAGGGTTATCTGGCATTTATTCGCCGTTGCAGTTTTGACATGCTCGTCCCTGGCCCAGGATGCCGGCTATAGCATGCAAATGTCCGGACAAAACCAGTCCCATCAGCCGGAGGCACCCGGAATGAACATGGATACAACGAGCCCGTTTCTGCCCTCGCCTCACTCCGGCTCAGGTACGGGATGGGAACCAGCCTCCACTCCTGAGCATGAGTGGATGACTTCTCACGGTAGCTGGGATCTCATGGCCCATGGCGTACTGTTTTTGACTTATAACCAGCAAGGCGGACCGCGAGGCGCAGGCAAAGCCGAGTCGGTGAACTGGCTGATGATTATGGAGCAGCACCGGCTTGGCTCGGGAACGATTCTATTCCGCCAGATGTTCTCCGCCGAATCGTTGACCTCGCCGCATCCCGGCTTTCCTGAACTTTTTCAGACGGGAGAAACCTACCATGGGTCGCCGCTCGTCGATCATCAACACCCCCACAACCTCTTCGCCGAGCTGTCAATGTATTACTCACGGCCTCTCACCGAAAAAATCTCATGGCTGTTCTACGGTGGCCCGGCTGCGGAGCCCGCCTTAGGACCGGTCACGTACATCCACCGTGCCTCAGGAGCGGAACTACCAGCCGCTCCGCTCGGGCACCATTTGCAAGACTCCACCCACACTAGTTTTGGAGTTGTAACTACGGGCATCGTGATTGACCACTTCAAGGTTGAAGCTTCGGCCTTCAATGGCCGCGAACCCAACGAACAGCGCTGGAGCATTCAATTGGCTGCGCTCGATTCCTGGTCGGCGCGGTTAAGCCTTGCTCCCAGCCCGAACTGGACAGCCCAGTACAGCTACGGGCGCCTGGAACATCCGGAGGCGCTGGAACCCGGAAGCGAGCGGCGGCAAACTGCGTCCATTGAATACAACCGGCCATTTGACCAGGGCAACTGGGTAACATCATTGGTTTGGGGAAGAAAGCATAAGGACATCGACGATACCAATCAGAATAGTTATCTGGTGGAATCCACCGCAAATTTTTTACGGCGAAACTATACCTACACGCGGCTGGAGCTGGTGGACAAGGACGAACTCTTCCCTGCAGCGCTGCTGCATCCCTCTTTTCGCATTGGCACCTACACCTTCGGCGGCGTGCGGGATCTGGTTCAGAGTCACTCCTGGCAGCTTGGCTTGGGCGCCGATGTAACTTTCTATTCCAAGCCCGCGGCCCTTGATCCTATTTACGGCAATAATCCTGTTTCTTTCCGAGTGTTCCTGAGGCTGCGGCCGGCCTTGAACCGGGTCGCGCATTAGCACTCTCCAATCGAGATATGCGCTGCTGCACCCCGGAAGACGCCTGTTGCCGAGTCAGGCACCGTGACCACAATTTTCACTCCCGGCACAGCGTTGAGTGAGGCACAATCTGTGCGATGGAATCCACTGTCAAGGCCATACGCATCATTCAAGTCGCAATGCTGGTAAGCATCGCATTGTACGTCTTCATCGGGCAGCGGCTGACTTCCGTAGCGAGAGCCGCCAACCCTGTGCTTTTCTATGTTTTATCGCTCGCTTCCATCACTATTGTTGGTGTCATTCTGGTTGTCCGACGAACGCTGGTGTTGCAATCGGAGGCAACACTTAAGACGCGGCCGACTGATGTGGCCACCTTGAATCGTTGGAAGTCTGGCTACATCGTCACTTACGTACTCTCCGAGTCCTTAGCAGTATTCGGATTGATTCTCTGTTTTGTCGGTTTCACCCTGTCGCAGGTAGCGCCCTTCTATCTGGCTGGCTTCATCCTGATGCTTTTTTTTAGACCACGGCAGCCCTCCGCTGAGTTAACTTAATCAATAGGATATTAACTTTCTTGGGAGGATTCCGTGTCCATTACCGGCCCGGAAGAACTCGAAGCCATGCGTGCGGCAGGAGATGTCGTGCGCCGCGTCATCGAAGCGATGAAGCAAAATGTGCGCCCGGGAGTGACCACTGCCGAACTGGACGCCATCGGCGACAAGGTCATGCGCGACCAGGGTGCGCAGTCGGCACCGGCACTGGTGTACCAGTTCCCCGGAAGCTCTTGCATCAGCTTGAATGACGAAGCTGTGCACGGCATCCCGGGTGACCGCGCCCTGCGCGAGGGCGACCTACTGAAGCTCGATGTCACGGTGGAAAAGAATGGCTTCATGGCGGACGCGGCGGTCACCGTGCCGGTGGGCGCCGTATCAGGGGAATCTCAACGCCTGATCGCCTGCGCCGAGCGTGCCTTTGCCAAGGCGATGCTGGTGGCGCGTGCCGGTTTCCGTGTTTCCGATATTGGACGCGCCGTTGAGCGCGAGGTCCGCCGAGATGGCTTCTCTGTGATTCGTGACCTGGGCGGACACGGAATCGGCCGCACCATCCATGAAGCGCCTCGCGTTCCCAACTACGCCGATCCTCAGGCCAACCAGGTCCTCACCGAAGGGATGGTAATTACGGTGGAGCCCATCATCGCCGCCGGCAGCGGGAGAGCAACGCTGGCAAAGGATGGTTGGACCGTGCAGACGGCCGATCACCGGCCTTCGGCTCACTACGAACACACCATCGTGATCACGAAGGGAAAGCCGATGGTGCTGACGGCAGCTTAGGGGGTACTCAGAAGCTGAGTAGAACTCGCAACTGAGAGCTGTTATTTGATGTGGCAGGTCGCCAGGCCGCGCTTTTCCAAATATTGCTGGTGGTAGCCTTCGGCCTCATGGAAAGTGGCTGCCGGAACGATCTGCGTCACAATCGGGTTGTTATAGCGTCCTGACTCTTGCAACTCTTCCTTAGAATTCTTGGCAGCGGCCTCCTGCTCGGGAGTGTGGAAGAAAATCGCAGAGCGATATTGGGTGCCCCAATCCGGACCCTGGCGGTTCAGCTGCGTCGGGTCGTGATTTTCCCAGAACAGGTTGAGCAGTTGCTCATAGGAGGCTTTCGCAGGATCGTACTCGACTTCTACTGCTTCGGCATGACCGGTTCCATCAGTGCAAACATCTTTGTACGTTGGGTTGGGAGTCTGCCCTCCGGTGTAGCCGACGCGAGTCGAGGTAACACCAGGCAACTGGCGGAAAGTTGCTTCCACTCCCCAGAAACAACCGGCGGCGAAGGTCGCTTTAGCCATTATTTCATCACTCCATAAGATCTTTGTGGCGGGATATTGCCCGTCACAAGTTATTTCTTAGCATATCGCAGGCCTGTCCCCCTTGCCATTATGTATGTTATATATGTAACATTATCGCAATGGGTGTAACTCATACCACCGGCGAGCAATCAAGGCACTCTCCATGGCTGCTGCTGGTGTTCAGTCTGCCGGCCAGCCGCGCTAGCCAGCGCGTCGAGGTTTGGCGCAAGCTGCAACGCTACGGAGTGCTGCCGCTACAGAGCTCCGGATATGTGCTGCCGAACGCGCCGGCCAACCAGGAAAAATTGGAATGGCTGGCCACAGCCATCAGGAATTACAAAGGACAGGCCTCGGTAGTCCAAGTTCAGGCGTTCGACGACTTACCGGAACAAAAGATAAAGAATCTATTCGTGCAAGCCCGCTCCAAAGACTATGAAAACCTGCTGCGCGACTTAAAGAAACTGGTGGCGCTCTCACCGTCGCGCAGGCCTACAGGCCAACTCGCCCGGCTAGGAAGACGATTCCACGAAATCACTGTGATCGATTTTTTTAACAATCCTTTACGTAGTCGCGTGGAGGCCGTGCTGGCTCGAATAGAGGAATCTGACGGAGCGGCACCTGCGATTAACAAAAAGAATAAAACACGCGAGTACCTGAACCGGGTTTGGATCACCCGCACGCGGCCCGGAATTGACCGCGTTTCCTCAGCCTGGCTGATTCGCCGATTCATTGATCCCAAAGCGCGATATATCTTCGGTGACGATCCAGCTAGCCACTCGGACGCCGTACCCTTCGACATGTTTAGTCCTCAGGGATTCGGGCACCGCGGGAACGACTGCACGTTTGAGACGCTCTGCAAGCATTTTGCCATTCGCGATGCGAGAGTCAGGAAGATTGCGCAGATGATTCACGATGCGGACCTGGACGATGAAAAGTATGGCCGAATAGAAGCCAAAGGCCTTGATCAAGTTCTGAACGGCTGGGCCCGACAGGGTGTCGCGGATGGCGAGCTGTTACGGCGCGGCATGGACGTGATTGAGGGCCTGTATCAGGGACTTAACTGAGCTGACACTCTCTCGACGGATACCAGAGGTTTGGCATGAAATGGATTACGCGTCGCAACATCAAGGTGGATCGCGTGGCGTGCCCGTGGCTCATACGGCGCTTTATTGATCCTCAGCCGGAGTTTCTGTTCGTCGAAGAAGGCCAGCTACTGGAAAGCGCGGAGCGGGCAGGAGCAATTCCGTTTGATGCACCGCGTCTGAACGAGGTCAAGTTGAACCATCGCGGCGAGCGCTGCTCGTTCGAAGCCATTATCGAAGGCTTCGAATTGCGCGACCCAGCGCTGTCGCGCTTGGGATTAATCGTGCGTGCGGCGGACGTAAGGGGGCAGGAACATCTTGCTCCCGAGGGAGCCGGGTTGCGGGCCATGGCAGAGGGATTTGCGGCAATGGAACTGCCGGACGAAGAAAGATTGGTCAGGCAATTTCCAGTCTATGACGCACTTTACGAATATGCCCGAAGCAAAGAGAGCTGAAACCTCTCCTGGGATTGTTTTCAGCATCGAAGTGGGCAACAACAATTTGTGGTTTTAGCAACATCGTCAAACAAAATCTGGTTCTTAAAGGATAGGTGCCGTGCAAAAACAATTTCGAAACACAAGTAGTGCTGCTGTCATTTTTGTGCTGGGTGCGATCGCCGGATTGTCGTTGGCGATTCTGAGTAATACGGCTGCCGGGCAGGCAGCGCCATCGACGCAGACTTCCAGTGGCGATTGGAAGCAGGTGGAAGATGCGATGGGCCGGCCGGGGCAGATGATGGAAGATGTGATCAAGTTCGGGATGCCACGCAAGGA
>WNFG01005269.1_pt1 | contig 10873 bp, 9 predicted proteins | sample 5400431 | NCBI WGS metagenome assembly WNFG01 (sample SAMN13153346, study PRJNA577476) | soil metagenome | isolation source: 120 cm saprolite under Douglas fir tree site 2 hole 3 replicate 2 | place: USA:California | collected 2015-04-18
GTAGGCGCAACGATTACGCCGACCTCAACAGTGCCGGAAGCAGAAGAGCACATCGCTGTCGACCCCAACAACTTTAACCACCTGATCGCCATGATCAGCGATTTCTCCCAGAACGGCGGATTCAACATCAGCAAATTCGCCTTTTCCACCAACAACGGTGCGAGCTGGGCGGAGAAGTTCGTACCTCTTTCTGGGGGATTTCCCGCAACTGCTGATAACCACATCTGGCAGGCGAACAGCGACCCAACGGTGGCCATCGACAAAAAGGGCAACGTTTTTCTTGCCAACCTCTACCTGCAAGCCGACAACCTGGGCAATGTCACCAACGATGGCTACTATGTGTGTAGCGCCACATTAGCCTCTGGCCCAATCTTTAAGCAATCCGGCTGTCACCCTGTGAGAAGCTCTCTCAAAGCGAGCACGAACCTTGAGGACAAACCATGGCTCGCGGTCGACAACAGTTCGTCCACCTTCGCCGGGAACGTCTATGCTTCCTGGACGCACTTCACCGCCACCTCCGACATGATTTTCTTCTCGCGCTCCACAAATCACGGCGTGACCTGGTCCAAAGCGATTCAAATCAGCCCGGCCTCGCAGAATGGCGCAGTCCAAGGCTCCCAAGTGGCCGTGGGTCCCGCGGGGGAAGTGTATGTCGCCTATGAAGTTTTCCTCGCTGGGGGTCATGGACAGCACCTTATCGCAAAATCCACCAACGGCGGCGTCTCCTTCGGCACACGGGTAGCGCTGACGCCAGCGTTTAACAATCTGAGCTTCAGCTCCACATACCGGGACAACAGCTTTCCAGCGCTGGCTGTCAGTCCGGTGGCGGGCAAAGCTTTCATCTATGACATTTATACGGACCAACCCAGTGCGAGCTCGCGGACGGCATTCGTTCACTCCAAGACCGCCGGCGGACTGACCTTCACATCCCCAATTTCGGCTAACGATTCCACGAAAGGGCAACGCCTGATGTCGGCCGTCGCCGTCGACACGAAGGGAGTGGTGCATATCAGCTGGTTTGACACTCGCAGGAGTGCTTCCACCGATCATCTGGACATCTTCGCTACGTATACCAAGAACAACGGCGTAAGTTTCGCCCCCAATGCCCGCGTAACTTCGACGCAGATCGCAGCCGGCGGAGCGGGTTTCATTGGAGACTATTCCGGTATCGCAAGCGGGCCCGATAGCACCAACAGCCTTGCGCATCCGGTCTGGACCAACGGAGGCGTAGGCGGGACCACCAATGGACGGATGCAGACCGCAACCCTAACCGTCCCCTGAAATGCCGGTCGCAAAGCATCGAACGTAGAGGGGGCCCGCAAAACAGCGAGCCCCCTTCTCGTCCCGTTTTTCGCTCCGCAGAGAGTCCGGACCCATTTACCCCTCGATCGAAGAAGAAGCGGCCGGGCTTGTGTGCCAAAAGTACGGAAAACATCGGTCAGCAACGACTATCGTTGCCCGATGGTTAACCCCGTGCTTCGACTTAATGCACATCACCATGCACATCACCGGAACCGACCGGAACCTGTCAGCCGCCGCTGACAGCGGGGACGATCGAAATCTCAGATCCGGACGAGATGGGGCTGGCGAGTCCACCTCTATATCGGACATTCTCGTCCCCAATGAAAATATTGATATGTTGCCGCACTTGGCCCTGTTCGGTTATGAGGCGATCTCGAACTCCGGGGTAGTGTGCCCAGAGGGCTGACAACGCGTCGGCCAAAGTTGTGGCTGAACTCTCGATTTCAACTCGGCTCCGCCCGGCGGTAAATTCGCGCAAAGCGCCCGGAATATGAAAGGTTATCGGCAAGATCATCTCTTTTTTGTTGGGTGCGACTTGTTGGTTGACCGCGACTGGCGCGTCGAAGGCAACCTTGATCGGGATTGAGTTACGGATCCAGCCTTGTGCAAGGTTGGCCCTAATCCAGAGGCACCCTCAAAAACTGCATGGCGCACGCAGACCACGGAAGGCAGCCCGTCGAGGATCTTTTGCCAGGTCCTGCCTTCATCGCGCGAGCCAAAAAGCTGCCCGCTGCGCGTACCGAAGTAAATTCCGACGGGATCGAGTGCATCCGCTGTCATGGCATCGCGCAGGACAGTCTCGTATGCACGTTTTTGGGGCAAGCCGCGCATCAGAGGCTCCCATGAGGCGCCACTGTTGCGGGTTCGATAGACGCGCAGGCGGCCGTCGCAGGCGCAGCGAAACTCATCGGACTCAACGGGAACGACGTACACACAGTCGGGATTTCTGGGGTGCACGAGGACAGTAAAGCCAAAATCCGAGGGCACGCCGTTGGCCATATCGGTCCAGCTTTCGGCACCGTTGTCGGAGCGATACAATCCCCAATGATTTTGCAGGAAGAGGCGTTCGGGTCGACCGGGATGGATCGCGATTTTATGCACACACTGCCCGAACTCAGGATACTTATCGGGCATGAACATAGCGCGGATGCCTCGGTTTTGCGCGCTCCAGCTGCTTCCACCATCATTGGTCCGGTAAACACCGCCGGCGGAGATTGCCACATACATGCGCTGCCTGTCGACGGGATCCAAAACGATGGTATGCAAAGCCAGTCCTCCATTGCCCGGCATCCAGCGGGGACGATGCGGATGGTCGAAGAGGCCCCGCACCAACGACCAGGTTTCGCCCGCATCGCGGCTTTCAAAAAGCGCGGCGGGTTCTACGCCGCAATAGAGGACGTTGGGCTCCTCGGGCCGGCCGAGGGTTATCTGCCAGATGTTCTTCAGGGAGACGCCGGTGTCGGAAGGAAATCGAATGGGAGCCTGCTGCGGATTGGTCCAACTCTTTCCGAAATCATCACTGGATCGCAGGAGTGTGCCCCAATAATTCTGCGTCGATGCCCAGATGCGGTGCTGGCCACCGCGGTCGTCATAGGCCATCGCGTAAACATTGTGTCCGTGGAAATAGGGGCCGCCGACCTCCCAGCGGCTGCGCTGCGCGTTGGTGCGAAGGATGAATGCTCCTTTTGTTGTTCCTACTAACAGAAGAAAGTCTCCCTTTTTGACATGGGCGTGTCGCACGCTGTGCAAGACCGTAGTCCTGGGCGCACTCTGATCGGGGCCGGCAGCGGAGGAGACGATCGCACCGGACTGAATAGCTTCGAGAGCGGCCTGCACTTCACCGGCACGTTGATAACGCTGCAGCGGTTCCTTGGTGAGACAACGTTGGATGATGGCCCACAGGCCGGGAGGTACCGGGGGACCAAGCAGGTTGGGGATCTCGCGCATGATGGCCGAGCTGATCTCGAAGCCTGTGCGCCCCTCAAACGGCATACGTCCGGAAGCGGCTTCATAGAGCACGACCCCCAGGGCCCACAGATCACTGCGATGATCGGCCTCGTCGCCACGCAGGATTTCGGGGGCCATGTAGGGCAAAGTGCCGCTTACGCTGGATGCGTCCTGGAGAGTGGTAAAGGACCGGGTGGTACCCTCGAAGATCCCGCTGCCTGCCTGCTTCGCTAAACCGAAATCGAGGACTTTGACCAGACCGTCGGCAGTGATGACGATATTCGCCGTCTTCAGATCTCGATGAACGATGCCGCGGTCATGAGCGCGGGCGAGTGCGCTTGCAATCTGAATCCCGTACCGCAGGACTGACTCTGGCGGCAACCCTTGGTCACCGGTCATGGCGCGCAAAGACTTGCCCTCGACCAGCTCCATCACGATGTACAGTTCGCCGTCAGTCTCGCCAACTTCGTGGATGGTGCAGATATTGGGATGAGCGAGAGAAGAAGAAGCACGCGCCTCTTGGAGCAGGCTCTGGCTTGCAGATGAGTCAAGACGAGCATCCTTGTTCACTACTTTCACGGCCACATCGCGGTGCAACACTTCGTCATACGCGCGATAGACAACCCCCATTCCCCCTTCCCCGATCTTCGCAACGATACGGTAATGACCGAGCCCCTGACCGATCACAGGACACTCCTTTCCCGCCCCATGCTAGGCTGTGCGTTGGAGCTCCGTCAACGAGGCTGAGCCTCTATCAGCCTCTATCGCAAGCATTCTTACCGATGGGTGATGAAGGAAACAAAGCCGGCGGGATCCGCAGGCCTGGAAGTGACGGTAAATTTGAAGCGGCCGGCAGCCCTCACTTTTTCGAGGTCAATCGGTCTGTTTCCGCCACATTTTTCATTCCGGTGCCGATGATGTCCGACTCGCGAAAGGCAACATCCTGGGGCAGAAAAAAGGCGGGTCTTGTTTCAGATTCTAGACCCGCCCAATATTTAGAGGGTGACGGCAGCAGTCAGGGCAGTTATCGCGCCGCTTGCTGGAACTTTCCTAGTATCCAGTGGAAAGTGGGAACTGGAGCGTGTGGGCAGCCCGGTTGTGCCTGTGGTACCGACAACCGAGTAGCTGGTGCTCATATTGTCGCTGGCTTGGGTTGTCAGGCCCCAGGCATACGGTATCGACAGCTTGCATGTCCGCGTGGTCCCCGTTCCGGTAGCGGCTACGGTGTCCGACTCGGCGAAGAAACTAGGGCTGGTCGAACCATCAGTCACCGAGACCTCCTCCGAGCAGGTGACGGTGGTGAGGGCGGTGGTTTTGAGGGTGATTGTGAGCGTAACCGTTACTGTGCCTGTAAATATCGTTGCAGGGGGAAGAGTGGCATCTTCTTCGGCCGCTGCAGGGACAGGGCGAAATGCACCGGTGTGAGGATCCAGGAACCCCAGGATGCCAGGCTTGGCCTGGCTATTTGCCGTTTGGGCCCAAACCGCCGGCGCAACCATAACGCAGCACATGCATATCAACAGCAACTTAGCGCTTCTCATTTTTGTCTCCTTCGAGGAATTTGTAAATCAGTTGTACTCCTTGGTGTGTTTCACTCAGGAAAAGCGAAGGGCGGGGGAACCCAGAGTTTCCGGCACAGTCTAGCACAGTGCCAGGCTGTTGGCCGGTTGGCCGGCCGCGCCGGCCGCGCCGCCCGCGCCGCCGCGCCGCCCGGGCCGTCCGGGCCGTCCGGGCCGGCCGGTACCTCGTAACATGCAGTCAGGTGATTGCGGGAAGCGAGTTCGTTCCAAAATCCTGACGCAAGCAGTGTTCCCACCTGCCGATTTCTTTTGTAGTCGAAGTGGACCGGATCGTCGGTTCGAAAAGAACTGTCTTAGGAACGCTCGGCGCATTGGTTGCTGACCAACGGGTCTTCGCTGAGATCGAAAGCCGAGAGTACAGTTAATCACCAGTAGCCTGAATACCAACCACTCCTGTGGGGTGCCGTCACAATTCGGAGACTTCTCCAATCTTTGAAATTCGCCGAGATACATAAACTCGGACCTACACCGTGGAGGCCAGTTGAAGCCGAAACTTGTGAGCCTGTTATTTGCACTTGCGTTGGCGCAGTACGCCCCAGCTCAAGGTGCAACCAGCGTCGATCTGGTCGGCGTGGGCGGTACCTTTCCATTGCCCATCTACGCCAAGTGGTTCCGAGAATACGGAACATCGAATGCTGGAGTGCAGTTTCACTACTTGCCCAGGGGTTCGGCAGAGGGCATCAGCGCAGAGGGCATCAGCAATGTCTCCAACGGTAGAAGCGACTTTGGGGGTAGCGACGTTCCCATCAACGATGAGGAATTAGCCAAGGCCCCGACCAAACTGCTGCAGTTGCCTTCGGTCGTGGGGGCAGTCGTACCTATCTATAATCTGCCGGGCATCAGGCAGGAACTGCGCTTCACCTGCGAAGTGCTTGCGGGAATATATCTGGGTACAATCCGCAACTGGAACGATCCCGCCATCGCTTCTATAAATCCCGGAGTTTCTCTGCCTCATAAGCATATCGAGGTGTTCTATCGTGGCGATCCCAGTGGCACCAGCTACATTTGGACTGAGTTCTTGTCGAAAGTAAGCGGTCGATGGAAGAGCCAGGTCGGATACGGCATCACGGTAAAATGGCCTGCCGGCGAGCCGTCCACCCATGGCGGCGGAAACCTCGCCCGCTCGGTCGAGGAAACACCCAACTCGATTGGGTATGTCGAGCTCACATTTGCTCTCGAACATCACCTGCAATTCGGCTCCATTCGGAACTCGGCAGGAAACTATACTAGGGCCAACTTGAAGAGTTTGTCGGCAGCCGCCGCTTCCAAGGCGAAGTCGATTCGCGGCGAAGACTTCCGCGTTTCATTGACCAACGCCTCCGGCGAGGCTTCCTACCCGGTCGCGAGCTTCACATGGTTTTTGGTTCCGAAGAGTGGCTCAGTGCCAGCTAAGGGCGCTGCGCTTCGGAGTTTCTTGCGCTGGATGTTGACCGATGGACAAGGATTTGCCGAAGGGCTGGGCTACGCCAGACTGCCCGAGGAACTCAGTAAGAAGGAATTGGCCATCGTCGGAAGATTGTGATCCCAGCTAGACTGGGTGAGGAAAATGAAAATACTTTTGGTTGAAGACAGCAAGTTTCAGCGGGTGGCAAACGGGCGGGCGCTGGCCAATGCTGGGTACAGCGTCATCCATGCGGCCGACGGGGAAGAGGGTCTCCGTGCGGCGCGCGAGAACATTCCCGATCTTATTCTGCTGGATATTATGTTGCCCAAATTGTCAGGACTCGATGTTCTTCGGGCTCTCAAGAGCGACGTGCTCGCAAAACACATCCCCGTCATCGTGCTGAGCGGACTTGGTCAAGCCAATGAAGCCAGATTGTTGAAAGATGGGGCAGCCGCGTTTTTTACAAAATCAGAGAAATCGTTAGAGAACTCTTCATTGGCCCTGATTAAAGCAGTGGAATCCGTGCTCACCGCAACCAAGGCCTAGACGCTCCGCCGGGTGGAAGCATGTACTCAATCCACCAGCGAGCTCGTGGAAAGCGCCGAAGGGCTCCGCCACCCTCTTCTCCCGCCGCAACGGTATAACCCGGTCCGCCCCTTCCGAGAATCTGTCCTGCTCCCCTTCTTTCGCTCGGCCTCCATTTCGCGGGACGCCGGTTTGGGACTCTGGTCGGCGACCAACTCTTTGCCCAACTTCCCAGCACAGCGGGCGATGTTCTGCATCTCGCCGGTGCACCGCATTGCTGTAGCATAAACATTTCAGGCGCACTCGGCCGAACCGGCTGAGCTAGCTTGCTTCCCTATTGGGTGATCGGCGACTGGAATATGAACTACGATGCGGTTTTGATTGTTTCCTTCGGTGGGCCGGAATCAGGAGATGATGTCATTCCCTTCCTTGAAAATGTGTTGCGCGGACGTAACCTGCCTCGGGAGAGAATGTTGACCGTCGCGGAACACTACCGTCACTTCGCTGGTAAGAGCCCGATCAACCAGCAAATGCGTGAATTGAGGGGTGCACTCGAAGCCGAACTAGCACGCAATGGCCCCAAGCTTCCCATTTATTGGGGCAATCGCAACTGGCATCCAATGCTCGCAGATACCCTGCGGCAGATGAAACAGGACGGCATACAGAAAGCTCTCGCCTTTGTGACCTCGGCGTACAGTTCATACTCGGGATGCCGCCAGTATCGCGAGGACATTGCCCGGGCTCAAAGCGAAGTAGGCGATGGAGCGCCGGTGGTGGACAAAGTGAGGCCCTTCTACAATCACCCCGGATTTATTGAGGCAACGTTGGAAAGAGTTGAGAATGCGATTGGGGCGGTTCCGGCGCCGGTGCGGAGCAAGATCCAGGTGGTATACACAGCGCATAGTATCCCGCTCTCGATGGCGAGCACTTGCGATTACGTCCAACAGTTGCAAGAAGTGCGGAAACTGGTTTCTACGGGCCTGGGGCGGACCGATGATGCTCTCGTCTATCAATCCCGCAGCGGACCTCCTGGCCAAGCTTGGCTGGAGCCGGACGTTGTTGATTACTTGCGCGAAGTGAACGAACGCAGTCTGGCATCGGCGGTGGTACTGGCGCCGATTGGCTTCATTTCCGATCATATGGAAGTGGTTTATGACCTGGACGTGGAAGCGCGGCAGCTCTGCGATTCCTTGCGCTTGCCGATGGTGCGGGCCAAGACCGTGGGAGTTCATCCCAAGTTCGTTGGCATGATTGGTGAGTTGATTGTGGAGCGCATGAACCCCGGTTCCGAGCGGCGGGCTTTGGGATCGCTGGGAGCAAGGCCGGATACTTGTCCCGAAGACTGTTGTGCTCGACCGCGAGGCTCCGTGCCCTCTCGCCGGTCGCACCAGGTTGGATCTAAGTCTTTTGGCTGAGCGCGCTCGGAGCCTCGTAGTCCGTGGCTTTGGGACTGTCCTCAACCCGGCGCATGGTGCTCAAGATTGTCTCCATGACTGGCCCGTCTCCGACGGCGGTGTTGAGCATGAGGTGATACAGCGAACGCGTGGGCCAGTCGGCATTAAAGTAGTGCTTCACGAAAGCAATGCGCTCGCGGTCGACCACGTCGACGAGATCTCGGGCCTCGCTTTCACCAGATCCGTCTTCATGCAAGCGGCGAATTTTCTCCGCACGCGGCGCGTAGAGAAAGACGTGGAAGGCGTCCGAGCGTTCGCGCAGGAAGTAGGGAGCGCCGCGACCGACTACGACTGCGTTGCCCTCTTCAGCAATCCTACCGGTGATCTCCTGCATCATGGAAACCATGCGATCGGTATCGAAAGCCTGATCGCCCAGGGGTGAGCTGCGCTCGTAACTGCCGCGCCAGAAAACTTTGGCCATGCGGTAGAAACGACTGTCCATACGTTCGTCACAGCGCTGAACGGCTGAGGGATGGACTTTCGCGATGCGGGCAATCTCTTCGGTGAGCAGGTGGTCCCAGAGTTTCCACCCCAGGTGCCGGGCTAACTGGGCGGCGATTCTCCCGCCGCCACAGCCGTATTCGCGTTCAATGGTGATGAGCCGGAACATGGCCGGCTTCTAGTGTACTGCGAGACCGCCACCGGGCCTGGACTTTTTCATCAGGAAGACCATCGGGATCATGGCCATGATGGCCACTCCCAGGAACCAGAAGCAATCGATGTAGGCCAGCATGGTGGCTTGACGCTGAACTGTCGACTGAACCAAGCCATAAGCCTGCTGGGCGGCGTGAGTTGCGCTGGCGCCGTGGGCCTGGAGGGCCCGGGTGGCGCCCTCGAAGGCTGATCGGAATGCCGGGTTCGAAGCCGAAATATGGCTCACCAAATCGTTGGTATGGGCCTGTGTACGCCGATCGAGTAAGGTGGTGACCACAGAAATCCCCACACTGCCGCCAATATTGCGTGCCAGATTCATCAAGCCCGAAGCGGCATTGTTCTTCTCCCGCGGCAGAAAGGCATAGGCTGCCGTATTGATGGGAACAAACAGGAAGGCCATTCCGACGGCTTGAATCACCCGCGCCAGGGCGGCGGTGCGGAAATCTACCTGGAGATCGAAGTTGGTCATGTGGAATAAAGAGAACGAAAGAACGACCAAGCCGAACAGGAGAAGCCAGCGCGGACTATAGCGTGAGAGCAAGAATCCCACAAGCGGAAGCAGGAGCATGATGGTGAATCCGCCAGGCATTAACGCCAGTCCGGCTTGCTCGGCCGTATATCCCAGCATAGTCTGCATGAACAACGGCAACAGGAGGGTACTACCGAGCAGGGCGAATCCCAGCATGAACATCAGCAGGTTGGAGACTCCAAACGTCCGGTCGCGAAAAAGATGAAGGTCGATAATGGGATCCTTGTGCCTCCATTCCCAAAACACAACGAAGAGGAGCGAAGCGGCGGCGACGATGGAAAGTATGAGGATGAAGTGGGATTCGAACCAGTCGTCGCGCTGTCCTTTGTCGAGGACGATTTGCAGAGCGCCCAAGCCCAAGGCCACGAAACCGAGCCCGACGTAATCGATCTTGGTTTCGCTGAGCTTCCTCCGCCTCAGGTAGGGCGGGTCTTGGATGAGCCGGGAAGTGAGCAAAAGAGAAACAATGCCCACCGGAATATTAATGAAGAAAATCCAGCGCCAGGTAAAGTTATCGGTAATCCAGCCGCCGAGCGTGGGACCTATGGCCGGTGCGGTCACTACGGCAACGCCGTAAACAGCAAAAGCCATGCCGCGCTTGGCGGGCGGAAATGTGTCGGCAAGAATGGCCTGTTCACTGGGTTGGAGGCCGCCACCACCCGCACCCTGCAAGACCCGGCAAATGATGAGAACGGCCAGATTGGGCGCCAGTCCACACAAAAATGAGCTGATGGTGAATAGGGCGACACAGCCCATATAGAAATTCTTCCGGCCCACAATGGAAGAAAGCCAGCCACTCAAGGGAAGCACGATGGCGTTGGAAACCAGGTAGGAAGTGAGGACCCAAGTGCTCTCGTCTTGACCGGCTGAGAGACTTCCCGCGATATGGGGCAAAGCAACATTGGCAATGCTGGTGTCAAGCACCTCCATGAATGTCGCCAGCGTGACCGCCACGGCGATGATCCAGGGATTCACGGCCGGCTGCCAGGCGTCGGCGTGGTCGAGGGTTCCGGCCGCCGCGTTCATTACCGAATCCAGACCTTAGGTACCACTGACATGCCGGGACGCAATTCGTGGTCTTTGTTTTCGCCCGGCTCAAGCACGATCTTCACCGGGATGCGCTGCACAACTTTCACATAGTTACCGGTGGCATTTTCAGGCGGCAGGAGGCTGAAGCGGGCGCCGCTCGCGCCGGCAATGCTATCGACCTTACCCTTATATTTTCTCCCGGTCGCGTCCACTTCGACGGTGACGGGCTGGCCGACTTTGATATTTCGCAACTGCGTCTCTTTGAGGTTCGCGGTGATCCAGATGTCATCGAGGGGAATGACCTTCATGAATTCCTGTCCGGGTACTACGTTCTGGCCGACTTCCACAGTGCGGTCGCTCACCACGCCGGCGACCGGAGCCTGGATTTTGGTGTATTGCAAATTCAATTGAGCTTGATCGAGGTCGGCTTTCCTGCGTTGTACTTCGGCCTCGGCCGAGGCAGCCTTGG
>WNFG01005271.1_pt1 | contig 10873 bp, 8 predicted proteins | sample 5400431 | NCBI WGS metagenome assembly WNFG01 (sample SAMN13153346, study PRJNA577476) | soil metagenome | isolation source: 120 cm saprolite under Douglas fir tree site 2 hole 3 replicate 2 | place: USA:California | collected 2015-04-18
ATATGATCCAGCGTGTCCTCATGTCGATGCTCGTGGTAGCGATGGCCACCGGCAAAGTCAACGCGATCGACCACACGAACCTCGATGAGGGCCGGCCGCTGCGGCTCGAAGACGCCTATGCCCTCGCGGATGGCGAGATCGCCCTCGAGGCCGGCGGAGGCTTCACGCTGCAGCGGCGCGGCTCGAATCGGAGCGTCTTCCCGGCGGAGGTCCTCCACGGAGCCTATCCGAACCTCCAATTGGCCGTCGGGACTACCCTCTCGACCGACCCGCGCGACATCGACGACCGCCCGAAATCCGGGGATCTGGAAGTCAGTGCGCTCTACAACTTCAATCAGGAGACGATCAGCCTCCCGGCCTTGGCCCTGAAGGTCGGTGTTGACACGCCCACAGGTGTTGGTGCCCGCGGATACGGCGTCGAGCTGAAAGGCATCATCACGAAGTCCATCGAGCGGCTCAGCCTGCATCTCAACGCCGGATACGAGTTCCTCATCGCGACAGGCGCGGGTGATCGGGACGGGCGTTACAAGTTTGCACTGGGCGCGAGTTATCCGATCGGCGCCCCGCAATTCACCCGGGCTGCACTAGTGGGCGACGTCTTCGCCGAGCAGTCCACGCGGCGAGGCGAGCCGACCGTCGTTGGAGTGGAGGTTGGCGTACGATACCAGCTGACCCCTCGGATTGTCTGGGACGTGGGGATCGGAACCGAGTTCGCCGGGCCGACCCATCGCTCCGATCTGTTCATGACGACGGGCTTCTCCTTCGGGTTCTGAGGGACCGAGTGTGAAAGACCCAGTGTGCGGGATGGACGTGGAGCCGGGCCACGCGGGGGGCGGCAGCGCCGAGCACCAGGGCGCGACGTACTCGTTCTGCAATCCCGTCTGCCGGGAGAAGTTCGTCGCCGATCCCGCCCGCTACCTCGAGCCGCGGCCCGGCGCTGGCGGGGCCGCGGATACCCGCATCTACACGTGCCCGATGCACCCGGAGGTGCGCCAGGTCGGCCCGGGCAGCTGCCCGAAGTGTGGCATGGCCCTCGAGCCGCTCGAGGTAACCGCGGCCGACGAGGGACCGAGCGGCGAACTGGTCGACATGACCCGGCGCTTCTGGGTGAGCCTGGCGCTTACCGTCCCCGTCCTCGCCCTGGCGATGTCCGAGATGGTGGCGCCTGCCCTGACCGACCGGGTGAGCCCGACTGCGCGCCTCTGGGCCCAGCTCGTGCTCTCGGCGCCGGTCGTCCTCTGGGGCGGCCGGCCATTCTTCGTCCGCGGCTGGCAGTCGCTCGTCACGCGCCACCTGAACATGTTCACGCTGATCGCGCTGGGGACGGGGACGGCGTTCGGCGACAGCGTGTTCGCCGTGCTCATGCCGGAGGCGCTTCCCCCCGAGATGCGGCACGGCGGCGCGCCGCCCGTGTACTTCGAGGCGGCCGCGGTGATCACCACGCTAGTCCTGCTCGGCCAGATGCTGGAGCTGCGGGCCCGCAGCGCCACGTCCGGGGCCATCCGGGCCCTGCTCGGCCTGGCCCCGAAGACGGCACGGCGGCTCCGCGACGACGGCAGCGAAGAGGACGTCCCGCTCGGCCACGTGCAGGTGGGCGATCGACTGCGCGTTCGCCCGGGCGAGCGCGTCCCCGTCGACGGGACCGTGCTCGAGGGCGCGAGCGCGGTCGACGAGTCGATGGTAACCGGCGAACCCATCCCGGTCGAGAAGACGCCGGGCTCCCGCGTCACCGGCGGCACCGTCAACGCAACGGGCAGCTTCGTGATGCGGGCGGAGCGGGTCGGCGCGGACACGCTACTGGCGCAGATCGTTCGGATGGTCTCCCAGGCCCAGCGAAGCCGTGCGCCCATCCAACGGCTGGCTGACGTGGTGTCGGCGTGGTTCGTGCCCGCGGTCGTGCTGATCGCGGTCGGCACCGCGGTCGGGTGGGGCCTCTTCGGGCCCGAGCCGCGGCTCGCCTACGCGCTGGTCAATGCGGTCGCGGTGCTGATCATCGCCTGTCCGTGCGCGCTCGGGTTAGCCACCCCCATCTCGATCATGGTAGCCACCGGGCGCGGCGCGCAGGCCGGTGTGCTCATCAAGAGCGCCGAGGCGCTCGAGACGATGGAGAAGGTGGACACCTTGGTTGTGGACAAGACCGGCACGCTGACCGAGGGCAAGCCTCGGCTTGTCTCCGTCATGGCGGCGGAAGGTATCCCCGAGACCCAGATGCTGGCACTCGTCGCGGGTCTCGAGCGCGGCAGCGAGCATCCGCTGGCGGCCGCGATCCTGGCCGGAGCCGCCGAGCGGGGAGTGTCGCCGGCGGAGGTGACCGACTTCCGCTCGCTGACGGGGCGAGGCGTGATCGGCACGGTCGCGGGCAAGCAGGTGGCCCTCGGCAACCCGCGCCTGCTCCAGGAGCTGGGCGTCGACGCGGGACAGCTGGCGGCGCGGGTGGAGGCGCGGCGGGCCGAAGGCCAGACCGTGATGTTCCTGGTGGTCGGCGACGAAGCGGTCGGCCTGCTCGGCGTGGCCGATCCGATCAAGCCGAGCACACCGGAGGCGATTCGCCTGCTGCACGCTGAGGGGCTGCGCGTGATCATGCTCACCGGCGACAGCCGGGTCACTGCGCAGGCGGTGGCCCGCTCCCTCGGCCTCGACGACGTCGTCGCGGAGGTGCTCCCGGAGCAGAAAGCCGAGGTGGTGCGTCGCCTGCAGGCCGACGGCCACGTGGTGGCCATGGCGGGGGACGGCGTCAACGACGCGCCGGCCCTGGCCGCGGCCGACGTGGGCATCGCGATGGGTACCGGCACGGACGTGGCCATGGAGAGCGCGGGGATCACCCTGGTCAAGGGCGACCTGCGTGGCATCGTGCGGGCGCGGCGGCTATCGCGCGCGACCATGCGCAACATCCGCCAAAACCTGGTCTGGGCGTTCATCTACAACGTGCTGGGCGTGCCAGTCGCGGCGGGCGTGCTCTACCCGTTCGTCCGGACCCTGCTGAGCCCGATGATCGCGAGCGCGGCGATGAGCCTCAGCTCGGTGTCGGTGATCGCCAACGCCCTGCGGCTGCGGCGGGTCGAGCTGTAAGGGCCAAGCCGCCCGCCGATACTTTCCGCTTGACCTTGCCCCAGGGGGAAAGGTTTAGGCTTCCGGCATGACCCGAGACGGTTTCCTGATCGGTGAAGTCGCAGCAAAGAGTGGCGTGAGCCGAAAGGCCCTGCGCCTGTACGAGACGGCCGGCATCCTTCCGCCCCCGCGTCGCACCGCCTCCGGCTACCGGACGTACGGGCCAGAGACGCTGGCAATCCTCGCGTTCGTTGCCCGAGCCCGGCGTCTCGGCTTTCACCTCAACGAGATCAAGGAAGTGGTGGGGATGAGACGATCAGGGCGCTGCCCATGCCCCCACGTTCTCGAGCTGGTACGTCGAAAAATTGAAGATCTGGATCGCACACTGGCTGATCTCACCGACGTGCGACGCGGGCTACACGAGCTTCTCAAGGCGTCCTCACGATCAGCACGACGTGGCGAGGCTGCGGTCTGCCATCACATCGAACGACTTACGCTCATAAGAGGAAGGAGGTGAGCAGAATGGAGAATCGGAAGGTGCTGTTGTGCCCAGCCGGGTGCGGCGCGTGCCCGGAAGTCGAGTTCGCCGGGGAGCAGGTAAGAGTTGGTGAGGCCGGCAATCTGGCGGTCCTGACCAAGGACGAGTGGAACGTGCTCGTCGACCTGATTCAGTCGGGCGAGTTGACGAAGGTATGAAGAGGGGCCGGGTCGGCCGCTCGCGATACGTGAGCGGCCGGCCACTGGCATGACGGGGGATCTCTAAAACGAAAGCTTCAAGGACTTCGCAGAGACGAACACCAGCTTGTGGCCGAGGCGTCACTTAGTGCTCGTTCTGAGCTGAAGCGGTCAAGCGCGATTCGTAGCGGGCTTCGAGGATCTGCCCGGTGTGGATCTTTTCGTGATCGATGTCGTTCGTGATGAGGGTCCAAAGGTCCTTTCCCTGCGCACACGCGTGCGACGACGCCATCGTCAGCTCGCGGTCGGAGGCCTCGAGCAGGGTATCGATGGTCGCCATGGTCTGCGTCATCAGCTCGCGGATTGCCTCTCGGACAGGTTCTGCCATATTTACCTCGCGTCTGGGTCATTGGACGCCAACGACCCTCACACGCCTGCGGCGTTCGCGGCGGTTCTGCCGGGTCGTGGCAACGAGCAAGCCCAGCACGCGGGGCGGCTCCCTAGATGCCCTTGCGTCCTACCGCGTGGCACACACCTCGGCGGCGATGACTCGCGGATCCTTGCAACGCGCGTTACGGGTCGCCCGTAAAATGACGACCTCATGGAATCCCGCCTCTCGGAACTCGTCCAGGAAGGCGCCGCCTTCCTTCGCGCCGGCGATTCAAGCAAACCATTCCGCTTCGGTAAACTCGGTAGGTTTCGCCACCGCCTCCCGCAAGACGAGTTCCGCAGCAAAGACACATCCGCCGGGTCGCACAACCCGGGCGAGCTCTCGGAATATCTGACCGCGAGCGGGGTTTAGGTTGAAGATTCCGTTGACCAGGGCCATGTCAACCGACGCCTCCGCCAGCGGAAGTTGTTCCGCATCGCCACGGCAAAACGTGACACGAGTTCCGTATGCGGTGGCGGCCTGCCGGGCGCGCGCGAGCATCGAGCCGCTGAAGTCGATCCCGAACACGTGTCCGGTCGCTCCGACCAGCCTGGCCGCGATCAGGCTGTCGAGGCCTGCCCCGCATCCGAGGTCGAGCACGATGGCTCCGGCGGGGATTGCGGCCGCGACGGCTAGATTGGACACCCCGGCAAACGCTTCGACGGACGCTAGTGGCAAGGTGTCGAGCAGGTCGGCGGAATAGCCAAGCCGCTCGGCCAAGATGCGGCCGACGGGGAAGGCGTGTTTCTCAGCAGGCCGTTCGGCGGCCAGGGAATACGCGGTCTGGACGGCACTTCGAAGCGCTAGGGAACGGGCGCTAAGGACTTGGACCATCGGGTCACCCCCACAAGCCGCGTCTCACTCATCGGGCAGGACTATAGACATAACCAAGAGCAATCGCAAACCCCTATGCTTGCAGTGCGCCAGCCAGCGGTTACGGGAAGCGACTGATCTATTTGGCGCGAATGAAAGGTCTCAAGGCCGAGTGATCACGCGTGGCTCAATGCGTGTGCGGCGGCCCTGGGTGGTCGACCGAGCCCGTCGTGTAGCCGCGGAGTTCATTGTAGCGGGCGAGCTGAGCCGCTGAAAGCATGGCGCGCGTCGCCAAGTGGGCCCGGAGATGGATCGCGCGGAGCTCACCTTGGAGCGCAGCGATGCGCGTCACTCGTAAGCGAAGGTCGGGATCCGTGATCGTACCCGCACGGAACGCAGCCTCGAGACGCTGCTCCTCCTTGAGGATCTCGGCACCGATCCGCTGCGCATCGCCCTTCATCCCGTCGAAGATCAGCCGGGCCTGCTGGACCTGAAGGGGACTCGCCTGGAGCCGGCCCGTCGCGACGGCGTCGAGGAGGTGGCGGGGCCCCGGGTAGCTGTTCAGCTCGGCGGCGCGAGCGAGCCCCATGCCGGTTCCTGCGCGGAGCTCGGCGATCTCATTCTCGCTGAGCCCGCGAAGCCCGGACTGCGCTTGAGGCTGGTAGGGCGAGATCAGCCGGTCCTGAGCCGCGGCAGCCGCGACCAGTAGCAGCAGGAGCGAAAGAAAGGACACGGTTCGCATGAGCAAAGAACCTCCTTGCCTTTATGAGTGCATGTCGATCGCGTCGATACTAGAGCAGATCGCTCCCGAAGACGACGTAGGGTGCGGGCCCGCGCAACGTGCCTAGATCAAATCCACCGCGTAGCTGAACATCTTTCGTATCGGTAGTTGCGGGGCCCCGATTTGGACCAGCGAACCCAGCGAACCCGCTCGCCGCCGACGCTCCAGGCGTGGGGCGGATCGAGATGGCCTAGGGCCATCTCCTCGTCGCTTTTGAGGGCACCAGGATTAAGAGGCCTCGTCGCTCCCGGAAGGACACGTGAAGGGCAGCGGGACTACCTATCCTGAGCCTGGTGTGATCCAACTGCCTGCCAGGGCTCACTTGTTGAGCTCGAAGAGCGACTGTGTGACAGCCACTTGTGACACGGGAGCCCCCGAAGGCTGACCAGAATGGCCCACGTTGAAGCCGGGGCGAAAGAGTGGGTCTCCTAAGGGGGTCCGACTCCAATCTTCAACCTGGGCTCAGCGGCTTCAGCAGGCGGCCTCTCGGCGCCTCGGGCCCATCCTTTCATGCTGCGTCAACCTCGCGGCGCCCACACCCAAGGGTTCTGCCAGGCCAGATACAACGGAAGATGTACGCCGTCGCGCGAGCTCGGCGCGCGGCAATGAATTAATAGGGGTCCGGTAACATGGTGTGTGGGGCGACCACCCCGCTGGAGGTTCCTCAAGCGGATGCTCTCGACGTCACGCGGTTCCGCCAGATGAGGGTCGCGGTGACATCGATCTCTCTAAGACGGGCGCATTGGACATAGTGAAACGAAAGGCTGGAGAGCACGCGAGGACGTACTACGTTGTTCGGTGCCGTTCGTGCGGCCGGCTTGGCAGCTACGAGCCGCTCGACCAAGCGCAGGCTCGCGTCGATCAGATCAGCACCGGAGGCATTCGGGCCAGGCTGACCACGACGTCGTGATCACGAAACATCCCCAAACTAGAGCTTAAGCTAGCGTCCCTCGGCTCCGTGCGGAGTCGATTCTGTACTTCTTGTCCATCTTGCCCCTCATCCTGTCGCCGCTTACCAAAGCTGCGCCGGAGCGGTGAATCGAAACGGTGATTCGACGTCTATGGCGCTTGGATCAGCGGCAGCGCCTCCTCTCGCCGCACGTCATTGAGGACCTCGAGCACCCGGGTGGCGAGCGGCGGGTAGCCGATGCCGAACTCCTTGCATAGGCGGCTGTTGTCCACCAGGTAATTGCCGGATTCCTCGCGGCCGCCGTCCTTCTCGAAGGTGATCCTCGCGCCGGGGAGGAACTCGCGCACGATGTCCGCCAGCTCGCCGAGGCTGACCGGGATCCCGCCCGAATTGTAGAGCGCGTGCCGCGGCGCGTCGGCCAGCAGGACGCGCGCGAACACCTCCGCGATGTCCTCGACGTGGATCAGCAAGCGCATGAAGCCTTTGCGCGGAAGATGCACCGGCGTGCCGCGGGCCGCGTCGGCCATGAGCTGCACGTGATCAGTGGAGCCCCGGACCTTGTCGGGGCCGGTGACGTTGGCGGGCCGCACGCCGGTGATCGACATCGCATAGTTCTTGATGTACTGCCGCGCCTGGAACTCGTTGAAGATCTTGTGCACGGCGTACTGGCTCGTGCCGTACGTGGGATCGTCCTCGGCGGCCAGCCGGTCGCCGAAGTGGCTCTGCTGCCCGCTCACCGCGATTGAGCTAGCGTACACCACCCGCCTGACCCCGCCCAGGCGCGCCGCCTCGAAGCAGTTATCCATCCCGAGGACGTCGAGACGCATGACGTGGTGAGGATTGCCCTCGCCCGCCCCGAGGCCGTAGGCCAGATTGATGAGCCGTTCCGGCTTGATCTGGAGCACCGTCCGCATCACCTCGTCGAACCGCGTCACGTCGCCGCGGATCAGCGTCGCCTCGCTCGGCATCGCCGCAAACGGCGACACGGCGCCCGGATTCAGGTCCATGCAGACCACCCGCTCGCCGCGATCGATCAACCGCCTGATGAGCCGTGGGCCGATGAACCCCGTGCCGCCGATTACGAGTATCGCCATCGCACCCTTCTCTCCGGGGCGGCCGGCGCTCGCCTGCGGATGTGGCCTCGGCACATCCGTGGCATGTCGCCAGTCAAGCGGGAAGCCCGTAGTAGGCGGCGCAGTTGTCCCACAGGATCTTCTTCTTGCTCTGCTCGGAGATCGGCAGCTGGAGGAACGACTCCACCGCGCGCGGGAACTTCGAGTCGCCGTGCGGGAAATCCGTCGAGAACACGATCCGGTCGTCGCCGATGGCCTCGATGACGTGCCGCACCGGTTCCTCGTCGCATTCTACCGACACGAAGCATTGCCGCTTGAAGTACGCGCTGGGAGCCATCGTGAGGTCCTGGGCGTAGACGTCGCCCAGCCATTCCACGTGCTCGTCCATGCGCCAGAGCAGGAACGGCACCCAGCCGCAGTTGCCTTCGAGGAAGGCCACGCGCAGGCGCGGATGGCGCTCCAGGATACCGCCCGCGCAGAACGCGCCCACGGCGAGCATCTGCTCGACGGGATGCGAGTACACGTGCTTCAGCAGCGTGTTGGCGCCGAATTGCTCGCCGACCTGCCGCAGCTGCGAACCCGACCCCTCGTGGAAGCCCAGCGGGACCTCGAGCTCCTCGAGTTCAGCCCATAACGGCTCGTAGTAGGGATCGTGCCAGTTCCGGCCGTTCACCTCGTTCGGCCGCAGAAACACGCCGCGAAATCCGAACTGCCTCACGCATCGCCGCGCCTCGGCCACGGCATCGCCGACGTCGAACGGCGAGATCATGCCGGCGGCGAGCAGGCGCTCGGGATTCTCCTGGCAGAACTCGTAGAGCCAGGCGTTGTAGGCGCGCGCCATCGCGGCGGCCAGCGGCGGATCCATGGCTGGAATGGTCAGCGCGAAGAGCCCCCGCGACGGATAGACGACGGCGACGTCGATCCCTTCGATGTCCATCGCCTCCAGCTGCACCTTCGAGGTCCACCCGCGTTCCTCAAAGGGTCGCCAGCGTTCCTGGTTGAGCGCGTAGTTGCGACCTTGACGGCGCCGGTTGCGATCCGCGTCCACGGCGACCCGGCCCCACGGCGTGCCGTCGAGGGCCAGGCGCAGGTCACCCATGTCTTCCGTGAGACCGGCCGGGGCGCGATTCCGGAAGGCGGTGTCGATGTATCGCGGCCACAGATCGGGGGGTTCGATGATATGGATGTCGCTGTCGAGGACCTTGAAGGTGCCATGCGCCATGTCCCACCTCCGTGAGCGCGCCGTGCGTCGCGAACACGTCGAGCCGGTTGAAGGAGCGCGCGAGTCCGCCTCCTGTGAGCAAGCGTGTGGCTCGGAACGATACGTCCGCACGCCCGCGTTGTCAAAGGCCGGACGCTCTCAGAGCGAGGTGACGCGCGCAGCGCGGGAGCCACGGGAAACGTCAACCATGCGGTCTCTATCGCCTCAGGGCCTCGATAGGATCTAGGCGTGAGGCCCTCCGGGCTGGATAAAAGCCGAAGAAGACCCCAATCGCTCCAGCACAGGCGACGGCCGCGGCAATCGCATCGGCGCGGATGAGCGTCTGCCACTGGACGACGTAGGCGATCCCGTACGCGCCGAGCAGCCCGAGCCCGAGGCCAATTCCGCCACCGATCAGCGACAGCGTGACCGCCTCGACCAGGAACTGGGCGAGAATATCGCGCCCACGCGCCCCCACTGCCATCCGGATCCCGATCTCGCGCGTGCGCTCCGACACGGACACGAGCATGATGTTTATGATGCCGATGCCGCCCACCAGCAGGGCGACCGAGGCAATGCTCCCCAGCAGGAGGGTCATGATGCGCTGCGATGCGGCGCTCGCCTTCGCGAGGTCGACCGGATGACGCAGGTTAAAATCCTCCTCCTGGTCCGCCAGCACATGGTGGCGCTCCCGCAGTAACGCCGTGATCTCTTCTTCGGCCGCCACAATCGCCGTGGGCGAGACCGCCGAGGAGAAAATGTCGTCCAGCCAATAGATTCCCATGACCTTCTTCTGCACCGTGGTGAAGGGCATGATGACGACGTCATCCTGGTCCTGACCCGTCGGCGATTGCCCCTTGAGCGCCAGCACGCCCATGACCCGGCACGGAATCTTCTGCACGCGGATCGTCTGCCCGACGGGATCGGCCGGCCCAAATAGGTTGGCCACGACCGTCTGGCCCAGCAGACAGACCTTGGCAGCGTAGTCCACGTCCTCTTGAGCGAAGGGACCGCCGTGTTCGACACGCCAGTGGCGGATCGGCAAGTACTCCGGGGTCACCCCGCGCACCTGGGTGAACCAATTCTGGTTGTGATAGACGACCGTGGTTCGCGTGTCGACGTTCGGGGACACATTCGCCACGAGTGCGACTTGCTCCTGAATCGCCCGGGCGTCTCCCTGCGTGAGGCTTCGGGTGCCGTGCGAGCCCGTCCGCACCCCGTTCACGTTGCGGCCCCCGGCTTCGATCCAGATCATGTTTTCGCCAAGACTCCGAATTTGCTCCTGGATTTGATGGGACGCGCCCTCTCCTACCGCGACACTGCAAATGAAGGCCCCCACCCCGATGCTGATGCCGAGGACGGTGAGCGCGCTGCGCAGCTTGTGACGGGCCAGGGCTCGCAGGGCGATGCGAACGACCTCGGCGACGCGCATGCGACCTCCCTGGTCCGAATGCTTCCGAGATGTCTGCCTAGATGCCGGTCGAAGTCGGCACCGTGAAGATTGTACCGCCGGATCATCCCGGATTAAGGTGTAGTCCGAACAAGGGCGTCTCGCGGCTCACGTGCGTCCACTTCTAACCCCTCCGGCGACGGGCCCCGGGTGGCCGGCTGTTTTCTTGGTCCTTGCCTACAGGGTGCCCGCTTGGTCGTGGGCTCCCACCCGCGCTCGCCCGAGCGGGCACCACGCTTGACGGCGTCGCGGTCAGGGCGCTAGGCTTCGCCGCATGAGACCGGCGCGCGCGTTGGCCCTGCTGCTCTTGGCTTGCCTGATCAGCGTCACGCCGCTGGCCTACGCCAGCCCGCCCGACCCGACCTGGACCGTAGGACTCTACGACGACGCCGACGGTGATGACATTGTGGTCTCCCTCACCGGCGCCGCGTGGGTCGTCGAGCTGACGCCGCCGGTATCGCTCATCCCTCTGTTCGTCGCGGTCCCCTTCGC